>WNGF01012748.1_pt1 | contig 19704 bp, 15 predicted proteins | sample 5400641 | NCBI WGS metagenome assembly WNGF01 (sample SAMN13153371, study PRJNA577476) | soil metagenome | isolation source: 80 cm soil or saprolite under grassland replicate 2 | place: USA:California | collected 2016-06-15
GCCGCGATTGGCCTTCCCGGCCCTCCTCACTCTCGTGTTCTACCTGTGGGACGCGGTCCGCGCCTCGGCCCCATCGCTTCGGCGCGATCCGCGCTTCGTCTGGCAGACGGTTCTGCTCGTCGTCCTCGGTGTGGCCGTCATCGCCTGGAACCTCGGCCTGCGGGGATCGTGAACGGGACGACCGATGGGTCGGCCGGGATATCCGTCGCGGTTGCGCTTGATGCACCACATTCGGCACGACCGTGCGGGGGCGTGGCCCGAATCCGTCGGGATCCCATGGTGATCGTGGACGTTCGTGCCAGATGTGATGCACCACCGGCAACTGCTCGTCAAACTCCGGGCCGGTCGCGTTGACGATTCGGCGGTCGGATGCTACAAACACCGTTCGCACACCGATCGGCTGCGCCCGTGCGTGCGCCCGACCCGACCCGATCGACAGCGGGCCCAAATGCCCGAAAGGACGACCCTTCCCGTGACCTTTCCCGAGCTCGAGACCAGCAGGCCGACCGCAACGAACCAGACTCGCCTGAAGCGCCAGCTCGCGGAGCAGGCGATTGGCCACGCGACGGCCGCGCAGTGGCTCGACGCCGCGGACACGAACCGCAAGATCCTGGAAATGGGGGCCGACGCCGAGGCCGAGAACCGCCTCGCCAAGGCGCTGTGGGAGCTCGGCGAGCTGGGTGCCGCGCGCGAGCACTACCAGACGGCCCTCGCGCTCGACCCGACCAACCGCATCGCCGAGCGCAACATCGACCGTCTCCGCACTCTCCTGGTCGAGGCTGGCGAGACGACCATCCCGGCCAAGCCGGGCAGCAAGGCACCGGTCAGCATTTTCGTCGAGGAGACCGGCAAGACGGGTTTTGCCTTCCTCACCGACCTCGCCGACCCGCGCAAGCTCGCCCAGGTGAACCCCGGCGATTCGGTCGAGCTCAACCCGGAGAAGGGCCGGCTCATCGCGACCAGCAACGGTTTCAGGATCGGCATCGTGGAGCCGCGCGTCGCGGCGCGGCTGCTGAAGCTTCTGGCCGACGGCAACAAGTACACGGCCGGCGTGACCTCGCTCGGCGACAAGGACGTCCGAATCATCATCCGGGAGACGTTCCAGGACCCGCGCAACTACGGCAAGGTCAGCTTCCCCACGGCCGCCAAGTCGACCGACCTGCGACCGTACACGAAGGGCACCCTCGTCCGCGAGGAGCTCGACCTGGAGGAGGACCTCGAGGACGACGTCGAGGACGAGGAGATCGAGGATCTGGACCGCGTCCTGCCCGCGGACGTCACGACCGACGAGGCCTTCGAAGAGGAACCCGACGATCTCGACGAGCCGTAGGGCTGGCCGGCGGGACCGACGTCCCGGCCCGCCTGAAGCCTCGCCCGGCGTCCTTCATCCGCGATGGGGCGCGGCCGCTCTCGGGGGTGGCACAATGCCTGGACCATGGCGGGCCGTGATCCACTGACGCGCGCCGATCCGGCAATCTCGCTGCCTGCCTTCGAGCGCCTGGCGAATCCGCCGCCGCCCGATCTCGTCGGGGCCGCGATCGAGAAGCATTCCGGCCCGGGGGACGTCGTGGTCGATCTCCACGGCCGAGGTGGCTGGGTCGCGCGGGCGGCAGTCGACCGGCAGCGTCGAGCGGTGACGATCGAGTCGAACCCGCTCACCCGCCTGCTCGCCGAGATCGTCCTGCGGCCACCCGACGTCCGGCATCTGGACGCCGCGTTCCAGGCGATCGCCGCGGCGCCGCGGCAGGAGTCGAGCCTGAAGATCTCGATCGGCGAGCTCTTCGGGACGCGCTGCGCCACGTGCGGCCGGGCGGCCGTCGTCGACGAGTTCATCTGGGAGGCGAGCCCGGGCGATGCCGAGCCCGATGCCGGGCTGCAACGGCCTCCGCCCGGCCGCCTCGCCCGCAAGCATTATCGCTGCTCCATCTGCCGCGACCAGCTCGGCGGTGGCGAGCAGCGCCACGCACCGGTCGACGATGACGACCTGGCCCGGGCCACGGTCATCGACGCCGATGGCCCGGTCCGGCGGCAGCTCCACGAGCGGTTCCCGACGCTGGACGGGCACGACGCGCTGGTCGATCAGCTCCTGGGCCTGCACACGCCGCGCCAGCTCGTCGGGCTCCACGCAATTCTCCAGCGGATCGACGCCGACCTCCGGTCGGCATCGGTGGAGGCGGCCCTGCGCCTGGCGCTCCTTCACGCATTGCTGCCGGCCAGTCGACTCAACGGCTTTCCCGGCCGCATCGCCCAGCTGCGGATCCATGCCGGCCGGGTCAAGCTGCCCGCGGGCGAGCAGTGGCGCGAGCGCAACCCGTGGCTCGCCTTCGAGGATGGCTATCGGATCGTGCGGGGCTTCGTCCAGCGGCTCGAGGGCAGCCGCTATGGACCGGCTCCGGCGCGGCTCGGCGACGACGTGCGTAGCCTTGCCGAGGGCGTGGCCACGACCGTCGTGCGCCTGGGTACGCCGACCGCCTACCGAGCGCTGGAGACGGAGGCCCGCGACCTCGCCGGCACGTCTGCCCCCCGCCCGCGGGTCCGGCTCGTCCTGGGCCAGCCGCCACAACGCCCGAACCAGGACCGCCTGTCATTCGCGTACCTTGCGACCGCCTGGCTGCTCGGTCGCGAGGCGGCGGCCCTGCTGCCGCTCGAGGCGCTCTTCGGCCCGGGCGGCCGCGCGCCGTGGGGCTGGCAGGCCGCGGCCCTGCGCCGCTCGCTGGCATCGGTCGAGCCGTGGCTCGCCCGCGATGGCCGTGTTGTGCTCCTGCTCGAGGCCGGTGGTCCGGAGGGCCTGGCCGCGGCGGCCATGGGCGGCGTGGCGGCCGGCTATCGGCTCATCGGCGCTCGCCTGGCCGAGCCCGGCGAGGAGATCGGTGGGGTGGTAGAGCTCGTGCCGCCCGGCTCCGCGCTCGTCACGGGACCGCGGACACGTTCGAACGTGCCCTTGACCTCGGACAAGGATGGCTCGGGCGAGCTGGGCCCCGCGGTCGGCCGTGGCCTGTTCGCTCCGCCGGAACGCTTCGACGAGCGCCCCTTCTCCCCGGCCGAGGCCGCCCGGACCGTGACCGAGACGGCCGTCGAGATCCTCCAGGCGCGCGGTGAGCCCGCCCGTCATGAGCGCCTGCTGGGCGAGATCCTGGTCGGGCTCGATCGGACGGGCATGCTCCGCCGGCTTGTCTCGACTCGATCGGGACCTGGCGGAGCCGACGACGGATCGTCGCCGGCCGGCCAGGGCGGCGCCACGGACCGCGGTCCCGCCACCAACCGCGGTCTCTCTGCCCAACGCGGTCCCTCTGTCGAACGCGGCCGGGCCGGTTCGGACGCGGCTGCTGTCGAGTCCGGGGCTCTGCGACCTGGGCCGCTGTCACCGCGTTCTGCGGCCGCGCAGCCCCGGCGCGACGAGCGACGCGAGCCGGCGACCCTCGCCAGCAACGATCAGGTGGAGGCGATCCTGGCCCTCATCCGGGACGAGTTGGGCCGCCCCGACCAGCGTCGGCTGAGCGAGATCGAGCCCGGACGCTGGTGGCTCGCCGACCCGCGCGATGTCGCGGCGGCGGCCCTGCCCCTGGCGGATCGCGTGGAATGGGCCGTCTACAGCCTGCTGTCCACCGGCGGTCCACTGTCCGAGTCCGCGTTCTTCGAGCGGATCGCCGGCCTGTTCACCGGGCACGACCTGGCCGACGAGGCACTCGTCCGGGCATGCCTGGCGTCGTATCGCTCGCTGGCGTCCACACCGGACCAGCTCGTCACGGCCGACGACCTGCTCCGCCGGAGCCACGAGCACACCGAGCTGTTGGCGCTCCTCGCGGATCAAGGCCATCGGCTGGGCTTTCGCGTGTGGCTGGGGGCCCGGGAGCAGACCCGCAAGCTGGACGGTCGGACGCTGGCGAGCTGGCTGGACGATCGCGAGGTGGACGCCTACCTGCCGCTCGTCAGCCGCGGCTCGGCCGAGGAGCTCGAGCAGGTGGATTGCATCTGGTACGTCCGCTCGCGCGGCGCATTCCTCTTCGAAGTCGAGTGGACGGCCATGCTGGGCGAACCGCTCATTCGGCGCCATGGGCACATCCCACCCGACGAGAACCTGGTCCGCTTCCTGGTCATCCTGCCGGAGCGGACCGGGCTCGTGCGCTACAAGCTGGAACGGTCACCCCTCCTGCGCCAGGCGATGGACGCCGGCAACTGGCACATCCTCAAGGCAAATCATCTCCGGGCCTGGGCAGCCCACGAGGAAGCGTCACTGGCGGACCTCGAGCCGCTGCTCGGCCTGGACCCGATCGTCGAGCGGACCGGCGACCAGCTGCCGATGTTCGCCGCACCTGGCGGCTGAGGCGCGACGGCCAAGACGCGAACGTGCGGCTGACGCGCGCCCGGCGCGCACCATGTACCCTGACCCGCACTGACAGGCCGGCGGCGGCGCCGTGCCAGGCAACCGGTCGCGACGCCGTGCACGGGGGCGGTGTCCGCGCTTCTTGGGAGACGCACGGTGACCGAGCAACCATCCGCCGTCGTCGACGGCCTCGCGGACCGATTCTGGGAGTCGATCCTGGAGCTGCAACCCACGACGGCCACGATGTACGGCGACGAGCGGTATGGCGACCGGCTCGAGGACCCGAGTGAAGCCGGCCGGGCGAAGGCGCTGGCCCTCTGGCAATCGGCTCGCCGCGAGGCGGAGGCCATCGCGACCGATGGCCTGTCGGTCGAGGACCGGATCACGCTCGACATGATCAAGGTGCTCTGCGACCTGGGAATCGAGGAGCATGAGCAGCGAACCGACCTGCTCCGGGTCGTGGACCAGATGGGCGGTCCGCAGACGCTGTTGCCGGTGGTCACCCAGTTCCAGCCGGCCGACACGCCCGAGCGCTTCGAGAAGTATGCGGCTCGCCTGCGGGCCTATCCCGCCTACATGGCCGCCAATCGCGACCTCCTGCGAGAGGGTCTGGAGACCGGTCTCACCGCGCCGCGCATCGTCGTGGAGCGGACGATCGCCCAGCTCGAGCGGCTGCTGGAAACTCCGGTTGATGCGTCGCCGGTCACGACGATGGCCCAGGTCTCCTCCGACGCGGATCGCGACCGGGTTCGAGACATCGTCCGCGACGTGGTCCGGCCGGCGAACCAGGCGTTTCTGGAGGCACTCCGGGGTGACTACCTCGCTGCCTCACGCGAGGATCCCGGACTGTGGTCGGCGCCCAACGGCGACGCCCTGTACCGCACGCAGATCAGGGCCTGGACGACAGTCGATCTGGCACCCGAGCTCATCCACCAGATCGGACTCGACGAGCTCGAGACCATCGAGACCGAGCGGCGCGCGATCAGCTCGGCTCTGGGCTACGGCGACGACACGGTGGCCCTCCGCCGCGCCCTCGACGAAGATCCCAGCAACACGCCGCAGACCAAGGACGAGCTCCTGGCACGCGCCCGCGAGGACATCGAACGGGCGCTGGCGATTGCACCGCGTTACTTCCGCGTCCTGCCCCGGGCGACCGTCGAGGTCCGCCCGGTCGAGGAATTCAAGGAAGCCGATTCGCCGTTTGCCTACTACTACGCGCCCGCGAGCGACGGCTCCCGAGGCGGCAGCTACTACGCCAACGGTTATGACCTTCCGAGCCGGAAGTACACGAAGCTCGCGACGACGACCTACCACGAGGCGGTGCCCGGCCACCATTTCCAGATCGCCCTGGAGATGGAGAACGAGAACCTCAACACGTTCCGCCGGCTCGGCTCGCGGATGGTCGGCAGCGCATACGTGGAGGGCTGGGGCCTCTACTCGGAGCGGCTCGCCGACGAGATGAGCCTGTTCCGATCGGAAGCCGAGCGCTTCGGCATGCTCGACGCGCAGGCCTGGCGAGCCGCCCGGCTGGTCGTGGACACCGGCATTCATGCGCTCCGCTGGACACGCCAGCAGTCGATCGACTTCCTCCTCTCGGCGGGCCTCTCGACCACCGACGCCACGATCGAGACAGACCGGTACATCGCGTGGCCGGGCCAGGCCCTGACCTACAAGCTGGGCCAGCGGGCCATCGAATCACTCCGCCGCGATCTGACCGCGCGCGACGGCGCCAATTTCGACCTGCGGGAGTTCCACGATCAGGTCCTCGGACACGGCTCGCTGCCCCTCGCGACACTTGCTCGCGAGCTGCCAACCTGGGTGACGACGCCGGCCTGAGCTCCGTGTCCGGGTCGCGGCTCGAGGGCGCGGCCCGACCATCAGGTCACGTATTCGCCCAGGCACCGGCCCGAACACGCACGGATTTCGCGGCGGATCGCACGGCCTGATACGAATATCGCGTTGACGGCGTGCGATGGGCTGTGCCAAGATGCCGGGGCGCGTGTCCCGCCACGCGCAACGGCCTGCCCAACGGGCCCGCCAGCGCGGCCGCGAGCCAGGCACGCGCAGTGCCTTGACCGCCGCCACGCATCCGCTCGCCTCGACATCGGAGGGACCATGGCCGCCCGACCAGCCGCCCGTCCGACGCCCACCCTCCGACGGGATCGCCAGCTCGCCATGTACGCTCGGGCGCGGCGCATCCTGCCGGGCGGGACGAGCTCCAACTTTCGGGCCTGGGGCGAGGACACGATCTATATCGACCGCGGCAGCGGCGGCCGTGTCTGGGATATCGACGGCAACGAGTTCGTCGACCTCCGGATGGGGTACGGCCCGGTCATTCTTGGCCACGCCGACCCCCGCGTGGACGACCACGTCAATGAACGCATGCGCCGCGGGGTCAGCTTCAGCCTGACCAGCGAGGACGAGGTCCGGGCCTGTGAGCTGGTCTGCGAGCTGACCGGCTGGGTGGAGATGGCCCGGCTCACCGTCTCCGGCACCGAGGCGACGATGCACGCCATGCGGGTTGCCCGCGGCTACACGGGCCGCACGAAGATCGTCAAGTTCGAGGGCCAGTACCACGGCGTCCACGACTACGCTCTCATCAGCGTGCTCCCCAGCGACATGACCGAGCTCGGCGACCGTGACAACCCCGTCCGGCTGGCATGGGGCCGGGGCATCCCCAGGGAGATCACGGACACTGTGATCCCGGTCCCGTTCAACGACCTGGACACGTTGCGGCGGGTTTTCGAGCGAGAGGGCGACGACATCGCCGCGGTGATCATCGAGCCGGTCCTGGGCAACGCGCAGGCCATCCTGCCCCGCGAAGGCTTCCACGAAGGCGTTCGGGCGATCACCCGGGAGTTCGGGGCGCTGCTGATCTTCGACGAGGTCAAGACCGGGTTCCGGCTGGCGCGGGGTGGCGCCGCCGAGTTCTTCGGGGTCACGCCCGATCTCGCCACGTACGCAAAGGCGATGGCCACGGCGGGACGTACGCGGGCAACAGGGTTGCGGCAGCGGCCGCGGAGGCCACCCTGTCGATCATCCGCGACGAGCCCGTGCTGGAGTCCATCCGGGAGCGCGGGCTGTCGATCCAGCGAGGCCTCAGTCAGATCCTGTCCCAGCGCGGCCTCGCCCACACCTTCACCGGCGTCCCCGCGATGTTCGGCGTGATGTTCACCGACGTCGAGATTCGCGAATACCGCGATTGGGTCAAGACGGATCACGAGCTGTATGACGCGATCGCGGTTGGGATGCAGGCCCGCGGCGCCATGCCCGAGCCCGACAGCCGCGAGCCCTGGTTCCTGTGCGCGGCTCATGACGATGCGGACGAGAGCCAGATCCTGGACGCCTTCGTCGGATCGCTTGACGCGGCACTCGAAGCACGCACGCAGGGCAAGCTGCCGGCCGCCCAGCACTGAGGGGAGGGAGAGGAAGGAGGGTGACGATGGCCTTGGACGGGAACGCCGTCCGATCGGTTGACCGGGCCGCGGCATTGCTGCTCGCCCTCGGCGACAGTCAGGGCGAGGCCGGCGTGACCGAACTTGCCAGACGCCTCGGATTGCACAAGTCGACTGCTTCCCGGCTCCTTGCCACGCTCCAGAAACGTGGCCTCGTCGAGCAGGATGACGAGTCGGGAAAGTATCGCCTCGGGCTCGTCGTCATCCATCTGGCCGAGCGAGCGGAGCGCACCCTGGACCTGCGTGGCATCGCGATGGGCGAGCTCGAACGCCTTGGCCGGCTCACCCGGGAGACCGTCAGCCTGGTCGTCCTGGACGGGGACGCCGCCCTCACCGTCGCCCAGCGCGAAGGCTCGAATCTGGCCGCCGTCGCGGACTGGACCGGCCGCACCTCGCCGCTGCACTGCGTAGCCGGCGGCAAGGTCCTCCTGTCGGCCATGGCCGAGAGGGATGTGCTGCGGATCGTGCGCCGGGGCCTCGTGGCGCATACCGACCGGACGATCACCGAGCTCGAGCCACTCCTCGAGGAGCTGGCCCGGATCCGACGCCGCGGCTACGGGTCCGACCTGGGTGAGTACCAGCTGTCGCTCTGCGGCGTCGCAGCGCCGATTCGCGATGCTCGGGCCGCCGTGATCGCCGCGGTAACGATCTGGGGCCCGGCCGTGCGGTTGGGCCCTCGACGGATCCCCGAGCTCGCGGCGCTCGCTCGGAAGGCCGCGGCCGCAATCTCGCTCCGCCTCAGCGGCGCGGTGGCGTAGGGCCGGAGGGCCTCAGGGGCTGCCGTGGCCGGCGGCTGGCGGCCGTCGGCCCGGAGGGTGTTCGCCGCGGCCCTCCACGATGGGCGGTGGATAGGGAATCTAACGATGCATCGGTCCACCTGCGGGCCTAGGGTGCGGCATGCCACCTACCGAACCGTGGAGGACCCTCCCGTGACGCCGATGTGAACGTGCCTGCGCCGGGCATCGTGCTACCGTAGGCGTGACCTAACCGACCGACCAGTCGGTTTGTTGTCGGAGGCCAAGGCACACGACGTGACCCAGGGCGCGCACGAGCGAAACGACGAGCGAAGCCGGCGGCGCCGGGAGACGATCCTGGACGCGGCGTTTCACGTCTTCTCCAGGGTCGGCTACCGCGACGCAGCGGTTGACGAGATCGCCGAGCGAGCGGCGACCTCCAAGGGCGGGCTGTACTTTCACTTCCCGACCAAGCAGGCCCTGTTCATCGAGCTCATGCGCACGACGGCTGACAAGCTCGTCGACCGGGTCGAGCGGGAGGTGGCCGCCCATTCCGATCCGGTCGCACGGGCGGACGCCGCGCTCCGGACCGTCCTCGCGACGTTCTCCGGCCACCGGACGATGGCCCGCCTGCTGATCGTGGATGCGCTGGGGGCCGGCCGCGACTTCCGGGCGGAGATCGAGCGCCTTCACGCCCGCTTCGCCGGCCTCATCGAGGGCTATCTCGACCAGGCCGTCGCGGACGGAATCATCCCGCCCATCGACACGAAGATCGCCAGTCAGGCCTGGTTCGGGGCGCTGAACGAGGTCGTCACGCGCTGGCTCGTCGCAGAGAAGGCCGGCCCGCTCGAGGATGCCTACCCGGCGCTGCGCCGGATCCTCTTCCGCGGCGTCAGCATCAGCGACGAGCAGATCGGCCGGTTGCCGCCGTGAGCCCGCGACAGCACCCGGCGACGGCCATCGCGACTCCCGAACGGCGCGAGCGGAGCGGCGCGCCGGTGGCCGGCGATGCGTCGCCGCTCGAGGCCGGGCTGCGCTCTCTCGTCGATCGGGCACGCAGCCGCCCAGATCCCACCCTCGTCAGCTGCACCGTGCCGGTACCCCGCCGGGACCCGATCGAGCTGTTCGCCGCCGCACGCTCGCTGGGCCTGGACCCTGCGCTCTGGCTCGCGCCTGCCGAACGCTTCGCGCTCGTCGGCATCGGGGCTGCGTGGGCGGTCCGCCCGACCGGTCCCGGGCGCTTCCGTGAGGCCGCGGCGGCCTGGACGAGCGTCGCCCGTGGCGCCCTGGTGTCAGGCGACGCGCCGGGCCAGCGGGGAGCGGGACCGTTGCTGCTCGGCGGCTTTGCGTTCGCTCCCGAATCAAGGCGGAACGGCGCGGCGTGGAGCGGCTTCGACTCCGCGGCACTCGTCCTGCCCCGGCTGCTGTTCACGGTCTCCGACGGGAACGCCTGGCTCACGGCAAGCGCCGTCGTGGAACCAGGCAACGCGGGATCCGGCGCGGCAGGGCGGATCGTGGCGGGTCTCGAGTCAGCCTGGGCCGAGCTCGATCGGGCCGGCGTGTCAGTGCCGCTCACGCCGGCCGTCGACATGCTCCAGGCGACCGGCATCGTTCCAGAGGCGGCCTGGCAGGCGGCGGTCATTCGTCTGGCCGGAGCTGTCGGCCGCGGCCGCGTCGACAAGGTCGTTCTCGCCCGCCAGGTCGAGGTGAGCGCGGACGCCCCGATCGACGTCCCTGCGGTCCTCCGCCGCCTGGAGGCGAGCGCCCCCGAGTCGACCGTCTTCGCCTTCAGTCGCGGGCCGCGGACGTTCCTGGGAGCCACGCCTGAGCGACTCGTTCGCACGGACGGCCGCGATTTCCGGACGGTGGCGATGGCCGGCTCCATCGGGCGCGGGTCGGACGAGGAAGACGACGCCCGGCTGGCCGCTGAGCTTCTCAGGAGCGAGAAGGAGCGGGAAGAGCATCGGGTCGTCGTCGATATGCTCCGCGAGACCCTGGGCCCGCTCGCGGCGCGGCTGGACGTCGAGCCCGCTGCCCACGTCATCCGACTTCGCCACATCCAGCATCTCGTGACGCTGGTCAGCGGCCGGCTGCGCGAGCAGGGTGGCGCGCCACGCGAGCTGGCGCTTGCCCTGCTCGAGGAGGAAGAACGCCTCGATCGCGGCTGGTATGCCGGGCCGGTCGGCTGGCTCGATCGGCGCGGCGACGGCGAGTTCGTGGTGGCCATCCGCTCCGGCGTGGTGAACGGGGCATCGGCCAGCCTCTTCACGGGCTGCGGAATCGTTGCCGACTCGGAGCCAGCGAGGGAATGGGAGGAGTCGCAGGTCAAGCTGCGCGCGCTTGCCTCGGCCCTCGGGCGGCTGCCGTGACCGCACAGCCGATGACGCCGGCGGCGCCCGTGCGCGCCTTCGTGGAGGAGCTCGTTCGATCCGGCGTTCGCCACGCCATCATCTGTCCGGGCTCACGGTCCGCGCCGTTGGCGCTCGCCCTCGCCGTGGAGCCGGGCATCCGATGCTTCACGCACATCGACGAGCGTGCCGGCGCGTTCTTCGCCCTGGGCCTGGCCAAGGCCACCAGGCGTGCGGTGGCGGTCCTGGGCACCTCCGGCACCGCCGTCGTGAACTTCGGCCCGGCGATCGTGGAGGCGCGTGAAGGTCGGACGCCGCTGCTCGTCCTGACCGCCGATCGGCCGCCCGAGCTGAGAGATCGGGGCGCGCCGCAGACGATCGATCAGGACCACCTGTACGGCCGCAACGTCAAGTGGTACGTCGAGCTCCCGGCCCCCGAGGAGACCGCGGCGGGCGACATCCTGGAACGCCACCTTCGGGGGGTGGTGGGCCGTGCCGTGGCCATTGCCCAGGAGCAGCCAGCCGGCCCGGTCCATCTCAACCTGCCGTTTCGCGAGCCGCTCGTGCCGGCCGGCGGCCTGCGGGCCCACGTGGCCGCTGACGAGTCGGCCGAGGGTGCGGAGGCCTTCGTCGGCATCGTCGCCGGCCAGCTGCGACCGGTGCCCCAGGCCCTCGACGACCTGGCTGGGCGGCTTCGCGTGGCACATCGCGGCATCATCGTGTGCGGCCCGCTCGACCGACCGGGCCTCGCCCCGGCGGTTGCCCGGCTCGCCGCCGCGAGCGGGTTCCCGATCCTGGCAGACGGCCTGGCCAACCTTCGCGTCGGCCCCCACGATCGGAGCCATGTCGTGGCCCGCCACGATGCGATCGTCCGCAGCGAGGCGTTCCGAGCCGCTCACCGGCCCGACCTCGTGATCCGGTTCGGCGGAACGCCCACCTCAAAGGCACTGCTGACGATGCTCCAGGAGGATGCCCCGGAACAGCTCGCCGTCGATGACGGCGGCTGGAACGAGCCCACCCTGCGCCCGGTCACGGTCGTCCGCGCAGATCCCGTCGCATTCGCCACGGATCTGGCTGACCGGCTCGAGCGTCTGGGTCCGGCTGGCGGATCGGCCTGGCTCGACTCCTGGCTCGCTGCGGACCGAGTGGCGGACCGGGCGATCGACGCCTGGCTCGAATCGCTCGACGAGCCGTTCGAGGGCAGCCCATTCGCCGACGCGGCGGCGCTCCCGGAGGGCACGGTCCTCCTGGCCGGCAACAGCATGCCAGTGCGCGATCTGGACGCGTTTCTGCCCGGCGGGCCCACGAGCCTGCGCTGCCTGGGCAATCGGGGAGCGAACGGGATCGACGGGGTCGTGTCGACCGCGCTCGGAGTGGCCGCCGCCGGGATCGGTCCGGTCGTGCTCGTCGTGGGCGACGTGTCGTTCCTGCACGATCTCAACGCGCTCGTGGCGGCCCGCCTGCACGACCTCTCGGCGACGATCGTGCTCGTGAACAACGACGGCGGCGGGATCTTCTCGTTCCTGCCACAGGCCGCCACGGACCGGCCGGAGGTCGGCCTGCCCGAGCACTACGAGGCCCTGTTCGGGACCCCGCACGGCATCGACGTGGCGCCGATCGTGGGAGCGCTGGGCGGGGAGCATCGGCTCCTCGGCCCGGGCCAGCCGGCATCGGCCATCCGGGATTCCGTGGCCCGACCGGGGGTCCGCGTGCTCGAGCTCCGCACCGATCGCCGGCGCAACGTCGAGCTCCACCGCGCCTGCGTCGAGACCGTCCGCCAGTCGCTCAACCATGTCGCCGAATCGGCAGCGCCGACGGGGCCTGCGGCAGGGGCCGGGTGACGATGGCTCGCCTGCTCGTAAACGGCGTTCGCCTGGAGGTCCGATCGGCAGGTACCGGCCCGCCCCTCATCCTGCTTCATGGCCTCACCGGTCGCGGGTCCAGCTGGTCGGCCCACCTGCCCGCCCTCAGGCGCGGCCACCGGACGATCGTGGTGGACCTCCTGGGCCACGGCCGATCGGAGGCGCCCGTTGACCCTGCGCGCTACGCCGTGGAGTGCCAGGCCGGCGATGTCGCGGCGATCCTGGCCAGGCTGGGTCACGAGCGGGCGGACGTGATCGGCTACTCCATGGGCGCCCGGATCGCGCTGCGGCTGGCCGTCGATCACCCGACCACCGTGCATCGCCTCGTCCTCGAGAGCCCGTCGGCTGGGATCGTGGACCCAGCCGAGCGGGCTGCGCGGCGCGCGCGCGACGACCTCCTGGCCGACGCGCTCGAGCGTGATGGCATTGCCGCGTTCGTCGAACACTGGGAGCGACAACCCGTGTTCGCGAGCCACGCGGCATTGCCGGCCCCGGCACGGCGCAGGCTTCGCCATGAGCGCCTCGCCAACCGACCGGCGGGCCTGGCGCCCAGCCTCCGAGGCGGCGGCCAGGGCGTCGGCCTGCCGCTCCTCGGGCGGCTGGCTCGCGTCCATGCGCCGACGCTCGTGATCGCGGGAGCCCTCGACGAGACCGGCCGGGAGCGGGCCGCGAAAGTGGCTGCGGCCATGCCCGACGCCCGCATCGCGATCGTGCCCGGAGCCGGCCATACCCCCCATCTCGAACGGCCGGCCGCCTTCCGCCGCCTGGTCGCCGCATTTCTCGACGCCGTGCCCGGCGGCCGGCCGAGCTGAAAGAATCCCGATGGCCATCGCCTGGTCCGCCGCCCACGACTATACGGATATCCGCTACGAGCACTCCGGGACCGGCCTCGCCAAGATCACGATTGCGCGTCCCGAGGTCCGCAACGCCTTCCGGCCGGAGACCGTGACCGAGCTCATCGATGCCTTTCGGCGCGTGCGCGACGACGTCTCGATCGGCGTCGTGCTGTTCACAGGCGAGGGCGACCAGGCATTCTGCGCGGGCGGCGACCAGCGCGTGAAGGTGCGCGGCGGCTACCGGGGCTCGGACGGGATCGCCCGCCTCAACGTGCTCGACCTGCAGCGCCTCATCCGATCCCTGCCGATCCCGGTGATCGCGCTCGTCAACGGCTATGCGATCGGTGGGGGCCACGTGCTCCACGTCGTGTGCGACCTGTCGATCGCGTCGGAGAACGCGGTCTTCGGTCAGACAGGACCAAAGGTCGGCAGCTTCGACGGCGGCTTCGGGGTGGGCCTGCTGGCACGCACGATCGGCCAGAAGCGGGCGCGCGAGATCTGGTACCTGTGCCGCCAGTACACGGCCGATCAGGCCCTGGCGATGGGGCTCGTCAACGCCGTCGTGCCACTGGCCGAGCTGGAGGCCGAGGGCGTGCGCTGGGCGGACGAGATCCTGGAGAAGAGCCCCACGGCGATCCGCCTGCTCAAGCGGGCCTTCAACGCCGACACGGACGGGCTCGCCGGGCTGCAGGAGCTGGCCGGCGACGCGACGATGCTGTTCTACGAGACCGACGAGGCCCACGAGGGCAGCAGGGCGTTCCTGGAGAAGCGCAAGCCCGACTTCCGGCGCTTCCCGCGGCGGCCCTGACGTCCATGTCGCCGCGCGCCCGGGCGTGGCTCGTCGCGATCCGTCCGGCGACGCTGCCCGCGGCGATCGGACCGGTGCTCGTTGGTCTCGGCGTCGCCTGGCCTGCCGTCGGCTTGCGGCCACTGCCCGCCGCCGCATGCCTGGCGGTCGGGTTGCTCTTCCAGGTCACGGCCAACCTGGCCAACGACCTGTTCGACTTCCGCTCCGGCGCCGATGCCGCCGACCGGCTCGGCCCGCAGCGAGCGGCCGCCAGCGGGCTCCTGAGCGAGCGAGACCTGACCGCCGCCATCCTGGTCACCCTGGGCCTGGCCGGGCTGTTCGGGCTCGCCCTCGTCGTCATCGGCGGGCCCATCGTCCTGGCCCTTGGCATCCTCGCCGCCATCAGCGCGCTGGCCTACACCGGCGGGCCGTGGCCCTACGGCTACCATGGGCTCGGGGAGGTGTTCGTCTTTGCCTTCTTCGGGGTGGTGGCTGTGGCCGGGACGGCGTACCTCCAGGTCGGGCGGTGGCCGCCCGTCGCGTTTGCCGCAGCCGTGCCCGTGGGTGCCCTCGTGACCGCGATCCTCGTCGTCAACAACCTGCGAGACATCGACTCCGATCGCCGGGCGGGCAAGCGCACCCTGGCGGTGATCGTCGGCTCGCGAGCGACGATCGCCGAGTACGTGGCACTCCTGGTGGTGGCCTTCGCCGTGCCGCCGGCGCTCGTTCTCGCCGGCGCTGTGGCTCCAATCGCGCTCCTACCCGTGCTCAGCCTGCCGCTCGCGATCTCACTGGTCCGAACGATCGCCGCCGGCGGCGATCCGCGCCGACTCAATGCCGTGCTGCGCGGCACGGCGCGCCTGTCGCTGGTCTTTGCGGCCCTGCTGGCCCTGGGCCTCGCGCTCGGCGGTCGGGCCGGCTGATGCGGGTCCGAGCCGTTCGGGTCGACCAGCTCGAGATCCCGTTCCGGGTGCCTTTCGAGGCCGCCGACATGGCCTGGCGGTCGCGTCGCCTGGCCATCCTGCACCTCGTCGGCGACGATCTGGAAGGGCTCGGAGAGATCGCTCTGGAGGCACCGGGCGGGCTGCCGGTCCCGATCCCGCCGGGCTTGCTCGAGCTCCTCGTCGGAGTCGACGTGATGGCGCCGGCTGCCCTGGATCGAGCGCTGGTCGCCATCGAGAACGGCTGGACGCTCGGTCGCGCCGCTCGATCGGGAGCCGAGTCGGCAGCCCTCGATCTGGCCGCCCGGGCCGCCGGTATGCCCCTCCGACACAGGCTTGCCGGCCGAGCCCGCGACCAGGTCTGGGTCAACGGGCTGGTTGGAGCCGATGCTCCGGAGGAGGCGGCCCGTACCGCGATCGCCCTCGTGGAGGCGGGATTCCGCTGCCTCAAGCTCAAGGTGGGCGGCGACACGGTCGAGCGGGTCGCCGCGATCCGATCGGCCGTGGGGCCGGGCATCCGGCTCCGTCTGGACGCCAACGGCACATGGCCGGAGCGACACGCCGTCCAGGTGATCGAGGAGCTGGTCCCGTTCGACCTGGAGTACGTGGAGCAGCCGATCCCGCCCAGCCTCGGGCCGGCCGCGATGGCCCGGGTGCGGCGCGCCGTGGACGTACCGATCGCCGCCGACGAGTCCGTGACGGATCCGGCCGCGGCCGCCGAGCTGATCCTGGCGGGCGCGGTCGACGTGCTCGTCATCAAGCCCTCGCGGGTCGGCGGGCCGCGACAGGCCAGGCGGATCGTGGAGCTCGCGACGGATCTCGGCGTCGGCGTAACGATCTCGACGCTGTTCGAGAGCGGCATCGGGGTGTCCGCCGCCCTGCAGGTCGCGGCGACGGTGCCCGACGGCGAGGCCGCCCACGGCCTGGCGACCTCCGGGCTGCTGGCCTCCGACTTGCTCGTCGACGGCCCCGTCGCCGACGCCGGCAAGCTCGCCCTGTCCGGCGGGCCCGGCCTCGGCGTCCAGCTCGACCCCGAGGCTGTCCGCGCACACCTGGTCGGATGACGGTCCGCGAGCCCCTCGCTGCCAATGCCGCGAGCCGGCCGGGCGAGGATGCGGTCGTCGGCCGCGGCGTCCACTGGACCTGGCGGGACCTGGAGGCCATCTCCGGGCGGATGGCCATGACGTTGGCCGAGGCGGGCGTCGGCGAGGCATCCCGGGTCGCCGTGCTCGCCGACGACGGGCCGGGGGCGGTCGCCGCGATCCATGCCGCCCGCCGGATCGGTGCCATCCTGGTTCCCCTGAACCGCCGCGCCGCGCCGCGTGAGCTCGGCCGGCTCGTGGCCCAGGCTCGGCCCGCCGTCCTCATCCATGACGAGGGCCACGGCGCGGTGGCCGCGGAAGTCTCCGCGATGTCAGGCGCCACCGGAGTCCATCCGCGAGCGATGGCGCTGGAGTGGCTGCTCGAAAGCCAAGTCGACGCCGAGCGCGCGGTCTCCCGTCGGGTCGCCGTCCTCCGAGACGACGTCGATCCGGCAGCGCCGGCCACGATCGTCTTCACCTCGGGCACGACCGGCCAGCAGAAGGGCGCCATCCTCACCCAGGGCAATCATCTCGCCAGCGCCAGAGCGTGGGCCGGGGTCCTTCGCCCTGCGCCGACCGATCGCTGGCTGGCCTGCCTGCCATTCCACCACGTCGCCGGCCTGGCGATGGTGCTCCGGTCGAGCCTGTGGGGTGTCCCGCTCCATCTCGCGTCGGGCTTCGAGCCGGCCGCGATCTGGCGGGCATTCGATGAGGATGGGATCAGCCACTGCTCGATCGTCGGCTCGACGCTCCGCCGATTGGTCGATGCGCGCGATGGCCGTCCCGCGCCGCCCACGCTGCGGGCTGTCCTCGTCGGCGCCGAGCGAACGCCACCCGACTGGATCCGCGCCGCGCGCCGGCTGGGCCTGCCGGTGATGCCGACCTACGGCGCGACGGAAACGGCCTCGGGCGTGACCGCGCTGCAGCCTGCCGACGCGGACCGACTGCCCGGTTCGGCGGGCCGCCCGCTGCCGGGCGTCGAGATGCGGATCGCGATAGGCGAGGGTGGCGGGGCCGGCCAGTCATCGACCGCCGGGGCCGGCGAGATCGGCGAGATCGAGGTCCGTGGCGGCATGGTCTTCGCCGGCTACGACGGCCAGCCGGAGGCGATCGCGACGGTGCTCGCCGGCGGCTGGCTGCGGACCGGCGACCTGGGCTCGCTCGATGCCGACGGGTTTCTCACCGTTGCCGATCGGCGCGACGACCTGATCGTCTCCGGCGGCGAGAACGTCTATCCGGCCGAGGTCGAGGCCGTGCTGCGCGAGCATCCCGCGGTCGTGGACGCCGCGGTCGTGGGTCGGCCGGATCCACGCTGGGGGGCCGTGCCGGTGGCCCTCGTCGTTCTCGCCGATCATCGCGCCGATCATCCCGATGCCAGCCCGATCGACGCGGCGCTGATCGCTCACTGTCGGTCACGCCTGGCGGCGTTCAAGGTGCCGGTCGCCTTCCGGCGGGTCGACGCCATTCCCAGGACGGCCAACGGCAAGCTCCGCCGAGCCGCGGCTCGCCTGCTCCTAGAGGGGTCGTCCTAGGCGGATGCGCACGACGGCAGGGTCACCCGTGGTGCGGCCCGACTCGACTACCGGGGCGGGTTGGACTCGGGCACACTAAGGGTCATGCCCAACCTCTTCCAGCCGCCGTTCACGGATCTCCACGCGTTCTACGACCGGCACATCGGTCCGATCGTGGTGGCGCTCGTGGTCGGTCTCATCGCGCTCCGGGTCTCCCGGCTGTTCGTCCGAGGGATCGTCAAGGCGCTCATGGATCGCGAGGCGGCCGAAGGCACGGCCGGCCAGCTGACTGCCGTGGAGATGACGAAGCGGATCGCCACGATCGAGCTGCTGGCCACCAGCGTGATCCAGTTCTTCATCGTGGCGATCGTCGGGCTGTGGGTCCTCCAGACGGCCGCGGGTCTGGACATCGGGCCGGCCATCGCCGGGCTGGGGATCGCCGGCGTCGCCCTCGGCTTCGGCGCCCAGAGCCTCGTCAAGGACTACCTGAACGGGGCCCTCATCCTCATCGAGAACCATTACAGCAAGGGCGACGTCGTCCGCATCGCGGGGGTCAGCGGGACGGTCGAGGACCTCAGTCTCCGGCGGACCACGCTGCGCGATCTGGACGGGACCGTCCACACGGTGCCCAACGGCGCGATCGCGGTCGCCTCCAACCTCACCCGGACCTGGGCACGGATCAACCTGGACGTCACGATTGCCTACGGAACCGACATCGACCGTGCGAGCGAGGTGGTGGATGAAGTCGGCCGTGAGCTGGCCGGCGAGGGAGCCTGGAGCCAGGCCTTCCTCGAGGCGCCACGCGTCGAACGCGTGGAGTCGCTCGGCGAGTACGGCGTCATCCTCAAGGTTCTCGGAACGGTTCGCGCGGAGGACCGATGGAACGCGGCAGGCGAGCTCCGCAAGCGACTGCTCGCCGCCTTCCACTCCAACGGGATCGAGATCCCGCGGCCGCAGCGCGTGGTCCTCAGCCGGGAGGAGGGCGGACTCGCGGCCACCGTTCCGGACGGCCCCGGTTCCGGCTCAGATGGCCTGACCGACGACGAGCCGGTCGAGGAGGAGCAACCGAAATAGCCAGGCCGGAACGGCCGTCTCATTTCGCGCCCGCGTAGAATGCCCACGTTGCAACCAGGAGGTCGTCCCGTGAGCGTCGAGCCGTCCACGTCGAACCCCGAGATCGAGGCGCTCCTCGCCGAGAACCGGACGTTCCCGCCGTCGCCGGACTTTGCCGCCCAGGCCAATGCCACGGCCGACCTCTACGACCTTGCCGAGCGAGACTTCGAGGCATTCTGGGCCGACATCGCTCGCGAGCGGGTCAGCTGGGTGAAGCCGTTCGACACGACACTCGAATGGGACCTGCCGTTCGCCAAGTGGTTCACCGGCGGCCAGCTGAACATCTCGTACAACTGCGTGGACCGCCACGTGGAGCGCGGCCTTGGCAACAAGGTCGCCTATCACTGGATCGGCGAGCCGGGCGACACGCGAACGCTGACCTACGCCGATCTGCATCGGGAGGTCCAGAAGGCCGCCAATGCGCTCAAGGAGCTCGGCGTGGAGACCGGCGACCGGGTCGCCATCTACATGCCGATGATCCCCGAGCTGCCGATCGCGATGCTGGCCTGCGCCCGTCTGGGCGCGCCGCACACGGTCATCTTCGGCGGCTTCAGCGCCGAAGCGCTGACCGGCCGAATCAACGATGCGGAGGCCAAGCTCGTCATCACCGCCGATGGCGGCTGGCGGCGGGGCAAGCCCGGCGAGCTCAAGCCCGCCGTGGACGAGGCGCTGGCGGCGGCTCCCTCGGTCGAGCACGTGCTCGTCGTCCGT
>WNGF01012270.1_pt1 | contig 19700 bp, 19 predicted proteins | sample 5400641 | NCBI WGS metagenome assembly WNGF01 (sample SAMN13153371, study PRJNA577476) | soil metagenome | isolation source: 80 cm soil or saprolite under grassland replicate 2 | place: USA:California | collected 2016-06-15
CCGCGGCCGCGACTCGTCCATCGAGAGACGGAATCCGTCGAACTCGACCTTGCCGGCGCCCCGCCCGAGGCCCAGAATGACCCGGCCGCCGGAGATGTGGTCGAGCATCGAGACTTCCTCGGCGACCCGCAGGGGGTCGTGCCAGGGCAGCACCACCACCATGGAACCGAGCCGGGCGCGCTCGGTGCGCCCGGCCATGTACGTCAGGAACTGGAGGACGTCGGGGCACATCGTGTAGTCGGTGAAGTGGTGCTCGACCCCCCAGATCGACTCGAAGCCGAGCGGCTCGGCGAGGTCGGCGAGCCTGAGCTCGCCGCGGTAGACCTCGCGGTCAGTACGCGCCTTGTCAGGGTTCTGGAAGACCGCGGCCATTCCGACGTGCATAGGGCGCTCCCCTTTCGCCGTTGTATTATTGCGCCGATGAGCCCATTCGATCCAGCCCCCTTCGTCGAGCGGCGGCAGCGCTTCGCGGCGGCGATCGGCGACGCCTTGGCCATCGTCCCCGGGGCCCGGGAGCTCCGGCGCAACAGCGACGTCAACTACGAGTTTCGCCAGGCCTCCGACTTCTTCTTCTTGACCGGGTTCGACGAGCCCGACGCCGTCGCCGTCTTCAACCCTGCGGATGCCAAGGAGCGGTTCGTCCTCTTCGTCCGCCCGCGCGACCGCGAGATGGAGATCTGGACCGGCCGGCGGGCCGGGGTCGAGGGCGCCATCGCGACTTACGGCGCCGACGCCGCCTACACGATCGACCGGCTCGACGAGAAGCTCCGCGAGTACATGGTCGACCGCCCCGTGGTCTTCTATCGACTGGGTAGCGGCGCGTTCGACGGTCGGGTGACGCGACAGGTCACGGACCTGCGCGCGGCGCGGGCCCGCGGCCACGCCGCGCCCGTGCGGATCGAGGACCCCGGGCCGATCCTCCACGAGCTGCGTCTGCGACGCTCGCCGGCCGAGCTCCTGCGCCATCGCCGGGCCTGCGAGATCAGCCGCGACGCGCACGCCGAGGCGATGCGCTATGCGCGGCCGGGGCTCTACGAGTACCAGGTGCAGGCGGCGCTCGAATACGTCTTCCGCGTGAACGGCTCGCCGCGCAACGGCTACCCGTCGATCGTCGCCTCGGGCCCCAACGCATGCATCCTCCACTACAGCGAGAACAACCGTCGCATGGAGGACGGCGATCTGCTCTTGATCGACGCCGGATGCGAGTGGGGCTACCACTCCGCGGACATCACGCGCACGTTCCCGGTCAACGGCCGGTTCACGGCCGCCCAGCGCGCGGTCTACGAGATCGTCCTGCGCGCGCAACTCGCGGGGATCGCCGCCGCGCGGCCCGGCAACCGCTACGAGGCGATCCACGAGGCGGCCCGACGCGTCCTGGCCGAGGGGCTCGTCGCGCTCGGCGCGCTGCCGCGCGGGGTCGAGGAAACGCTCGCGATGCACCACTACCGCGAGTTCTATATGCACGGCACCGGCCACTGGCTCGGCATGGACGTGCACGACGTCGGCGACTACAAGATCGACCGCACGTCCCGGGTGCTCGAGCCCGGCATGGTGCTCACCGTGGAGCCCGGGCTCTACTTCGACCCCGACCGTGAGACGGTCACGTATCACCTGCGGGAATACAGCGAGGACGAGATGTGGGAGCGCCGCCTCCGCTTCGGCGCTGCGGCCGCCAAGAAGGTGGAGGACGAGGAGAAGGCGAAGGTCGGGACGGTCGTCCACCCCGTGCCGAAGGAGGTGCGCGGGATCGGCATCCGCATCGAGGACGACGTGCTGATCACGCCGGACGGCTGTGACGTGCTCACCGCGGGCACCCCGAAGACGGTGTCCGAAGTCGAGCGCGCCTGCGCCGAGACGCCGCGTCTGCCGCGCTCCTGACGCATCGCTCGGGCTGCCGACTAACCAACGTGACGGAGCGGTCGGGCGTGTTGGCGACTACGGGCGAAGGAGACCGGCGGGATCGACGGTGGTGACCTGCGGCTGCTCGTAGAGCTGCCATTCGACTTCGATGGAGCTCTCGCTGGACCGTCCCTGCGGACCGCTGCACACGTTGAGCGCCACGGCCCAGATGGCGCCGCCGAGGAGCAGCTCGGCCTGCGTGTCAGCCACGTCCTCGAACAGTGACCCGGACTGCCCGGGGACCCGGTAGCCGGCCTTCTTGAGCTCATCGCGAAGAACACCGATCACCTCGCCGGCGGCTCCACGGGGCCACGAGGAATCGCGCGCCCGAGAATGTCCTCAAGCAGCGTTCTGGTCAAGCCGCTGTTCGTAGCGGGCCCGTCAGCGGCCGAGCTCGTGGCGGAGCGCGCCTTCCAGCGTCGGATAACGGAACGCAAAACCGCTCGCCAGGAGGCGCGCGGGCAGCACCCGCTGGCTCGAGAGCAGCAATTCGTCCGCCATCTCGCCGAGGGCGAGGCGCGCGGCGAACGCGGGCATCGGCACGAGGGTCGGGCGCCGCAGCAGGCGCCCGAGCGTCCGCGTGAACTCGGCGTTGGTCACGGGCGCGGGCGCGACCGCGTTGACCGGTCCGCGCAGAGCGTCGGTCCCGAGCGCATGGTGGAGCGCGCCCGCCGATGACGCCGCCCAGGCCCAGCCGGAACGGCGTCAGCATCTTGGCGAGCGCGCCGCCCGCGGGACTCAGCACAATGCCGATCCTGACGTTGACAACGCGGATGCCGCGCACGATCGCCGCCGCGCTGGCCGATTCCCACTCGCGGCCGACGTCGGCGAGGAACCCCGTGCCCGGCCGGCTCTCCTCGCTCAGGACCTCGTCGCCCCGGCTCCCGTAGTAGCCGATCGCCGAGGCGCAGACGAGGACGGCCGGCGGCTTCGCCAGGCGGGTGAGCGTGTCGGTCAAACGGCGCGTGGCGTCCACACGGCTCTCGCGGATGCGCTGTTTTTTCCTCGCTGTCCACCGACCGCCCGCGATGCTTTCACCGGCCAGATGAACGACGGCGTCGGCGATCGCCGGTCCGGGAGAAGCAATGGCTCCGGAAACTGGATCCCAGCGAAGCGCGTCCTCACCCGGCCGGACCTCGCGGCGCACGAGCGGGAGCACCCGGTGGCCGCCCGCTGCGAGAGATGAGACCAGCGCCGAGCCGAGGAATCCGCTCGAGCCGGTGACGGCGACGATCACGCCATCGCGCCGCCGTCGACCGTGTAGAGCGCGCCGGTGATGTACGTGGCGTCGGGGCTCGCCAGAAACGCGACGAGCGCGGCGACCTCTTCGGGGGCCCCGTAGCGTCGCATCGGAATGGTGGCGGTGAGCCTCTCACGCTTGACCTCGGTCTCGAGTTGCTGGGCCATCGGCGTCTCGATCGGCGCCGGGCACACGGCGTTGACGCGGATGCCGTGGCGCGCCAGCTCGAGTGACGCTGCGCGCGTCATCCCGACGACGGCGTGCTTGCTCGCGGTGTAGGCGATGATATTCGGCGAGCCGCGAAGCCCCGCGATCGACGCGGTGTTGACGATGACGCCGCCGCCGCGGGCGCGCATCCGCGGCGCGACCACTTTCATGCCGAGCCACACGGCTTTCACGTTCACGGCGATCACGCGATCGAACGTTTCCTCCGGGTAGTCGACGAGGGGCTTCAGCGCGCCGAGGATCCCGGCGTTGTTGAAAAAGACGTCGATTCCCGCGAACTGCTTCACCGCGGCATCGGCGTAGCGCTCGACGTCGGCGAGCCTCGTCACGTCGGCTTCCACGGCGAGGACCTCGCCGCCCGCCTTCTCGACTGCGGCCACGCTCTGGTGGAGCGCCGTTCCGACGAGGTCGACGAGGACCGTGCGGGCGCCCTCGGAGGCGAAGCGCACGGCCGCGGCGCGTCCGATGCCGCCGGCGCCGCCGGTGATGACCACGACCTTGCCCGTGAATCGCCGGTCCATGTCAGGCGCCCATCTTGCTCTTGGCGCTGACTCGACGCAAGCTTGGGGAGCGATGACTGAAGCCGAGGCGCTGAGAGCACTGGTCGGGCCCGGCGAAGGCGCGGCGGCGCGGGCCGCGACGGCGCTGTGGGAGATGTGGCACCGCTCCGGCGACCGCGAGGTGGACACGCTCCTTCGCGAGGGGGTCGCCGTGATGGAGCGCCGGGATCTCGCGGGCGCCGAGACGATCTTCGCGCGGGTGATCGCGCGGGCGCCCGAGTTCGCGGAGGGCTGGAACAAGCGCGCGACGGTCCGCTACGTGGCCGAGAACTACGAAGGCTCGATCGACGACTGCGAGGAGACGCTCAAGCGGAAGCCGCACCACTTCGGCGCGCTGGCGGGGCAGGGGCTCTGTTACATGGCGCTCGGCCGGCACCGCGAGGCGGCGGCGATGTTCCGGCGCGCTCTCGGTGTACATCCTCGTCTCCAGGGCGCGCGTCACAACCTTGCCACCGCTTTGGGCGAAGCCGTCCGCGGCAACGGCCACTAGCTCGGAGCCGGGGCGGACTTTCAATAGACTTCGACAGCGGCGACAGGCCGAGTCAGCGCGCGCGGTAGTCGCGGCGCCAGAGCGCGATGTAGTCGCGGGCGTTTTTCAGGATGTCCTCCAGCTCGGCGGCGTCCATCTTGCGTACGGGTTTGGCCGGCACACCCATGACGAGCCAGCCCGCCGGCACGATCTTGCCCGGCGGCACCAGCGCGCCCGCGCCGACCTGCGCGCCCTCCTCGATCACGGCGCCGTCAAGGACGACCGCGCCGATGCCGATGCGCACGTTGTTCATGACCCGGCAGGCGTGGACGACCGCGCGATGACCGATCGTGACGTTGTCGCCGACGATGCACGGAAACTCGGACGTCACGTGCAGCACCGAGTTGTCCTGGACGTTCGAGTTGCGGCCGAGCGTCACGTAGTTGTCCTGGTCGCCCCGCAGCACGGCGAAGGGCCAGACGGAGGCGCCGGCCGCGATCGTCACGTCGCCGATCACAGCCGCCTGCGGGTCGACGTACGCGTCGGGATCGATGCGCGGTCTGCGGCCCGGCACGTCGCGGATCATGAGACGATTGGTCGCGCGCGCATCGTGGGCTGCCCTCCCGCGGTGGAGATGCCGCGAGTCGGATTATACTGGCGCGCGCATGGGAGGAGACCGAGGGAGATGATCTCGCAGACCGCCGAGGTCCGCGAAGCCCACCGATTTGACACGCGCGCGCTCGAGCGTTACATGCGCGCGCACGTGGAGGGCTTCAGCGGCTCGCTCGAAGTGCGCCAGTTCCGGGGTGGCCAGTCCAACCCGACCTATCATGTCGCGGCTGGCGGCCTGGAGTACGTGCTGCGCCGCAAGCCCCCGGGCCAGCTCCTGCCCTCGGCGCACGCCGTGGACCGGGAGTACCGGGTCATCACCGCGCTGGGGAAGACGGGCTTCCCGGTGCCGCGCACGTACGCCCTGTGCGAGGACGACGGGGTCATCGGCACGGCGTTCTACCTCATGGATTGCGTGCACGGCCGTATCCTCACCGACCTGGCGATACCCGGCGTGCCGCCGCGCGAGCGCCGCCTGATCTACGAGTCACTCATCGACGTACTGGCGCGCCTGCACACCGCCGACTGGCGCGCGCTCGGCCTCGCCGACTTCGGGCGGTCGGGCAACTATGTCGCGCGCCAGCTTCACCGTTGGACCCAGCAGTACCGCGCGTCCGAGACCGAGAAGATCGAGTCGATGGAACGCCTCATCCCGTGGCTGCCCGCACACATCCCGGTGGGCGACGAGACGGCGCTCGTCCACGGCGACTTCCGGCTCGGGAACGTCATCATTCATCCGACCGAGCCGCGCGTAGTCGCCGTGCTCGACTGGGAGCTGTCGACGCTCGGGCATCCGCTCGCGGACCTCGCCTACAATTGCGCGTGGACGTATCGCGTCACGCGCCAGTTGGATGGGCTTGCGGACACGAACCTCGTCGAGCTCGGGATCCCGGCCGAGCAGGACTACGTCGCCGCCTACTGCCGGCGCGCAGGGCGTGACGCGATCCCCGACTGGGAGTTCTACCTCGCGTTCGCATTGTTCCGCTGGGCCGCGATCTCTCAGGGCATCATGGGGCGTTTCGTCGCTGGCACCGCCAACGACCCTAACGCGGAAGAGCGCGGTCGGCGGGCGCGGCCGTTCGCGGATTCAGCCTGGGCGCTGGTCGCCTCCCGCGCCGGCTGAGCAGACCGGCGCTCCCTTCTCAGCCGCCGCCCACCCGGGCCGCGTACTTTTCGTAGAACGTGTTCGTGAGCAGGCCGCCCGGGTCGTACTGGCGCTTGGCCGCGAAGAACTCCTTGATCGTTGGGTAGGATCGCTGAAGCTGCTCGACGGTGTAGTGCAGCTGGTACGGCAGGAAGAACGTCCCACCCAGGGCCGCCGCGACGTCGATCAGCTCGCCGGTCAGCGCCCGCATGCCGGCGTGTCCTGCGGCGTCGGTGGTCTGGTTCAAGTAGAGCACGACGGCGAACATCTCAGCCGGCGCGTACGTGAGGACGTTGTCCTCCTGATGGACGACCCGCACGGACGCATTTAGCAGATTCGCTCGACGCGTCTTCAGCACGGCCCGCAAGCCGTCCACGAACGCGACGAACTGGGCTCGCGGAACGAAGTACTCGTGCAGGATGTCGGTCTCGCCCTCCAGGCCGTTCTTGAGATATTTCACGGAGTCGTGCATCGGGTGATTCCGCGACACCAGGCACGCCTCGCCCGCGGCGAGGGCCTGGTTCCGGCTCACCGGGCAGGACTCCAGGCGCGGCTCGACGTATTTCTCGGCCAGCCACTTGAGGCGCATCGGGAGCGTCCCCTGCTTGGCTAGATTAAAGACGAGCCGTCGCAGCCTCACCGCGCGCACCTCGCCGAGCGGGGGAATCACCGCCCCGCGGGCGCTCTCCAGCCGATAGGTGTAGAGGAGCATCTCGTCCAGGAACGAGTGCGGCGCGGTGGAGAGGTGGCCGTACATCAGCTCGTACTGCGGCACGGGCCCGATCACGTCGTTGAAGACGGTGGGAAACTCGCGGTAACGGATCACCCGGCGCTCGGATCGGTAGACGACGTTCGGGGTCACTTCCAGGTCCGCGTCCAGGATCACGCCAAACAGGCCGTAGCCGCCGACGATCAGATGGAAGAGCCGCGGGTTGTCGCTGGGGCTCAGAGTCTGGATCGAGCCGTCGGCGAGCATGACGCGCATCGCGCGGATCGTCCGCCCGACGGAGCCGGCCCGATGATCCATGCCGTGGGCGTTCACGGCGATCGAGCCGCCGACGGTAAAGATATCGGTTGATTGCATCGCCATCACCGCAAACCGCGGGTGCAGAAAGCTCTGGATGTCGTGCCAGGTGGCGCCGCTCTGCACGGTCAAGGTCCGGGTCTGCGCGTCGAGCGACATCCGGTTCAGCCGCGTCGTGTCCAGGACGACCGCGTTGCGCGCGAACGCCTGGCCTCCCATGCTGTGCCTGACGCCGGCCACCGCCACCTTCAGGCCGTTGTCGCGGGCGAAGGTGAGGGCGGCTCGAATGTCGTCGATCTCGCGCACCGCCACCACCCCGTAGACGGGGGTTCGACTGAGACAGCTCGCATCGTTGACCGTCCCGCCCCGCTGCACCCAGACGAGCGATGTGGGCGCCGCCAGCTGAATCGGACCGGGCCTGGACGGATCGGACCCGGCTGGCGCCACGGGCGGGCAGTCTTTTTCACCCGCGGGATCCGCAGCGTAGTAGAGGGCCTTCCGGAGGGCGACGAAGGCGATCAGCCCGAAGAGAAGCAGGGCGATCACGAGCGGCCTCGCGAGCGCCCGCCTGACCCTGGTCAGCGCGAACATCGTGAGCGCCGCCTGGCTTTAGTAGTCGTAGAGGTGCTCGATGGTCACGCCGCGGCTCGGCAGATCGGCCAGGATCACGTGCAAGGAGCTGACGGGCGCTCTCACGGCGATCCGCTTCGCGGCCGGGTTCGTCAGGATCTCGTCGCTGAACAGGAGCCCGCCCGTGGCGAGGCGATAGTCCCAATCGCGGGGCGCGATCGCTGTCAGGAGAATCTCGTCGTTTCCGGCAAGGTCGTGAAATCGCACGCCCTGCTTCACCAGCGCCGTGACCACCTGCGTGAAGGCTTCGTAGCGAGGGAGCGTGACGATGTAGGACCGGGGGGCGACCGCCTTGACCTTCCGGATCCTGTTGTCGTCGAAGATCCGATCGGGAGCGTCGACGATCCATGCGTGGATCACGAGGTCCTCAGGCAGGTACACGGCGCCGCTGCTCCACCGGATGATCCCTCCGTACACCGCCTTCACCGCGTATTCGGCGCTCAGGGCGAATCGCCGCTCCCACTTCCGGACGACGTCGGGCCCCCACAGGGGCGTCTCCTTCCACAGGGACTTGAGCTTGCCCGCGAACGGGAAGTCGTACCACGGGGTCGTATGCATGAACTCCGCGTACTCGCGCGCGGTCTTGCGCGCGAAGACGTCCTCGTCGGTGTGATAGAAGCCGATCCCCTCCGTGATCACGCCGACCGTGTTCTCGTACCCACCCTTGACGGCGTTCTCCACCGAGAAGCTCAGGCCGATGATGCCGAGCATGAGATGGGTGCCGGCGTCGAAGGGGTAGACGCGCCTGGTCGCCCGGCAGACCTGCTTGTAGGAGCGCCAGTACTGCCGGATGGCGGCGAAGTACGGGAACCGGCTGGGAGCGCGCGACTTGACGAACGACGCGTATTCCTCGGTGCTGTAGACGATGTACCACTCGGGCAGGGTGAGGTAGGTCGACGACTGGCTGCGGAAGTAGCCTTTCACGTCCGCGGCGACGCGCAGGAGCTCCGCCGATCGTTGGGTCGGTTGGCTTCGAACACTGAAGCAGTGGGCGCCGATGAACCAGGCGGGAGCGGCGAGCGCGATCACGCCGAGCACGGCCGCGCTCGCGGCCGCGAGTCCGACAAGGGTCCAGGTGCGTCGGCGGCGTCGGAGCCTACGCCGCACTACGGGCGGGCGGCGGGCTCTTGCGGAACCCGAACACGAGCGCGATCCCGGCGAGCACGATGTGGGGCAGATTCACCAGGAAGTTCGTCAAGCTGAAATCGGGCGTGCCCACGCCCTGCGTGAAGATGCTGAGATCCAGGAGCCCTCTTCCCTGCGTGAGGCCGGCCACGGCGTCCAGTCCGTAGAGGAGGCCGATCCACTGCAGGTATGTGCGGATCGAGCCCGGCGCCCACATCGCCACGATTCCGCCGGCGATTCCAGAGAGCAGGTGGACGATGTCGTCGATGGGGTCGATCTTGAACAGGCCGAGGAGGTAGCCCCTGGCGTCTGTGAGCCCGGGCGCGTGAGTGATCAGGAAGATGCCCACGAACCCCGCGGTATATACCCAGGCGAGCAACTTGAGCACGGTTCATCTCTCCTCTGGGAAGAGGCTCCTGCCCGAGCGTCTTATATCACAGCTGCCGCTCAGCGCCGGCGGCCTCATTCGCCCGATGCGCTTGCGGTCACCACGTAACGTAGCGGGCCCCCGGGCCTGACGGCGTCGAACGGATAGCAGGTCACCAGGGCCAGCCCGGCCGACCGGTCCTCGTTCCGGATCACCGCGGTGCGCGAATCGACCACCGACGTCTCCTGCGCCCGAAGTCGTGAGCGCCGCCGGTCCGGCCCCTCCACGATGATCGCGTCACCCTGCTGTACACGCTCCAGGAAGCGGAAGTGCGTGTCACGGTGCCCCGTGACGATCGCCGTGCCGTGAGCTCCGGGAACGGCGCTTCCCGGCGCATGACCGGGGCCGAAGGCCAGGGTCCGGCCGCTGACGCCGGTGAGGACGATCAGGTCGACGCCGTGCGCCGGCACCTGCAGCCTCGCCACGGGCCAGGTGTCGGCCCACGGCCACGGCCTCGCCGCGGGCTCGCCCCGGAGGGTCCGCGCCCAGGCTCTCTGCAACAGGCGCTGGGCGAGCCGAGCCTTGACGTAGATCCACGCGCCCTGCCCGAGCTGCCACAGCCCGACTCCGGCGAGCAAGGCCGCCACGCTACCGATCAGGAGCGTTCGCCGCGTCACGCTTTCATCGCACGAATGGCGGCGGTGCCAAAGCCAGCGGCGAGCAGGAGCGCGATGAGCCCGAGAGCCAGGTGAACCGGTCCCTCCGTCGCCCCCTGGCCGAGTCCGAAGACGGCGGTGTAGTCCCAGCCGTGCGGGAGATTCGTCTTGAGCGCGTGACTGTGGAGGGCTTCGTTCCCCGGGCGGACCGGAGTCACGTCGATGGCGACGAGGCTCGTGTACGGGCTCACGAGGTGGTGCGCGAGGGCGAGCTCGACCACTGCGTGACGGATCATCGCCTCAGATGCGCTGGACCGGCGCTGGTCGAGCAGGGAAGCGATCTTCCCGCGCGCCCAGTGCACAGATAGGCCAACGCCTTCGTCGGTGTGCTGGAGCGACAGCTCGTGTTCCCACTGATCAGCCCGCCGGGGAGCTCGAGGCGGACGTCGGTGAGAGCCGGGGACTCGAGCTTACCGAAGAGCGCGAGCATCTTTTCTTTCACTTCGGTGGTGCTGCCGATGTAGATGAAGGTGCCGCGACCGAGCCTGGCCGCTTCGCGCATGAAGTGGCTATTGGGCGCCGAGCCGATACCGATGGTGAACAGGCGGCTGTCGCCGAGCCGCTCGTGGATCGCCGAGAACAGCTGCGCTTCGTTGCCGACGGCGCCGTCGGTCAGAAAGATCACCTGCCGCAAACGGCCGGGGTGCTCATGGCCGTCGAGGGCCTGCTGGAGGGCCGGCAGCATCTCGGTACCTCCCTCGGCCCGGAGCCCGCCGACGTATCGGTCCGCCACGTTGAGATTCTGCGCCGTCGCGGCCCGGGCCTCGGGGAAGAGGGCGTCCGTGGTGTGGTTGAAGCGGATAACGTTGAAGGTGTCCGTGGGGCGAAGACGCGCGAGGGCCAGCCTCAGCGCCGCCCTGGCCTGATCGATGGACGCTCCGTGCATCGAGCCCGAGTTGTCGATCACGAAGATCACCTCGCGCGGCAGGCGGAGCCCGTCGAGCGCGACGGGCGCCGGCGGCATCACCATGAGGAGCGCGAACATCTCCTCGCCCTTCCTTTCGGTGAACAGTGTCGCTGTTGGGGTGGCCTCGGCAGTGGGCTGCCACACGAGCTCGAAGTCCCGGTCCGCGGGAACGCTGCCCTGGGTGAGCTCGATTCGATAGCGACCGCCGGCGAGAGGCGTCGTCTGAATCTCGTGGTAGGACGCGTCGACGCGCGCCAGGGGGACTCCGGGGTCGAGCTCGACCCGGAGGCTGACGGGATTGAGGACGCCTCGCGCGGGATGCTCGACCGGAGGAGTGAGACGCGACGCGTCCGGTACCTGGACCGTTCCGGGAATGTAGCGCGGGCCGATGACCATGGGAAAGCGCAGCCTGAACTGCCCCCCGTCGTATCTGATGGCCTGCTGGTATTCGATTTCGACGGTGATCGCGGCGCCGGGCGCAATGTTGGCGACCGAGGTCGTGAAGATGTTGGGCCGCTCTTCCTCGACGAGGCTCGCGCGCTTGCCCTCGTGCTTCGCCTGCTTGTACTGCGCCTTGGCCGACGCGCGCTCCTGGATGACGCCCTCGATCGAGCGATCACCGATCTGCATCCGCAGCTGATCGACGGCAGCGTCCTCGGGCAGGGGGAAGACGTAGATGCCGTCCGCCCACTCGCTCCCGGGGTTGATGAACTCCTGACGGACGCTTGCCCGAGCGACGATTCCGGTCACGACTATCTGGACGTCCGTCTTGAGCACAGGCGCGGGCACGAGCGCCTCCTGCCGTTCCGTCCGCCAGAACAGTGTGCCTTCGGTAACGCGCCCGGGCCGCGCGCCGGCGTTACGAGGGTTCTCCGCCCTGGCGGCGGAGACCGCCAGGGCGGAGACGAGGCTCACAACCATCAATCCTGCGAAGCGCCTCGGGGCACGGCGCATCGACTGGATCACCGGTCGCCTGCGGGTGACGTGGAGTCGGCCTGTGCCCGATCGCTCGCGTTCGCCCCGGCCGCGGCCGGGGCGCTGGGAGCGGCGGCGGCGAGCTTGCGGAACTCGAGATGGACGCGGCGGTTGAGCTCTTGGCACTCCTTGCCCGGGTCGTCGCAGAGCGACCCGTCCTGCCCCAGCGTCACCAGCTTGATCGAGGTTTCGGGGACGCCGAGCTCGACGAGAAACTGCTTGACCGCCTGCGCGCGGCGTTGAGCCAGGATACGGTTGTACTCGACTGGTCCCTGACGGTCCGCATAGCCCTGGACGAGCACCACCCATGCATTTGCCAGATCCATGAGGCCCGTCGTGTCCTGGAGCACGCGGACGGCGTCTGCACGCAGACGCGTGCTCTTGAAATCGAAGTAGACGTCGGCGTGGAAGACCCCGGCAGGCGGTGCCGGAACCACGGTGCGGGGGCGTGTCGTGGCCCCGGGCGCCGCCTCCACTCCTTGCGAGCGAATCCAGTACGTTCCGACTGCTCCGGCGATCACCGTCAAGAGAATCCCCACGAGGATCACCAGCTCCTTCACCCCACCGCTCTCGGTCGTCCGCTGCTGCGTGTCGGCCATTGTCCTTCCCCTTTCTGACTTGCGGCGTCTTCGCGTCCTGCTGATCGGCGCTCCGTGTCCGCCCAGTGCGGCCGGCGCCCGCTCGAGCTCCTAGAGCAACGCTCGCGCCACGCCGGGCCTCGGCGCGGGGAGTCGGGGACTCGAGCGGATTCGCAGACTTGGCGAGCGGACCCCGACGGCAGCCGATGAGAGGGATGCGGGGGAACCCCGCATCCCCGCATCAGCCGGGGCTTTTCCCTTCATGGTCCGGGACGGGTCAGACTTTTGTGGTCGGAGAGCGGCGGTCGAAGTACTGGCGGACGAGGAGCTCCAGGGAGCGGAAGTGACGTTCGGGCAGATTCTTGAAGCGTCTCCGGCACGCGTCGATCGCGTCGCCGGGAGAATCGAAACCCGCGACGACTCTCAGCAGGTGCTCGGAGTACTCGCGTAGTTTCAGCTCTACCGTGCGGCCGAGCTCCGGGTCGCCGGCGAGCGCCAGGGCGGCCTTGGCCCGGTCGCCGTCCGCCTCGACGAGCGCGCGGAAGCCGAGCCCCTTGAGCCGTTGAGTCACCGTGCTCCGGTCCCATCCGAGCGAGTGTGCGGTTGCCTGCATGTCGAACCCGTGCTGGCGGAGGGAGGCGAGAACCGCCGCGTCGCCGCCAGACTCGTCCCGGCCAGGCTCACGGGACTGCAGCCGCAGGTCTTCGACTGTGACAGCGGCGCCGTGGGCGAACACGAGGGCTTGGCGCAGGCAGTTTTGAAGCTCGCGTGCGTTGCCCGGCCAGGCGCTTCGCTCGAGCGCGGCCAACGCGGCCTCGGACAGCGGCAGATCGGGCCGTCCGAGCTCGCCGGCGGCCTCGTGGGCGAACCATGCGGCCAGCAGGGCAATGTCCTGCCTTCGCTCGCGGAGCGGGGGCAACCGCAGGACGAGCCCTTTCAGTCGAAAATAAAGGTCCTCGCGGAACCAGCCGTCCGCGACGCCCCGCTCGAGATCCCTGTTGCTCGCGGCGACCACGCGCACGTCCACGGTCGTCGGGCGTGTCGCCCCGATCCGGTAAAAGCTCTTGTCCTGGAGGACGCGAAGCAGCTTGCTCTGGTGATCGGGACGCAGCTCGCCGACCTCGTCGAGGAAAATCGTTCCCTGGTTCGCCTGCTCGAAGAACCCCTTCCGATCGCCGACGGCCCCGGTGAAGCTGCCCCTGAGGTGACCGAACATCTCGCTCTCGAACAGCTCTGCGGGGATCGCGGCCATGTTGACCGCGACGAAGGGGCCATCGGCGCGCAGACTCAAGCGGTGGGCGGCCCGCGCGAAAAGCTCCTTGCCCGTCCCGGGCTCTCCGGTGACGAGGATCGGCAGGGAAGAGCGCGCCGCCTTCTCGAGATCCTGGAAGACGGCCAGGAGGGCTCGATCCCGAGTGACGACGCCCATCCGCTCGCACTCATGCCGGAGTCGCTCCTGCTCCGCGTCGCCGAGCGGGCCCTGGTGGCTCGGGTCGAGTGCACGAGACTCGCGTTCCAGCCGTTCGAGCTGCGCGCGCGTGTGCTCTTCCTGGGCTCGGGCTGCCGCGAGTTGGACGCGCAATGCCTCCTCGCCGCCGGTCGACCGAGCGATCGCGGCTCGCGCGGCCTCGAGGTCCTCCTCGAGGCCTTCGACCGAAGACTCCTGACGCACGAGCGCTTCGCGGATCGCCGCGACTTCATCTTCGAGATGACGAACGCGATAGGACGACGCGAGCTGGTTCCAGAGCAGGGCGCTCGCGCTGGACATGGCCACCGCCACCAGCGGCGCCACGACAGGCAGGAACACCGCGGCCAGCGACGGGGATAGGAGCAGGCTTGCGATGTAGCCGAGCGCCAGGACCGCGACTCCCACTGCCGCTTTCCACCACCGCAGCGCCAGCCAGAGCCACGCCGTCATACCGGACAGGAGAAAGGCGCCGAGCACCGTCCACGCGGCCGGCGCTTCCCTCAGCCAGGACCGTGTCAGGACAGTGTCGAGCAGGTTCACCTGGATGGCCACCCGTTCCTTCCCAGACCCCGGCTCGACAAGAAGGAGGACGATCCGGTCGGCAACCAGGCTCTGGAGCGCCTCCGCCTGCCTCTGCTCGATGGTTTTCCATACGTCGGCGAGCGGGACCACCTTGTGGCCACGCGAAAGCTCCGGCCCGGCGCCGCCGATCAGAATCCGCCCGCGCCGATCGACGGGGATCTGGTCCGTCTCTACCTTCATGAAGGCGGCGGCGAGCGAGAGACCGTACGCCGGCACGCCTCGCTCGCCAACCCGAACGAAGAGCGGCACTCTCCGGACGACACCGTCGGGGTCAGCCGGGGTGAGCATGTGTCCGACGCCCTTCGCGTAGTGGGTGAGGGCGGGCAGCGATCCGGCGAGCGGCCGTGCTTCCGGAAATGGGGAAGTCTCGGAGAGCGCCGGCCACGATCGGTGCGCGGGCCTTGTCGCAGGGGCGGTGCCCGGCTCCTCCGGCGCGCGCCCCTCGGTGAGCTCCAGGGCGATCGGAAACACGACACTGTCGGCCAGCGCGATCGCCTGACTCAGGAGCGCATCACTGGTCGCGCCACCGGGCGCGGGCCCGCTCGGCTGTCCGAGTGGGGCGTCGACGCCGATGACGGCGGCGCCTGCACGCGACAGGCCAGCGATGAGGCGGGCAAGAACAACGCGGTCCCAAGCGCCGGTGCCGAACCGGGACTCACTCGCCGGGTCGCGGACGACGACGACCAGCGCCGAGTTCGCCGGCGCGGACTCGCGCGCGCGAAGCCACCTGTCGTACACCGACCAATCGAGCGCAGTGAGCCTGGCGCCTCCCAGAGCCAGGACACCGAGGGCCACCAGGGTGGCTGCGAGGCCGATCGCGGCAGCCAACGCCACGGTCTTCATCATCGCGTGTGCCCGGGCTAGGGACGGGCCGGCGCGGGAGCGGCCTCGGTGGCGGCCGACAGCTCCTGAAGAAGACGCTGAGCCTCTTCGTGAGGCGTGGCTCTCAGGAGGCTGATGGCGCGCGCCGTATCCTTTGGCACACCGAGGCCTGCAGCGTAGAACCGCGCGAGGGCGATCCGTGGGCGGGGCCGGCCCTCCTCCGCCGCGGTCTTGAAGTAGTCCAGGATCCGTCCATCGTGCGCGAGAAGGTGTCCCTTGACCCCATGGTAGTAGAGGGCCTCGAGGAGCCCTTGCGCCGGCTCGCTGAGCGACGAAGCCTCACGGATCAGTGCGGGCACCGCCTCGCGGACGCGGCTCTGCCGCAAGAGCGCCGCGCCGACCGTGTCATCGTCGCCGTTTCGAGCAAGTTCCGGGAATTCGTCCCACAGCCTCGCCCGATAGTCTCGGAACGCTTGCTCGACTGCCGAACGCTCGGCCGACCCACGCGTGCTCCGGCCAAGCGCGGTCTGCCGAAGCTCGCCGAGCGACAATTGGGCCTGGTGGATGCCTTGGTCGGCCGCGCGGAACCACCACATGATCGCCAGCGCGAGATCGCGATCGACGCCGATACCCCCGGCGTAGGCCGCACCGAGGAAGTACTGTGCAGCGGCGTGCCCCAACCGCGCGGCGGCCAGGAATTCCGGCGTCGCCTCGGCGTCGTGATGAGCCAGCTTCAGCGCGAGAGCCAGGTTGTACCGCGCATCCGGGTGATCGGCCCTGCGGGCGAGGAGCTGCCGGTACGCCTCGATTGCGCCGTTCAAATCGCCCAGCGCATACCGCGCCAGGCCGAGGCTGTAGTACGCCTGGGCCAGCTCGGGGCGCTGCCGGAGGACCTCCTCGAGCTCGGCGCGCGCAGATGACCAGTCCTGCCTGGCTATGAGCGCCGCGGCGAGGGTGAGTCGGGCTAGCGCGGCATCACGCTTCTGGCGCAGGAGCGCACGGAGCTCTTCGATCGCCCCGTCCAGATCGCCCATGTTGTAGAGGGCGAGGCCCAGGCTCTCCCGGGCCTCGACCAGCTCAGGTTGGAGGCGCAGCGCCTCGCGCAACTGCATCGTGGCCGCTGCCATGTCGCCCTGTCCGATCGCCGCCCGCCCGAGCCCGAGGAACTCGCGCGCCTGCGCCCGCCGCGCCTCCAGGGTGTCCACCGGGGCGGCCTTCTGAGCAGCTCGGCCAGGGCCGGTGGCCGTCGCGCATCCGGCCTGGATGGTGGCGATCAGCAGGAGGGAAGCAATGGCGCTTTTCAGGTCGGGCCTCCGCGCGCGCGAACTCGAGCTGCTTTTGATCATAGCAAAGGCCGCGACAGTGACAGGAACGCGGACGACCCGCGAGAGTGATGACGTATGTCACCCTCGCGGGTCTGGAAGTGTTTCGCTATCGTCCCGTCCGCGAAGTTCTGCTAACGATCACGCGCCACCGGAGGCGATGGGCGAGTGCGGTAGGGGGCGACGGGATCCGTTCCCGCCCCGCCCGATGCGGACGCGATGCGCCCGGATGGAGCCCAGCCGCAACCGAGCAGGGCGCACCGCGTGGTCCCATCGCCCCCTACCGCACCCGCCCGTCACCTCCGCCTGCGGCGAAGGCCTAGTTGTACGCCTCGAAGAGCCCGGCGGCGCCTTGACCGCCGCCGACGCACATGGTGACCACGCCGTAGCGCGCCTTGCGGCGGAGCATCTCGTTGGCGAGGGTGCCGACCATGCGCGAGCCCGTCATGCCGAAGGGATGGCCTATCGAGATCGAGCCGCCATTGACGTTGAGCTTCTCCGGATCGATACCGAGCCGGTCGCGGCAGTAGACGACCTGCGAGGCGAACGCCTCGTTCAGCTCCCACACGTCGATGTCGTCGATCTTGAGGTCGTGGCGCGCGAGGAGCTTCGGTACCGCGAACACGGGGCCGACGCCCATCTCGTCCGGCGCGCAGCCGGCGACCGCGAAGCCGCGGAAGACGAGCTTCGGGCGGATGCCGAGGGCCTTGGCGCGGTCCATGGACATGACGAGCGTCGCGCTGGCGCCGTCGGAGAGCTGAGAGGAGTTGCCCGCGGTGACCGTCCCCTGACCGGAGTACTTGTCGAAGTGCGGCGGTAGCTTGAGCAGTCCTTCGAGCGTGGTGTCGGCGCGGTTACACTCGTCCTTCTCGCAGTAGTACGGTTCCTGACCGACGACCGCGCCCGTCTGCTTGTCGAGGATGCCGCGCGTGACGTGCATCGGCGCGAGCTCCTCCTTGAAGAACCCTTCCTGCTGGGCGCGCGCCGTCCGCTGCTGGCTCAAGAGCGCGTAGCGGTCCTGGGTCTCGCGGCTGATCTTGTAGCGCTTGGCGACGACCTCGGCCGTGTCGCCCATGACCATGTAGACGCCGGGGAGGTGCTCCTTCACCCACGGGTTCGGGTCGCTGTCGCGCTTGGCCATCGTGATCGACTCGACGCCGCCACCGATCATGACGTCGGCGCCGTCGTTGATGACGTAGTTCGCCGCGATCGCGATTGCCTGGAGCCCCGAGGAGCAGAAGCGGTTCAGGGTGAGCCCGCCGACCGACACGGGCAGTCCCGCGCGCATCGCCGCCACGCGGGCGATGTTGTGACCCTGCGAGCCGTGCGGCTGGCCGCAGCCCATGATCACGTCCTCGACCTCTTTCGAGTCGAGCTGCGGAACCTTGCCGAGGACGTCCTTGATGCAGTGGGCGGTGAAATCATCGGGGCGCGTGAGGTTGAACGATCCGCGGAACGACTTGGCCAGCGGCGTCCGCGAGCTGGCGACGATGACGGCTTCTCTCATGACGGTCTCCTTATTTATGAGATGGCCGCGACGGCCATGATCTCGACCAGGTACTTGGGCGACGCCAGCCGCGCCTCCACGGTCGCCCGCGCCGGGGTGTTGGCGGGATCGACCCAGGCGTCCCAGGCGGCGTTCATGTCGCCGTAAATCCCCATGTTGGCCACGTACACGGTGGCGGAGAGGATCTTCGACTTGTGGCTGCCGACCGCCGCCAGCGTCTCGTCGATCTTCTTGAGAATCTGCTGGGTCTGGCCCTTCGCGTCCGCGGACGGGTCGGCTGCCACCATGCCGGCCAGATACACCGTGTCGCCGTGGACGACCGCCTGGCTCAACCGTGGTCCGGCACCGTGACGCTTGATGCTCATGCCCTGTTCCTTTCCACTGCAGAAATGGGGGCCCAAACGGTACCGGAGATGATACTCCGTCCGGGGCGTTCCCATACAGGGGAGTTGTCCGGGTTCGACAGACTTCGCCTTGCACGGGTCCCCGGCTCTCAGTAGAGTTGAGGGCGCCATGAGCATCGTTCACGACTTCGCGAAGGCGTTCAACCGGCAGAACGTGGGCGCGCTGGTCGCGTGCTTCACGGAAGGCGCCAGCTATCACGATAACTTTTACGGCGAGCACCGGGGCCACGCCGGGCTGCGCGCGATGTTCGAGCGGATGTTCCGGGAAGGCCGCGACTACAGCTGGGTCATGGACACCGTGGTGGAGTCGCCCGACCGGGCGACCGCCGAGTGGACGTTCGGCTACGTCGTGACCGACGCGGTCCCGAGGAGCGCCGGCCGGAAAGTGGGATTCAGGGGGATGAGTCTCTTCGAGCTCGAGCGCGGCAAGATCGCGGCGTACCGCGAGTACTTCGACTCGGGCCAGGCGCTGCTGCAGCTCGGCTTCGCGCCCGAGGGGCTCGCGAAGGTGCTGCGCCGCAAGCTTGAGGGCCACTGACGATGACGCTCGACCGCGCGAAGCGCGACACCCTCATCCAGCAATATGCCGACGGTCCTGCCCGGCTCCGGGCGGCGCTGGCCAAGGTCCCGGCGCCGGCCCTCACGTGGCGTCCGGCTCCCAAAGAATGGTCAGCCCACGAGATCGTCTGCCACTGCGCCGACTCCGAGACGAACGCCTACGCGCGTATCCGCTTCGTGGTCGCCGAGAAGACTCCGACGCTCCAGGGCTACGACCAGGACAACTGGGCGGCGGTCTTCGGGTACCACCAGCTGCCGCTCGAGCCCGCGCTCGCCGTGGTCGAGGCCGTGCGCGCCAGCACCGCGGCGCTGATCCGCGGGCTGGCCGAAGAGGCGTGGACGCGCGTCGGGCACCACACAGAATCCGGCCGCTACGGCGCCGAGGACTGGCTGCAGATCTACGCCGACCATCTGGAAGGTCACGCGCGGCAGATCGAGAACAACGTCGCGCAGTGGAAGTCGACGCAGTCCCGTTGACCTGATGGGAGGGGGCTCGCCGGCCTCCTCCGAACTCCCCCGATCAGCCGCGCACGAGCAGGACGAGCCCCGAGAGCAGGATCAACGCGAAG
>WNGF01009477.1_pt1 | contig 19693 bp, 19 predicted proteins | sample 5400641 | NCBI WGS metagenome assembly WNGF01 (sample SAMN13153371, study PRJNA577476) | soil metagenome | isolation source: 80 cm soil or saprolite under grassland replicate 2 | place: USA:California | collected 2016-06-15
GACCGGCTGTCCCGCCAGGTTCACGCGACGAACGCGCCCAGGCCAACTGGGACGCGTGAGCAGCGGATGCACGTCACCCGCGAAGCCCGCACGTACTCGCCTGACACTGACCCGACCGGGTCGAATTTCTACTCGGACGTGTGCCGCCAGTTCCTTTACAACGATCCTGGGGCGCAGGATCGTTTGGTGCGCCACGGGCGGGAGGAACGCGCTGACCGGCCGCAGTATTTTGAGCGTGTCGCTGGTGACACGACGACTGCCAACTGGTCCGGGCTGACCGTTCCTCAATATCTGGTTGACATGGTCGCGCCGGCGACGGCGGCGCTGAAACCGCTCATAGACAACGCGAATAACCATGAGCTGCCGAAAGCCGGAATGTCGGTGAACATTTCGCGGGTCACGACCGCCACGTCGGCGGCTAACCAGTCGGCTGAGCTTGGCGCTGTGTCAATGACCTCCGCGGATGACACCCTGCTCACCATTCCGGTGCTAACTGCCTCTGGCGGGCAGAACGTGTCCCGTCAGGCCATTGAGCGCGGCACTAACATCGAGCAGACCTTGACGCTCGATTTGATGCGCCGGGTCGCCACTTCGATGGATTCTCAGCTAATTAACGCTTCCACAAACGGGTTGCTCGCGGTCGGGCAGACAACGGCTTACACCGACGCCAGTCCGACGCCGCAAGAACTATGGCCGCTGCTGTTCCAAGCTGAGAGCTTGCTAGAACAAGCGCTGCTTGGCGTCGCGGTTCCCGACGCCGTTGTGATGCACTCCCGCCGGTGGAATTGGTTTGTTTCCACTCTCGGCACTTCCTGGCCGCTGGTAGGCGGGAACAACGTTCCCGGCGCGCAATCAGGCGGAATCGTCGTCTCGAACGAGTACGGCAGCGGGACGCGGGGAATCCTGCCTAATGGCCTGCGGGTGATTGTCGATAACAATCTGCCGACGAATCTCGGGGCGGGGACGAACCAAGATCCAATTCTGGTGATCGCGTCACAGGAATTGCACGTTTGGACTGACCCTAACGCGCCCGTTTTGATCCGGGCCGAGCAGCCTAACGTGGCGTCTCTCGGCGTCCTTTTGGTCGCTTACAGTTATTGGGGCGCAAGCCCCGGCACTGGCCTTGGGCGTTACACAAACAACCCTGGGATCATAAATGGGACCGGGACTATCGCCCCGGCCGGTTTCTGACCCTAATTGAATAACAACGCTGCCGGCACAGCGTGAGTGAATTTGAAAGACCCCCTCGTGTGTCGGCGCGAGGGGGTCTTTCTTTATGGAGGTTGACTATGGTGAGGTCCGCTGACGCCTATTTCACCCGTTTGCGGCGTGATCGCGCGTTCCGCCGTGAGATGACGCGCCGACAGCGTGAGCTGTCGTTTCAGCGCAACAAGGTTGCTCCCGTTAGGATCGCTCCTGACGAAGTTGACCGAGGAAACCGCAGGTCAGAGCGTTCCGCCGCGTGACAATGGCGTGCGGCGTTTCCGCACGTCAGAGCGTTACCTGTTTTGGGCCTATGGGCGGGTAAGGGCAGGGGCGAATTACGCTTAGGATCGCTCCTGGCGAACTTTCTGGATGAACTTCCGCCAGTCGGTGGGGGTGAACCGCAGCACCGGGCCTTGAGGGTCCTTGCTGTCTCTCACCGCTCGCCCGCCGTCGGGCAGGGTGGCGACTTCCACGCAATCATCTGCGGATGCTGAGTACGACGACTTTATCCACTTCATCTCAATCCTCCGGCCTGATTTATCATGGCAAGGCTAGTAGCGCGCGATAGCGCGCTTGCGCATATGAGATTGTAGCATGCGAGATAATGAGCGACGTCCTGCGTATTTTCGATAAGTCTTCCGCTCCCCCAGCCCTGTGCATAGGCGATAGGCGGGGAATCCGCGAATTCGAGGATAGTTAACGGCCCGTTCAGGCCCGGATGATCGTTCATATCGTGCGGCAGAATCTGAATAATGATATTGTTACGATTCGCCAGCATGGCAAGATGCCTAAGCTGTTCCTGCATATTTCCATACGGCCTGCGCAGGACTGACTCGTCCAAAATGAGCCACACCAAGGGTGAATCATCACGGGTGAGGATGCCTTGCCTGTCGATTCGCTGCTTGACATTCTCCTCTAGTTCGTCGTCAGCATCTCTGAGAAGATCGGTCTGCATGATCGCTCGCGCGTAGGATTCCACTTGGACCAATCCCGGCAGACACCTTAGCTCCCATTTATGGATGCGCGTGGCTTGCGCTTCAAGGTCGTAATATGGACTGTTCTGCGAAGGCACTGCGTGTTTGGCTTGCCGTCTCCATAAGCGCTCGAAGGTGCCGGGTGTATCGAATGCCTCATCACAGAGTTTCGCGGTCATGCGAGTCGCGGCGCGGTTGCCACGCTCCATTGCGCCGATCATGGCGGTACTCAGATGTAGGGAGTCCGTAAGGTCTGCGATCCGCAGCCCGCGTTGCTGCCGCCAGGCGCGCAGTTCGTCACCGAACGCGTTGACTGGCCCGATCGCGTCGTAGTCGTCCGCCATCAGTCACCTCTCGTCTCCGGATGCTACAGGCCATGCCTCTCAAGTGACATCTTATTTGTCACACGCTACATGCTGCCTGCGATAGGTCAAGCCCGCCAGAATGACACCACACAACTACGGATCATGCGAACGGATTAATCCGATCATGAATGTCACAGAGCAAGACACAGAGACCGCCGCGCTGGAAGACCTCGCGGCCAGGCTGGACCGAGAGAAATTCGTTGTGAGCGTCATCGGGAACACGGGCAAGCGCGCATGTTTGCGCGTCTCGAACAGGCACGCCGGGGCGCTCACCGAAGTGGTCTACTGCATTGACGGGTGGTATCGCTGGTCTTGGGGGGACAAGATCGGCGCAGTTGCCGACCTTGACCACGTGGCGAAGATGATCACGCACGTGCTCAAGATCGTTGGTCCGTCGTGAATTGGTCGGGCGGTGGCCAGTCTGACGAGATCCCGCCTACCTCGCCATGGGTCACCCTCGTCCTATTGATCATCCTCGCTGGCGCGCTCGCGCTGGTGAGCGTTTGAAGCGCCGGGCGCGTCCATGTGCCGTCCCTTGGAACGCTCGCGCCGTGGGCGCGCCCGGCCACGTTGCGTCACGTGGCTCAACGAGGTGAGAGCATGCAGCGGTTACGCGCGAAAGACTGGCTGATCATCACGGTTGCCTCGGTCGCCGGCGGAATCGCGCTGGTGGCGCTGGTTGAGATCTTCTGGCCGCACCCGTGATCTTGGTACAACTGGACTTGCTCCGTGGATTAACGTGCGAGTGCAACATCTCTCCGCTCTGCAGAGCCCACCACCGAGTCAAGCAGGCCAGCGGATGGCGGCTAAAACAACCCGAACCCGGCCATCTGGAATGGACCACTCCCGTCGGCCGCACCTACAGCGTTCGCCCTGGACCTGTGTAGTTACCGCCGACCAATAGCAATCACCGCCAAACGGCGGGCAATTATCACCGTTCGGCCAGCGGTGACGAACGACAGGCCGGTGTGCTTGAGCCCGCCGCGCTCGGACGCCCCTGTCCGCCCGCGGCCGGGCCCGGCCCGATCCGTGCCCCGCGCCCCGCGCCCAGCCTGACGCCGCACACGGAGACCGTGCTGGGGTTGGTGGTGCATGCGGGATGGGTTCGGCAATCATGAGTCCATGAGCGAGTTGCTGGTCGGCTACGCCACGCGCCCCGGAGCCGGCGTGACCGCCGATGACCCGAGCCTGAAGGCGTCACAAGCCTCCACCGACGGGGCCTTGAGTGTGTTTGAGACGAGCATCGACGTCGGCCCGCCGCTGCATGTCCACGACCGCGAGGATGAATGCTTCTATGTGCTCGAGGGCGAACTATCCATCCGCTGCGGCGACGACTTCTTCGATGCCAAGGCGGGCAGCTTTGTGTTCTTGCCCCGCGGGCGGGCGCACCGGTTCTCGGCGAAGGACGGGTCCGCCAGGCTGCTCCTGATCGCCGTCCCGGCCGGAATCGAGCACTACTTTCGCGACATGAGCACCGCCCCAGCTGGCGAGGAACGCCGCCGGATCGCCGAGATGCACGGCATTCACGTCGTGCAGGAATGAGCCGCTCACGAAGCCGTACGATCGCCGCGCAAGAGGCGACAAGCTCCATCAACGCCGACCACCCCACCTCAACGCCGACCACCCCACCTCAACGCCGACCACGTCACCGCGTCCTTGTGACGTTTCCTTGGTTAGAGATGACCACGGCTCCGGTTGGCAGGCGCCTCCTCAGCGGGCTGTTGTCAAAGCCGGGATCGCACGCCTGGTCAGCGTCATAGTTGCGCTGGAGGCTCCGCACGGCCGAAACATCCGCGCTGACGATCATCAGTGTCCTCGAATTGCCGACTCCCGCACGTGTCGTCTGCGACGGGCAATGAGCGCGGATCGTCAGCGTGTGCCTGCCGCTGGTTGAAGTGATGTTTGCTTTCGGGAAGTAAAGGCGGTGGTTTAGTCCTTCGCGCGGGTTGAGCCTGATCACGAGCCATAGTTGCCTGTCAAGGGTGGGTGGCCGTTTGACGGTGACACAGACCACCATTCCCGGGCCGATTCCAGGTTTGCCGTCGTCGGATTCGGCACCGTCGATGGTCGCCTTACCCAGCCTTGTCGATGTGCGGTCGCTTGGTTCAGGCGATATAACCCGGCCGAGCTTGGGCGAACTGGCGGGCAACGGGCAGTCGGGTGTGTGAACTGGGCCCCGCGCCGGTGACGGACGCACGGAAAGCGGCATGGCAGTATTTGGTTCTGGCGTGTTGGCCGATATACTCGTTGTCGACGTGCTTGGCGCATTTGCGAATATCGCTACGGTTGCAATTGCGAGGCCAATTCCTCCGGTGGATGCCGCCGCCGCCCTGCGTACCTTTCCCGGGGACACCGTAATGCATACGGCGACCATTAGGGTGGCGATGAGGGTCTCGATGATGGGAGCTGGGCCGGCGAGGTGGTGGACCACCAGGTCGTAGAGCAAGAGGCTTACACATACGAGCCCGACAGCGCCGGCGGTCACCGCGACGGTAAATCTCACCGCGGTCATCGGTCGCTTTGGTTCAGGCCTGCGATCATCCCTTGAACCGGACGACTGCTTGGCGTGCGGTGAACGATGCGGACCTGCCGGTTCCCTCGGCCGGCGGCGCAAGAAGTTCTCGATCATTTGTTTCTGCTTTTTTCAGCGCACGCCCGAGGGGACAGCGTAGATTTTCACCCAGTCGACATGCATTATCACGTATTTAGGTGTTGTCTTGTCCCGGTGGCAATAGCCACTGCACCCTTGGTCGTTTTGGAGCCCGAGGCGGAAGGGTGTGCTTGGCACGAGGTTCTTTCGTGGGTTTGCCTGTCGCACTACCGTCCACTGCTCGTGGCCGTCCAGCCAGAACGTGATGTGGCTAGGCAACCAGTCCACGGTTATGACGTGCCACCGCGTGAAATCTGCCTTGATCCGATGGCCTGCTTGGTGGTTGTCGTGCCCATAGTGCAGAAACTCGGCTGCCGATTGGCGCGTCGAGTCGAACACCTCGGCGAGGTCTATCTCGCCCTCATCAGGCCAGTTCTCGTCACTTGGCCACAGCAGAACGACGGCGGCATAGCCTCGCCCCGGGTCCGCGCGGAAGCGGATCTTCCAGCGCCCGTAGGCCTGGTGGAACCGATCCCCTATCCCGCCTGAGACGTCACCGAGTCTCGGGTCGACATGGCCAATCAGCTGCAACTCGCCATGCCTGACGCGGACGGCCTTGGCCGAGCGCCTGGGATGCCCTGGCCTGGGATGCAGGTCCGCGTAGATGAACCACCGCCGCCGGTTGAGCGTGGTCCCGCGGAAATTATCGATTCTGACCGGCTTTCCCCAGCGGATGCCCGTCGCGCTGGCCACGGCCAGATTGGAGTGCCTTCGCGCGTCGCCAGCGGCCAACCGATCGGTGCCGAAAGGGCGCTGCGCGCAGGCTGTCGCGGCCCCCGAAAGAGCGGCAGCCATGATCACACAGTTGAAAACCTTCCGGTTCATTCAGAGCCCCTCGCTTGTTGAAGCACCCGCTGTCTCGCGTGTTCAAACCTGCAGCGTAAAGAAGATCATTGCCAGCGGGTAACCACATGGCATTTGAACGGGCAACCACACGGCATCTGTACGTGTTTTCCCGTTAGTCTCCGAACACCCGGCTGTGTATTCTTGCGGCACGAACAGCCGCTCCACAGAGCCGAAGATCACATTCTTAGCGTCCTACTATTAAGGCTAGGAGAGACCGTCGTGATGGAAAGCAGGGCAATCGATCCCCGTCCTGCTCTTCGCATTGCGCGCGATAGCCGGGTGCTTCTGCTTGCAGGCGTTCCTACCCTCACTGTGCTGGAGGCCCTCGCGCAGCGCCCGCTGTGGTCTTCGCACACGATCCTGGTTGTGGTCAATCTGGCCACGCTGGTGACTTTCCTGATCACAGGCGTTCTTCTGCGGGACGAACCCGGCCAGCGTGGGACATCGTGGGCGCTGATCCTGGCTGGCGTGAGCAGGCCGCTGGGCTGGCTGAACCAGTGGGGCACCGGGCCGCTGCCACTGTACGCGAGTGTTTTCGGATATCTCGATGACATCTTCGGCGCATGGGCATTGCTTCGCTACCCGAATCACCGCCTTGAACGTCATCAGCGGCGCTTCCTCGCAACGCTGTTGTTCTGGCTCGTCGGCGGTCCGGCTTTCCTCGCCGTTGTCTCACGCCCCGGCTGGCATCACTTCGCCACGTCGTCGTGGTGGCCAGGCTTGGCTCCAGACCGGCGCGTGTACGACCTCGGCTCAACTGTGGTCAATGCCGGCGCATTGGTACTCGCGGTGATCTTCATTGGATTACTGCTGAACAGGTTCTCGCGGGCGAAAGGGGTGGACAGGCTCATCCTCACACCGGTCTTCGTGGCGGCCATCGTGGCCGCGATCGCCGCCGGGATGGTCGTGACCGGGTTCTTGTTCTCGGCTGTCAGCGATGACCTTTTCACAATCGAGGGGGCGGCGGAACTGGCGGTTCCTCTGGCGTTTCTGATCTCGGTGATCCAGCGAGGGATTGCCCGTGGCGGGGTGGCCGACCTCACCGCGCAGCTATCCGGCCCGGATCCAACTAAGGCACTACGCCAGGCACTCCGCCAGGTCCTCCGTGATCCGACGCTCGAAATCTGGCGCTGGGCGCCCGAGTGCGGCACCTACGTCGACAGCGACGGCCGACCAGCGAGTCCGAACCAACCCCGGGGCCGGATGGTCCTTCGCCTCTGCGCGAGCAACGGCCGACCGCTGGCCGTCATCATCGCCGACCGATCCGCCGCGCGTGACCGCGCTTTGCTCAAGGGCGCGGTGGGTGCCAGCCGGATGGCGTTAGAGAACGCACAACTGCAGGCTGATCTCAAGGCCAAGCTCAAAGAGACTCGAGCGTCAAGGACACGCATCGTCGAGGCCAGTCTTGCCGAGCGCAGACGTTTGGAACGAAACCTTCACGACGGCGCTCAGCAGCGATTGCTCGGACTCGCTGCCACCCTGCAGGCCGCGCAGACCCACGCCACCGATCCAGCCGTGATCGCTGCCCTGGAGCACGCGGGCACACAGCTGCGCGAAGCCCTCAGCGAACTTCGCGACCTCGCACGAGGCCTACTCCCGCCCGCGCTTAGCCACTCGGGGATCGGCGCCGCGCTTGAAGAAGTTGCCGAACGCCTCCAGGTCCCCGTGCGTCTCAACGTGACATGCCGACGGTTTGCCCCAGCGATCGAGGCCACCGCCTACTTCGTCATCTGCGAGGCGCTGACGAACACGGCGAAGCATGCTCAGGCGCACACGGCCGCTGTCCATGTCCGCTGCGAAGAGCAGATGGTGCTCATTAACGTCGACGACGACGGCAAGGGCGGCGCCGATCCGCATGGCGCGGGGCTCGCGGCTCTAGCGGACCGGGTCAATGCCATGGGTGGAGAGCTCGACATCGTGAGCCCGCCCGGGGGCGGCACGCACCTGAAGGCGAGAATCCCATGCGCGTAGCCCTTGCCGACGACTCCGGGCTCTTCCGCGACGGGCTGGCACTCCTGTTGCGCGCCGCCCGCGTTGAGGTGAGCACACAAGCTGCCAACGGCGCCGAACTGCTCGCGCGCATCGCACACGATCTGCCGGACGTCGCCATCCTCGACATCCGGATGCCGCCGACCTTCACCAACGAAGGGCTTACCGTCGCCGAGCACCTGCGTGCCCGCTATCCAGACGTGGGGATCCTCGTTCTCTCCGCGTACGCAGAAACCCCGCACGCCGTGCGCCTCATCGAGATCGACTCCCGCAAAATCGGGTATCTGCTCAAAGACCGTGTGACCAGCATTAACACCTTGATCGACGCCCTCGAGCGCATATCGGCCGGAGAGGCCGTCATCGACCAGGGCATCATCCAGCGGCTGATCGACCGCAAGCACGCGACAGACCCGTTCGCGTCGCTGACGAGCCGCGAACGTGAGGTTCTCGCACTAATGGCCGAAGGACGGTCCAACGCCGGAATTGCCCACCTTCTCGGCGTCGACAAGCGGACGGTGGAAGCGCCAATCGGTGATATCTTCCGCAAACTTGGCATCCAGCGCACCCCGGATGATAATCGGCGGGTCCTTGCGGTCTTGACTTGGCTGCGCGCGGCCGGGAACCGCTAAGCCGGCATCTCTGGCTCACAGCGGCTCGCCCAGCGATGCACCGGGCTGTATCAGGCGCGGGGGGCCCGCCTCTTACTGGTCAGGATCTTTCCAGAGGGGGGTTTCATGAGTTCAACGACAAACGACCATGGCGATGCGGTGCGGTCGGCGCTCGCCGAACAGCTCGGCACCACCGAGATCGACATCGTCTCCGAGGTGGCTGCGCGGCTGCCGTCCGGCGAAGAGGTGCGGCTGGTCCATGCCGCCGTCCGCGGACAGCCGAACCGGACGGCATCGGTTGCGGTCGACGCCAGTGGCGCGGTGCACTCGCCGCGGCGGTTCGAGGCACTGGCCGGCCGCGATCTCTTCGCGCCCGAGATGCACGTGCCCGAGCTTCCCGCCGGGGCGCCACCACAGCCGATCACGATCGACCCGGCGGCCAACGACTTGGCACTTCCTGAATGTGCGACCGAGGACGAGACGATCACGGTCCACGTGCCCATATCGGGGGTTCCGCCACAGGCCGACGTCTACCTGCTTGCCGACACCACGGCAAGCATGGGCCCCATCATCACCACGGTCCAGGCGGGCATCGACACGGTCCTCAACACGGCCTTCCTTGGCGACATCGCATGGGGCGTGGGGAACTACAAGGATTTCCCGATACCCGCACCCAACCCGTACGCGTTTCAGCCCCAGCTTCCCCTGACGCCTGGCGCGGCTGGCGTCGCCGCCGCCAAGCTCGCGGTGATGGCCTGGTCGGCGAGCGACGGTAGCGACACGCCCGAGGGACAGTTGTTCGCGCTGCAGCAGATCGCGACGGACCCGGCGATCGGCTGGCGGCCTGGCAGCAAGCGGATCCTCGTCTGGTTCGGCGACGCACCGGGGCACGACCCGATCTGCCAGGCCATCTCCGGTGTCCCCGACATCACCGAGGCCACCGCCAAAGCGGCGCTGTTGAACGACCCCAAGATCACCGTCGTTGCGATCAGCACCGATACAGGAACCGCAGGCGCCCTGGACGGCGACCCGACCGCCGGCTCCACCGACTACGGCGTGTGTACCGTCGGGGGCACCGCGGGCCAGGCCACCCGCATCGCGGCGGCTACCCCCGGTGGCTCGCACACCAGCGGCGTGAACACGGCCACCATAATCGCCAAGCTGGTCTCGCTCATCTCCTCGGCCGTACACTCCATCGGCCACCTGGAGCTGCAGCCCACCGGAGCGATCGCGCAGTTCGTCACCTCGATCACTCCGTCCGGCTACGACTCGCTGCCCGGCGACGTGGAGCACACCTTGCCGTTCGATGTCACCTGGACGGGCGTACAGGACTGCGCGGACAAGGACCAGGTCTTCACGGGCAGCATCGATGTCGTGGCCGACGGCGTCGTCATGGCGAGCAAGCCGGTGAAGATCACCGTGCCCGCCTGCCGCTGGCACCACTCGGTCGAGATGATCTGCGGCACCCAGAAGGGCGGCGAGGGGCACGACCTATGCCAGACGGTTGTCGACGGCCGTTACGCCACGGCGGTAACGATCTACAACCCGTCCACCTGCGTGGTGCGGCTAGTGAAGTACTTCGCGCCGCTTGTGCTGCACGGCGATCCCGTCGGGCGCGAGCCGAAGAAGGTGCGGGCGAGGCCCTTCGCGCGGCTTGAACTCGCGCCAGGCGAAGCGACACTCGAGGACTGCTGCGCGCTTGAGGCAGCGGTCGGCAAGACCCCGCCGGGCAACCCGCTCGTGCTCGGCGTGCTCGACATCGTCGCCGACCACGCGCTCGAGGTCACAGCGACGCACACGGCCAACGGGGCCGGCCCGGCGGCGACCTCGATCACCGCACGCACGATCAAGCCCCGACGGGCCTGAGCACGGTCCGAGCCGACTGAGTCGGTCCGAGCCGGCCTGAGCCGGCCTGAGCCGACCGAGCCGACCCGAACGGCCCGAACGGCCCGAACGGCCCGAACGGCCCGAACGGCCCGAACGGCCCGAACCGGCCTGTACCGCCTCGCAGGCCGGGGACGAGATGGCCCGCCGCGTACCTCGTACGCGGCGGGCCATCACCTACATTCGCACCGCACGGGCGGGCGGGTGCCACCAAGCGCGGCCGTTAAGGATCATGTCCGGCGGCTTCGTTGAACGAACGGTCCGCTGCGGCCGGCGCCTGCTGGTTCTGCTCAGCGGACCAGGTCCAGCTCGCCAGCCAGGTCCGCAGCACCACGCTCACCGGCACCACGCTCACCGGCACCACGCGATGCCGTGCGCAGCCGTGGCAGCGCCAGCGCGGCTGCTGCCGCGGCCGCCACCGCGGCGCCGCCCACCCAGACCGCGGACGACAGGCCGGAGACGAACGCGGGTCCGCTCGTGTAGCCTCCCCGCGCCGAGAACACCGCGCCGAGCACTGCGATCCCGAACACGCCGCCGAGCTCGCGGATCGCGTTGTTCGCGCCTGAGGCGATGCCCTCCTGGTCGCGGCGCACGGATCCGAGCACGACGTTGGCGACAGGCGCGAAGAACAGCGACATCCCGACTCCGGAGACGACGAAGGAATCAGCGTGGCGTAGGCCACGGTCGGGCTGCTCACCGCGGCCAGCCAGCCGAGACCGATCGCCTGCAGGGCCAGACCGGCGACCAGCAGCGGTCGGCCGCCGATGCGGTCCGACAGCGCGCCCGCGATCGGCGCGACGAAGACCGGCATCGCGGTCCACGGCAGGGTGCGCAACCCAGCCTGCAGCGGCGAGTAATGCTGCACCGTCTGCAGGAACTGAGCGAGCAGGAAGATGGCGCCGAACATGCCGAAGAACATCAGCAGCGATGCGACGTTGGTGGCGGCGAAGCCGCGGCTGCGGAACAGGTGCAGGGGGAGCATCGGTTCGGGTGCCCGCAACTCCCAGGCGATGAAGGCCGCCACGAGCAGGGCACCGAACACGATCGGCGGCAGCACGGTCGCGCTGGTCCAGCCGTGGTCGTTGCCCCGCACCACGCCGAGCACGATGCCGAGCAACCCCAGGCTCGCGAGAACCAGGCCGGTCATATCCAGGCGCGTGGCCGGGCCGTAGCTTTCTGTCAGCCGCGCCCTGGCGATCGGCAGCAGCACGATGCCGATCGGCACGTTCAGCCAGAAGATCCACTGCCACGAGGCGCCTTCCACGACCGCGCCGCCGACCAGCGGCCCGATGGCGATGGCAAGGCCACCCACGGCGCCCCACGCGCCGAGGGCAAGACCGCGCCGCTGCGGCGGCACCGCGGCCGACAGCAGGGTGAGCGTCAGCGGGATCACGATGGCCGCTCCGACACCCTGCACCGCCCGCGCCGTGATCAACCACCCGATGGTGGGGGCGAGGGCGGCGGCGGCCGAGCCGGCGGTGAACAAGCCAAGGCCCGCGACGAAGACACGGCGGCGGCCATACCGTTCGCCAAGGGTGGCGCCGGTCAGCAGCAGAACGGCGAACGTGAGGGTGTAGGCGTTGACTGTCCACTGCAGCCCGGCAAGCGAGGCGTGCAAGTGGGCGCGGATCGACGGAAGCGCGGTGGTGACCACCAGGTTGTCGAGTGACCCCATGAACAAGGCCGCCGAGGTGACGACGAATGTCCACACGGTGCGTCGTCGCTGGTTCATTCCAGTACCTCCAGTAAGTGATTAGTCACTAACTAATACACAGAAAAAAATTTAGGCGTTGACTCACCGGGCTCACCTGGAACACCAGCTCGTCCACCGCTCGTCGACGGCGGGCAGGTCCATGGCAGCGGCCACGTTCATCAGCATGCCCATGGCGAAGAACGCCACCACCTCGTCGTCGGGCAGCCCGGTCAGCCGCTCGACCAGCTCCCAGAGCCGACGGAACCCGGTGCGGGCCGCGGCGCGGATGTCCGGGTCCCCGCAGGCGGCGTAGGCGTGCATCTGCAGCAGCAGCAACGTCCTGTCCTTGAGCAGCTCCTGGTATGCGTCGCCCATGGCCTCAAGCGCGTCCTCGCCCACCCGGTCCTGCGCCGCGACCGTGAAAGCGTCCGCCACCCGGCCGAAACACCGCTCGACGAGGGCCAGGAAAAGCCCCTTCTTCGTGGGGAAAAGCCGGAACAGGTAGGGCTGGCTGATCCCGGCCCGCCGCGCTACGTCCTCGGTCGATGTGCCATGCAGCCCGCTGGCCGCGAACTCGGTCAGCGCGGCCTCGAGCACCGTCTCGCGACGTTCTTCGGCGCTCATCCGCACACTGGTCCGTGTCATGCCAGCTAAGTTAGTAACCACTCACTACTTTGTCAACCCCCGATTCCGCCCTCTCGCCGCCGCCGGCTAGCTGCGCGCGCGAACCGCTGCCCGCAAACCGCCATCCGACCATGATCCTTAACGGCTGCGCGGCGCGAACCACCAGGCCCGCGGGGGGATCCCGGGGGGTCGCCCCCCGGGGCCAACACAGCCTTAACGGCTGCGCGGCGCGAACCACCACCAGGCCCGCGGGGGGATCCCGGGGGGTCGCCCGGGGTCGCTCCTCGGGGGCCCGGTCCACCGGGAGATATGTTTTTGATCGCAACGAAACATATTCAGACTTGGGGAGATCTCGGCGCCACTAGGATCTCAGCGCCACTAGCTCCAAGCCACTAAGATCTCAAACCACTAAGTCTGGTCAGAACCACAAAGCCGACACGCGGAAGAGGCGCTCCGAGAGCGCAGCCAGGCTGGGTGGGCCCGGGGGGGCAAAGGCCACGGGAGGCCAATGATGGTGTCGCAGCCCCCGCTGGATCCGATGCGCCGATGGGATCCAGAACGGATCGGCCCCTACACATTGCTTGGCCGCCTCGGCGCCGGCGCGATGGGTCAGGTGTACCTGGGACGTTCCACAGCCGGGCGGCTGGTCGCAGTCAAAACGATCAAGATCGAGTTCGCCGAGGAGCCCGGCTTCCGCTCCCGGTTCGCGCACGAGGTGGCTGCGGCGCGGCGGGTCAGCGGCGTCTTCACCGCCTCTGTCGTCGCGGCCGACCCAGAAGCCGATGTGCCCTGGCTGGCGACGGCCTACGTCCCCGCGCCCTCGCTGCACCGGCTGGTGCGGGTATGCGGCGCGCTACCCGTCGCGGCCACCAGATGGCTGGCTGCCGGGTGCGCCGAGGCGCTGGAGTCCATCCACAGCGCGGGCTTGGTGCACAGGGACCTGAAGCCGTCCAACGTGCTCATGTCGCCCGACGGGCCTCGCGTGATCGATTTCGGCGTGGCCAGAGCCGCGGAGCGAATACAGCTCACCGTCACGCGAGGGGCCGTGGGCACCCCCGCCTACATGGCGCCCGAGCAGGCCAGGGATACCCGGCAGGCCTCGATGGCAAGCGACATATTCTCGCTCGGCGCCACCCTGCTCTTTGCCGCGACCGGCCACCCCCCTTACCAGGGCGAGACCGTGATGGACGTCCTGGTCCGGCTGGCCACCGAGCCTCCCGATCTCAGCGGCTTGCCTGGCGAGCTGACCTCCATCGTCGTGGCCTGCCTTGAGCGCAGCCCACGTAAGCGCCCAACGTCGGCCGCGCTGCTCGCCGAGTTAGGGCCGTTCGTCGCGGACACCGACCCGGGCACGGACGAGTCCCACCTGACAGACTCGGCCCTCGCCCTGATCACCGAGTACCAGCGCAGCCCGGCCGTCCGCGCTCAGGCGGCCGAGGAGATCAGCGATGATGCCACGTTCGGGTCGCGCACGGCGCTCCCGGCAGCGCAACCGTCGCCGGCTCCTCGCTGGCGCCTGCGAAGGCGCCTGCCATGGCGCCGCGGGCCGGGCGTGAGCCCTGGCGGGAAGGGCATGCGGTCGCAACTGTTCCCACCAGGCCGACGAAGGCACGCCAAGGTCCTGACAGTCGCGCTGCTGGCGAGCGCGGGCGTGGCATTGGTGGCCGCCGGGGTGTTTCTTGGCGCATCGGTCAAGGGCCGTGGCAGCCAGACGCCGGCTCCCACGGCCGCCGGCAACCTGCCGCCCGGGCCGCCGCCGCCGGTGCTTCCCAACGGGCGAAGCAGTACGCCCATGATCGTCTTGAACCAGCCCTTCGGTGACCGGAACACCGTGTTCGTGATCCACGGCAGCGGCTTCATTCCGCTGACTCGCGTCACCGTGGCGCTGGTCGGCCACGGCGTGTCCCCGGTGAGGCCGGTCGTTGACCGTATGGGCACCTTCAACTATGCGATCGATCAGGGCCATCTGTTTTTCACCGGCGAGATCCCCGCGGGGCACTATCAGGTCCTGACGACGGGCACCGGAGGGCGGCACGCCCGGGTGTCCTTCCGGGTACTTGGCCCGCCGCCTGCGTGACCACGTTTCTCAGGGCGGCTGGTCGGCGCTCTCAGGGCGGCTGGGTCCACCACAGATCCTCTTGCCGTGAGCACCAGGCCGGATCGCTCAGCCGGCCGAGGTCGGCAGTGGTGATGATCCCGTGCTCGATGAGCACGCGGACAACGACCTCGTCGGAGAGCCGGGTGTCAGCGCGGACAAGACCCCGGTCAGTGATCTTGCGCCGGAGCACCTTTATATGCTCGGCGACGCGAGCGGACAGCCGGTCGCGGAAAACCGGATCGTTGTCGAAGCGCTCCAGCTCATGGTAGGCGCCAGTCACTTCGAGGGCTGCCCTGGCGACCTCCGGGGTCCGCGGCAGCGGTGTGGTCGCTGCCGGGTCAAGCAACCAGGGCCGGCACCACATCAGCGCGACGAGGAAGAGCTTGGTCATCGGATCCAGGTACAGCGGCAGCAGCGTGGGATCGCCATCCGGTCGGAGCAAGGTCGCGTCCTCGTACACGTCCGAGTCGCCGCGCTGGCTGGTGACCATCACCGCGAGCGCCTGTGCCTCGTCGAGCATGGCGCGCGAGCCGACCAGGGTCGTTCCGGAGCGCATGAACCAGCCACCGGACGGCTCGCCGTGTTCTTCCATCCGCGGCAGCCGAATACGGTACCCGTCACCTTCGGTGTAAAGGGAATGCGTGCGGCTGATGTTGGCGATCCAGACACCGCCCACCACCGCGCTGATCACCCCGGCCCGGCGGGAAAGCCCTCGGCCGGCTGCGATCGTCAGATCCGCGTCAGGACCCCTGCCGAATACGAGCCGACTGCCCTCGGCGATCCCGACCACAAGCCCTAAAGGCGTCCTGACACGCGCAGCCACGGAGCTGGTGGGCTGCTGCGCCATCGCTCTCCTGCCTGCGGGTGCCGCCTGCGAGCATGGGTGTAGCCAGCAGTCTAGGTCGGCCGGCCGGGCTTGGCGGATCCAGGAATTCGGGGATGGACTGATGCGCGTTTCGCGCGGTTGGCTATGGACAGTCCGGGGCTAGGCGCAGACACGGCTCGCACGGGAACTGCCTTCACAAGGCTTGGGGGGGCCTGGGCCGAGCCAAATCACGGCGCGGGCAGGAGCGGCGCAGCGGGGGTTCGCTCCCGCCGCGCAATCCTTGGGGTCTCTACGGGCCCTGTAGTCTGTCGCCTGGCCCCGGGCGTCGTGCCTGTCGCCTGGCCCCGGGGCGTCACTCCACCGGCGCGAGCCCGCCCGCGGCCAGCATGTAGGCATCGGCCGTCTGGCTCGGGTCGGTGACAAGACCAACGACGCTCTCCCCAACCCGCTCCGCCGTCAGCGCGGGCCCGGACCGCTCAAGGAAGGTGGCAATGTCCAGGCCGGCCCGCTGCGCGTAGGCGACAACGGCCGCTTCGCCCAGGTCGGTCGCTGGGGTCAAGCGCGGGAGCACCGCGGTGAACCTGATGCCGAGGTCGTTTCGCTTCGACTCAGCGGCGGCGTAGGAGGTAAGGAACCTGATGGCCGCCTTCGCGCCCGCGTAACCTCCGCTCAGCGGCGAACCGCGCAGCGCAGCGCCGCTGGACATCGTGATGACCACGCTTCCTGGCTCCAGCGGCCGAAGCAGCGCTTCGCGCGTCCAGTGAAACGCGTGCTGGACGTCGACGTCCCAGTTGCGGCTGAACGTCTGCCAGGTGTGGTGCTGTATCGGCCGCAGCAGGGGGGAGACGCCGGCGTTGAGCACCAGGACGCGCGGGTTGTAGGTGTCGACGAGTTGTCCGGCAACCGTGGGATCTGCGGCGTCCGCGACCACAGTGGCAACCGTGCCGCCGAGCTGTTCGGACAGGTCCTGGAGCCTGCCGCGGTCACGTGCGACCGCGATGACGTGCGCTCCCGCGCCGGAAAGCGCAACGGCGATAGCGCGGCCGAAGCCACGGCTGGCGCCGGTGACAAGCGCGGTCGTTCCCTTGAGGTCTTCCTTTGGCATGTGGATCTCCTCAGCGTTTTGGTAACCCGGGGTCTTAACATGTAGACCAGCGAGGCCAGCCAGACGCATCGGTGCGCTAGCGCCGCCGCACGCCGGGGGTGCAGGCGCTGCGCCGGTCAGGCCGAAGACGCGGCCGCTAGCCCTGCCTGGGCGAGGATCGCGCGCAGATCCTCGGCGCTCAACGCCACGGGATTGCCTCGCATGCTGCTTGATCTCATCGCGTTGGCGGCGACATCGGCGGCGTGTTCCTGCCGCAGGCCGAACGCGCCCAGGCCGGGTATCGCAAGCTGGGCGACCATCTCACGTATCCAGGCGACACCGTCCTCGATTGACGCGGCCGGCCGTCCTGTCAGCAGGCGGGCCGCTTCCGCGTACCTGGCAAGGGCCGGGTGGCCGGGCTGCCGGGATCGCAGCGCAGCCACGTTGGTCTCGATGACGGGCGCAAGCAGCGCGGCGCAGGCCATGCCGTGGGGCACGGCCGCGGTGCCGCCGATGACGCCCGCCAGCCCGTGGACCGCGCCCAGCTTGGCGTTGGCCAGGGCGAGCCCGCCCAGCAGACTGCACACGGCCATGTCGGTTCGCGCGCCGATGTCGCCGCCGTCGGCATACGCGCGGCGCAAGCCCGCGGCCGCGCGGCGTAGTCCCTCGCGCGCCAAGCCGTCGGTCAACGGGTTCGCGCTGACGGAGACAAACGGCTCCAGGCACTGGGCAAGCGCGTCCAGCCCGCTGGACGCCGTAACGGCCGGCGGGCAGGACGCGCTGAGCAGCGGATCGACCAACGCCACCCGTGGGATCATCAGAGCGCTGCGCAGGCTTGCCTTGACACCGTGCGCCTGCGAGGCGAGTACGGCGTTAGCCGTCACCTCCGCGCCTGTGCCGGCCGTGGTGGGCACCGCGACAAAGGGGACGGCAGGACGAGTGATCTTCCGGCCTGATCCGACGACCTCCAGGTAGTCAAGCGGGTCGCCGCCATTTCCCAGCAGCATGGCGACGGCCTTGCCTGCGTCGATCACGCTCCCGCCACCGATCGCGGCGACAACGTCGGCGCCATGCTCGCGCGCGGCCGCCACGGCAGCACGGGCAAGCTCGATCGTCGGTTCGCCGGTCACAGCAAACACCGCCGCAGGCACCCCAAGCCCAGCCAGAAGCTCCTGGTGGCGGGCGGGGTTCGCACCCGTACACACCAGCGCACGGGTTCCGAGCGGAGCTAGCACATCGGGCAGGCCGCGCGCACGGCCCGCTCCGACGATGATTCGGCCCGCGGTGGCGAACTCGAAGGCCGTCACGGTCACATCGAGCCGATCGCCCAGTCCTCGCTGCCCGCAGGGAAGACGGCCGAGAACGTGGTGGAAGCTCGCGGCGCGGCCATCATGTCCGCGACCGAGTCACGCCAGATCGCATAATGCCGCGTCTGCTTATGCGCGGCCGACGCGTCGGCATCGGAGTAGACCTCAACAAGGACGACGTGCGCAGGATCGGCCTTGTCCGCGATGACGTCGAAACGCAGCACGCCCGGCTCGGCCAGGGATGCCCGCGCGTTGGCGAGCGTGGCCGCAAGGAAGTCCTCGACTCGCTCCGGCCGGACGCGCACATGAACGTGAACGACAAGCATGCGCCCATCCTGCTACACGCCGGGATGGCTAGGCCGCAGGCGTGCCGAGCAGGCCGAGCGGGCTCGGCGCGCCGAACTCGACACGAACCACAGCGCTGCCATCGGCGAGCCGCACCAGGCCGATCCGGGTGGGCAGGTAGGGAGCGCGCTGCGCGAGCATGAACGAGCGAATCGTTCGCAGTTCGGCGGCACTTTGGGCGGGGCTGCCCGGCGCCGAGATGCCCATCACCCGTATCGGCACGCCAGGGTCGGCGCCGGGCGCCGGCCCGGTGAGCGCGACGACATTCACCGGATGTGAGGTAGCCAGCGCAGCGAACATGATCAGGAGCCTGGAGTCCACCTGGCCGGCGGCGAGTTCGCGCGCGGCGGCCTGCGTGGCGCGAATCCGGGCGTTGCGCAGTAGTTCGGCACCAGCTCTGCGCCTGGCTGCCTGGTCCGCGCTGAGGGCGGCCTGGTAGGCGCTCGCCCCGTCGGGCGCGACGGCGAGGATGTCGATCCGGGCCGCGCCCGACCCGAAGCGGGCGATGGCGGTCCGCGCATCGACCAGCCAGAGACGGCTGCCGAGCCGGTCGCGAACAGCCGCGGTCGCCACGATCACGTCGGAGGTGAGCGGATCTGCCACCCCCGACCGCAGGCTGTGCAGGTTCGCCACAGGAAAGCCGCTCGCCTGGAGCGCGCGGCACATGTTCGGGTCGCAGGCGACGACGGCGTCCCTGCTGACCTGCTGTGCGACCCAGGTGGCCGCGTCGCGGGCGGCGGTGGCCGCCGTGCTGAGCGCCCCCGTGTCCCCGGCCGCAGGGGCCGCCCTCGCCGGGGGCCCCGCGGCGGGCGCAGGGGTGACCGCACTTCGCGGCAGGGCAATCGCGAGTCCGCTCGCCGTCCCGGCCAGAACAACCGCTGCCAGTGTGATCATCCAGCGGCGAAGGAGAAACGCGCCAAGCTGGCGGCCGCGCCGGCGCAGCCGGCGCCGCGCCGACGCCACGACAGCGGCAAGCCATCGCCACGCCGACACGGGGGCGCTGACAAGCCATCGCCATCGAGGGACGGCGACACCGGCAAGCCATCGCCACGCCGCTGTCGCGACACGCGCGAGCCGCCGCCACGCCGGTGTGGCGGCGACGGTCAACGGCGGCGGCTGCGCCGGTTGCGCATCTGGCCGCCGTTCCACGATCAGTGGCTCTGCACCGGGATCAGGGCGATCGGGCTCGCGGCT
>WNGF01007587.1_pt1 | contig 19689 bp, 19 predicted proteins | sample 5400641 | NCBI WGS metagenome assembly WNGF01 (sample SAMN13153371, study PRJNA577476) | soil metagenome | isolation source: 80 cm soil or saprolite under grassland replicate 2 | place: USA:California | collected 2016-06-15
GACACCGGCGACGGGTGGAACTCCACGTACGCCGTCGCGTACTGGGTCTCGCGCCCGCACCTCGCGCTCCGGGACGGATCCGGGCAGACGCACGACACCCGACGCGGAGACGTCCTCGTCTTCGGCGGCGACGAGGTCTACCCGGCGGGGAGCGCGAGGAGGTACGAGCGCCGGCTCGTCGCTCCGTACGCGGCGGCGCTCGAGTGGACCGACCCGCCGCATCCCGACCTCTTCGCCATCCCAGGCAACCATGACTGGTACGACAACCTGGTCGCCTTCAGCAGGCGCTTCGCCACGCGTCAATGGCTCGGCGGATGGCGCACGCGGCAAGAACGCAGCTACTTCGCGCTCCAGCTGCCGCACGGCTGGTGGCTCGTGGGAAGCGACGTCCAGCTCGAGTCCGACCTGGATGAGCCCCAGGTGGACTTCTTCCGTGACGTCGCGAGCCACATGGAGCTTCACGATCGCGTCATCCTGTGCACCGCCGAGCCGCACTGGGTCTACGAGCACGAGCGCTCGCATCCCCGCAGGCACGACAAGGCGCTGACCAATCTCGAGTTCCTGGAGGAGAAGGTCTTTGGAAGGCGGATCAAGGTCTTCCTGGCCGGCGACCAACACCACTACCGCCGCCATGCGCTGCCGGATGACTCGGTACAGAAGATCACGGCCGGCGGCGGCGGTGCGTTCCTCCATCCCACGCACGGCTGGCGGGAGGGTGCGCTCGCTGGCGGGTTCGACCTCAAGCACTCCTTCCCAGCCGAACGCGAGTCCCGGCTCATCGCGTTCCGGAATCTCCTCTTCCCGTTCCTCAACTGGAAGTTCGGCGTCCTCACGGGATCGGTGTCGCTCCTGCTGTACCTGACGCTCGCGGCGATCCTCGCAAGCTGGGGCGGTGGGTCACCCAGAAGCCTGCTCGCGAGCGTCGCCAGCTCCATCCCGGTGAACGCCGGGGCGGTGCTGTGGATAGTCATCGTCCTCTGCGGATTCCTGCTGTTCACCGACACGAGCTCCAGATCGTATCGGTACCTGGGGGGATTCGCGCACGGCCTGGTGCAGCTCGTGACCGCGTTCCTCACCGCATGCGCGGTCCGCCATGCGATGGCACGATGGCAAGCCCTTCCGAGCTGGGTTGCCCCTTACGCCGCTCCTGCCATGCAGTTCGCGATCGGATGGGTGACGGGGTCGTTCATCATGGGTCTCTACCTCTTCGTCTCGCTGAACGTGTTCCATCGTCACCGGAACGAGGCATTCAGCTCCCTGAAGATCGAGGACTACAAGAACTTCCTCCGGCTCTCGATAGACGAAGAGGGCAATCTGTGGATCTACCCGATCGGAATCACGCGAGTTCCGCGAAGGTGGCGGGAGGTCGAGGGCGCGACCAAGCACGACCCGAAGCTCGAGCCTGCTCCTGAGGATGCGGGCACGCCTCCACACCTCATCGAGGATCCCGTTCGGGTGGGACGTGGGGCCGTGCCGTGATTCCGGAGCAGGACGCAGCGTGCGTCAACGTGCGGTCCCCCGCGTGCGCCTGCGCACTTGGAGGAGAGGATGGCTACCGTGGAACACTTCGATGTCGTCGTGGTCGGCTCCGGATTTGGCGGCTCCGTGATGGCTTATCGCCTGGCCGAAGCGAAGCGCAGCGTCTGCCTTCTGGAGCGTGGCAAGGCCTACCCTCCGGGCTCCTTCCCGCGCACGCCTCATCGCATGAAGCAGAACTTCTGGGACCCGAGCGAAGGACTGCACGGGATGTACAACGCGTGGTCCTTCGAGGGGCTCGGTGGTCTGGTGGCGAGCGGCCTCGGCGGCGGATCCCTCATCTACGCGAACGTCCTCATCCGCAAGGATGAGAAGTGGTTCGTGCAGGAGGACGTCGCGAAGGGCGGCTACGAGTCCTGGCCCGTCCAGCGCGCCGACCTCGAGCCGCACTACGACCGCGCGGAGAAGATGCTCGGTGGCGTGCCGTATCCCTATGCGGACACCACCGCGAAGACGGTCGCCATGCGCGACGCGGCGCGCGCTCTCGGCCTCGAATGGAAGCTGCCGAAGCTCGCCGTCACCTTCGCGCGGCCAGGCGAGGCGCCGAGGCCCGGAGCGGCATTTGCCGACGACAACCTGCATCATGCCGACCGCGAGACCTGCCGCCTGTGCGGCGAGTGCGACGTGGGTTGCAACTATGGATCGAAGAATACGCTCGACTACACGTACCTCAGCGCCGCAGCGCGCGCGAAGGCCGACATCCGCACGCGGTGCGAGGTGCGCTCCTTCGTGCCGCGCCAGGCCGGTGGTTACGATGTCGAATACATCCGTCACCTCGCGGAGAATGAGGGGCGCGCCACCGATACCAAGAGCCTGCCGGTCGAGCGCCTCAGCTGCGATGTGCTCGTCCTGTCGGCGGGCGCGTTCGGGAGCCCCTACCTCCTGCTCAAGAACCGAGCGGCGCTCCGCGGGCTCGGCGCGGGACTCGGCGCGCGCTTCTCGGAGAACGGCGATCTGCTCACGTTCGTCCTGCGCAGCCGCGACGAGAGCGCTCGCGACGGCTTCCGCGTCATCGAGGCGAGCCGCGGCCCGGTCATCACGAGCGCCATCCGCGTCCCGGACGCGCTCGATGGCGGTCGCGGGCGCGGCTACTACATCGAAGACGCCGGCTTTCCCGAGTTCGTCGCATGGATCGCTCAAGTGGCCGAGGGGGTGACCGGCGTGGGCCGTGCCGCTCGTTTCGGGCTGAAGTGGGTGAGGCACTACTTCGGGCTCGACGCCAAGTCCGACCTCAGCTCCGACTTCTCGGATCTCTTCGGAGCGTGCGCACTCGAGAAGAGCACGCTGCCGCTGCTGGGCATGGGCCGCGATACACCCGACGGCCGGATGAAGCTCGACGCCGAGGGGTTCCTCGAGATCGACTGGGAAGTCCGCGGGTCGGAGCCCTTCTTCGACGACATGCGCGAGACGATGGAGCGCATCGCGGTCGCGCTGCGGGCGGACTTCATGGACGACCCGGTGTGGCACCTGAGCCGCGTCATCACCGTGCATCCGCTCGGTGGCGCGCCCATGGCGCGGTCCTCAGCGGAAGGCGTCGTGAACGCCTGGGGCGAGGTGTTCGGACACCCCGGCCTCTACGTCGCCGACGGATCAGTGATGCCGGGCCCTGTGGGGCCGAACCCCTCGCTCACCATCGCGGCGCTCGCCGACCGGTTCGCCGACGGGATCCTGTTTGGGCATCCGTAAATCCTGCGTGCAGTCTCGTCGACCTTCAGACGACGAGCGCCGCGAGGATCCCGACACCGAACGTGAGCACGGCGCCGACCGACATGAAGCCCACGTCGGCCCCTTCGGTATCGGTGCGCGCGAGCCGTGTCGCCATCCCGGCGAGCCACCACACGAAATACAGCCCGGCCGCATGGGCGAGGTTGACCCAGGCGCGCTCGGGGTAGGCGCGCGCCGCGAAGGCGAGCACGGCTGCGATGACGAGCGCCTGCACGGCGAACGTCAGGAGACAGACCGTGACGTGGACGAGCCTCGAGCGGGTGAGCTCGGTGGCGAGTAGAAAGCGGACGAGCTCACACACCACGATGAACCCGCCCAGCAGGATGAGCCCCGGCATGAGGTTGCCCGGCGGCAGCGTGAGCCACGCGCCGATGCGCTCGAACGGCGCAAGGGCGTCGCGGAGAATCGAGGCGACGTTCATGACGCTCTCCTCTCTCTCCCCGCCGACGTCGAGACCGCTGGCCGCTGTGCCAGTGCGCGCCCGAACGCCTCGAGCGTGTCGAGGCTCTCCTCCGAGAGGTGCGGGTCCGTGAGCAGCGGGGAGAGCCAGCGTGGCCGCCCTGGCTCTCCGAACGCGAGAAAGAAAAAGAGCGACCAGGTACGCATGGGGTCGCGGCCGGGGTTCGGGCATGCGCGCACGCCAACGACGCGGCCCCCGCGGAGCTCCGCCCAGCGCACCGTCATCGCCTGGGTTCGGCGCCACAGCCCCCGGCAGACATTCACGACGGCGACGTCGCGGCCCTTGACGATGCGTTCGCTCGCGGCGTCCTGGAACACGCTCTCCAAGGGCGCGCTCATCCCCACGAACCACGTGGGGCACTCCAGCACGACGAGATCGTGATCGTGATCGGGCGGCGTGCGCAGCGGCTTCACCGGGGCGGGGATGCGCAGGATCGCGCGCAGCGCGATGCGGACGAAGGCCCAGAGCGATGGGAATGGGAAGCGGAAGAGCGCGGTCTCGACCGGCTCGACACGCTCCTCGTCGACCGCGTATCCGCCCGCCACGAGCCCGCCCTTCACGCGCTGCATGGCCCGGGCACCGTTGCCGCTCAGCGAGTGGTAGAGGAGGAGCGCGCGGCGCGTGCGCGGCACGGAACCGCCGGGCAGGACCTCGCCCGTGTTGAGCCGGGCGAGGTCGGGCGAGGCGAGGTGCAACGCGAAGAGGAGGAACACGACCGTGTATGCGGCGTCCCAGACGCCGAAGCCGATCTGGAACGGGTGGAGCGCGCCCTGGAACCCGAAGTAGAACGTGAAGAAGGCATACAGCCCCTTTGCGATCGCACCGTACACGAGGAGGTTCAGGCTGCGCTCCGGGTTCCGCCAGATCATGAAGGCGAGCACGCCCACGGAGAACGAGAAGCCCGAGACGGCCGCGAAGGCGAAACGGTCTGCGGGGGGCGGCACTCCCAGGAACCGGTAGAGCGGCTCATGGAAGAGCAGGAGTGCGACGTTGCCGCCTGCATTCGCGAGCGCCGTGACGAGGCACAGGAAGCGGAAAACGCGATAGGTCCTCGGGCGCATAGGGTTCATGTCAGGCTCCGAGCGTGCTCGCCCGCTTCGGCGGGAGACCCGATCGGCGGCGCCGATCTCTCACGGGCACGGGGCGGGAGAGACTGTCCTACTGGACGACAGGGGTCCGACAGGCGCTCGTCAGATCGAACCTCGGCGGAAGCGTCCTCAACACCTCGGGGCGGGCCGCGAACAGATGCTCGCGATGATCGGGGAGGTCCGGGATCCAGCCAAACTGGTTCACTCTCTTCTCGTCCATGGCGCGTATCCTCGAGGGAGGGTGCGTGAGCAGAGCACGTGAATGACGGGTCTTCCTCGTTGTGCGGGCGTACCGCACCCCTCGCCTGATGGACGGGGAGCTTCGCCCGATGTGACCGGGTGACCGCGGGTGCCCCCCTTCAGAGAGGGTCGCAACTGCGCCGCGTGGCGCTCCTGGTCGCAGCGCTCGACTACGACGCGACCCGCTGCCACCTGTCCCTGGCCGGCGATACCTTCGCCGCCGCTCGGAGCCTGCGGCGCAGCGGGGAGGAGCGCGTCGGGCCCGTGCGAGAATCCTGACCCTCCGACGTAGAGTTCGCTCGAACGCACGCCCGCGACGAGCGCGCGGCCGCCGTTGCGCGGCCAGGAGCGTTCCGATATGGGCCGCGCCGGAGGTCATTCCCATGACGGCGAGCGGATTGCAGCGGCAGGGCGACGCGGCGCTGCGGCTGGAACGGGTGATGGAGCACGTGCGCCTGGAGAACGCGCACGATCTCGAGGGCGTGATGGCGACGTTCGGGGGAGACGGCTGCTACGACGACGCGCCCTGGGGCGAGCACCACGCCGGCCTGGGCGCGGTGCGCTCCTACTACGCCGACCTGTTCCGGGCCGCCCCCGATCTCCACCTCGACGTCGAGAGCGCGCGCGTCGCGGACGACGCGGTCATCCTGGAGGTGCGGCTGCGGGGAACGCATCAAGGCAACTGGCGCGGGCTCCCGGCGACCGGCCGCTCCATCGACCTGCCCATCTGCGGCATCTTCACCTTCGACGCGCAGCACCGGCTCGCCGGCGAGCGCATCTACTACGACCGGGCGACCGTGCTCCGGCAGCTCGGCGTCTTCTTCGAGCCCGACAGCGTCCGCGCCAAGGTGCTCACGCCGCTCACGCACCCCATCACCATGCTCCAGGCCGTGCGGCGGGCGGTGCGCGGCCGGCGAGCGCCGCAGAGCTGAGCCAGCCCGTCTTCCCGCGCGCGAGAAGCCGCTTCACAGACGAACGATCGACGCCAGGGTGCGCCGCGACGAGTGATCGACCGGCTCGGCGTGGCCCACGCGCGCCAACATCTGCAAGGTGACGCGCGATGGGTCGAGGCCGAGCGCTCGATAGAGGTCGGCCTGGGCCCCCGCCATCTCGGGGAACTCCTGCAAGAGCTGGCTCATCGGCTGCGACCCGAGGCCGGCGAGAGTGGCGGCGAGCTGGAGCCGGACGTAAGCCCGCCCGGCGTCCACCTGCTGCCGGCGCACGTTGCCCCGCGTGGCGAGCCACATCCAGCCGCCCGCCGTGTGCGCCTGCTCGCGCGAGCTGTCCAGAGTCATCTTCACGGCCGAGCCGCCGGGATCCATCATCGATCGCTCGGAGACAAGCCCCAGCTTGCGGCCCAGCCAGGGGACGAACCCGGTCACCGAGATGCCGTCCCGGTTCTGCCCGATCTCGGACGCGCCGATGCGAACAAGCTCGATGCTCTCACGCCAGGTCCGCGGGGTGACGATCTCGATCTGCATCCCGCGGATGGCGAGCTCGGCGATACGCCCCTGCAACGCCGGATCTACCGTACCTGACACCTCCACGCCCTCCGGGACGGGGGTCGCGAGCAGCGCGTCGAGGGTGGAGGGCGTCACCGCGCGGGCGGTGTCATAGGCGGTGCGGTTCGTGCGTCGGCGCGGCACCGCGGCAAAGAGGGGGTCGCGGTTCACGCCAGGCCGTGGGGCAGGAGACCCTCCTCGCGGAGCGCCATCTCGAGGATCTCGAGGAAGGCGCCCTGCGCGATCGTGATCTGCCGTCCGGGGGGATCGGTCTGCGGCAACATTCGCGCAATGTCGACCGAGAGGGCGATCTCGCCGGACCGCCGCAGGTCAGCCAGCCAGGCCTGACGGTTGTGCGGGCTCGGGGCGAGCAGCGCCCACGAGAGGGCGCGCAACCGCGGATCCTCTCCGTCGCCGGCCCGCCGCCAGGGAGCCGTGGCCACGTCCGGCATCGACCAGCCTGCGCAGCCTGGGAGAGCCGCCAGCAGGAGGCCGCTGCCAGTCAGGCGGAGGGCGTCACGCCGGGTGAGGGTTCTGGTGTTCTCCACTGGATGGTTCATGGCGTGCCCCTCTTCAGCACGAGGTCGCCGCCGAAGCCGAACACGGCGAAGGGCTTCCCGTCGCGGTTGCGGTCCTGCAGGTTCACCCCGCCCAAGGCGAAGAGCCGGGCGCTCTCCAGGCCCAGCGAGGTTGGCCCAAACGAGAAGAAGACGGCGGCGCCAACCCGCTGCCGCGTGAGCCGCGCGTCGAATGCGTGGGTCACCTCGTACATGGGGCCCAACAGCAGAGAGGAGTTGCCGGCGGCGGGCCACTCATACAGCACGGCAGCGCGGTCCAGGAGGAGGAAGCCGCTCTGCGACAGCAGCGTGTCGTTCTCCGCCTCGTAGTACCAGCCGGGCGTGCCGGACATCCGGTACCAGTCGACGTCGAACTGATTGCGGATGACGAGCTCCCCCACCCGGGCGCGCAGCACCGGGCTGACGCGCACCCGGTGGCCGAACCCCTTCTCCTCGCGCCCGGAGCGAACATCGATCTCGCTCTGGCCGAAGCGCGCCTGAGGCGAGGGGAACGAGACGCGCGACCCGTTGCTGCCGAAGTAGCGAAAGGTCGTGTAGTCGAGCCGGAGCTGCAGCAGCGCAACGGGGACCCATTCCGATCCCCGCCTCGCGTGCCACCGCGTTCACGCCCAGATCGGCGAAACCACTGCTCGCGAGCAGCCGCCCGACGGCGCTCAGGATCCGTGCTTGCGTGCTGGCGCTGTCACGGGGTCGACTGCCGGCGTCGGTTGTCACCATGCGGTGACTATATGTCACGTGCTGGTGACATGGCAAGAAATGCCACGCGCCGAGATGGACGGGCTGGCGGCGGTCGTGGCCGGGCAGACCCGGGGGCGGCACTTCGGTGCTCGAGACAAATCGAGAGGGAGGCGCCGGGCCGCTGCGCCCGACGCCTCCGGTGAGGGATTGCCCGCGACGCTGCAGCGGGCCGAACGTTCACCTCACGACGAAGGTGGTGAACGCGGACGTCATGAAGGCGTTGTAGTTCAAGGTTGCGTCGACGCGATTCGATCCGGCCGATCGTCGTCGCGGCGCTCGCTCTCGTTGGCGTGTGCGAGATCGGAGACGTCGTCACGCTCGCGCACCGATCGATTCCTGAGCCGATCGATGGCAGCGTACGTCGCGATCCGATAGAGCCAGGTCGACAGGCGCGATTCGGCTCGGTGCGTGTGCAGCGCCCGAAGGGCCTTCTCGGAGACGTCCTGCGTGAGATCCTCCGCCTCTTCGCTTCCGACGAGCCGTGCGAGGGAGCGGCGGACCCCTGCCGCATGACGCGCGTACAGCTCGTCCAAATAGACGCGGTCGCTCATCGAACCTCCGGAATGACTTCATCGCGCGGACCGCGGACACGGGGATGCTCGGCCAGACGCGTGAGGCGCGCCGTGCCACGCGGCGGCTCCGGTGACCAGGGCACGACGGCCCGCCTGCGCGAGAACGAGCGAACCTCCTCGAGGTACGGCCGCTCTGCTGCTCGGCGCGCCATCAGGACCGGATCGCGAGTGGTCACCGGTGCGAGGCTCTGGTTGACGATCCACGCGTACGGCGAGATCCCCGCCCGCGCGAGGTCGCTCTGAAGGGCACGCGCCTCGTGCACGGGCGTCGCCTCGGGCAGCGTCACGATGAGGACGCGCGTGAACGCTGGGTCACGCAGGCGTGGGAGGAGGCCACGCACCGACTCGGGCATCCGGCTTCCCTGACGCAGCACCTCGCGGTGGTAGGACTCGGCCGCATCGAGCAGCAGGATGGTGTGTCCCGTCGGCGCAGTGTCGAGCACGACGAGGCGGTCGGAGCCGTCGGCCACCGTGCGCGCGAAGGCGCGAAACACCGCGACCTCTTCGGTGCAGGGCGAGCGCAGGTCCTCCTCGAGGAGCGCGCGTCCCTTCGCGTCGAGCTGCGCGCCGACCGCCTCGAGGACCTCTTCGGTGTACGCCCGCGCCTCCGCGGCGGGATCGATGCGCGCGACCTCCAGGCCCGGAGGCGGAGCGCCTACGGCGTCCGCGACGTGGGCCGCCGGGTCCGTCGTGCTGAGCAGAACCCTGAGGCCGCGTCGGGCCAGCTCCACAGCGACCGCGGCGGCGATCGTGGTCTTTCCGACGCCACCCTTGCCCATCGTGAGGATGACGCCACGAGGGTTGCCGGCCAGCTCGTCGATGAGCGCACCCAGCGCGGGAAGGTTCGGAGGCTTCTCGCGAGCGGTCGCGTCGGCCTCGGGCAATAAGGGCGCCTCGATGCCGCGCAGCGCATCGACACCGATCAGCGCGGTCGGCCGCAGCGGGAGGGTGGTCCGCGGCAGCCCCCCGAGGGCGGCGGGCATCCCGGCGAGCGCAGCAGCCCCGCGACGCTCCAGCGCGACCGCCACCGGGTCGTCGCTCCGCGCCTCGAACACCGCGTTCACGATGAGCCGCTGATTTCGCACTCCGAGCGCCGCGAGCTCGCCGCTCGTGCGCGCCGCCTCCGCCAGCGCTGACGCCTCGGGGCGGGTCACGAGCAGCATCGTCGTCGCGCTCGCATCTCCGAGCGCCCGCACCGTGGACTCGTAGAGCGCGCGCTGCTTCTCGAGCCCGGCGAGCGGACCGAGGCAGCTCGTGCCGAACGCGCTCTGCTCCACGAATCCGGTCCACGCCGACGGCAGCGTGAGCAGGCGGAGCGTGTGACCCGTCGGGGCGGTGTCGAACAGGACGTGGTCGAATTCAGCGGTCGCCGAAGGGTCGCCGAGCAGCTTCGCGAACTCGTCGAACGCCGCGATCTCCACCGTGCAGGCGCCGGAGAGCTGCTCCTCCATGCTCGCCACGGCGGCGGGCGGGAGCAGATTCCGATAGGGGCCCATGACGCGGTCGCGGTACGCCCTCGCGGCGGCCTCGGGGTCGAGGTTGAGCGCAGAGAGGCCAGTGACGCCCGGAACCGCCGTGGGGCGACTCCCGAGCGGCGCGCCGAGCACCTCGTCCAGGTTCGAAGCGGGATCCGTCGACACGAGCAGGACGCGCTTGCCCGCGTCTGCGAGACCGACGGCCGTCGCGCAGGCCAACGACGTCTTCCCGACGCCGCCCTTCCCGGTGAAGAAGAGATGGCGCGTCGCAAGCTGGACGAGGTCCATGAAGGGTCAGCAGCACTTCTTCGGGGTGGGGCTGCAACCGGCGGTCACCGGCTCGGCGGGGGCAGCCGCGCGGCACGCGTCGGGCCCTTGCTTCGTCACGATCTTCGACCCCACATACTTCTCCGCGAGCTCGATGACGGCGCGCGCGGGCGACTCCTTCACCATCTGCGCCGTCGTGACGGCGCGCGCCATGTCCTCCTTCGAGACCCCGAGCTTCCGCGCCTTGTCGAAGTGGTGCCGGAAGCACGGCTCGCAGTTGGCCGCGATCGCCGCTCCGATGGCGACCAGCTCCTGGACCGCCTCGCTGTAGATGCTCTTCGGGAGTGCGATCCCGGCGAGGGCGGCGAGCACCCCGCGCTCAGGGTACCTGCCCTGCGCGACGACCTTCCCGTCGACGAGCAGGAGTGGGAGCGCGTCGTCGCGCGCGCGCATGGCTCCGTTGACCTCCGCGTTCGCGACGAACGCAGCCGGTTCCTGCGAGAGGTTGAACCGTTCCACTTCCGCACCGTTCGCCTTGAGCCACTCGAGATCGGCGGCAAAGCGGACGAGCGCCGGATCGATCTCCGGTCCACAAACACCAGTGGGACAGCACATCGCGGGATCGAACACCTGGACCTTGGCCATGCGGTTCCCTCCTTGGGTCAACGACCGAAAACGACGGCGAGGCGGCGACGCAGCTCGTCCCGGACGTCCCGGAATGCTTGGAGCTGCTCCTCTTCCGTGTTCCCCGCGCCGGCCGGATCCGGAAGCCCCCAGTGCACGCGATGGGCCTTGCCCAGGAACACCGGGCAGACCTCCTCGGCGCAGAGCGTGATGACCGCGTCCACGCCGTGGGGCGAGATGGTGTCGACGCCCTTCGAGGACTGGCCGCGTATGTCGAGGCCGATCTCGTCGAGCGCGCGGATGGCGAGCGGGTTCACGCGGGAAGGGCTCGACCCCGCCGAGGAGATCTTGATGCCAGTGGGTGCAAGGGATCGCGCGATAGCCTCCGCCATCTGGCTGCGTGCCGAGTTTGCGACGCAGAGAAACAGGACATGGCGTGGTGAGAGCTTCCGGAGCGCCTCGGCTTCGCTCACCCACGACTCTGGGGCGCTCACGGCTGTGCCTTCCGGTGCGCCGGGAAGCTCGCCGCGCCGTTCTCGAGCGCCGCGAGCTCGGCCCTCTCGCCGGGGAAGAAGCGATCGCGCAGGCGGAGCGCGACGTTCACGAGCCCGATGAGGACCGGCACCTCGACGAGTGGCCCGATCACAGCCGCGAATGCGGCGCCGTGCGACATGCCGAACGTGGCCACGGCGACGGCGATGGCGAGCTCGAAATTGTTCGAGGCAGCGGTGAAGGAGAGCGTCGCGGTCTGACCGTAGGGCGCGCCCACCCTCCTGCTCATGAAGAACGACACGAAGAACATGACGACGAAGTAGATGAGGAGCGGGATGGCGATCCGGACGACGTCGAGCGGGAGCTGCACGATCGTCTCGCCCTTGAGCGAGAACATGACGATGATCGTGAAAAGCAGCGCGACGAGGGTGATCGGCGAGATGCGCGGGATGAATTCGCGCCGGTACCACTCCTCGCCCTTCCACGCGCGGAACCCGAACCGGCTGGCCACCCCCGCGATGAAGGGGACCCCGAGGTAGATGAAGACGCTCTTCGCGATCTCGCCAATGGTGATGTTCACCTCGGCTCCGTGGAGACCCAGCCAGCGGGACAGGACGGTGACGAAGATCCAGGCGTAGACGGAGAAGAAGAAGACCTGGAACAGGGAGTTGAACGCGACGAGGCCGGCGCAGTACTCGGTGTCGCCCTTGGCGAGGTCGTTCCAGACGATGACCATCGCGATGCAACGCGCGAGGCCGATGAGGATGAGCCCGACCATGTACTCGGGCTTGTCGCGCAGGAAGATCACGGCGAGGGCGAACATCAGGATCGGCCCGACCACCCAGTTCTGCACCAGCGACAGCCCGAGCACCTTGCCGTTCTTGAAGACGCGCGGCAGCTCCTCGTAGCGGACCTTCGCGAGCGGCGGATACATCATGAGGATGAGCCCGATCGCGATCGGGAGTGACGTCGTGCCGACGTTGAGCTGGTTCAGCGCCGGCACGACGGCCGGCACGAGCCAGCCGAGCGCGACCCCCGCGCCCATGGCGAGGAAGATCCAGAGCGTCAGGTAACGATCGAGGAACGACAGGTTTCGGGCCACGCCGGCGTGCGGTGTCGCGGTGGCGGAGACGGCTTCGGACACGGATCGTCCTCCCCTAGAGACTTCCGACGAGGGCCTTGAGGCGGCGGAGGACGTGAGGCTCGATGCAGTAGCAGACCCGCGGCCCGTCGATGTCACCGCGGATGAGCCCGGCGTCCTTCAGGACCTTCAGGTGCTGCGACACGGTGGACTGTGCGAGCGGCAGCTCGTCCACGATGTCACCGCAGATGCACGAGTCGCGGCGGACGAGAAGGCGGAGGATCTGGACCCGCGCCGCGTGACCGACCGCCTTGCAGAGGAGCGCCAGCTCCTCGTCGGCCTCGGCGCCTTCCACGGGGCGGAGGTCGGGCTTCTCCTGCGGCCGCGACGGGGGCGGGCAGCCGGCCTTCGAGGGAATCGTCATATCGTAGTTCTGCGATATATCCCGTGTCGGGTCAAGCACGGCCCGCGGCGTCACGAGCTCCTGCGTCGGCGCGACCGAAGATGCAGTTGTTATATGTGACGGGGCATGCCACGAAAGGGCCCGACCGGTCATCCCGAGCCGCGCTGGATGCTGCTCATCCATCAGATCCCGCCCAGACCGGCCTACCTGCGCGTCAAGGTCGGCCGGCACCTTCAGCGGATCGGCGCCGTCGCCATCAAGAACTCGGTCTACGCGCTCCCGCGCAACGACGAGACGCAGGAGGACTTCCAGTGGGTCCTGCGCGAGGTCGTGAAGGGCGGCGGCGATGCGTCGATCGTCGATGCCCGGTTCATCGAAGGATTGTCCGATGAACAGGTGCTCGCGCTCTTCCAGTCCGCGCGTGAGGCGGATTACCGCGAGGTGGCGGACCAGGCGCGGCAGGTCGCGGCCTCGCTCCCGAAGCGAGGCCCGCCTCCCGAGAACCGCCGGATCGACGTGGCGAACCAGATCGCGCGGCTCCGGCAACGGCTCTCGGAGCTCGACGCCATCGACTTCTTCGGTGCACCCGGGCGCGAGATCGCCGAAGGCCTCGTGTCGGGAATGGAGGCGCGCATGAAGCCCAGCGTGGAGTCGCGTGAATCTGCGAAGTCGGCGCTCCGCCGCGAGGAGTACCGGGGCCGCACCTGGGTCACCCGGACCGGGATCAAGGTCGACCGGATAGCGAGCGCGTGGCTCATCCGGAAGTTCATCGACCCGCAGGCGCGGTTCAAGTTCGTGCCGGCCAAAGGGTACGAGCCGCAGAAGGGCGAGCTGCGCTTCGACATGTTCGAGGCGGAGTTCACCCACGAAGGCGACCTCTGCACGTTCGAGGTCCTCCTCGATCGCTTCGGGCTCGGCGAGCCTGCGCTCCGCACGATCGCGGAGATCGTCCATGACATCGACGTCAAGGACGCGAAGTACGGCCGCGAGGAGGCTCCCGGGGTCGGCCAGGTCGTCGCCGGGATCGCGGCGGCGCATTCGGACGACGAGGAGCGGCTCGGGCGCGGGACAGCGCTCTTCGATGACCTGTACGCGCTCCACAGCGGCGCATCGAAAGACTGATCTCCTGAGCGCGAAGCTGGAGGAAGCATGCGAGCGAACCGCGTCCTGACGCTGATTCTCGTGGCTCTCGGTGTCGCAGCGGCGCAGGACGCGGCGAAGACGTGGGACTTCCAGGGCGATGAGGTCGACGACTCGCCAGCAGGCTTTTCGTTCGGCAAGACGGGCCAGGGCCGAGCCGGAAAGTGGGTCGTCCGCATGGACCCGAGCGCTCCGGCCGAGCCGCGTCGCCGTGCGGTCGAGCGCAGCGCGGAGGCCACGCGCGAGATCTCGCGTCGTACCCGTCCCCCAGTAGTGGAGGAACAGGATCCGCGGCTGCTCGCCAGTCATGTGCTGGTGGATCGCGACGATATTGATGCTCGCCTTCCGCAGCTCCTTGAGCACGGGCTGGAGCTCGTTCTCCAGCATGGCGAGGTCGCCGTCGACGACGGCGTTGTCGTCGGAGCCGGCGAACGCGGCCCACGTGTTCACGCCCATCGCGTTGCCCGCCTCCGTCCCATGCATGTGGGTCGTGCGGCCGATGGTGGTCTTGTAGATGCCGCCGTCGACCTTGCCCTTGACGCCCAAGACGGCGTCAATCTTCGAGCCATCGACCGAAGTCTGTGCCGGGTCGACCTGTACCTTGGGCGACTCTCCGGTTCCACCGCTCGTCTCCTTGATCTTCGCGAACACCTTGCCCACGGCGGAGGCGAGCGCCTTCTCGTCGCCCATCCCGCCGATGTGCATGAACATCACGCGCGGGGATTCCCAGAAGAAGTGGTTGTGAAGCGCCGTGACGTCGAGTCCGTTGTCGAGCGCGACGCTCATCACCGGGTTGACCTGGTCCTCGGTCAGGACCAGGTCCCCCATCACCGTCGTATGCGGGGGTGCACCCTCCAGCCCAGGAGGTGAGGCCCAGCGGCGGGGTGATCTTCACGCCGGCGGCGGTGACCTGGAGGTCGGTGCGCGGCACCGACACCTTGAACACGCCCTCCTTCTCCTCGAGCTTGCCCTTGGCTCCCGTGAGCTGCTCGATCTCCTGGGTGTGCAGCCCCGACCTCCCTGACCTCGGCCCCTGCGCGGCAGCGACCGGGAGCGCGATGAGGAATGAAAGGGCGATGACGTTCAGCGCCTTCACCGTGCCACCGTCATTGTTCTCCCAATGTGAGCGGGTCAGCCGCTCGGAGAGGCCGGGCAGCTTGCTGGGGTCGAACGGTAGCGGCTTCGGCTCGTGCCGGCCCTCTAAGGCAGGCGCCAACTCCGATGAGCTCGGCTGTGCCATGGCGTGCTCCGAATTCCTGCGTGATCGCCCTGTGCGAAGGCTATCGCTAGCAAGTGAATCACGATGGTTCAACTTAGCAACCAGGGCTAGCATGGGCCGTGGCGCCCGCCCGCCCGTGCGGCCAGCACCCCGCCCGCCTTCCGGGCCGCAAGCGGGCGACGACGCTGAGTCGAATCAGCCCTGCGCACCGTCGGCACGGTAAAACTCCGCCAACCGCCGTACGTGCGGAGGGTTGGCCCGACAAGCAGCCGCGCGCCCGAGGGCGCGCGCTCGCGCGGAGCGTGTGCGCAAATCCGGGAAGTCGCGGAACGCTTACGCTCGGTCGAGCGTCGATCAGGACGAGCCCGCAAGATGATCGCCTCTCTCGGACGACCGTCGCGCCGGGCGCCACCGCCGCGCGCCGTCCACAATGGGCGCGCTCTCTGCAGGGGAAGCCCATGCGCAGAACGAGATGGATCCACGCAGGAATCTGTGCCGGCCTGTTGCTGTCGATAGGCGTAGCTCCCGCCCTGGGAGCGCCTCCTGAATCACCGACGCAACGTGTCGAAAGCGACCGCGCATTCCTGAAGCAGGCGCTCGGTGTGAATGAGCTCGAGCTGCGGCTCGGGCGCCTTGCTGCTGAACGGGCCACCACGCCGGAGCTGAAGGCCATGGCCAAGAAGATGGTCCAGAAGCACACCGAGTTCGGTCAGCAGCTGAGCGATCTGGCGAAGCAGTCGGGGATCTCCGGGGACGCTGAGATGTCGTCGGATGAGCAGGAGGCCTTGGCGCGCTTGCAGTCGCAGTCGGGACCCGAGTTCGACAGTGCGTTCAAGCAGACCGTCGACGATGGCCACGTGAAGGAGCTCGCGATGTACCGAGACGAGGTGAGCCGCGCGGCGAATCCGCGGCTGCGCGTCCTGGCAGAAGAGCGTGTGGCCGCGCTGCAGAAGAGCATGGCGGGCGCAGCGCAGTCCAAGGAGACGAAACAGTAGGAAGCGCGGCCCGCAGAGTTCAGTGCCCGTGCCTGTGGTGCGTGTCCGGTCGGCTGCGGCACGGGCGAGCTCGCGCAAGCGATCGTCGAGTTGGGACGCGGCGAAGGCGCTCGACCCGGTGGCGGCTACTCTGGACCGCGTTTCAAATTCCCTCGTCACGGCTCCGGACGCGGGCGGCCGGCTGTCTCCAACTCACCACCAACGTGGTGGTCTTCGCCCCTCGCCAGGCCTGCTCCGCGAAGCGCGCTCTGACCTCGTTGCCGCCGGCCAGCTCCACCAGACCCTCGAAGAAGCCCATCGTCTGGTAGGACGCCGCCTCCTCGGCGGCGGATGACATCCCGTAGGCGATCCTCACGCGTACCTCGGAATCGTCGAGCCGGATCATGCTCGCGGCCTCGAAGTCGAAGAACGTCCGCCGCAGCACGAGGAAGCGCATGAGCGATTCGCGCGGATCGCTCTTGACGAGCAGGCCCCCGTGCAGTTCCGACAGGGGCAGCACGGTCCGCTTGCCCCAGGCCCGCACCGCGCCGAGATCGCCGCGGGCGATCACGTCGAGGATCACAATCCCGAGGCGCTCGAAGGCAGCCATCGGGTACCAGTCCTCGAGGCCGATCCGCTGCTCCAGGTAGCTGAGATCCGCCGGCGCGAGGTGCTGGCGCCAGTCGACGTCGCGCCGTGCCTTGAGCATCCGCACGTAGTCGAGGAACAGCGAACCCCTGACCTGTGGGGCCATACGTCCTTTCGCGCGCCGCGCCGGTGGGTTCGGTCGAAGGTCATAGAGGCTCACGGCCTGGGCGAGCGAGGAATCACGCGAACGTGGGACAGTCCAGGGATCGAACCCCGGCGACACATCCGACACGCTCGCACATCGGCTCGGTACCGTTCCAGTTGCGGTGCTGCTCGCGCCAGGGAGCGCACGGCGGCGCCCTCGGAGCGTACCTCGCCTGGCGCCGTCTCCAGCGCTGCAACGAGCGCGGTGCGGAAGGTCTCGACCCGGTCCCGCGGCACATGTCCTGGCAATCCGTGCTGCAACTGATGGTCGGATTCCGTTGGAGATGGCCCTTGAAACGCGCCTCCGCATCGTGACGCTCGACGTGCCCCGCAAAGGGCGTGACGGGATCCCGACTGGCGAGTACCGCTTCCACATGCCTGCTGATCGCGAGCTGTTGGGCCTCGCCATCGTGATCTATGCAACGATCCTGGGGCTGTTCGCCTGGATCGTCCACATGATCAGGAGCGCGCCCCATCCGCACCTCCACGCGCCGACGCACGCTCGAAAGAACGTCGTCAAGCGATAGCCGGCGCCTGAAGAGGGAAGAAGCACGCGCAGCCCTCACGACAGCGCGTAGAGGGCGCCGCGCGAGGCCGTCTCGTCGCCGCTCGAGACGATGCTCGCCGTGTCCTTCGCGATCATGAGCTCCTCGTTCGTCGGGATGACGGCCGCCATCGGGCTCGTGGTCCTCGTGATCCGCCCGTTCAGCGGCTTCCCGTGCAGCTCGTTCGCCTTCGCGTCGAGGGCGAAGCCGGCGAACCCGAGCAGTCCGATGATCTGCGCGCGCACCTGGACGTTGTTCTCGCCGATGCCACCCGTGAAGACGAGGGCGTCGACGCGCCCGAGCGACACGATCATGCCCGCGGCTGCCTTGGAGACGGAGTAGCAGAACTTGTCGATCGCCAGCGCCGCGCGCTCGTGCCCGTGCGCGGCCGCAGCCTGGAGCGACAGCATGTCCTTGCTGAGCCCCGAGATGCCGGCCAGCCCGGACTCCTTGTTCAGCATCTCCATCACGCGATCGGCGCTGCAGTGGAGCGCCTTCTTCATGTGCGCGATGATGGACGGATCGATGGCGCCGCTGCGGGTATCCATGACGACGCCGTCCACCGGCGTGAGGCCCATCGTCGTATCCATGCTCTCGCCGTTGCGGACGGCGGCGAGAGAGCAGCCGTTCCCGAGGTGTGCGGTCACGATCGCGTGGTCCTCGGGATCGAGGCCGAGCTGCTCGACGGCGCGCTGCGACACGTAGCGATGGCTCGTGCCGTGGAACCCGTAGCGGCGGACCTCGTGCTTCTCGAACCACTCGTACGGCACCGCGTACAGGTACGCGTGCGGCGGCATCGTGTGGTGGAACGCGGTGTCGAAGACCGCCACCTGCGGCAGCTCGGGAAACAGCACCTGGGTGGCCCGGATCCCGAGCAGGTTGGGCGGGTTGTGGAGTGGCCCGAGGGGGATGCACTCCTCGATCTTCGCGATGACCTCCGGGGTGATGAGCATCGACCCCGAGAACTTCGCGCCGCCGTGCACGACGCGGTGCCCGATCCCGAGCATCCGGTCGCCGAGCCCCACCTCGCGCAGGAGGTCGACGATGGCGCACAGCGCGAAGCCGAGGTCGGCGCCCTGCACGCTCCGGGACTGCTCGCGACCTTCGTGATTGAACTCGAGCGTCGCCTCGGGTGTTCCCAGGCGATCCACGATCCCGGAGATGTGCTCGTGGGCGTTCGACGAGTGGACGACCGCGAACTTGACCGACGAGACGCCGCAGTTCAGGACGAGTACGTTCATCGCATCTCCGTCGCCGCCAACTCACGACTGCGGCGGTGAGCTCAGGCGGTCTTCGCTTCCTCGAGCTCCGCGTTCGATTTACGATACGATACCGTCTCGCAGTTCAACATGGGACCCGCCCACATGTCGACAGCCCTTGCCCGTCCACGGGGTCGCGCCCGCAACCCCGCGGCGGACCGGGCGATTCTCGGGGCCACGCTCTCGCTCCTCGCCGACGAGGGGTACGAGCGGCTCACCATGGCGGCCGTGGCGGCGCGCGCGGGGGTCGGGAAGGCCACGCTGTACCGCCGCTGGAGCTCGAAGCCTGCGCTCGTCGTCGCGGCAGTGGATCACGTGGCGAAGCTCGTGGCCAGCGAGGTCGCGGCGGTGCCGGCAGCCCCGTCCGGCGGCCTCCAGCGCATCGTCCAGCCGACCGCGAGCTTCTACCGGGGGCCCTCTGGCCGCGCGCTGCTCGGACTCATCGTCGAGATGTGGCGCAGCCCGCAGGTGTCCGAAGCGGTGCGCACGCGGTTCATCGAGCCGCGGCGCGAGGCGCTGCGCGTGGCCGTCCGTGACGAGGTCCAGCGCGGGGAGCTCCGGGGGGGCGCCGACCTGGAGCTCGCGCTCGACATGATCATTGGTGCGGTCCTTTACCGCGCGCTCGTGAGCGGAATTCCTCTCGACCCCGCGGGCGCGACACGGCTCGCGACGGTGCTCCGCGACGGGATCGCGGAACCGCGGCGGCGCCGATGATCGTGCCAGGGTCTCACGATGATCAGACCCGCTGGGCTCGAGCCACGTGAGCGCGGAGCGACGCCTCGGCGCAAAGTGTGTGGTGGTTGCGGTCCTTCCTCGCGCTCGCAACTCTTCGTGATGGACCCCGCGATCGAGGGCGTTCGCGTCGCCCGTTCGAAGGAGCTGGGTCCCGGCGAGCGAGCGAGACGAGAGCCCACGGAGGAGGAACCGACCATGGAGCTGCAGATCGAACGGGCGACGCGAACGCCCTCGATCGCGGGGT
>WNGF01003938.1_pt1 | contig 19682 bp, 22 predicted proteins | sample 5400641 | NCBI WGS metagenome assembly WNGF01 (sample SAMN13153371, study PRJNA577476) | soil metagenome | isolation source: 80 cm soil or saprolite under grassland replicate 2 | place: USA:California | collected 2016-06-15
CGAGCCACTCATCGCGGTGCGCCTCCGTGATCCGAACGATCCGTCCGATCTGGTGTCGAGTGTAGGCGCGCGAGCGATCCAACCGAACCTCGGGGAGGAGCCAGATCTTGGCGGCTCCGCCGTTGCCATTGACATGGACGTGCGGCGGCTCTCCTCGATCTGACGCCCAGAAGCGGTCCCGTCGGTCCTTGGTCGCGCCGCGACGACTACGTGGGCTCCGGCGCGATGTTCTTGTTCAGCCTGAAGAGGTTGGTCGGATCCCACTTGGTCTTGAGCTCGACGAGCCGCGCGTGGTTCTTGCCGTACGCCGCCTTGATGCGCTCGCTACCCTCCTCCTCGGTGAGGAAGTTGACGTACGTGCCACCGGTCGAGAAGCGCCGCATGTCCCGCCACGCGGCGCGCGCCCACTCGATGTTCGCGGCGTCGTCCTCGGCGTTCTCCCATGACGCGGTGATGTTGAGCACATAGGCCGCGTCGCGGTTCCCCACAGCGGAGTGGTCATCCGGGAGCTGGTTCAGCGCGCCTTCGATCGGGAAGATCACGATCGCCGAGTGCGGCGAGCGTATGCGACCCGCGTGCTCGATCGCTGTCTCGATCATGTCCGGCTCGAGTGTCGACAGATATTCCGACTTCCAGTAGTAGCGTCGACCCTTTGGCTGCGTCGCGTCGAGCAGGCTCTGCTGCGACACATACGGCCGCCGCTGCACCACGTCGCCCACCGGCGAGCCGAACCGCTTGATCGGCGCGAGCAGCTTTTCGCCGTCGGCGACCGATCCCGTGTGGCATGCGAAAAGCGCGACGATCGGCTTGCCGTGGATCTCCTTTGAGATCCAGGGCGAGGGCGGCGCGTTCCGTTGATTTGCGACGACCACGAGCTCCGGCGGCGCGCTCTCCATCAGCGTCCGCCACATGTCGAGCACCCTCGGCGCGTCCTCCGCCCGCCACGCGATCGCACCGGCGACGACCTCCGGCCCGACCGGATGGAGGCGGTAATCGAAATTCGTCACGACCCCGAAGTTGCCGCCGCCGCCCCGAAGTCCCCAGAAGAGATCCACGTTTTCCTGCTCGCTCGCGCGCACAGCGCGGCCGTCGGCGGTGACTACGTCGACCGAAAGCACGTTGTCGCAGCTCCAGCCGAACCGGCGTGTCAGATAACCGAAACCGCCGCCCACCGTGAGCCCAGCGGCACCGGTGTTCGAGACGAATCCCAGCACCGCGGCGAGGCCGTGCAGCTGTGTCTCGCCGTCCAGGTCGCCGAGGAGGCAACCAGGCTGCGCGTGCGCGACGCGTGCGCTCCGATCGACGAGGACGCCGCGCATGAGCGACAGGTCGATCATCAATCCGCCGTCGCACACTGCGAGCCCCGAGATGTTGTGGCCGCCGCCTTTGATGGAGAGCGTGAGACCGCGCTCACGGGCGAACTGGACCGATGCCAGGATGTCCGCCACGCCCAAGCACCGGGCGATCGCGCCCGGGCGGCGGTCGATCATCGCGTTCCAGATCGAGCGGGCATCGTCGTAGCCGGGATCGCCCGCGACGAGGAGCGGTCCACGCAGGCGCGGCCTCAGCTCGGCGATCGTCGTGCGATCGAACTCTGTGCTTGGAAGCGTCGAGATAGCCCCGCGGCTCACCGCGCGCCTGCTCGCGCGAGGATCCGTCCGGCGCCTCCATCGGCGAACGGGCTCAAGCCGAACCATCGGCCGAACAGCGGGCCGGCGTCTTCGTCCCCGTCGAGTCGGACCGAGCCGGCGGCGATCGCCTCGGCGAGGCGCAGGCGTCCGAGCCACACCGCGGTCAACGCCGCGAGGTCGGCGTCGACGGCCAGCTCCACGTCGAAGCCCTCGTCGGTGAAGCACAGATCCACGGCCGGCGGTTCGATCCGCAACCAGAACGACCGTCGCGGTCGCCGGAAGTCGAAGCGGACCACGGTCCGCTTGCCTCGGAGCGCCCGGACCTGCACTCGCCGGCGGATGAACCACATCAGCAGCACGGGGTCCAACAGCCCCGTAGGCAGATCGGTGCCGCCCCAGCGGTAGCCCCACGCGCCGAGCGCCTCCACGACCGGTCGTAGCTCTTCGCCGGCCGAGGTCACGTGATAGCTGAAGCCGCGCCCCCGCTCGGCGGGTCGGCGCTCGATGACGCCGGCGGTCGCGAGCGAGGCGAGGCGCTGGCTCAGGAGGTTGCGCGAGATCCGAGGAAGTCCGAGCTGGAGCTCGCTGAAGCGATGGCTGCCGTTCAGCAGCTCGCGCAGGATGAGCGGCGTCCAGCGCTCGGCGAAGATCTCGGCGCCACGCGAGACCGGGCAGAACTGGCCGTACTCGGGCACCCGCCCAGTCAACGCCCAGCCTCACCGGCCCGCAAGTTCATTTTTTGGACTTCCGCCGCACGCGCCCGGCCGCGATGGTTCCAAGGGCCCGAACAGGCACCTGGGAGGCACGTTGATGCGTCAGATAGGTCCGATCACCCTCGCGCTCGTCCTGGTCACGTGCGGAGGCGCGCCGGAGCGTGCAGCCTCGTCGGCCACCCCGCCGGCCACGCCGTCACCCACGGTCGCGGCTGTCGCGACGCCTCTCCCGACGTACCCGCCGAGCGCCGAAGGGTTCAACAGCAAGCTTCTCGTCGAGAAGCCACGAAACGTTTCGACGAGCGCGACGGGTTACGTCTGGATCGTGACCGGTGCGACCACCGACGGAAGCGGGGTCAGCGCCACGGTATCCGACAGCGAGAGCTTCACGGCGTCGTATCAGGCGTCGACCGATCGGCGAGGAAATGACGCGGGTCGAGTGGTCTACGCCACGACCGATCTACCGCCGCTCGCCGTGGGCCGTTACACCGAGAGCCTGCGGCTCGTCGTCGTACAACCGGGCGGGCGCTCAGCCGCGCACATGCACTCGGGGATCGAGGGGGTACTCGTGCTCGAGGGCCGCGTGCTCGTCCGTAGCGGCGGGAACCCGCCGGCGTTCCTCGCCCCGGGCCAGGGTTTCTACATTCTCCCGAAGGTCCCGGTCCAGCTGATCAACGCGGGGAACGCGGTCGCACGGACGCTCGTCTACTCGATCAGTCCCGAGGGCGCGCCCTTCTCGACCGAGCTCGATCGGTCGCCGTGACGACGTTGTGCTCGGGTGAGCAAGCCGAGAAGAAGCGTCCGGCCCGGACGCGAAGCGGTCAGCGCCAGTCGATCGAGGCGACCTCCACCGGCTCGGCGATGTCTTTGAGCGTGACCGTCCGCCTCTCGGTCGCGTACGCCTTGGCGGCGGCCTCGAGCGTCGCGGCGCTGGCAAGGATCTCGTCGGCGCCGGCGACGGCTCCGATGCGCGCCGCCTCGTGGATGCCGAATCCGGCGTAGTCCAGTCCGCGGCGATGCGCCCCCGCGGTGTGCATCCCGATCCGCACCTGCGGGGCGAATCCCTGCGCCCGTCGCTGCTCGGCCAGCCGGCGCTGTATCGCGACGGCACACTCGACCGCGTCGGCGGCGGTCGCGAACGAGACGAAGAACCCGTCGCCCTGTTGGCGGATCTCCTCGCCACCGTGTTGGGCGATCAGCGCGCGAAGGGTCTCATCGTGCCAGCGGATCAGGTCCTGCCACGCGTCGTCGCCGATCGCATCGATCAGCTTCGTCGACCGCACGATGTCCGTGAACAGGAACGTCCGCGTCACCTGCTCCTGCTGGGGCTCGGTGGAGGTGGCACGCGCTCGCTCGCCGAGGAGCTCGCTCGCGCGACGAGCATCGAGTCGGGCGCCCAGACGCTCGAAGGTCGAACGCGCCGCGTCCAGCTCGAGCTCCGCCCCGGTGTCATCGCTCTGGGCTCGGAGCACGGCGGCGAGCAGCAGTCGCGCTCGCGCGGCGTCGTAGGGCATCTCGAGCTCCTGCCACAAGTGGAGCGCCGCCCGGGCCGTCTTCTCGGCGGCCGCGGGATCGCCGTCCGAGAGCTGCAGCGCCGCCCGCCCGGTGCTCGCGATCGCGTCCATCGCCATCGTTCCGAAGGAGGAGGCGATGCCGTCCAGCTCCTTCGATGCCGAGCGAGCTCGCTCGCGGTCGCCCACGGCGAGCGCCACTTCGATCTCCGCCGGGAGGAGTCGGGCGCGTGCCGACCGTTCGCTTTCGTTCGCGAGCGCACGCCGGAGCGACGTCGCGGCGGCCGCGGCGTCGCCCTGGGCAAGCCGAACGAGCGCGAGGCCGGGCTCGGGCACCACGCCCAGCGCATGCGCCCGGCGGAACGCGTCCTCCGCCGCGGGAAGGTCCCCCATGCGGAGGCGGATCTGGCCGATGGCAGTGAACCCGAGGGCGGCGATCTCGCTGATCTGATAACGCTGCAGCTCATCGCACGCCTTTCGGGCCTCCTGCTCCGCTTGCGCCCAGGACCCGCGCTGGGCGATGACCTCGGCGCGGTACACGCGGCAGATGCCCGGAAAGCCGGTCACGGATTGGCGCTCGCACCAGCGCGTCGTGGCCTCCGTCCACTCGCTCGCGCGACGGTAGTCGGCGACCTCGCGACAGGCCCCGATGGTGCCGCAGTACACCCACCCGGTCGGCCAAACGCCGAGCTCCCCCGCGACCGCGGCGACCGCCGCCGCATCCAGGCGCGTCAGGCCCGCGGCGACGTCGCCGTAGCGGACGAGGGCGAGGCCTTCGGCCATCGTGCCGAACGCCTCGAGATCTCGATCGCCGAAACGCCGCCCGAGGTCCGCGGCGCGGCGAGCGAGCGCGAGCACGTCGTCGAGGCTCATGGAGTCGTGCCCCATCGCCGCCCGCGCGAACAGGAGGTACCCGAACGCGGCGCAGTCTTCGTCGCCGTCGAGGAGCTTCGTGGCACGCTCGAGCCAGGCCCCTGCCGCGGCGTAGGCGCGCTTGTTGCCGTTGTCCTGCGCGAGTCGCAGCGCGACCGTTGCCGCGCGGCGTGTGTTTCCCGCCTCAGCGAAGGCGGCATGCGCGCGTTCCCGCGCGGCGAGCGATTCGTCCGGCTCTGCCATCCACCACGCGGCGTCGGCAAGCATCTCGAGACCCTCGGCATCCAGGCCGCTCGCCGCGTCAGCCTGCCGCAGCAGCGTGAGCGCGTCCGCCCAGGAGTGCCGCTCGAGCGCCGTGCGCGCCTCCGCGATCGTGTCTGCCACCGGCTACGCGCGGACGCTCAGCTGACGGGTCAACGCCGTCGCGAGGCGGTCGATGTCGGCGTCGCGGTGGAGCGCCCAGAACGAGATGCGGATCGCGTCGTCCGGCTCGGCGACGTGCTTGACGACGATCCGCTCCTCGTCCCAGATCCGATCGACGAGCGCGGCCGCACCGCCGCCGCGCGGACGCACGACGACGATCCCGGTCCGATCCTCTCGCCGGCCGAGCAGATCGAGCGGCAGGTCCGCGAGGGCGGCGAGCAGCCGGCCCCGGAGCGCGGCGATCCGCTCGCCGACCACGGGGCCGAGCGCGCGGTGGACCGCGAGCGCCTGGCGCAGTCCAACGAAGGCGGCGACGTCGACGGTGCCGATCTCGAAGCGCGTCGCGTCGTCGTTGAGCGTCAGGTGGCCCTCGAGATCGTGCCACGCACGCGAGCGCCAGCCGATGCGCGTCGGCGTCCACCGGGCCGGATCGGCGACCCAGATCGCGCCCGTCGCGAGCGGCCCGTGCAGCCACTTGTGCCCGAGGAACACCGCGGCGTCGGCGCCGAGCGCCCGCACATCGACCGGCAGCTGGCCGAGCGCCTGGGCGCAGTCGACGACGCTGATCGCTCCCAGATCGCGAGCGAGCCGGCACGCCGCCTCGACCGGAAGGACCCGGCCGGTGCGGCACGAGACCAGCGAGAGGACGAGCGCCCGCGCGCCATCGCGCAGCGCGGAGGCGAGGTCCTCGAGGAACGCCGTGTCGTCGGTGACGTGCAGCACGCGGACGCGATCGCCGCGGTCCTGCCGGCGGTAGACCGGCAGCAACGCGGCCGGGTGCTCCTCCGCGGTGGTGACGACGAGCGCGCCGGCCGGGACAGGGAGCGACGCGATGAGCGCGTTCAAGCCGTCGGTCGCGGATTGCATGAGCGCCACGCGCGCGGCACCCTCCGGGTCGCCGAGGAACGCGGCGAGGTCGGCGCGCGTCGCGGCGAGGTCGTCGTTGTACGCGGCATAGCCGACGTGCGAGAACATCGCGACGCGGTTCAGCCACGCCCGGTAGCGTTCGGCGGCGCGCTGCGCGACCGGGAACGTCGGCCCGGACCCGGCGACGTTGAAGTACAGGAAGTCGTCGTCGAGCGCCTGGAGCGCGGCGACGCTCACGTCGGGGTGCTCGTCGACGAAGCCGCTCATGCCGTCGTGATGCCCCGGATCGCGAGCCCGGCCGCGAAGAGGCACATGAAGCCGAATGCGAACGAGACCGCCCGCGGCGGCCGCCCGCGGACAAGCGTCGCGGCAAGTGGCAGCGCGGCCGCGAGCGCCAGCCCGTAGAGCACGTGGATCGCGGTGGCCGGACGCCCGCCCAGCATCAGCACCAGGCCGACCGCGCCCTGCGCGAGCGAGGCGATCTCCGAGATGACGAGCGCACCGATGAGGTTCGGGGACGGCCCCAGTCCGCGGATGCCGAGCAGCAGACCCCAGAGGCCGACGATCGAGAGGTAGAGGACGATGGCCGTCGCGGCTCGCCCGTGGGCCTGGAGCGCCACGTCCACGCTCGCAGGCTATAGCCTCCCCGGGAAGGGGACGCGCGTCCGTTCCCCGCTCGGACGACCGGGAGGAAGAGATGGCCAGCACCACGACCGGCAAGGTCAGCGATCCCGCCGCGGCGCGCGAGGCGGGACCGGCGCCGGGCAGCGAGATCGCCGAGACCGGCGTCGCGTATTTCGACGGGGCGTTCGTGCCGCTCGGCGAGGCGAAGGTGAGCATCGCGACCCATGCCCTCCAGTACGGCACCGCGGTCTTCGAGGGGATCCGCGGGTACTGGAACGAGAGGCAGGAGCAGCTCTACGTCTTCCGCCTGCGCGAGCACTTCGAGCGGATGGCCCGGTCGTGCCGGATCATGCGGATCGACCTCCCCGGCGATCCCGACGAGCTCTCCGCGATCGTCGTGGAGCTCCTGCGGCGGAACGCGTTCAGATCCGACGTGTACGTCCGCCCGCTCGCGTACAAGGCCGCGCGGGTCGTCAAGGTGGCGCTGCACGGCTTGCGCGACGGCTTCGGCATCTACGCCTTCCCGCTCGGGGACTATCTGCCGACCGGCGGCCTCGCGGCGCGCACGGCGAGCTGGCGGCGGATCTCGGACGAGGCGATCCCCGCGCGGGGCAAGATCACCGGCGCGTACGTGAACACGGCACTCGCGGTCGACGAGGCGGTCGAGTTCGGCGCGGATGAGGCGATCTTCCTCACGAGCGACGGCCACGTCAGCGAGGGCGGCGGCTCGAACCTGTTCATGGTCCGCGACGGTGAGCTCGTCACGCCGTGCGTGACCGAGGAGATCCTCGAGGGCATCACCCGCGAGACCCTCGTCACCATCGCGCGCGAGGCCGGCTATCGGGTCGTCGAGCGGAAGATCGACCGGACCGAGCTGTTCATCGCGGACGAGGTGTTCTTCTGCGGGACCGGCGCCCAGGTCGCGCCCTGCGTTCGGGTCGACAACCGGACGGTCGGCGACGGCCGGATCGGACCGGTCGCGCGGGCGCTCGGCGAACGGTACAGCGCGCTCGCGCATGGCGACGACGCCGCGCATCCTGAATGGCGGACCGCCGCGTACCGATGAAGGTCGCGTACCAGGGCCTGTCGGGCGCGTATTCGGAGGCCGCGACGCTCACGCTCTTCCCCGAGGACACGCCGGTCCCCTGCCGGACCTTCGGCGAGGTGTTCGCGGCGCTCGAGTCGAGCACCGTCGGCGCGGCCGTCGTGCCCGTGGAGAACACGCACGTGGGATCGGTCGTCGACGTCTACGACCTCCTGCATCACCACGCCGGGCTGCAGATCATGGCCGAGACGGTGATCCGGGTCCGCCACTGCCTGCTCGGCGTGCCCGGCGCGCGGCTCGACGACATCCGGGTCGCGCGGTCGCATCCGCAGGCGCTCGCGCAGGTGGACGACTTCCTGCGGGCGCGGGCGATCGAGCCGCAGGTCGCCTACGACACGGCGGGCGCGGCCGCCGACGTCGCCGCGGCCGCGGAGGGGAGCGTCGCGGCCGTCGCGAGCAAGCGCGCGGGGCAGGTGTACGGGCTCACCGTGCTCGCGGAGGCGATCGAGACGACGCCCGACAACTTCACCCGCTTCTTCGCGCTCGCCCGCCGGGGCGACGAGTACCCGGCGAAGCGGGTGCCGGACGACCTGCGTCTGGGTACGCGCAAGACGAGCCTCGCCTACGCGACGGCCAACGTCCCCGGGGCGCTGACGCGCTCGCTCCAGCCGTTCGCGACCGCGGGGCTGCAGCTGACCAAGGTCGAGTCCCGGCCGAGCCGAGCCGCGCCCTGGGACTACGTCTTCTATCTCGACTTCGAGGGCGACCCCGTGCGCACCCCGACCACCGAGGCGCTGGCGCTCATGCGCACGTGCTGCGCCTGGATCCAGGTGCTCGGAACCTACCCCGGAGCGACGAAGGTCATCGAGCCGGACTGAACGGCGCGTACACGCGGAGCGCCTGGGGCCGAACGGTGAAGATCTGGGGCAGCGTGCCCACCGGCACGCCGTCGGCGTGGACCGTGGTCGGGTGCGGCGAGCGCACCCGGATCACGCGGCCGCGGAATCGGCGCCCCCGGGCGACGAACGGGCGCCCGAGCGCGGCGCGCGCGAATTCGCGGAGGACGCTCGCCCGATCGTCGGAGAAGAGGACGAGGTCGAGCAGCCCGTCGTCGAGCACCGCATCGGGGGCCACGGCGAAGCCCCAGCCGTAGTACGGGCCGTTCGACACGGTGGCCTGCAGCGCGCGGCGGACGTATCGCCGGCCATCGATCTCGATGAGGAACGAACGGCTCGTGCGCCGCACGAGCGAGGCCAGGGCCGAACGCAGCAGACCCCCCGCGCCTCGCCGCATCGCGTGCCCGGCCGTGACGACGTCGGCGTCGAGCCCGATCCCGGCGGCCTCGAAGAACGCACGTCCGGCGACGACGCCCACGTCGATGCGCCGGATGTGGCGGTGCGCGATGACGTCGGCCGCCGCGGCCGGCTCGCGCGGCACGCCGAGGCTGCGCGCGATGTTCATGTACGTCCCATAGGGGAGGATCCCGAGCACGACCTCGGATCCATACAGCGCTCGGGCCGCCTGCCCGACCGTGCCGTCGCCGCCGGCGACGATGACGCTGTCGTAGCCGTCGCGCATGGCGCGGCGCGCGAGGGACTCCGCGTCGTTCGGTCGATCCGCGGTCTCGACCACGTCGATCGCGATCGAGGCCATCCGGATCCGCGAGAGCACGGATCCGAGATCGGCGGGGGCGCCCCACGCGCCACCCGCCGCCGGATTCACGATCGCGAGCGCGCGGGTCACCCGCCGAGATAGGCCTGGCGGACCGCCGGATCGCGGAGCAGCGCGTCGCCCGTCCCGGCGAGGCCGATGCGCCCGAGCTCCATGACGTACGCGCGGTCGGCGAGACGCAGCGCGCGCAGCGCGTTCTGTTCGACGAGCAGCATCGTCGTCCCCGATCGCTTGAGGTCCGCGAGGACGTCGAACACGGCGGCGACCATCTTCGGGGCCAGCCCGAGCGACGGCTCGTCGAGCAGCAGGACGCGCGGCGCCGCGAGGAGCGCGCGCGCGATCGCGAGCAGCTGCTGCTCGCCGCCCGACAGGTTGCCCGCCGGCAGGCCGCGGCGTTCGGCGAGGATCGGGAAGCGCCGGAACATCGTCGTGACGTCGTGCGCGCCGGAGAGGAGCAGGTTCTCCTCGACGCTCATGCGGGCCAGGATCTCCCGGCCCTCCGGCACCTGCACGATGCCCGCCCGCACGACCGCGTGCGGCGGCGCGCCGGTGAGGTCGCGCCCGGCAACGCGCACCGTCCCGCGCGCCGGCCGGACGAGGCCCGAGATCGCGGCGAGGGTGCTGCTCTTCCCCGCCCCGTTCGCGCCGATGAGCGCGACGACCTCGCCCTGGCCGACGTCGAGGCTGATCCCGTGCACCGCCTCGATCGCGCCGTAGCGGACGACGAGGTCGCGCAGCTCGAGCATCGGCTCAGGCATCGTCGGGCGCTCCGAGATAGGCCTCGTGCACGACCGGATCGGCCTGGACCTCGGCGGGCGTGCCCTCGGCGATCTTGCGTCCGAAGTTCAGGACGGCGACCCGCTCGCACGTCCCCATGACCAGGCGCACGTCGTGCTCGATCAGGACGATCGCGAGACCGTCCTCCGCCACGAGCTCGCGCAGCAGCTCGCGGAGCGCCGCGGATTCGGTCGGGTTCATCCCCGCCGCGGGCTCGTCGAGGACGAGCAGCCGGGGCTGCGACGCGAGGGCACGGGCGATCTCGAGCCGCCGCTGGTCGCCGTACGGGAGCTCGCCCGCGAGCGCATCGGCGCGGCGTCGCAGACCGAGGCGTTCGAGGAGCGCGAGCGCGGCTTCGCCGTGCTTCGCGTCGGCGCGGCGCAGCGGGATCATCCGGTCGAGGACGTCCGAGCGCATGCGGACATGACGGCCGACGAGCACGTTCTCGAGCGCGGTGAGGCCCTTGAACAGACGGATCGCCTGGAACGTTCGGGCGATCCCTCGGCGGGTCAGCTCGTGCGGCGCGAGGTGGGTCGTGTCGGCGCCGGCGAAGGTGATCGCGCCCCCGTCCGGCCGCATGAGCCCCGACACCAGGTTGATGAGCGTGGTCTTGCCGGCGCCGTTCGGGCCGATGAGGCCGAAGGCCTGCGCGGGCGCGACGGCCAGGTCGACCGCGTTCACGGCGACGACGCCGCCGAACCGCTTCGTGAGCGAGCGCGCCTCCAGCAGCATCGGCCGAGACGCGGCGGGCAGGGGGCTGCGCGATCCGGCACCGGCGGCCTGCGGCTCAAGCGACATCGGCCGCTCCGACGCGCCGCAGGCGCAGCGTGCGTCGCAGCTCGAAGACCGTGACCAGCCCGCGCGGCAGGTACACGATGACCAGCACGAGGATCACGCCCTGGAAGATGTCCCGATACTCCTGGAGCGGCCGCAGGACCTCGGGAAGCGCCGTGAGCAGGAGCGCCCCGAGCAGCGGCCCGAAGACGTTCGGGATCCCGCCGACGACGCTGAACACGAGGATCTGGACGGCGCGCGCGAAGCCGAACTCATCGGGCGTGATCGCGAAGTTGAAGTGCGCCGCGAGCCCGCCGGACCAGCCCGCGATGAGCGCGCCGAGCACGAACGCCACGAGCTTGTAGCGGCGCACGGCGATGCCCTGGCTCGCGGCGGCGACTTCGTCCTCGCGGATCGCGGCCCACGACCGGCCGACCGTCGACACGCGGAGCCGAGCACAGACGTAGGCGATGACCGCGAGCGACAGGTAGATGTGGGTGAGCTCCGTCTTCGGCGGGATGCCGACGAGGCCCTGACCCTTGCCGGTGATCGGGATCGCGAGGATCGCGACGCGGACCACTTCGCCGAAGGCCAGCGTCGCGATGGCCAGATACACCCCGCGGAGCCGAAAGACGGTGGCCCCGAGCGGAAGCGCGACGACGGCCGCGGCAAGCGCCCCGGCGATGAGCGCGACCGGGAAAGGGAGGCCGGCTTTCAGCGTGAGCAGGGCCGACGTGTACGCGGCGATCCCGCTGAACGCCGCGTTGCCGAGGGTCAGCTGACCGGTGTACAGCGTGAGCCAGACCGATAGGGCGAGCATCGCGTTGATCCCGATGAAGCCGATCGTCGTCTGGTACGCGGCGAGGAGCTCGAGCAAATCGTCCATCAGACCCGGTCCACGACGCGCTGCCCGAGGATGCCGCTGGGGCGTACGAGGAGCACGACGAAAAGGAGACCGAACGCGAACGCGTCGCGCAGCTCGCTGGGGAGGAGGACCAGGCTCGCGATCTCGCCGAAGCTCAGCAGGTACGCACCGAGGACCGCGCCGGGGATGCTGCCCATGCCGCCGACGATCATCACCGCGAAGGCCTTGAGCTCGAACGCGAGGCCCATCTGCGAGAACGGGCTGTTCGTCGCGAATCCGTAGAGGACGCCGGCGATGCCCCCGAGCCCGCCGGAGAGGAAGAACGTCGCGGCGATCGCGCGGTCGACGTCGATGCCGAGCAGCCGCGCGGCGCGCGGGTTCTCGGCCAGTGCGCGCAGCTCCCGACCGAGCCGGGTGCGCCGCACGAGGTAAGTGAGCGCGAGCATCAGCGCGAGGGCGAGCGCGATGATGATCGCCCGAAGCGTGTCGAGCTGCAGGCCGGCCACGGAGAAGACCGCGGCCGGGAGCGCGCCCGCGGGATACGCCTGGATGTCGGGGCCGTAACGCAACTGGATCAGCCGGACCACGATGAGCGAGACCCCGATGCTCGAGATCATCGCCGAGAGCGGCGGCGCGCTGCGGCGCCTGAGCGGCGCAAAGGCCAGGCGGTCGAGTGCGATCCCTGCCGCCCCGCACACCACGAACGAGACGACGAGGGCGACCGGTGCGGGCGCGCCCTGCTGCATAGCGAAGAGCGCGGTGAAGGCGCCCAGGGTGAAGAGCGCCGGGTGGGCGAGGTTCAGGATGTCGAGGACGCTGAAGACGAGGGTGAATCCGAGCGCGAAGAGCGCGTAGATGCTGCCGATGAAGATCGCGTTGTAGACCTGATCGACCACGCGCGAAGGCTAGCGGGCTGGCCGCCTCTCAGTTGATCGGGGTGAACAGACCGCCCTTGATCTGGACGACGAAGATCTTCTGGCTCACGTCGTGATTCTTGTCGAAGGACACCTCGCCGAGCGGCGTCTTCACGCCGGTGGTGAGCTCGACCTGGTCGCGCAGCTTGTCGTGGAGGATGCTGTTCGGGTTCGGCGTGCGCTTCAGAGCGTCGAGCAGGACGTAGAGCGCGGCGTACGACTGCGCGGCGAACTGGTCGGGGTCGGCGTTGAACTTCGCCTTGTAGGCGGCCACGAAGTCCTTGTTCGTCTGCTCGGGATTGCCCAAGTACCAGGCGGCGCCCGAGATGGCGCCCTCGGCCGCCGCGCCGGCGGACTGGATGATCGCCGGTGTGTTGAAACCGTTGCCGCCGACGACCGGCAGGCCGGGCTTCCGCTTGGCGACCTCCTTCAGGATGTTGATCGCGGGTCCGGCGAGCGAGCTGTCCACGATCGCGTCCGGGCTCTCGGCGAGGGCCTGGGTCACCGGGCCGGACAGGTCGACGTCGTTCTTCGAGAACGCGATCTCCTTCTTGACGGTGATGCCGTTCGCGGCGAGCGCCTTCTGGAAGATCTTGAAGCCGTCCGAGCTGAACTTGTCGTCCTGGGCGTACATGAGGACGACGCTCTTGACGCTGAGCTTCGCCTTGACGGTCTTCACCGTCTCCGGGACCGCCGCCGATTCCCCGAGCGAAACGCGGAACACGTAGTCGCACGGGCCATAGTCGCATTTGCCCACGATGCCGTCGCCGGTGTTCGAGATCGCGATGACCGGGGTCTGGGCGGCCTGCGCCACCGGGTGCGCGGCGACCGCGCTGTTGGACAGCGTCGGACCGAGGATCGCCGCGACCCGATCCTGGGACACGAGCTTACGGAACGCGGTGACGGCGCCTTCCGGGGTGGACTGATCGTCCTCGATGATGAGCTGGAGCTTCGCGCCGCTCGCGCCGCCCGCCGCGTTGATGCGGTCGGCCGCAAGCTGCACGCCGTTGCGCTGGATCGGCCCGTAGACGTTGGCGACGCCGGTCAGCGATAGGACGATGCCCACCTTGATGTCGGGCTTGCTCGCCGCAGGCGCGCTCGGCGCGCCGCTCGCGCCTGCGGTGCCGGTCTGAGCGCACGCGCCGAGCGTGAGCGCGCAGGCAGCGAGAGCGCTGAGGACAGCCTTGCCGTTCATCCGAAACCCTCCGCGCCACCGGTGGCGGCGCTCACGCCCGAAGACGGCGTCAGTCTAGGGGACGTCGAGCGCCTCGCACGCCGCGGTCTGGCTGCCGCCGGGCGTCGGACCACCGGTCAGCACGTACAGGGTCGAGCCGAGCGCGGCGACGCCGATGCCGTGCCGCGGGGTCGGCAGGTCCGGTCCGCGCGACCAGGCCCGCGCGGTCGCGTCGTAGATCTCGACCTCGCGGAACGTCCCGCGCGGCTGCTCACCGCCGACGAAGAACAGGCGATCGCCGACGACCGCCGCGCCGACGCCGCCTCGCGCGGTCGGCGCGTCGGCGAGGCGTTCCCAGCGATCGGCGGACGGGTCGTAGCACTCGAGCGACGCGAGGTTCGCGTCCAGTGACAGACGCCGTCCGCCCGCGGCGCACACGCGTCCGGCGAGCGCGACCGCGGCGAGATGGTCGCGCGGCGTGGGGATCGCCGCGCGGGTCGCCCATCGCCCCGTCGCGAGGTCGTACACGAACGTCGGCGACACGAGGACGCCGCCCGCTTGGCCGCCGACGACGTAGATCCTCGAGCCGATCGCGACGGCCGCGGCCTGCGAGCGCGGCGCCGGCATCGCCGCGATCTCGCGCCAGCCCTCGTCGCCGAACCAACGGAACGCGCGCGCGGTCGCGGTCCCGTTGACGTTGCCGCCCATGACGTACACGCCCGGGGCGCCGTCGACGTCGACGCCGGCGGCCATCGCGTGATCCACCTCGATCGGCAGCTCCGCGACCCGGCTCCATGACGCCGGCTGCCCGCCCAGGCGCTCCACGACCCGGCCGCCGCCGAACCCGCCGATCACGAAGACGCCGCCGCGGAAGACGGCAGCGGCGACCTCGCTTCGGGCCGTCGGGATGTCCGCGATCCGCCGCCAGCCCGGTGGCGGTTGCACCACCGACGGGTCGATCCGTACGGTCGGCGCGGCGGACCGAGTGGGCGCGGCGGCATCCGATGGCGCCGGCGAGCCGCTCGCCCGGGGGCCGCCCAGCGTCTCGCAGGCCGCGAGCAGCAGCGCGGCGACGCATACGGCGGCGTGACGCGGCAACGTCCTCATCCCGCCGAGCGGGACGGAAGCGAGCGGTCGGCGGCGCGTGGTGTCATCGTCGCACGACGCTACATGGCCGCGCGCGAAGCGGTTCGAACGACTACAATGTGTCGTGGAGGGGAGCCCTCACCCGCGCGTCCGACGGAGGTAACGAGCGTATGAAGTCCGGTGGTTTTCCATGCCGTTTCGCCGGCTGTGATGTCCGCTTCCAGGTGATCGACCAGAGCTCGATGCAGTCCCTACTGGCGGCGAGCGAGCAGCGCACCCAGCACGAGATCAGCACCCACAACTACCACCACCAGAAGATCGAGGACACGCCGCCGAACTACGCGAAGGGCCCGCTCAAGGTCCGGCGCGCGGACTACATCTAAAGCCGACCCCCGGCCACCCCCGCGCCATCCGATCGAGCATCCAACGTCGTTCCGGATATCGGCACGCCCAGCGCAGGGTGCCTGAGGGTCGCGATCGACAGGAGCAGCCCGACCTCGGCGAGCGCGCCCGGCGCGAATGTCGGCGCCGGCCCGACGCTCTTGGTGAACGCGGCCCACCAGCGCGATGGCTCGTCCATCGATTCCCAGTGCTCCGAGTAGCGCGCGTCGAGCGGTCCGGCCGTGTAATTCTCGTTCACGTGCAGCGCGACGCCGGCGAGCGACGTGACGAGCAGCGCGACCGCGACGATCCGGACCGATCGGATCGTCCTCGCGCTCGGACGGCGCACGAGCATGGCGAGCGCGATCGCGGCGACAAGGAGCGCGAGCCACGGGATGAGCCGCACGATCGGTCCCCAGTGACGCTCGATGACGAGCTCGGTCGCGATCCCGGCGATCGAGGCCGCCGTCAACGCGACGACGGCACGCCGAAGCGCCGACGCCGGATCGGCTTCGCGTCCGGCGGTCGTCGCTCGCGCCGTCACGGCGTGAGCGTGGCCACGATCTTGTCCACCACGCCCGCCGCGGGGTTGTACTTCGCGAGCTCGCCCCGGAGCTTCGCGAAGCTCGGATCGTTCGCCGGGTACGGGCGGTACTCCATGACCTCGGCCGCCCAGCGCGACGCGTTCGGCACGCCCGCCGCCTGGAACGCCGCGGTCAGCTCGGCCGCGGTCGCCGTGTTCGCGGAGACCTTGGCGGACGCGGATGACGTCTCCGCGGCTGCCGGTGAAGCGGTGGCCGACGCCGCCGTCGGCGCGCTCGAGGTGACGGCGGCCGGGGCCGGAGCGGACGCCGCTGCCCCGCACGCCGCGAGCGGCAACGAGATCGCGATGACGAGAAGAAGCGTTCTGTTCATGCGCCGACTGTACGGGCGAATACGGCGCGAATCTCAAGAAGCGGCTAAGAAACGGGGAACGGATCGGTACGCCTGGAGGGGCTCGAACCCCCGACCTCGACGTTCGTAGCGTCGCGCTCTATCCAACTGAGCTACAGGCGCGTGCGGGCCATCCAAGTTTACCGCGTGCGGCCCGCGCGAGGAAGTCGGCGCCTGACTTCCCGGTAGCATCGCGCAGCACGATGCCCGTCCTCACGTCGTCGTTCGATCGGTCCTCGGAGACGGCCAACGCCAATCGCGAGGGGATGTCGGCGCTCGTCGCGGACCTCCGTGCGCGACTCGAGACGGTACGGGAGGGCGGGCCGGCGCGGGCCCGCGAGCGCCACACGAAGGCCGGGAAGCTCCTGCCCCGCGAGCGCGTCGACCGGCTCCTCGATCCCGGCTCGCCACTGCTCGAGCTTTCGCCGCTCGCCGCGCTCGATCTCTACGACAACGACGCGCCGGCGGCCGGGATCATCACCGGGATCGGACGCGTCTCCGGAACGGAGTGCGTCATCGTCGCGAACGATGCGACCGTGAAGGGCGGGACGTATTACCCCCTCACCGTGAAGAAGCACCTCCGGGCGCAGGAGATCGCGCTCGAGAACCGCCTGCCCTGCCTCTATCTCGTCGACTCGGGCGGCGCGTTCCTGCCCCGTCAGGACGAGGTGTTCCCCGACCGCGAGGGCTTCGGCCGGATCTTCTACAACCAGGCCCGGCTCTCCGCGGCAGGGGTCCCGCAGCTCGCGCTCGTGATGGGCTCGTGCACCGCCGGCGGCGCGTACGTGCCGGCGATGAGCGACGAGACGGTGATCGTCAAGGGCGAGGGCACGATCTTCCTCGGCGGTCCGCCGCTGGTGAAGGCCGCGACCGGCGAGGACGTGACCGCGGAGGAGCTCGGCGGGGCCGAGGTCCATGCGCGGAAGAGCGGCGTGGCCGACCACTACGCGCTCGATGACGCGCATGCGCTCGCGATCGCCCGGGAGATGATCGCGCAGCTCGATCGCCCCCGATTCTGGGGCGAGTCCGTCGCGCAGCCCGAGGAGCCGGCGCACGATCCGGCCGACCTGTACGCGATCGTGCCGCAGGACACCCGGACGCCGTACGACGTGCACGAGGTGATCGCGCGGCTCGTCGACGGCTCGCGCCTCCATGAGTTCAAGGCGCTGTACGGCCAGACCGTGGTCTGCGGCTTCGGCCGGATCATGGGCTTCCGCGTCGGCATCGTCGCGAACAACGGCATCCTGTTCAGCGAGTCGGCGCTCAAGGCGACGCACTTCATCGAGCTCTGCAACCAGCGCGGCGTGCCGCTCGTGTTCCTGCAGAACATCGCGGGATTCATGGTCGGCCGCGAGTACGAGGCGGGCGGCATCGCCAAGGACGGCGCGAAGATGGTGACGGCGGTCGCGTGCAGCGTCGTACCCAAGTTCACGGTCATCATCGGCGGGAGCTTCGGCGCCGGGAACTACGGCATGTGCGGCCGCGCGTACGGCCCGCGGCAGCTCTGGATGTGGCCGAACGCTCGGATCAGCGTCATGGGCGGCGAGCAGGCCGCGACCGTGCTCTCGCTCGTGGGGACGTTCGAGGATGACGCGGCGCGCGAGCGGTACAAGAAGGAGATCCGCGGGCAGTACGAGCGCCAGGGCTCGCCGTACTACTCGACCGCGCGGCTCTGGGACGACGGGATCATCGACCCGCTCGACACGCGCGCGGTGCTCGCCCTCGGGATCGCCGCGGCGCGGCATGCCCCGATCGGCGAGCCGCGCTATGGCGTCTTTCGGATGTGACCGAGCGCCGCTACTCGAGACCGAGCGCGAACCGCAGCGCCTCGTCCACCCCCGCCAGGGTCGGCGCGTCGAGCACGCCGATCCGCTCGACGAGCCGATCGCGATGGATCGTGCCGAGCGCGTCGCAGTTCACCACGCCCTCTTGCTCGAGACCGTCGCGCGGACCGACCGGGACCTGTGTCGGCACCCTCCGGATCCGGTTCGTAACGGGTGCCACCGTGATGTGCGAGCGGACGGAGTACGCCGATTCCCTTGAGACGAGCACGACCGGACGAGTCTTGTTCGGAGGATCCAGGCTGGCCCACCAGATCTCTCCGCGATGAAGCTCGGACGTGCCCCTCAAGCCTCGTCGACATCCAGCGCCCGGAATGTCTCGCGCGCGGCCGCCACTACGAACGCCAGCTCCTCGTCCGTCTCGGGCATTTCGGTGTAGCCGCGAACGTACTCCGCGACCCGCTCCGCATGCCGATCGCTGTCGAGCTGACGCTGCAGGGCGTCCTGAACGAAGCTGCTGCGATCCGTTCGGGCGGACTTTCGGGCCCGCTCGAGCCGCCGGTACATCTCGTCAGACAAGCTGATCGTCACCCGCTTGCTCATAACTCCCGATAGTATGATGAAGTATGAACACCGTGCCAAGGTAGTTGTCGGTACAGTCGCCGGCGTGACGGACCTGGCCCGCCTCGAGATCGACGACCGACGGGTCGCGTCGATCACGCTCGATCGTCCCGAGGTGAAGAACGCGTTCAACGCGGAGCTCATCGCCGAGCTCGCTCGGGCGATCGCCGGCGTGCCGGACGACGCCCGCTGCGTCGTGCTGCGCGGCGAGGGCGACGCGTTCTGCGCCGGCGCCGACCTGAACTGGATGCGCTCGATGGCCGACTACACGCTCGAGGAGGACCTCGCGGACTCACGAGCGCTCGCCGACGCGTTCCGTCGGCTCGACGAGCTGCCGATGCCGCTCATCGCGCGCGTGCAGGGCGCCGCGATCGGTGGCGGCGCGGGTCTCGTGGCGATGGCCGATATCGCGGTGGCCGCGGAGAGCGCCCGCTTCGCCTTCACCGAGGTGCGCCTGGGGATCGTGCCTGCGGTCGTGTCGCCATACGTGGTGCGGAAGGTCGGCCCGAGCTTCGCCACGGCGGCGTTCACGACCGGCATCTTCTTCGACGCGCACCGGGCGTTCGAGGTGGGGCTCGTCGAGAGCGTGGTGCACGACGACGGCCTCGACGACGAGGTCGCGGCATTCGTGGAAGCGGTCCTGTCGAGCGGGCCTGAGGCCGTGAAGGCGGCGAAGCGCCTGGTCCGGGACGTCGCGGGGCGATCGCCGGCCGAGGTGCGCGAGCTCACCGTCGAGCGCATCGCCGCGGCGCGGGTGAGCGCGGAGGGGCAGGACGGCATGCGGGCGTTCCTCGAACGCCGCACCCCGCGCTGGCAGGGCGGGATCGACCGGCGCAACTAGCGGCCGGCCGATGACCACCGTGCTCGTCGCGAACCGCGGCGAGATCGCGCGTCGCATCTTCCGCAGCGCAAGGCGCATGGGCCTCCGCACGGTCGCCGTGTATTCCGACGCCGACGTCGACGCCCCGTTCGTCGGCGAAGCGGACGTGGCGCTGCGGCTCGGCCCCGCGCCCGCGAA
>WNGF01009567.1_pt1 | contig 19680 bp, 18 predicted proteins | sample 5400641 | NCBI WGS metagenome assembly WNGF01 (sample SAMN13153371, study PRJNA577476) | soil metagenome | isolation source: 80 cm soil or saprolite under grassland replicate 2 | place: USA:California | collected 2016-06-15
CGATGTTCGGCTCGCGGTGGCGCTGGAACGCCAGCCGCGCGCTGGCGGTGCTCCGGGCGCGCGGCGGCAAGAAGGTGCCCACGCCGCTGCAGCGCATGGAGGCGGAGGATCTGGTCGGCGCCGTCTTCCCCGACCAGCTCGCCTGCCCGGAGAATCTGGTCGGCGACCGCGAGATCCCCGAGCACCCGCTCGTGAAGCAGACGATTGCCGACTGCCTGCTCGAGGCGATGGACTTCCCCGGCCTGAAGCGGGTGCTCGAGGAGATGGCGGCCGGGCGCTTCCAGCTGATCGCGCGCGATACGACCGAGCCGTCGCCGCTCTCCCACGAAGTGATCAACGCGAAGCCCTACGCGTTCCTCGACGACGCGCCGCTCGAGGAGCGGCGTACCCAGGCGGTGATCACGCGCCGCGGGCTCGACGTGAAGACGGCCGAGGAATTCGGCAAGCTCGATGAGGCGGCGATCGACCGCGTGAAAGAAGAAGCCTGGCCTGACGTCGGGTCCGCCGACGAACTGCACGACGCCCTCCTCGTCATGGGTGCCCTGACGAGTGCGGAATGCGGAGTGCGGAATGCGGAATGGAAGGGGTATTTCGAGGAGCTGGTGCGGGCCGGGCGCGCGGGAGCCCTCCTTCACGAGCCGCGCCTCTGGATCGCTGCTGAGCGGCTGCCGATGGTGCAGGCGGTATTCCCAGGGGTCGCGTGCGAACCGGCGCTCGCCCCGCCCGAGCGGGACCGCGCGAAGACGTGGACCCGCGAGACCCGGACGTCGAGTTCGCCCTCGGCGCGCTCGAGCACGAGGGCTTCGTGCTGCGCGGCCGGTTCACGCCGGGCGTCACCGCGCTCGAGTGGTGCGAGCGGCGGCTGCTCGCGCGCATTCATCGCTACACGCTCGACCGCCTGCGCCAGGAGATCGAGCCCGTCCCCGCAGCCGACTTCATGCGGTTCCTGCTTCGCTGGCAACGCGTCACGGCGGATACGCGGGCCGAGGGACCGGAAGGACTCGCCGCGGTGCTCGAGCTGCTCGACGGCTACGAGGTACCGGCGGGTGCGTGGGAGACGGACGTCCTCCCCGCGCGGGTGGCCGAGTACGATCCCCTGTGGCTCGACGGGCTGTGTCTCTCGGGTGAGATCGCCTGGGGCCGGTTGACGACAATGCGGAATGCGGAAGTCGGAATGCGGAACAAAAAGGCCGGCCCCATTCGCACGACGCCCGTCGCTCTGTTCCGCAGGGAGCGGGGAGCGGTTTGGCGAGCGCTGGTGGCGGAGTGCGAGCCGGCGGATCTCCCGCTCTCCCACTCGGCGCGAGCGGCGCTCGAAGTGCTCGACCAGCGGGGCGCGTCGTTCTTCGGCGACCTGGTGAACGCGACGGGACTGTTGCGCACCGCGGTCGAACGGGCGCTCGGCGAGCTGGTCGCGTGGGGGCTCGTGACGTCGGACAGCTTCGCGGGGCTGCGGGCGCTGCTCGTGCCGTCCGACCGCCGGCGGCCCATCGGGGGATTCCGTCGCCGCGGTAGGATGGCGCCGTTCGGCGTGGAGACGGCGGGGCGCTGGTCTCGCGTGCGCCCGGCGTCGCTGCTCGGCGAGGAGCAGGTCGCCGAGGCGGTCGCGTGGCAACTGTTGCGCCGCTACGGCGTCGTGTTCCGCCGGATCGTGACGCGCGAGACGCTCCTCGTCCCCTGGCGCGACATCCTGCGCGTGTACCGCCGGCTCGAGGCGCGCGGCGAGATCCGCGGCGGGCGCTTCGTGGGCGGGTTCTCGGGGGAGCAGTACGCGCTCCCCGAGGCGATCGGCCTGCTGCGTGCGGTGCGGCGCGACCACCAAACGGGCGAGCTCGTGGCGGTGAGCGGGGCCGACCCGCTCAACCTCGCGGGGATCATCACCCCCGGGGACGTCGTACCGGGACTCGCGACGAACCGGATCCTGTATCGCGATGGGATTCCTGTCGGCGTCAGAGAGGGAGAGGGGAGAGGGGAGCGGTTGTTGACCGACGCGACGCCGGAAGAAGCGCAGGCCCTCCGGACCGCGCTGGTGCGCGGACGCGTGGCTCCGCTCGTGCGGACCTATCTGGGGAAGACCCGCTGATCTGGTACGTCGGAGCCGTTACGGCCGCGTCAGATCCACGCTGACCACCGGCACGTCCCAGTGCCCGGCGAGGATTTCGAAACGCCGCTGCTCTTCACGCCGAAACGTCTCCTGGTCGGGAAACAGGCGTTTCAGCTCCGCCTCGGGGAACGGCTCGTGCGGCGCCGCGGCGTTCTTCCACACGATCGTGACGCGATAGTCCCAGCGGCCGTCCTCGGTCCCGTGAAACCGCGGCGCCTCCGCGGTGACCTGTTGCGCGCGCCCCAGCTCGATCTGGCGCTTCAGGACTGGGTAATGGTTCTTCTTGAACAGCCGGATGAACTCGTCGGCGTAGCCCCACCGGACTTTGTAGTAGTACTCCACCACGAACGGCTCACTCGACCCGGCGGGCGGCGCCTGGGCAGCGCCCGAAACCGGCGCCGTCAGGAGCACCGCGAGTATCGACCAACGCTTCATGCCTCCCTCCGTTTCCACCATCGCTCCCATGCGTCACTCGCCAGGCGGCGGACCATGCCGGTGCGCTCGGACTCGGCGAACGACTTGAGGTGCACGTCCGGGAGCACCCGGTCGAAGCCCGCCGCGCGGTCGGCGGCGTTCCGGTGCCAGGCGAGCCACCCGAAGAGACGCGCGGCCCAGTAGAGCGTGCGTTTCACCAGCGCGCTCACCCCCAGCACGCCCATCGCCTCGAGCAAGATCGCGTCGGCCGCGCGGCGGGGGCGTTCCTGCTTCCAGTACAACCAGTCGTGGATCACCGTCGCGTTGCCGTAGCGGCCCCACTTCGGCAGCAACATCCAGAACGGCCGGGGGATCGTGGCGAAATCGGTCTGAAACCCGATCGCCACGTCGATCACGTCGCCGCTCCCCTCCGTTCCCACCTCATAGCCGAAGTCCCGCATGATCACCCACGTCTTGCCGTCGGCCAGGGGAGACACGAGCAGCAGATCGGTGAACCGGCTCACCCGGTTCTCCTCAGGCGACCGGCTGCTTCAGTTTGTCGAGGTACAGCTTGCGCACCTTTGCGACCTTCGGGGCGATCACGGCGCTGCAGTAGCCCTGATTCGGGTTGCGGCGGTAGTAGTCCCGGTGGTACTCCTCCGCGGGATAGAACCGCTCGAGCGGCTTCAGCTCGGTCACGATCGGGTCGTCCCAGACCTTCGCCAGCTCGGCGATGACCTCTTCCGCCGCGGCCTTTTGCTCCGCCGTGTGGTAGAAGATCGCGGAGCGGTACTGGGTTCCCACGTCCGCCCCCTGGCGGTTGAGCGTGGTCGGATCGTGGATCGTGAAGAAGACGTGCAGCAGGTCGCGATAGGAGACGACGGCCGCGTCGAAGGTGATTTGGACGACCTCGGCGTGGCCGGTGGTCCCGGTGCAGACGGCCTCGTAGGACGGGTTGGGCACGTGGCCGCCCGCGTACCCGGACTCGACCTTGTCGACGCCCTTCAGGTCCTGGAACGCGGCTTCGAGGCACCAGAAGCAGCCGCCCGCGAGCGTCGCGACTTCGTGTGTGTCCATTTTCGATAGCTCCCTTTCCAAACGAGCCCCTTGTTAATGCTGGAGCGTGCGTCCCGGTTCCGCGAGTCCTCGCCCACGGCCGGAGGCCCTTTGATGCGCCCCGCGTAGGTTCGATGCCGCCCTCGCCGGCCGCGTCGCTACCGTGCTCGGGTGCGCCCTTGTCTCTCGCGGAGACTGCCGAGCAAGTTATGGGTATGCCGAAGCTCGAGGAACCGGTCACGACGGTGGAGCAGCTGCTGGCGCTGCCCGACGACGGCTTGCGCCATGAGCTGCTGGACGGCGAGCACGTCGTGACTCCCGCGCCGGAGCTGCTGCACCAGCGCGCGGTGGGGAGACTGTTCCGCGACCTCGCGACATACCTCGATGGATGGCGGGATCTCGAGCTCTTTGCGAGCCCTGCTGATGTGATCTTGGGACCTCGCATCCTCGTCCAGCCCGACCTGTTCGTCGCGCGGGTGCCACCAGGCGGCCGTCTACGGAAATGGCAAGACGTGGGCGTGCCGGTCTTAGCGATTGAGGGCTTGTCGCCGGGCACTGCGTCGCGCGACCGCGGCAAGAAGCGGCTGATTTACCAGCGCGAGGGCGTGGCGGAGTACTGGATCGTGGACCTCGACGCCCGGCTGGTGGAGCGGTGGCGGCCGGCGGACGAGCGGCCGGAGATCGCGCGCGATCGGCTCGTCTGGAAGTCCGGACCGAGCGCGCCGCCGCTCGAGATCGAGCTGCAGCCGTTCTTCGGTCGGGTTCACGAAGACACGGAGCGCTAGCGGCGTCACCCCCAATCCTTCGACTCCGGCGCGACGCGGCGCATCGATTTCAAGAAAGAGAATGGGGACGAGGGAGGGGGGACGGGGGACGGGTGGTCCTCTTGCATACCCGTCCCCCGTCCCTCGTCCCCTTTCCCCCGCACGCTCAGCCCCTTCGCCTCCTCCGCCAGCACGTTCACCGTCCCGTCGTCCTTCGCGAGCTTGCCACGCACCCACAGGAGTGGCTCGCCGCGGATCGCGGCGCGGTGTGTCTCATACACGTCGGGCCGCACGATCACGTTCACCATCCCCGCTTCGTCCTCGAGCAGCACGAAGATGAACCCCTTCGCCGTTTCGGGGCGCTGGCGCGCGACGACGAGCCCGGCGATCTCCACCCACGCCCCGTGCTCGAGCCGGGGCAGGGCGTCGCTCTGGACCACGGTGGGGGAGAGCGCATCGCGCAGCAGCGAGAGGGGATGGCCGTTCGCGAAGCCGAGCACCGCGTACTCGGCGAGCAGCCGCTCGGCCGCCGCGAGGCCGCCGAAGCGCAGGCCTTCGTAGGGGTGGTCGATCGGTAGCTCGAGCTGGCGCCGCCGCCGCGCGTCGCTGCCGCGCGCGCCGTCGGGCGGGAGCCACAACCCCACCTGCCACAGGAGTTCGCGGCGCGTCAACCCGAAGCCGTCGCATCCGCCCACCCAGACCAGGTGCTCGATCGCCATCCGCTTGAGCGCGGGCGGCGCGCGCCGCACGAAATCCCCGAGGCTCCGGAACGGGCCGTGCCGCTCACGCTCGACGACGGCGGCCGTGGCCGTCTCCTCGCTCCAGTCGCGCACGAAGCCGAGTCCCACCCGCACCGCGTTCCCCTCGACCGCGCACCACACGTCGCTCGCGTTCACCTCGGGGAGCCGGATCTCGACCCCGGTGCGCCGGGCGTCCCGCCCCAGCGCGTCGAGCGAGTAGAACCCCATCGGTTGGTTGTTGAAGAGCGCGCAATAGTACTCGGCCGGGTGGTAGTGCCTGAGCCACGCCGACTGGTAGGCGAGCAGGCCGAACGCGGCGGCGTGCGACTTGGGGAAGCCGAATTCGGAGAACGCGATCACCTGCGTGAACACGCGCTCGGCGGTCCGCTCCGGGACGCCACGCGCCGCCGCGCCGTCGCGGAACTCCTCCCAGAATCCCGCCATCAGCTCGCGGCTGCGACGCCGGCTCATCGCGCGTCGCAGCGCTTCCGCCTGCCCCGCGGTGAATCCCGCGAGCGCCTGGCACACCTGCAGCACCTGGTCCTGATAGAGGATCACGCCCAGCGTCTCCGCGAGCGCTTCCTTGAGCAGGGGATGCTCGAGCGGCGGCTCGTACGGACGGCCGGCGGCGCGGGCGCGGCGCTGCTCCTCGCGGCGCCGCACGTAGGGGTTTACCGCGCCGCCCACGATGGGGCCGGGGCGCACGATCGCCACCTCCACCGCCAGGTCCTCGAGGTTCTGCGGCCGGGTGCGGCGGAGCATCTGGATCTGCGCGCGGCTCTCGATCTGGAACAGCCCCACCGTGTCGCCACGGCAGATGCGGTCGTACACGGCCCGGTCGTCGAAATCGATACGTGAGAGATCGGGCGGCTGCCCCCCCTCCGAGCGCGCGGCGACCAGCTCGATGCACTCCTCCACGAGCGACAGCATGCCGAGCGCCAGGAAGTCGATCTTGATGAAGCGCGCGTCGTCGCAGGAGTCCTTGTCCCACTGGCACACGACGCGGTCCTCCATCGCCGCGCGCTCGAGCGGCACCAGCTCCACGAGCGGCCGGCTCGAGATGATCATCCCGCCCACGTGCTGCGACACGTGGCGGGGGAGCCCCGCGATCTCCTCCGCCAGCTCGCACAGCTCCTTCCAGAGCGGGGCGTTCCTGCGCCCCGCAAACCCCGGCAGCCGCTCGATCTCGTCCGCCAGTTCGTCCGACCGACTGTCCGCCAGTTTCGCCACCTGCTCGATCTCTCCCGGCGGCAGATCCAGCGCCTTGCCGATCTCGCGCACCGCGGATCGCAGCCGGTAGGTGGGAAACGAGCACACGAGCCCGACGTGCTCGTCGCCGTAGCGCTTGTAGACCCGCCGGATCAGCTCCTCGCGGATCTCGCGCGGGAAGTCGAGGTCGATGTCCGGCACCGAGGCGAGCGTCTCGTTCAGGAACCGCCCGATGAAGAGCCGCGTGGCGACCGGATCGATGTGCGACAGGCCGAGCAGGAAGCACACGACGGACGACACGGACGAGCCGCGGCCGCGCCCGGGGAGGAGGTTGCCGCTGGCGCGCCGCGAGCCGCGCCGCACGTCGGCGGCGACTTCCCGGGCAAGTTCGAACAGGTCGTGATAGACGAGGAAGAACCCGCTGAGCCCGTGGCGCTCGATCAGCTGCAGCTCCTCGTCGAGCCGCCGCTCCGCCTCCCGGCGGTGCTCGGAGTCGGGCGGATAGCGCTGCTCGAGCCGCGCGCGGCACAGCTCGGCGAGGGCCCGCGGAGCGGGAGTGCGGTCGGCGCCGTGAAAGTCGGGGAACCGGTATCCCAGGTCCCGCGTGAGGTCGAACCCCCGGCAGCGCTCTGCGAGCGCGAGCGTATTCGCGACAGCATCGGGACAGTCTCGGAACAGCTCCTCGACATCCTCCGGCCGCCGCAGGAAGAACTCGCTGTTGGGGCGCCGCACGTGGTGCGAGCCGTCGAGCGTGGCGCGGTGCCGGATCGCCACCAGCACGTCGTGCAGCCGGTGCCGGGGGCGTGCGTGATAATGGACGTTGCCCGACGCCACGACGCACAGGTGCACGTCGTCCGCGAGGGCACCCAGCGCCCTGGTCAGGGCGAGATCGCCCCGGACGTAGTTGCGCTGCAGCTCGACGAAGAAATTCCCCCTCCCGAATACTGCACGGCATCGCTCGGCAAGACGCCGGGCGGCGGCGGGGCCGTCGCGCCGCAGCACGGCAGGCAGCAGTCCGTTCCTGCATCCCGAAAGCACGATGAGCCCCGCGTGCCGCGCTTCGAGCGCCGCGAAGTCGAGCCGCGGGTCGCGCCGGTTCGGCCTGCCCAGGTGCGCTTCGGTGATCAAGCGGCACAGGTTCGCATAGCCCTCCGCCGTCTCGACGAGCAGCGTCACGTGAGAACCGTCGAGCAGCGTCAACTCCGCTCCGGTGATCGCCTGGAGGCCGAGCGACTTCGCTTCCTGCGCGAATGCCATCGAGCCGTACACGCCGTTGTGATCGGTGAGCGCGAGCGCCGGCAACCCGAGCTGCGACGCCGTGAGCGCGAGCTGCTCGGGGAGGGAGGCGCCGTCGAGAAAAGAAAACGCCGAGTGGCAGTGAAGTTCGATGTACATGGAATGCGGAATGCGGAATTCGGAATGCGGAATAGAAGGGTGGGCTTCGATGCCGTGTTCCGACCACCGCGCTCGCTATGGTTTTTGCACGAACCACTCCCGAGTCACGAGATCCATGAATACCACCATCCTTGACCCGCCTTTCAGCAGCACTTCGTAGTACGTCCGCGTAATGGGTTTTCTCCACCACTCGTCATCGATTCGCCACGTCTCCCGGACGGACTCGATCGTCATCATCTCCCGCATATCACCATTCAGCATTTTGATCTTGGTTGGTGTGCCGTGGGTATCGAACTCTACCACCGCCTGTTGGGGAACGTTTAGGGCTCGAAGTCTGTCAGGCCGATTCCGCATTCCGCATTCCGAATTCCGCATTTGATCACGGTTCATAATCGATCAACGCATAGCGCCGCTCCGGCAGGCGGGACCACGGCTGGACCTCGATGACGTGATACAACAGCGAGCGCTTGAGCCGGAGCTTGATCTCCTGCGCGGCGCTCTTGAGGGCGTGCCGCCGCCCGGCCCGCGCGGCGGCGCTCGCGTCGTGGGCGAAGAGCTGCAGCTCCGCGGTGCCCGGCGCGAACGCGGTGAACTCGACGACGAGCCGCTCCACCGCGCCGGCGGGCGGCGCCTGCTCGAGCCGCGTCTTGAGCGGCGCGGCGATGCGGTCCCGGTCGGCGGTCGGATCCCTGAGGGTCGCCGTGACCATCCAGGACGCGCCGTGCTCGAGCTCGGCACGGCCGCGCACCGCCTGCACCCGCCAGCCGCTGCGGCGCGGATCCTTGAGCGCCCGCCCGATCAAGTGATCGAGCGCCAGCTCGAGCAGCTCTCGCCTGGCGACGGGAGAGAAGAAGGTGAGCTCGGCGACAATCGGCTCGGGAACGATCCGCCCGACCACCGGCTCCACGACCCGCCCCGCCGCGAGCCGCCATAGATGCCGGCCGAGGCGGCCGAATTGCGAGACCACCGCGTCCTCCGGAAGCGCGGCGAGCGCCCCCAGCGTCTTGAGCCCGAGCAGGCGCAGCCGGCGGTGCGCGTCGGGATCGAGCGGCAGCACGGCGACGGATTGGGCGGCGAGAAACCCCGCCTCCCTTCCCACCGGCACGATCACCGCATCTCCCGGTCTGGCGCGCGTGGCTGCGACCCAGGAGACGAACTTTCCCAGGCCCCAGCCCACCCGGATTTCGAATTGCGGATTTCGGATTGCGGATTCGACGTGCGAATTTCCAATCCGCAATCCGCAATCCGCAATCCGCAATTGGATCTGAGCGACGATCTGCTCCGGCGCACCGTACAGTCGCTCCAGGCCGTCTGTTCCCACATACGCCCTCCCTAGCTCCACCGGCTCGACCACGGGGCTCACCGCGGCGAGCCCTCCGAGGAGCCGCGTGAACTGCTCGTCGTAATGAATCGGATCGGGCTCGCACAACTTGAGCGCGGGACAGAGTCCGATCGCCTGGCTCACCGTCATCCCGGGCTTCACGCCCGCACGCCGGGCGAGCGGCGACACCTGCCACAACCGGGAGGGCCGCGTGTCGTCAGGTGAGAGCAGCGCCCCCGGCAGGGACGCGAGCTCGGGCCGGCGCGCCGTCTCGCAGCGCAGCGCGAACAGCGGGATCCAGCAGCACGCGGCGGCAGCGCTCTCCAGACGGGGTGCTCGGGTCATTGCCAGGTTCGGAATTGGACCCGAATATATCCCGAAGATCGAGCACGTCGCAAGGATCCTTACTGATGACGTAACCTGTTGATATATTTTGACTTCTAATGGTGAAGCGCAACGAACCCAGTTTCTTCGACGACGTCTTGGCGCTGCCGCCGCCCGCGGCGGAACTGGTCGAACTCGGCCGGCGCATCCCTCCCTCCGTCAAGTTCGGCACCTCGACCTGGACCTACGACGGCTGGGCGGGCGATGTCTACCATCGCGCCTACCGCGGCGCGCAGCCGGCGCGGCGGCTCGAGGAGTACGCGCGCTATCCGCTGTTCCGCACCGTGGGGATCGACAGCGCGTACTACGACGCGCCGACCGAGGAGGTGCTCGCGGCGTACGCGCATTCGCTCCCGCCCGGTTTCCAGTGCGTGAGCAAGGTGTGGGACCGGATCACGGCCAGGCGGCTCGACGGGCAGCGCAATCCGGATTTTCTCAACGCCGATCTGTTCAAGGACGCGGTGCTGGGGCCGTTCGCGCGCGCGTTTCGTGACCACTCGGGTTGCTTCGTGTTCGAGTTTCAGGCGATGCGGGGGAAGGACCGGCCCGAGCCGGCTGAGTGGGCGGAGCGACTCGAGGGCTTCCTCGCGCAGCTGCCGCGCGACTTCCGGTATGGGGTGGAGCTGCGCACGCCCGAGCATCTGACGGAGGCGCACGGGCGGGTGCTCGCGCGGCACGGCGTGGCGCACGTGTTCAATTCGTGGACCGAGATGCCGACGATCGCCGAGCAGCTCGAGCTCGAGTGGACGTTCCCGGCGGATTTCACCGTGGCGCGCGGCATGCTCCGTCCTGGGCGGCGCTATGCCGACGCGGTGAAGCTGTTCGAGCCGTACGACCGGATCCGCGAGGCCCAGCCCGAGGTACGGCAGGACCTGCTGCACTTGATCGCGGAGGCGTTACGGCGGCGCATCGAGGCGTTGATTTTGGTGAACAACCGGTTGGAGGGGAACGCACCGGGGACCATCCGGGCGCTCGCCGCGGCGCTGACGGAGTGAGGACTGCCTCCGAAGTCGCGTGACGCCGTCGTGCGGGCTTGCGCCCGGCGTGAACCGGGCTTAAATGGTGTGTGCAGTTCGTGCAGCTGTGAACCGGGTGCGGGGGGTGGTGGGTATGGTCGGACGGGCGGTGGACATGTCGCGCGGCGCTCCGGATTCCGCTCCGCTCTCCGTCCTGGTCGTCGAAGACGACCGCGAGCTCCGCGAAACTCTCTGTAGCTACCTGGAGCGGCGCGGCTGCGTCGTCGCACCGGCCACGACCGCCCCCGAGGGGCTCGAGGCGATCGTGCTGGGGCAGTTCGACGTCGTGGTGAGCGACGTGCAGATGCTGCCGCGCGGCGGTTTGTGGCTGTGGCAGGAGGCGATGACCCTGCGGCCCGAGCTGCAGGGCCACTTCGTGTTCTGCAGCAACGACCCCGCGTCCGACGGCCTCGTCGGAGCGATCCTGCGCGAGCGCTTCGTGCTGAAGCCGTTCGAGCTCCTGGAGGCGTGGCGGGCGGTCCTGGCAATCGCGGGACGCCGCGAGCCCGACGACTCACAGCCCGAGCTCGCCCTGTAGCCGCGGCCGCCGCGGGCGGTAGCGGTCCACCATCCCGTCGTTCACCGGAAACCCGAAGCGCCCCTGCAGCGCCTTGAGCCGCGCCGCGAGCGCCCGCGCGTAGTCGCGCGGCGCGTGACTCGCCCGCGCGTACGCGCGGCGGTACCGCTCGGTGAGGCCGGGGTAATGCGCCGCCAGGACCGGAAGGAACCGGTCCCGCACCGCCGGATAGAGGCGCAGCGGTCCCCCGTGGACGAACCGGGCGCCGGCCTCCCGGGCCGCCCGGAAGAGCGCCTCCAGGTGGGGACGGTCGTCCGTGATCCCCGGAAGGACCGGCGCCACGATCAGCCCCGCGTTGATCCCGGCACCCGTGAGCTTGGCGAGCGCCCGCAGCCGTACGGCGGGCAGCGGCGAGCGGGCCTCGACGCGCCGGATGATCCGAGCATCCACCGTGATGAGCGAGACGTACACCTCGAGATCGTTGCGCTCCTGGATCCGCCGCAGCACGTCCACGTCGCGCGCGATGAGCGGGCTCTTGGTGATGATCCCGACATTCAGGCCTTCACACCGCGCCAACCGCTCGAGAATCCGCCGCGTGATCTGGAAACGCTGCTCGGCGGGCTGATAGGGATCGGTGGCCGTGCCGATGACCAGCGGGGCCGCCGACCGAAAGTAGCGGCGCAGGTCCGCTTCCAGCGACGCGAGGAACTTCTCCTTCACGAAGGACAGCTTGCCCGCGTCGTGCGCCCGCTCCACCGCGTAGCGATGCGCGTAGCGGGCGTAGCAGTAGGTGCAGCCGAATTCGCAGCCGACGTAAGGGTTGAGCGACCAGAAGTCCACGCCGGTCTGCTGCGGGGAGTTGAGGAGGGACTTGGGAGCGAGCGCGACGAACTTGGTGCCGCGCAGGCGCTCGTCGAGAACCGGAAGGGCGGACGGGCGGTAGGGTGGAACGGCGGTAAGCAGCCGCAGCTGCTCGGGTCGCTTCGCTAAACTCCGTTCCCGCTTGCTTACCGCCATACCACCCTTCCGTCTTGCCGCCGCCTCACCCGCATCTCGCCCACCCGCACTGCACGCACACGAGGCAGCCCGACTGGCGGGTCAAGCCGGCACCGCAGTCGGGGCAGCGCGAAGACTGGGAGGCGGGTAGCTCGAGGGGCACCTGCATTGCGCGCTCCGGCATATTCGGTGTTTGTTCGGGGGGTTCGCTGGCGGAATATTACGCTCGGCGGAGCTATCGGCAAGGGCTGGGACGAGTTAGTGTAAGCCGATGGGGAGCAAGCGGATAGCATTTCAAGGCGAGCCCGGCGCCTATTCGGAAGAGGCGCTGTTTCTGCTCGAGCCCGACGCCGAGTCGCAGCCGCATCGTGAGTTCCGCGACGTGGCGCAGGCGGTGCTCGAGCGGCGGGCGGACCTGGGGCTGCTGACGATCGAGAACTCTCTCGTCGGCTCGATCGCCACGAACTTCGACCTCATCGCGGATTCGGGGCTCGCGATCGTGAGCGAGGTGGTGAGCGCCGTGCACCACTGCCTGCTCGGCGTGCCGGGGGCGGGGCGCGACTCCCTGCGGCGCGTGTTGTCGCACCCGGTGGCGCTGGCGCAGTGCGAGCGGTTTCTCCGCGGGCTGGCCGGGGTCGAGGTGGTGGCGTTCTACGATACGGCGGGGGCGGCGGCGGAGGTGGCGCGCCGCGGGGACCGCTCGCTCGGCGCGATCGCCGGGGCGCTCGCGGCGCGCCGCTACGGGCTCGCGATCCTCGCCGAGCGGGTGGAAGACGAGCCGCACAACCAGACGCGCTTCCTGCTCGTAGCCCGCGAGCCCACGCCGCCGCCGGCGGGCGTGCCGGCGAAGACGACGCTGCGGCTCAAGCTGCCGCACCGGCCGGGCACGCTGGCGCGCGCGCTGGCCGCGTTCGCGGCGGCGGGGCTCAACCTCGCGAAGCTCGAGAGCCGCCCCGACCGGACGACGCCCTGGGAGTACCTGTTCTATCTCGACGTCGAGGCGCGGGTGTCGGACGAGGCGATGGCGGCGGCGCTCCGTGAGCTCGAGGCGCAGGGCGCGGTGGTGCTGGTGCTCGGCGACTACGCGCGGTTCAGGCCGCCCGCTGCCTCCTGACCATCGCCCGCCACCCGAAGTACACCGGCACGCCGAGCAGCACGCAGGTGAGACCCAGCGCGCTGTACGTGGTCTTGACGGCCAGCAGCGCCAGCGAGATCAGACCGGTCAGCGCGACGTACAGCGCGGGAAACCAGGGATAGCCGAACACTCTCACCGGGCGCTCCAGCTCGGGGCGCTTCGCCCGCAGCGCGAACAGGCCCGCCGCGGTGAGCATGTAGAAGACCAGTGCCGCGAAGATGACGAACTCGAGCAGCTGGCTGTACGTCCCCGAGAGACACAACACGCTGGTCCACACCGCCTGCACGATCAGCGCGACGGCGGGGGTCTTGTACTGCGGGTGCAGGACGCCCGCCGACTTGAAGAACAGGTCGTCCCGGGACATCGCGTAGTACACGCGCGCGCCCGACAGGATCAGGCCGTTGTTGCAGCCGAACGTCGAGATCATGATGGCGATGGCCATCAGGTACAGTCCGGCGTTGCCGAGGATCGCCTGGAGCGCCGCCGTGCCGACCCGGTCCTGCGGCGCGTTGGCGATCGCGTCGCCGGGAAGGACGTTCAGGTAGGAGACGTTCGCGAGCAGGTACAGCGCCGTCACGGTGAGCACGCCGACCGCCATCGCGAAGGGCAGGTCCTTCTTCGGATCCTTCAGCTCGCTTCCGGCGAAACCGACGTTGTTCCAGGCATCCATCGAGAACAGGGAGCCGACCATCGCGGCCCCGATCACCGGCACCAGCGACAGCGTCAACCCGCCGGCGGGCCAGAAGTGCTCGCCGAAGTTCGCGGCCAGCGCCGCGGCGTTGCGGCCGACCGTGATGCCCAGGATGATCAGCGCCGCGAGCGCCGCGGTCTTGATCGTCGTCAGCGCGGTCTGGATGACCGCCGCGGTGCGGACGCCGCGCACGTTGATCCAGGTCAGCACGGCGATCGAGGCGATCGCGAGAATGCGCTGCGGCGACAGCCCCACGGCAATCGGCCCGATCGGCTGCGGGAAGGCGATCGTCCCGCCGAGGAACACCTCGGGCGAGAGCGACGGGAACAGCACCGCCGTGAACCGGGCGAACGCGACCGCGACGGCCGCGATGGTGCCCGTCTGGATCACGACGAACAGCGTCCAGCCGTACAGGTAGCCGAACAGGGGGGACATGCCCTCGCGCAGGTACACGTACTGCCCGCCCGCGTTGGGGAACATCGCCGCCAGCTCGCCGTAGGTCAGCGCTCCCATCAGGGTGACGACGCCGGAGAGCGCCCACACGAGCAGCAGGAGGCCCGGGGCGTGGACGTCCCGGATGATCTGGGCCGACACGATGAAGATGCCCGAGCCGATCATCGAGCCCACGACGAGTGCCGTGGCGTCGAGCCGGGAGATCGCCTTGACGAACTCGGCCTGCGGCCGTTGCGTGGTTGCCATCCCCGTGGTCCTCCCCTCGGTCCTGGAAGCGGGCGCCCTAACCTAGTGGCTCCCGCCGGGGGCCGCTATGTTCTCGGGCGACGTTCGACCCATCTCGCGGGAGGACCGCCGTGCGCCTGCTGCCCCGGGAAGAGGAATTCTTCGATTTGTTCGTCGAGGTCGCCAACCGCAACAAGGAAGCGGCGCAGCACCTGCGCGAGCTGTTCGATGCGGCCCCCGAGCGCCGCACGCCCCACGTCGAGGCGATCAAGCGGCTCGAGCACGAAGCGGATCAGGTCACGCACGAGGTGGTGAACCGCCTCGACCGCACGTTCATCACGCCGCTCGACCGCGAGGACATCCACCAGCTCGCCTCGGACCTGGACGACGTGATGGACGCGATCGACGGCACCGCGCGGCGCTCGCAGATCTTCCACCTCGGCGCGGCGCCGCAGGGCGTGAAGCAGCTCACCGAAGTGATCCAGCGGATGGTGGGCGTGCTCGCCGAGGCCGTCGGCCGCCTCAAGAAAGGCGACGACGTGATGAAGTACTGCATCGAGGCGAAGAAGCTCGAGGAGGAAGGGGACGCGATCTACCAGGAGTCACTGGGCCAGCTGTTCGAGAAGGAGCGCGACGCCCTCGAAGTCATCAAGTGGAAGGAGATTTACGACAATCTTGAAATGACTCTCGACCAGGGCGAAGACGTCGCCAACGTGCTCGAGTCCATCACCCTGAAACACGCCTGATGTCGGGCGCCGTCTGGTTCGTCCTCGCGATCGTCCTGGTCGCGCTCGTCTTCGACTTCATCAACGGGTTCCACGACAGCGCGAACTCGATCGCGACGGTCGTTTCGACGCGCGTACTCTCCCCCTTCGCCGCCGTCTTCTGGGCGGCCTTCTGGAACTTCGTCGCGGCGTTCGTGTTCGGGACGGCGATCGCGAAGACGGTCGGCAAGGGCCTGATCGACCTCTCCGTGGTGGACCCGACCGTCATCCTCGGCGGCCTGATCGGCGCGATCGTCTGGGACCTGATCACGTGGTGGGGGGGGCTGCCGACGTCGTCGTCCCATGCGCTGATCGGAGGTTACGCCGGGGCCGCCGTCGCCAAGGCGGGATTCGCGGCGATCCTCGCCCAGGGCTGGATCAAGACGCTGGTGTTCATCGTCGTAGCGCCGTTGATGGGGCTCGTGCTGGCGTTGACGCTGACCGTCGCCCTATCGTGGGTCCTGCGACGGGCGCTCCCGCGAAAGGTCGACCGCGCCTTCCGAATGCTGCAACTCGTCTCGGCGGCGCTGTACTCCCTGGGCCACGGGACCAACGACGCCCAGAAGACGATGGGGATCATCGTCGGACTGCTGTTCACCGCGCAGGCGGCGTTCGTGAATTTCCCCATCCGGGCCCTCCACCTCACGACGGCGGACGTCATTCCGGTCTGGGTGATCCTCGCCGCGCACGCGGCAATCGCACTCGGGACGATGGCCGGCGGGTGGCGGATCGTGAAAACGATGGGCCAGCGCATCACGAAGCTCACGCCGTTCGGCGGCTTTTGCGCCGAGACGAGCGGGGCGATCACCCTGTTCATCGCCTCACACTTCGGCATCCCGGTGAGCACCACGCACACGATCACTGGCGCGATCGCGGGTGTGGGCGCGGCCCACCGGCTGTCGGCCGTCCGGTGGGGGGTCGCCGGGCAGATCGTCTGGGCCTGGATTCTCACCATCCCCGCCGCGGCGGGGATCGCGGGGCTCAGCTACCTCATCCTGCGGGTGGTGGTGAGCCGGCTGAGCTAGCGCCCCCCTCCCCCTCCCCCTCCCGGCTTCACCCGCGACAGAGGGCGCGCGCGGCGACGTCACAGTCCCAGCACCTCGACCACGGCCTGCGCGATGGCGGCATCCTGGACGCCGACCCCGGTCAGGTCGGCGACCGTCGTCTCGCTCGGGCTCTCGCGCCCCGCGCGCCGCCCCGCGGCGAGGTCCCCCAGCTCCGCGTACACCTTGTCCCGCGTGACCGCGCCGGCCGCGATCGCGTGCCGCAGGTTGCCGTACCGCTCGGTCTGGAACACGCGGTCCGCGACGAGCTTGTCCGCGCGCGCCAGCAGCGCGGGCTCGAGCTCGATCTTCTCCGGGCTCCCCGTCCCCACCGACGTGACGTGCGCGCCGGGACGCACCCACGCCGCCGGCACGAGCGGCGTGGTGCTCGCCGTCGCGGTGACGATCACGCGGTGGTCGCGCACGGCGCTCTCGAGCGCCGGCGCGACGCGCGTCTGGACCAGCGGCGCGAGCTCCCGGGCGAGCGCCTCGGCGCGCTCGCGCGTGCGGTTCCACAAGGTGAGCCGCTCGAGCGGCATTTCGGCGAGGATGGCGCGCGCGGTGAGCCGCGCGAGCGCGCCCGCTCCGACCAGCAGCGCCTCCTTCGCGTCCTTGGGGGCCAGGTACTTGAGCGTGAGCGCGACGGCCGCCGCGGTGCGCAGGTCGGTGAGGTAGCCGTGCTCCTCGAGCAGCAGAGCGGGCGCGCCCGTCTCGGCGTCGAGCAGCAGGAACATGCCGTCTCCCGACGGCAGCCCGCGCGCGCGGTTCCGGTAGAACCCCGTCGCCAGCTTGAGCACGATGTGGCGCCCACCGCGGAGATGCGCGCCCTTCACGTGCACTTCGGCCTGCTGGGCCGGGAGCTCCATCACCAGCGGATCGGGGAGCGTGGCCTCTCCCAGCCCGAGCGCGCGGAAGCCCCGCTCCACCGCGCCCACCGCCACGGCGAAGGGGATCTTGTCGCGGAACGCCTCGAGCGGGACGACCCGCATCTCAGTCGGTGAAGACCCGCTTCAAGCCCCGCTCCGTTTCCGCGAGCGCTTCCTGGAAGTGATGCAGCTCTTCGCCGAATCCGAAGCGGATGTGGTTCGGCAGGCCGAAGTGATCGCCGGGCACGAGCAGGACGCTGTGCTCGGCGCGCACCTTCTCCACCAGCTCGAGCGCGCTGATCCCCTGGCGATACTTCACGAGACAGATCGCCCCGGCCTGCGGCGGATTCCACGTGAAGGTGTCGCCGAAGCGCTTCAGCCACTCCTCGAGCACGGGGTAGTTGGACTTGAGGATCCGCCGGGTGCGCTCGAGCAGCTTCTCGCGCACCCGTGGCTCAAGGGCTACTGCGGCAAGGTGATCGCTCGCGCCCGCGGGGCCGATGGTCGTATAGTCGTGCCGCGCCCACGCTTCCGCGGAGAGGGCCGGCGGGGCCACGACCCAGCCGATCCGCAGCCCCGGCAGGCCGTACGCCTTGGACAGCCCGTTCACGACGATCGTGCGCTCGTAGCCGCCCCAGAAGGACGGCGTCGTGGCGCCGTCGCGCTCCGCTCCCTGGTACACCTCGTCCGCCAGCAGCCAGGCGCCGACTTCCGCCGTGCGATCGACGATCAGCTTCCGCATCTCGTCCGACAGCACGTGGCCCGTCGGATTGTGGGGGTTGGTCACGACCACGAGCTTCGTGCCCGGGGCGATCGCGCTGCGCACCTCCTCGGGCGTCGGCTCCCACTGCGCCTCCCCGTGCAGCGTGAAGCCACGTACCTCGGCGCCGAAGTTCTGGGCGAGCCCCCAGGTCTGGAGGTAGTTGGGGAGCATCATCGCGACTGTATCGCCCGGCTCGAGCAGCCGCCAGCAGACGACGAAGTTCGCCTCCGCGCTCCCCGTGGTAACGAGGATCTGCTCGGGGGAGACCCCCGGGTAGAGGGCGGCGATCCGCCCGCGCAGCAGGTCCGTCCCGTTCGACTGGCTGTAGCCGAGCCGCACCTCGAGCAGCGGCAGGGCCGAGGCGCCGGCGAGGCCGAGCAGCTCCTGGATCGAGAGCGGGTGCACCCCCGACTCGGAGAGGTTGTAGCGCACCCGGTTCTCCCAGGTGCTCTGCCAGCGTTCGAGCTCGAACGGGACGAAGCGCAATGGTCCTCCAGTCGTCAGTCGTCAGCCGTCAGTAAACTGAGGTCTTCCGGCCTTTCCAGCCAGTAATCGGGTCGCAGATCCGCGAGGTGAGAGCGGTCGAACGGTCCCCACAGCACGGCGGCGGTTTGCACGCCGGCGGCGCGGCCGCACTCGATGTCGTGGCGCGAGTCGCCGATGAACACCGCGCCGGCGGCCGGCGCGTCGAGGCGCTCTAGGGCCGTGAGCACCGGCTCGGGGTGCGGCTTGGGGTGGGTCACCTCGTCGGAGCCGACGATCACGTCGAAGGCGTCGGCCAAGTCCGCGACCTGGAGGCCGCGCAGCGCGCCGCTCCGCATCTTGCTCGTGACGAGGCCGAGGGTCTTGCCGCGCTGCCGCAGCGCGCGCACCGCCTCGACCACGCCCGCGTAGGGCCGCACCAGCTTGTCGTGGTGCTCGAGGTTGTAGGCGCGGTACGTCGCGACCATGGCTTCGATTTCGGCTGGGTCGTCGCTGAAGTGCCGGAACTGCACCCACAGCGGCGTGCCCAGCCCCGTCATCCAGACGTCGTCGGGCGGCTCGTGTCCGCGGTGCAGGCGCATGGTGTGGCGGTAGGAGCGCAGGATCAGCTCGATCGAGTCGATGAGCGTGCCGTCGAGGTCGAACAGGAAGGTGGAGAGCGCCACGCCGGAAGCTAACTTTGGGAGGCACAAACGCCATGCACAACTTCGAGACGGTCCTCGCGCTCCTGGTCGGCGTCGCCTTCCTGGCGCTGCTGGCGCGCCGACTGGCCGTCCCCACGCCCGCCCTGCTCGTCGCCGGTGGACTGCTCGTCGCCTTGGTGCCGGGGCTTCCCGCCGTGCGGTTCGACCCGCAGCTCGTCTTTCTCGTATTCATCCCGCCGCTCTTGTACCGCGCGTCTCTCCTCGCGTCCTACCGCGACGTGCGCGCCAACCTGCGGCCGATCCTGTCGCTCGGCGTGGGCCACGTGCTGTTCGCCACCGCGGCCGTCGGCTGGGTCTCGCACCTCGTGGTACCCGGCCTGCCGTGGGCCTCGGCGTTCGTGCTCGGGGCTGCCGTTTCGCCGCCCGACGTCGCGGCGGCGACGGCGTTCATCCGCCGCTTGCCAGTGCCGCGGCGCGTCGTGACCATCCTCGAGGGCGAGAGCATGATCAACGACGCGGCGGCGATCGTCGCGTACCGCATGGCGGTCGCGGCCGCGGTGACCGGCACGTTCTCGCTCGCGGGCGCGGGGCTCCGGTTCCTGGTAATGGGCGCCGGGGGCGTCGTGGTCGGTCTCGCCGTCGGGTGGCTGCTGGCCGCGGTTCGCCGTCACATTCACGACCCCGAGGTCGAGAACAC
>WNGF01010172.1_pt1 | contig 19679 bp, 13 predicted proteins | sample 5400641 | NCBI WGS metagenome assembly WNGF01 (sample SAMN13153371, study PRJNA577476) | soil metagenome | isolation source: 80 cm soil or saprolite under grassland replicate 2 | place: USA:California | collected 2016-06-15
TGCGCAGCGGAAAGGTGCGTGAAGTTTTTGATCTCGGCGAAACACTTCTCTTCGTCGCCACCGATCGACTTTCTGCGTTCGATGTGATTTTGCCAGATCCGATTCCGCACAAAGGCGCGGTCTTGAATCAGCTCTCTGCCTTTTGGTTCAAACGCTTCGATAAGATCGATAATCACTTCGTCACGGCGGATTTCGACGAGTTCCCACAACAACTACACGCATTTCGCGATCAGTTGACCGGTCGGTCGATGATCGTACGCAAGACAAAGCCGCTGCCGGTGGAATGCGTCGTCCGTGGGTATCTGGCCGGCTCTGGCTGGAAGGAATATCAGGAATCGCAAAGCGTTTGCGGCGAAAAATTGCCGCCGGGATTGCAACTCGCCTCGCAATTGCCGGAGCCAATTTTTACTCCCGCGACCAAGAGCGATGCCGGACACGACCTCAACATCGACATGAACGCGTGTCGCCAAATTTTGGGCAATGAAATGGCGGAGCGCGTGCGTGACTTGAGTTTGCAAATTTATTCGGCGGGCCGCGATCATGCCGCGCAGCGCGGGATTATCGTCGCGGACACGAAATTCGAGTTTGGCGTTATCGATGGAAAATTGCTCCTGATCGACGAATGCCTTACGCCCGACTCATCCCGGTTCTGGCCGAAAGATCAATACGTTGTCGGCCAAAGTCCGCCCAGCTTCGACAAACAATTCGTGCGCGATTATCTGGAGACTCTTGATTGGAACAAAACGCCGCCGGCGCCATCGCTGCCGCAAGATGTGATTGCGAAGACTTCCGCCAAATATGTGGAAGCATTCGAAAAGCTGACCGGCCAAAAACTAAGGTAGGGGCGGTTCACTGAACCGCCCAGGGCGATTGAGGTCAATCGCCCCTACCTAAGCAAATCGCTCACCAGCGATTTCTCTTCTTTCAGCTCGGCGATCGACTTGTCGATCTTATCCCGGCTGAATTCATTGATCGGCAAATCTTGCACGATTTTCCATTCATCACCCTGAACGCGGACCGGGAACGATGAAACCAATCCTTCCTCGACATCATAACTCCCGTCGGAACAAACCGCCACGCTATGCCAATCTTCCCCCGGTGTGTCATTCGTGACAAAGCGCACGGTATCGATGATCGCATTGGCCGCTGAGCCTGCCGACGAAAGCCCGCGCGCCTTGATCACGGCCGCGCCACGCTGCTGCACGCTCGAAATAAATTCTTCCTTCAGCCACTTCTCATCCTCAATCACTTCGTTCGCGGGGCGATTATCGATCTTCGCGTTATAAAAATCGGGATACTGCGTCGAAGAATGGTTACCCCAGATGGTCATGTCGGTGACGCGAGTGATTTCGACGCCGGCCTTGTGCGCGAGCTGGGCGCGCGCCCGGTTTTCATCCAGCCGGGTCATGGCGAACCAGCGATTACGCGGAATTTCTTTTGCATTATTCATCGCAATCAGACAATTCGTATTGCACGGGTTGCCGATCACAAGCACGCGCACGTCAGCGGCTGCGTTCCTTTCGATCGCCTGACCTTGTCCGATGAAAATCTTGCCGTTGATCCCAAGCAAATCCTTGCGTTCCATACCGGCCTTGCGCGGGATGCTGCCGACCAGCAGCGCCCAATTGATGTCGCGAAATCCTTCGTCGAGATCAGCGGTCGGCACCACCGATTCGAGCAACGGGAAAGCGCAATCATGCAATTCCATCACCACGCCATTGAGTGCGTCGAGCGCATTCGGAATCTCGATCAAATGCAGGGTGAGCGGTTGGTCCGGTCCGAATATCTCTCCGGATGCGATGCGAAAAACAAGCGAGTAACCAATCTGCCCGGCTGCACCGGTGACAGCGACTTTAAGCGGAGACTTCATGATTTAAATAGCCACGAACGCCGTGCTGAGCAACGATGGATAATGACGAATGACGAATGCCCAATGACGAAGGAACGACCAAGCACCCGCCTTCGCTCAGCTTCGGCGCGGCAGGCGAATGCCAAGTAGCCATTTTTCGTCATTCGTCATTCGAGCTTCGTCATTTGCGCCCGCTTTTCTCCAGCAGTTCGCCGATTAGGCGCATCCGCGCCCTTTCCTTGGGGCCCGATCGCAGTTGCGCCACGCTCCTTTGCAGTCGCCGCGTCCAATTCAAACTTCCTGTCGTGCCGGGCACGTTGAAGCGGTAGTTCCGCGCCAGCAGATCGGTGATCATGACGATGGCAATCCAGGCGTTGCTTTTAAAAAGCGCTTCCATGATGGCCGGATAGAAATCTTTTTCAAAATCGACTTTATCGAGGTTTGGATCGAGGTCGGCGAATAAAGCAATTTTCGCCAAATCGAATCTCGATTGGTCCGACGTAGCTGCTGGCCGCTCGAAAGCCTCCTCCCATAACGCGCGAATCGATTTGTGATCGTGCGTCGCATACGTTGCCACCGAGAGCCGTTCATATTTGCCTCCCGGCGTGATCTGTTCATCACGCACTTCCCACTGCGGAATTTTGAACCCGGCAATGCCAAGTGACCTCAGGTTTGGCCGCACGTAATTGGGCACGGCGCCGAGGTCTTCGCCGATCACACGCGTGGCGCCAGCTTCTTCGAGAGCGACGCGCAGATATTCTTCGCCATCGCGCTTATTCGCCTCGCAGTTCTCCGGGGTGTCGTCGTCGCGCGGAACGAAACGGGGAGCGCGGCCGCCGGTTTGCGCAAGCATCTGGGGCCAATCGAGCGGAAGAAACTGTTTGTTCTTCCGTGGCCGCCACGGGAACGCGTAAATGCGATAAAATCCCAGCACGTGATCGATGCGAAAGAGATGAAAAATGCATCGGACTGCACGCACCCGCACCCGCCACCACTCAAAATTGTTCGAACGCATCCTGTCCCAGTGATAAAGCGGAATGCCCCAGTTTTGTCCCCATTTTTGCGTGAACTCATCGTCCTTGAAGTACGGCTCGGGAGGCGCGCCGCCAGACCAATCGAGCACGAATTCATCCGGCCGCGCGAAAACGTCGGCGCTGTGATAGCTGACGCCAAAAGGAATATCGCCCATCAAAGCTAGGCCGCGTTCTTCACCATATGATTTGATCTTGCGCCACTGCTGATGCGCAATCCACTGCACATAACAGAAGAAATGTTGGCGATCCGTTATGGCCGCTTGTTGGTCCTGTGGCAGATCGTGCAGCCAGTTTCGGGCTCTTGCCATTGATTGATGTTGCGCCGGCCACCGATTCCAGGCAGGGCTGTCGTCATTTTCCTCCATCAGGACCCTGAAAAATGCGTAATCGCGCAGCCACGTGGTCTCTTCTTCGCAGAATTTCCGAAAATCTGACTGTCGAAGTTCATTGGCGCGAGCAGAGAAATTCCCGAACGCTATCTCAAGTAGACGTCGTTTCAGTTTTTTGACCTGGCGATACTTGACTCCGTTGCTGCGGAGAGCGGGTAGATCCACATCGGCAAGCGCAACGTCAAAGTCTTCGGCCGTTAAGTCCTCCGGCGAGTTTGGCTCCAGCTGCACCGTAGTCGGCTCAATCGCCATAGCGCTGATGGCGTTGTAAGGGCTGTTGTCGGCGCCGGTTTCGTTGATCGGCAGGAGTTGGACGAGCTTGAATCCAATTCCGGCGGCCCAATCAATAAACTCGCGCAGCGCACCGAGATCGCCGATGCCAAGATCGTTCTCGCCCCGCACCGCAAACAATGGCACAAGGATTCCCGCGATCTTTTTCTCCGGCGATAAATTCATGGTGAAATGACGAATGACGAATGACGAATGACGAAACAATGACGAATTCCGAGTGACGAAAGAAACAGCGGTGCACTTTCGGTCATTTGAACATTCGGACTTCCTTCGACGTTCGTCATTCGTGCTTCGTCATTTTCTCTGCACCTGCCAGTCTTCTATGAGTAGGTTAGGAATTTCTTTTAGAAAACGCGATGGCCGTTGGAAAACATCCCCGTAACCTCCGCTTAACCGCATGTGCGGAAAGGTGAGATAGAGTTCGTCGCGCGCGCGCGTGATGGCGACATAAAACAGACGCCGCTCTTCTTCGAGCGCATCCCGCGTGTCGAGCGATCGGCTGCTTGGAAACATGCCGTCCGTTAACCAGATCACCAACACAGTATGAAACTCGAGCCCCTTGGCCTGGTGCACCGTGGAAAGGTTTACCGCCTCCTTATCGCTCGTCTGGTTTGGCGCCGCTTCCGCATCGACATTGCTGATCAGCGCCAGTTGCGAAAGAAATTCATGCACATCCTTAAATTGGCGGGCGAACACCGCGAGCTGATCCAGGTCCTCGCGTCGCAATTCGTAATTCGGGAAATTCACCTTTGCGTAATCATCGTAAATTGCTTCGACCACGGACCTGATCATCTCCGATGGCGGGTTGGGTTGCCCGCCGGGCGCAATTTCGTCCAGCGTATGGGCGAGTTGCGTCCACGATTTCTTCGATTTGGCCGGCACGTTCACCGCCAGCAATCGCTCGCCGAAATTGTAGCCGGGGTCGCTGACCACGGCCGGGGCTGAGGTATTCTCAGAACCGGGATCACCGATCCCGGCTACAACCAGACCACCTTCCCAGGCGCGCCAAAGATTTTCCGCAGTGCGATTCCCGATGCCGGGAAGCAATTTCACCATTCGCCTGAAGGCAACTTCATCACGTGGATTCGCCACGAATCGGATGAATGAGGTTACATCCTTGATGTGCGCTTGCTCGAAAAACCGGATGCCGCTGGTGATTTGATAGGGAATTCCGCGGCGCGAAAGCTCCAGTTGCAATTCAATCGCGTGATAATGCGCGCGATAAAGCACGGCAATGTCGCTTAGCTCGACGTCTTCATCGCGTAGTTCGAGGATTCGTTGCGCAACGAATTGCGCTTGCTCGGCGCCATCATTGAGCGCCACCAGCGCCGGCTTTACGGCGTTGGATTGGCGCGTTGCGCTCAAGTGTTTGCGGAATTGCTGAACGTTGGCAGCGATAGCCGCATTGGCCACTTCGAGGATCTCCGGGACGCTGCGGTAATTCATCTCGATCTTGAATACCTGCGCATCCGGATAGCGCTTCGGAAATTCGAGGATATTTTGAAAATTCGCGCCGCGCCACGAGTAGATCGACTGCGCATCGTCACCCACCACCATTACGTTCCTGTGATCGCGAGCGAGGAGATCGATGAGGTCAGCCTGGATTTTGTTCGTGTCCTGGTATTCGTCGACGAGGATGAATTGAAATTGTCGCCGGTAAAATTCCGCGATGCTTTCGTGCTGCTGAAACATCGACAGCGTCTTTTCGAGCAGGTCGTCAAAGTCCAAAGAGTTGGTCGTCTTCTTCTTTTTCTCGTAGCGGTCGTGCACGTCTCGGATCTGGTCGAGCAGCGTCAGGAAATAAGGAAACTTTTCCGCGAGCAATTCTTCCAGTGGCTTCTCTGTATTGACGACGAAACTGAAAATCTCGGCGAGCACATCGCCTTTCGGGAACCGGATTTCCTTTGGATCAATTCCCGCGCTTGCCACCACCGTGTTGATCAAATCCTTTTGATCTTCGCGATCCATGATGGTGAACCCGCTCGAATAACCAAGAGCGCTGCCGTGACGGCGCAGTATCCGATTTCCCACCGAGTGGAATGTCCCGCCCCAAAGCCCGCTGGCATCGACCGGCAACAAATTCGCAACGCGATCGAGCATTTGTCGCGCGGCTTTGTTGGTGAACGTGAGCAGCAGAATATTTCGCGGATCGATTCCGTTCTCCAGCAAATAGGCCACGCGATAGGTGAGCGTGCGCGTCTTTCCCGACCCCGCGCCGGCGATGACAAGAAGCGGACCCGGCGGCGCGGTCACCGCCGCAAGCTGCTGCTTATTCAGCTCCGCCGCGTAATCGATATGGATCGATGTCGATCTCGGCGCGCTTTGCAACGTGTATTGACGAGGCATTTGAAAATATGGATTGCGGATTGGGGGACTGCGGAAAGAACCGCAGCAACACTGTCCGCGCAAATCTGCGCCAGTTATCGCGCTCCAAAAGAGATTCGTTGCTTCGGCGCCGGGCAACCCCTCAGGACACTCCGATTAGAGACCCTTGAGGAAATCGAAGTGCGCGTCCGCACTCTCCAATTCCACGCCGTGATAACGAGCACAAGCGAGGATGAGCAGATCGTTGGCTGGCGCTCGTTTGCCTACCTTGCGGCAGTGGTCAGCCAATTCGCAAGCGCTCTGCCAGATGTCATCGTTAATGGACAATTCCGGAACGCGTCGCTCATACTCGCGAAGAGCCACGCGCTCCTGTTCGTTACTGACGCCTGCCCAAAGTTCCAGCCGCACAATCGGGCACCAGGCTGCCAGCCCGACTGCTAGCAACTGCTCTACTCGCGCGCGGACGATCGGATCGGCTCTACGGCGCATTTGATGCACCCAGCTCGAAGTATCGACAAGTTTCACTTTCTCTTTTTCGAAACCGCCGCGCCCTTCGGGAAGGCTGTCCAGCTTTTCCAGTCATCCTCTTCCATCGCCTCGATCTCCTCGTTCGTCATGAGCGACTCGAATTTGCCGGTATATTTGAGCAACTCCGCCTGGCTGTGGCGGCGGTTCATTTCTTCGAGGGCTTTGACGATGGCCTCCCGCTTGGTCTTTGCTTTGGTGTGCCGCATCGCATCCCGTAGCACCTTATCGGGAATATTCACCGTCGTTTTCATGCAAACATTTTCGCTCCGATCGGAATCTTCGTCAATGTTGCGCAACGGGAATGAGTATTCCGATCTTATTGGAAATGGAATCCCGGCGTTCCTTGATCGAACAGGACGCGCACTGAGGTTAGGTAACTGCCAAACTTTCTTCAGCAAAAGCGAGGACGGCGAGCACTTGCTCGCGATTCACGCCAGGAAACCAGTCGAGAAACTGATCGACTGTCACCCCGGATTCCAGATTCTCAAAAAGGGCTTTTACCGGTACCCGCGTGTTCTTGAATCGCCAGGCGCCGCTCAGGGTGTCTGCGGAACGCTCCACCGCTGGGCATGTAGTCCAATCCATCATGCAATGAAGTTAAACGCCCGCCGCCGCAGCGTAACCGCCGCCATCGGGTCTTATTCTAGACCGCTGGAACGAATCTCTCCAAGCGAAACTGCGCCATCGAACTCCCTCAACCCGCACAAGCGCGCACTGTTCAATCGGAAATTGATTGAAAGCGACAGGAAGTTGACCAAGATGGCGCATCCTCGCCCGAGTACTCATATTCAGTTTTCTACTCCTGTCCGCGACGAGTTCATTGCGCGCTGCAGGCAGTGATCTTTCGCGGTTGCACACGGAACTTTCGAAGGCAGAGGAAGCTGGCGATAAAGCCGCGATCATCGAGCTCAGCCGACGAATCGTCGCGATCGCTCCGAATGAGTCCGGCACCTGGGAGACGCTGCTGCAGGCACAATTTGAAGCCGAGGACTTCGACGACGCCGTAAAGTCACTGGACGCATGGCAAAAAGCCGTGAAACGGCCACCCGCCGCGATTGAAGATTTTCGCGGAGATATTTTTGCGCAACGCAAGGATTACCCAAATGCCGAGCGGCATTGGCTCGCATTTTTAGCGAAGAAACCTTCGGCGGCAGACGCGGCGACCACGTACGATAAACTCGCCGATTTGTGCGCCGATCAGGCGCGCTGGACCGACAATGTGGCTTATCGGAGTAAGGCCATTGCGGCGGAGAATACCGCAGCACGCCGTGTTTTTCGTGCATGCACACTCTTACGCCTGCACGAATGGGACGCCGCCTACGCGGACATGGCAAAGGCGAACACGATGGACAGTAGTGACGCGCAGGTGAAGGAATGGTTGCCGCAGTTCGAGCGGCTTGAAAAGTTTCTGCCCGAAATCAAAGCGCTGGATGCGCGGATTGCGACATCTCCGAATGACGCCGCACTCCTGCTCGAACGCGCGCGATTGTTCACACTGGCCGAGCGTCCACTGCTGGCACTGGATGATTGCGAACATGCTATGAAGCTCGAGTCGGCCTCGATGCGGGCGCGCATCCAGACTGGCGAAGCGCTTCTGGACGTTAGACGCGGCGACGATGCTGCAAAGTTACAAGTCGGCCCGGCGCTTGCTCGCACGGCGGGGACCCGGCACGTAAGCGAAAAAGCGTTGCAGGAACTGGGAGACGAAGACGCATCGATCAGGCAGAGTCCCGAGAAATCGGAACCGCTGGCTGCGCGGGCAAAGACGTTGCGCGAGCTGCGCCAGTTCGCACTCGCCCTGGCCGATGCGCGGGCTGCGCTGGCAATCGATGACAAATTGGCGGCGGCGCATTTCGAAGCTGCGCAGGATCTCGATGCATTGGACCAATCGAAAGAAGCGCTGATCCACGCCATCAAGGCAACGGAATTGAATCCGAACGATGGGGCGGCCTGGTACTACCGGGGCGTGCTCGAAGCAAAGCGTGCCGATTTTCCGGCGGCGATCGAATCGCAAACACGCTCGCTGAAGCTCGGCGAAACGCTGGACGCACTGCGGGCACGGGAGAATTGCGAGCGGCGCATTGGCCAGATCGACAAGGCGGACGCGGACCTGAAACGCATCCGCGAATTGGATCGGACGTGAGAATGAAACAGGCGATCGTCATTCTCTTTTCCGCATGCTTCGGCCTGATGAATCTCCATTCGGCGCCGAGCGAGGAAAGATCGAATGCCAAGTTCGTCACGGCGAATCCGTCCGGCGGCGGACCGGACGCGGGTGGAGTGGTGATCGAGCCGAGCGAAGGCCAAATCGCGCCGGGCGGAGAAGTCACGATTTCATTTCCGAGCGCAATGGTGGCCGCAGACAAGATCGACCTGAGCGACCAGCCGTGCCCGTTCGTGAGCAAACCGAAAATGGAAGGCAGTTTTTTGTGGAAGAGCCAGACCGAAGGCGTGTTTGTTGTGAAAGGCGTGGTCGCGGGAGCAAAACATCGGCTCACGCTTGCGCGCGATTTGAAAGACGTTAGCGGGAAGCCGGTTGTTGCGCCCGGCTGGAGCGCAGAGTTTACCGCGACGCCGTTTACGATTTCGGGCGATTTTTCCGAGCGCGAAAAGCTCAATGCGCTACCGCAAATCCCGCTCGAATCCAGCTACAGCGTGCGGCTGACCGAAGTGGCTGAGCACGTTTACTTTCAGGACCGCGATTCGCGCCAGCGTTTTCCGGTCGACGTGATTCTGCAGACCGAGGAGAAGCTGACGGAGCAGCCGGAAGCGGAAGATTTTCGCGTCGAACCGCGCCAGCCGCTGCCTTATTCCGGTCGGCAAGACCGAGCCGCTTAAAGTCGAGTGGGTTGCCGCGTTTAACCATGCACTCGACGAGCCGGTCATCCGGATCAAATTCAACGACGATATCGATCCGGCTGAAGCCACTCCGGACCGGATCCGAATTGAGCCCGCCGTGAAAGGGATGCGGCTTCTCGCCAGCCGGGATGAAGTCGAAGTGCATGGACAATTCGATCTCATTCAACGTTATCGCGTGACGATCTCGCCCGAATTGAAAGGCGAGCGTGGCTATGGTCTTGCCGCCGAGTCGCGTTGGGGCGCAACGTTTCATCCGAAAGAGCCATGTATTGTTTTCCCGGCTTCGCAGATTTTTCTGCGTGCGCGGCCCGAGCTGCGGTTCTCGTTTTTCCAGATCAATACCCCGCCGGTGACATGGAAGGTCGCGCGCATTCCGCTGGAGAATTTGCCGGCTGTGACTGCGAGAGTGCGCGATTTTGACAAAAATGCGATCGATCCGGTCACCGGAGAAGCGGTTATCGATCCTCGGACCGGTTTCAAGAAGCAGTTCCAAACCGAATTGCTTGTCGAAGCGTTCAATTTGCCGGTTGTCTCCACAGGCACGGTCGAGGCGACGATCGGCGATACGGAGACGCGTCGCGATGTGCGTTGCAGCGGTTCACACGGCGAGTCGTTAGGCGGGGTTTATCTGTTCGAGGCGAGCGCGCAGCTCGGGGACGGCCGAATCGTCGGCAACCGTTCGATCATTTGCAGCAGCGATTTCATTCTCACTCAAAAGCGGACGCCGGCCACCGCAGTCATTCGCGTCACGAAAATGTCCGATGCGCAATCGGTCCCGGGAATGACCGTCCGCGCCGTGACCACTGAAAACATTGAGCTGGATCGCGCCGTGACCGACAAGAACGGAATAACCGTTTTTCTTCGCGACAAAATTTTTCCAGAGAAAAAGCCGGGCACTCATCTTTTCATTGCCGATACCGCGAACGGACCGGCGATCCAATTTGCCGATGGCTCGACCTATTCATCGTCAGGTGGCGGGGGATACGCGTCACCGCAAAAACCGCATGCCGAAATCATTACTGATCGCAATCTCTACCGGCCAGGACAGGTGGTGAAAATGAAAGGAATCGTGCGCAATATCGCTGCCGCCGGCCTCACCATCCCGGCGCAATCCATTGTCAATTGGCGCGTCACGCAGGGTTACGAGGATCGCGTGGTAGGAGAGGGGACCGCTGAACTTTCGAGTTATGGCGGATGGGAAGCGGAATGGAACATTCCGGAAAAATCGAAGCTCGGTCATTTCGAAATTCGCTGCCAAATCGCCGGCGAGGACTATGACGGCAGAGCGTCGATCAGCGTCGAGGAGTATCGTGTGCCGGTTTTTTCGGTCGTAGTGGAGGCGGAAACAGGGGTCGGCCAAACGGCGCACGCCCATGTGTCGTCCGCGTATTTTCACGGAGCGCCGAACGTGGGCGCGCGCGTCCATTGGAAAGCGACCTGGACCGTCTCGGCCGAATCCGGGGGCGAGGCCGACGATTACAAGCGACGGTATAACGCTTACCCGGAAGTGGGTCCAAGTCTCGATCCCTCCAGCGAACAGACCAAGACAATTGAAGGCGACACGAAACTGGATGGACACGGATTCGCAAACCTGGTGTGCGAATCTCCATTCAAAGACAATCCGGCGATCGGTCGCGCCAATGTTTCGTGGCGCGCCGAAGTCACATCCCTTGATGGTCAGACGATCGTTGGCGGCGAGATGGCTGCCATTTTTTCGAATTCGACGCGGTTGGGCATCAAGGCGACCGAGCGGCTGGGGAAAGATGGCGGTGTCAATGTCAGCATCGACGCCGTCGATAAGGAGGATGCCAAAGTCGCGGGCGTGCCGGTTCGTGTTGATCTTTTTCATGTGACAACGAAGACGACGAAAGAGCAGATCGCGCCGTTCGTTTCTCGTTATCGAAACACCGATCAGTTTGCAAAGGTCGCGTCCCAGGAGACGAAAACGCCGTCCGAATTTCTTTTTCCGGCCAGCAAAACCGGGCGTTACGTGGTGGCGGCCAGCGCAACAGATCGGAAGGCAGCACTCGTCAGTGACGAAACCACTTTGACAGGCGTTGAGCCCGCGGAACTTCCGGTCCAGAACGAAACAAGTTTCAAGATCGAACATCGTGCCGAGGCGTTCACTCCGGGCGAAAAAGCGGTGTTATCGATCCAGGCGCCTTTCGGCGGCGTCGCGTGGGTCTCGGTCGAAACCGACGCAATTCTCGATACGCTTCTCATTCCGGTGCCCGGCAACGCCGGCCGAATCGAGCTGCCGATCAAAAAGGAATATGCGCCGAATGCAACCGTCTCGATCTATCTCGTTAAACCGGGGGGTGACAAGCAATTGCCGCAAGAGCGTTTTGCTGTATCCGAAATCGAAGTGCGCCGGCCGGATCGCGAACTAAAGATCGAGCCGCATCTCGCAAACACTTCGGTGAAGCCAGGCGAAACCGTCCACGGCGAAGTGCGGGTTACGTCGGAAGGCAAGCCGGTTGGAGATGTCGATCTTGTCGTTTTCGCAGTTGACGATGCAGTGTTAAAACTCGGCGATTGGCAACTCCCGAATCTTCTGGCCGGCTTTTATCCTCGGAATCCTTTTGCCGTCCGCAGCTATCAGTCGCTTCAGAATTACATCGAAGAGATCACGCAGAAGAGTCTCACCGAAAAAGGATTCATCATCGGTGATGGCGGTGAAGAACCTCTCTCGAACGTCACCAACCTGCGCAAGGAATTTCGGACGCTCGCGTTCTGGGAAGGAAGTTTGAAGACCGGCCGCGATGGCAAAGCGACTTTCGATTTCGCCGCGCCGGATAATCTCACGACGTATCGCGTTGTGGCAATCGGCCAGACCAAAGCGAATCAATTTGGCGGCGACGCCAGCGCGACGGTGCAAGTTTCAAAACCGCTTCTCATTAATCCCGCTTTGCCACGTTTTCTTCGCGATGGCGATGAAGTTGAGTTGCGCGCAGTGGTGCAACAAAAATTTTCCGATTCAGAAGAGGTCACGGCGCGTTGTGTAACGGATGCGAGTTGCAAACTGCTCGTGGATGCCAGCGCGACGCAAACTGCCAAGCGCGATGCGCCAACGGTTTTCCGGTTCAGAGCGAAGGTCGTAGATGTCAATCTCACCCCGGCGAAGATCCGGTTCGAGGCGGTGGCAAAATCGGATGCGAAAATGTCCGATGCGGTCGAGCTGACTTTGCCGATGCAGCCGCCCACGATCGTGCGCAAGGAAAGCGTCGCCGGGCCTTTTAACGGGCCGCAATTTGATGCCCGAAGTGCAATGCCCGAACCGTGGAAACACGGGCACGGAACATTCAGCGCCACGATTTCGACTTCGCCGTGGCTGCCGAAGATCATGGGCGTTCCTGTCATCCTTGAATATCCCCACGGCTGCTTCGATCAAATTTCGACCAAGCTGCTCGGTTACAGTCTTCTCGCCAATTTACTGGCGTATCTGCCCGACGTGCAGGCGCGTGAGGCGGAGTACCGAAGAGTCCTCGAGCGCGGCATGAAACAATTTAACGACTCGCTGTTAGCTGACGGCATGCTGCCGTATTGGCCGGGCAGTGATGCTCCAAATCTGTTCGTCACCTGCGAAGCATTCTGGGCGGTAAACGAATCGGTCAACGCCGGGTTCGAAGCGCCGGAAGGATTACGCGACAAGCTTGCCGGCGCGCTCAAAAAAATCGTGAACGGACAAGCTGGCGGTTCGCCGTTTGAGAAATGCTTCGCGCTCTTCGTGCTGACGCAATATGAGTCTCAGGAAGATTTCAGCGCGGTTGCGCAGGATTTGTACCTGCGACGCAACGAGAGCGGCGATGAAGGCCGCGCGCTGCTGGCGATGGTGCTGCAGCGGCAAAACATCATGCCGCGCGAGAAAGAGCAATTGCTCAAAGAAATCGATGTGCCGATCAAGGAACGCGCGTTTAATCCAGCGACGCTTGGTTCAATGACGCGTGCCGAGGCAATTTGGGCACTCGCGTTCGACACGATTGCGCCAAAATTTTATACCGCGCAAAAGAAACAACGCGTCCGCGAACGAATGCTGGCGTTGATGGATTCCTCGGCCGCGCTTTCGACGCAGGAAAACCTTTGGTTGCTGCTCGCGTTCAAGTCGATGATCGGCACGGAGAAAGCGGAGGCGCTAGGCGCTGCCGAGCCAAAAGGCGTTGTCTCGAAAAATGGCCGCTCCGAGGCATGGCTCGATCGCAAGATCGACAGTCAACTATTGGTAAAGGGCCTGAACAAAACGGCGCTATCGTTTTTGCTGCAGGCGGAGTATTCGACCGATCAAGTCGATACCGATCGCGTCGATCGCGGATTTCGCGTCGAGCGAGTCGTGCGAAATCTGATTGAGCCGAAACGCACTGGCGAGATAAATGCGCCATTCAAACTCGGCGACCAAATTCTCGTGACCTACCGGATCAATACGCGAAAGCTGCAAAACTACGTCGCTTTGGAAGATTCGCTGCCAGCCGGTCTTGAGACGGTGAACCCAAATCTCGCCATGATCGGAAAGTTCTTCGAAATCCCGGCCAGCGATCAACCCGAGAAAGCGCTCACCCTTTCGTACTCGGAAATGCGCGACCGGTCCACACTACTTTACTTCGACATATTTGAGCCGGGATCGGGCACGTATTCGGTGCTGGCGCGCGCGACGGCGGCTGGCACGTTTCGATGGCCGGCCACGCAAGTTGTCCCGATGTACGACAGTCGTTTCTCCGGGTTATCGCCTTCAAGCCTATGCGTAATTTCCGGCGATTAATCCGTCTGGGGAGGGCGCGTGCGCTCCCCGAAGCTCTGCGTTTGCCCTCATTGGCAGTTTGTGCGGGAATCGTCTTGGCGATGGCAATCGTTTGGTCGCTGCCAATCCCGGACGAGCTACAAAAATCGCCCATCGGAACTCTTACGCTACTCGATTGTCGCGGCCGCGAAATCGCCGAGATCGCTTCGCCTGAAGCGCGCGCGCAATTGCCGAGAAAACTCGACGAACTGGGAAAGTGGCTTCCACGCGTGACGGTCGCTCTCGAAGATCATCGCTTCTACGAACACGCAGGCGTCGACTGGTGGGCGATGGCATCGGCGTGCACACGAAATTTGAAAGCGCATCGCATCGTTTCGGGCGCATCAACCATTACACAACAACTGGTGAAGATGGCTTCCGGCCGGCAACGGCGCAGTTGGTTTGGCAAGTTTTGCGAAACAATCGTTGCCTGGAAAATCGAGCGACGCTGGAGCAAGGAACGAATCCTTACCGAATATTTGAATCGAAGCAGCTACGGCAATCGCCGGCTTGGGCCCGAAGCAGCTGCGCGTGCTTACTTCGGTAAATCCGCGTGCGACCTTACTCTGGCCGAATCGATTTTCCTCGCCGGTCTGCCACAAGCGCCGACTCGATTCAATCCCTGGAGACATCCCGAGCTGGCGACTCGAAAATATGAGCGCTCGCTCGCGCGTTTAGCGCAGTTGGGCGTGATCAGTGCTGAACAGCAAGCTCTTCTGGCGAGATCTGCGCCCGTTGCACACCGGTTCGATCCACCGCGTCTGGCGCCGCATTTTGTCGATGCCGTGATTGCGCGGAATCCGTCGCTGCGCGGCACGGTGAGGACGTCGATCGATCTCGATTTGCAAAATACCGCAGAACGATTTGTCCGCTCCCACCTTGCTGCACTGAATCGCTACGACATCACGCAGGCGGCGATGGTTATTCTCGATAACGAAACCGGCGCGGTGCGGGCGATGGTCGGTTCGAACAGCTATGCGGCAAACCAGGTCAACGGCGCGATGCGCCCGCGCAGTTGCGGCTCCACATTAAAACCGTTCGTCTATCTCGCCGCCATAGATCGACATCTTCTGACCGCTGCGAGCTTGTTGCCTGACACCGCCGAGGCCATTCGCGGCGAGTACGCGGATTACGATCCGCAAAATTACAATCATCGTTATCTCGGTCCGGTGCGTTTGCGTGAGGCGCTCGGGTGCTCGCTCAATGTTCCCGCAGTTTTTGCCCTGAGCCAGCTCGGCGCGCGCGGGGCTTTCTTCGAGTTGGAAAAATGGGGCTTCAAATTTCCGCGAACATTAAATGACTACGGCGCGGGTTTCGTTCTGGGCAATGCCGAGATTCGTCTTGTCGACCTTGCCGGCGCTTATGCGGGTTTGGCGCGGGACGGCATCTCCATGCCGGCGAAATTTCTCACTGCCGAGCATCATCCCATGACCCGGATCGCGTCGAGCGACGCGACTACGATCATAACCGACATCTTGTCCGACAACGATGCGCGGCAGAAAAGTTTTGGTGCGCATTCACCGCTCGCATTTGAAGAACGGATCGCCGCAAAAACCGGAACTAGCAGCGGATTCCGTGATGCATGGACAGTCGGCTTCGATAAAGAGCACACGGTCGCGGTCTGGGCGGGAAACTTTGATGGCCGGCCGATGCGCGATACATTTGCCATTCGTTCGGCCACGCCGCTTTGGGCGGACATTATGCGCGAATTGTTGCGGCGAGATCGTCCGCTCGATCCACCGAAGGAAAGTGAACGGCTCGTCCGGCGCGAAATCTGCGCGGAGACCGGGTTGCTGGCGTCGCGTCTCAGCGCGTCGAGAATAAGCGAGCTGTTCTTGAAAGGAACCGAGCCGAAGGAAGACTCCGTGAACTGGTTCGGTGCAGATGGGAAATTGCTGTTGCCCGCTGAATACGCAGGTTGGTGCGCGAGCAGCAATAACACGCGTGGCGCTCACGCACGACCGAAGGCGGGCATCACAAATCCGGTCGCAAATGCTCGTTACGAAATCGATCCCGGGCTGCCCCGTTCGCAGCAAATGATCGAGCTCACCGCCACGCTTGGCGATCGAGTCCAGTGGTTTGTCAACGGCGCGCAGATAGCACCGCAATCCAATGGCCGATTTTTTTGGGAAGTGGCGCCGGGCCAATGGACCATTCGCGCGGTCAGCCCAGGTGGAAGCGCTGAAGAAACAATTTTTATCGAATAACGCGCGTCGCAAGAGCATTTACGGTGTCAAATCCCCTGCCGCATCTTGATTAATCCGGCCGAATACCCCGAATACTCGGAGACGATCGCGACCCCGTGACCTGACGCCCAACCAAGTTTTCACAGTCGAAGTTTTTCTGCCGCTTTATCCGGATGCCCCGCCCTCGGAGTGCGCACGATGCCTATTGATGCGTGGTTACAGCGGCGGTGCCGATGGCTGGTGTTGGTCTTGTCGAATTTTGCGACCTGCGCTGAGCCACACTCCGTCAGCGTTGAAATTGGGAGCGAAGCTGCGGTATTCAACAAAAACCAACTTCGTGATATATTCAACCTATGAAGACTCATTCCCCTTTGACTAGCTGTCGGGGCCTGCCAGGGCTCTCTCGTTATTGCACGAAAATAGCTTCTCTATTGCTGCTCGGGCTTTTGCCGCTTCCTGCGTTACAGTGCATCGCGCGAGATTTGCCGGCACAGGATTCGACCTGGGTTTTTACGGGCGACCTCGTCCACAGGCGGACAAACCATGGCGCTTCCTTGCTTTTCGATGGGGGAGTCCTGGTCTCGGGGGGAGCCGTAAACAATGGAATCCAGGAGATAGGCACGGCAGAGCTTTACGATCCGGCAACCGGAACCTGGAGAGAGGTCGCGCATCTCAACCAGGCACGGCAAAAGCACACCTCTACCTTGTTGAATGACCGGCGGGTTCTGGTTGTGGGAGGTTTCAACTTTGACGCTGGCGGCGAGCTCCGGAGTGCGGAGATTTACGATCCCGCGACAGGTCTTTGGAGCTATACCCCTGATCTCCGCGATGACCGCTACGAACACACAACGACGTTACTGAACGATGGACGGGTGCTCGTAGCGGGTGGGATCCGTCCAGGGATTTTGAACGCCCTACGCAGCGCCGAAATTTACGATCCAAGGACGGGGAGATGGACGGGCACGGGTCGAATGATTGAACCTCGTGGCAGTGCCGCCGCGGTTTTACTCAACGATGGACGAGTTCTGGTCTCGGGTGGGTTCGCTTCGCCCCTGACCTCCGAAATTTTCGACTCGGCAACCGGGACTTGGACGGCGTCGGCAATCATGCAGAGGCGGCATCACGCTCACACGGCGACCTTGCTCAACGACGGCTCGGTTCTTGTCGCAGGCGGGTTCAGGGAGAGGCATGACCGAGCCCCAGCTTCGCACACCGCCGAAGTGTATGACCCGGCGCAAAACACATGGACGCTCACTGGCCAGCTTAATTTCTCGCGCTACGATCATACGGTCACCTTGCTCCCGAGCGGCCAGGTCGCAGCCATCGGAGGGAACACGAACTCTGATCTGTTCTATGCGCCTGTGGAGACTTACGATCCGGCGACTGGGGTTTGGACTCTCAGCGGCAACCTCAATCAGAACCGAGCCAGGCATTCGGCGACCTTGCTTTCCGACGGCACGATTTTGGCGGCCGGTGGAGGCCATTTCGAGATCGTCGACACTTCGGAAATCGGAACCTTCGGTCCGCCGTAGGCGCGGGCGGCGGCTAATCACCTTACATTGACTACGTATCGATTATCGCCGAAGCCGATCAGGCTTTACTTCGTCTGCATTCCCTGATTGAACTGAGGGTGTGAGAACTTACCGTTCTCCCGGGCTGAAGGGATTTCTCGCGCTAATTGCATTCTTTTCCTGCTCATGCTGCAAATAGTTTGGGCCGGCAGCGCGACCTGGAATCTCAATCCCACCAACAGCCAGTGGAAAATCGCTGCCAATTGGGCGTCTGGCCACGCGTTAAATCGTTAAAGAGGAATTTGGGCGCCCACTCGAGATTTTTCAGCGCAAAAAATCAAGCCTGCAGGGCGAGTTGTCTCGGAATCGCTAAGATCGACAATCAGCCATTCCGTTTCCGGCCGATTTCTTCGAGCAACTCGATCTGGATCTGCTGAATTTCGAACAGCCGATTGTATTGCTTCCGCAAGAGGTGATCGATTTTTTCGTGGAGGTGCCGGATTTCGAGCTCGGCTTTCAGGTTGACTTTGTAGTCGTTTTCCGCGCGTAACCGGTCCCGCGACTCGGCCCGGTTTTGACTCATCATGATGATCGGCGCCTGAATCGCAGCGAGGGTTGAGAGGATCAGATTCAGCAAAATGAATGGATAGGGATCGAACGCGCGATTCAGCAGAAAAATGGCGTTTAGGATGATCCAGCCGAACAACACCGCGCCGAAGAGGATGATGAATCGCCAGCTTCCACCGAATGACGCGATCCGATCGGATAGCCGTTCCCCGAACGTGAGCTTTGTCTCGAATTGTTTGCTGATGTCGCTGGAGAGGATTTCGTGTTCCTGCAAACTTTCGATGACTTCTTGGTCCAGCGTGGAAAGTTCGCCGATCTCCTCCTGCAGGACTTCTTTCACATAATTTTTTCGGAATTCGCCCAGATCATCCAAACAAACAAAACTTTTGTCGTCCAAATCGGGCACGCTTTTCTTAATGAATTCAACGAGCGATGGCCGGATCAATTCCGCGATCATGCCGTCATGCGGCGACCTTGGTTTCTTGCAGATCTGACAAATGAGTGTGGCGGGCGCGGTTTTGGTCATCGGATGCGAACTGGAAAGTAGAACAGCTGTGGTTGATTTGTCGAATCCTGGCGCGCGCGGCAGCGTGTATTGACGAAATAATGTCCGGGGGAGCGCACGCGCCTCGCGTGCTGGTTTCGGCGCCTCGCCGAAACAATCTTCTGAGCGAAATAAATTTCAGGATTCGTCGGCTCGGCAGAGTCTCGCCCCACTAGCAACAGGCGATTAAGAGCCTGCCCTGAGCGAAGTCGGTTGGGTCAATCGGCCCGTACCTGGATCGCGCGCGACCCTTCGAAGATTTTTCGCAGAAACCGCAATTAAATGATTGCAACGGGCCTGAGCTCCTTTTTAGACTCGCAAACAGTTGAAAAAAAGCGCAACAGCTCGCGCGGTGTCCGCATTATTGCGGGTCGTGGTGGTGGTGGGACACTCGTGTCAGTGAAGAGGGGATGGCCAGCATCGTCGGACGCGACAAGCGGTATCATGTTTGCGGCGGGGCGCATGGTTTCTATGACGCGGGAGAACTGATCCGAAAACATCACCCGGACGTTTTGCTAATCGAGCCATTACTGATGGGGGGATGATGTTCTCGTGTTTATCAGCCAGCGCGCGATATTGACGGATGGCTCACGTGCACATCTCGATTGTCGGAGCGACGCTTATCGCGCTCTTTTCCATGACAGCCGTGGCAACACCGCCTCCAGGCACGAGCGGAATAGAAGGCACGATTATCGTCTCGCCGACCCGCCCCGGACCGATCAGGAAAGATGAGGGGCCGAGTGTTGCGCCTGTGCGTAACGCGCAGTTCGCGATTAAAGCCGGCGATGCCACCGTGAAGACCTTCACGACAGATGGCGAGGGGCG
>WNGF01003944.1_pt1 | contig 19672 bp, 16 predicted proteins | sample 5400641 | NCBI WGS metagenome assembly WNGF01 (sample SAMN13153371, study PRJNA577476) | soil metagenome | isolation source: 80 cm soil or saprolite under grassland replicate 2 | place: USA:California | collected 2016-06-15
CTCGCCCACCCGGAGCACGTCGCGGGCGAAGATGGGGAGGAGCGCGGTCGCGCCGCCGAAGAGGACGGCGAAGAGGTCGAGGCTCATCGCCCCGAGGAGGAGCGGCTGGCGGAAGACGAAGCGGACGCCGTCGGTCAGCGCCGCGACGAGGTGGTCCGGCCCCGCCGGCTGCCGCGGCCGCGGCCGCGGCGCGATCGTCGCGAGCCCGAGGAGCCCGACCGCCGAGAGCGCCACGACGACGGCGTAGGCGAGCCGCGGTCCCCCGAGCGCGATGAGGCCGCCCCCGAGCGCAGGGCCCACGACCATCGCCGAGTGGAAGATCGAGGACCGCCAGGTCGAGGCGTTGAGGTAGTGCTCGCGCGGGACGAGCTCAGCGCCGAGCGCCGAGGTGGTCGGGCGGAAGAAGGCGCGACCGAGGCCGGCGAGCGCCTGCGCGGCGTAGAACGGCAGCACCGCGCGCGGCGTCCCGACCGAGAGGACGAGGAGCCACGCGCCGCTCGCGGCGACGACGACGAGCGTCGCGGCGGACAGGGCGCGCCGGTCCAGCCGGTCCGCCGCCCAGCCGCCGACGAGCGTCAGCGCGAGGAACGGCGCGGCCTCGGCGAGCCCGACGAGGCCGAGCGAGAGCGGGTCGCGGGTGAGGGCGTACACCTGCCAGCCGAGGACGGCGCTCTGGATCTGCGTGGCGATCTGCACCGCGCCGATCGCGACGAGAAAGGCGCGGTACTCGCGGAAGCGCAGGGCGGCGTAGCTGTCGTGGGGCAGCCTCATCCGGCTGCCCCTGCGCTCGCCTTCTCCGGTCATGAGCTCGCCGACGTGTAATGGCCGATCGAGCGGAGCCAGACGAGCCGCGAGAAGGCGGCGAACGCCGCCGCTCCCGCGAGCGCCGCCGCCGCGTCCGCCGGACCGAAGTCCTTCCCGAGCAGCGCCCTCGCAGGGATGGTCGTCATGACCGCGAGCGGGACGACGAAGGTGAACACCGCCCGCAGCGCACCGCGGAAGACGTCGGAGGGCCAGCGCGCGGCGTCGAAGATCGAGACGAACAGGTAGGAGAGGTTGTCCACCTTCACGACGAAGAACGCGGCGGAGACGACGAGGATCCAGAGCGAGTAGAGGATGAGCGCGGCGCACCCGAGGAGGAGCGTCGCCGCGACCACGTGGGCGGGCGACGGCCAGCGCCCGAGCCGGTGGAACGCGACCGCGAACACCCCGAGGCCGCCGAGGACGTCCACGACCCGCCAAGGCTGGAACTTCTGGGTCGAGACGAGGAACTGCGCGTCGGCAGGCTTCAGGAGGACGAAGTCGAGCGTCCCCTTGCGGATGTGCTCGACGACGCTCGCGAGCGACGGGTTCACCGCGCCCTCGAGCACCCCCTTCATCACCATGAACCAGCCGATGACGACGAGCGCCTCCTCGAAGCTCCACCCTGCGATCCCCGCGCGCTTCCCGAACACGACGAGGAGCGGGACGAGCCCCCACCCCGTCCAGAACAGGGCGAGGCCCCCCTGCACGAGGAAGTCGAGGCGGTACTGCATCGCGACCGTCGCGGACGCGCGGAGCTGGATCGCGAGGAGCCGGAGGTAGCGGAGCATCGGTTCGTCACCCACCGTACGCCGAGAAGCGCCGGAGCCCCGCGCGCCAGACGAGGCGGGCCCCCACCGCGAGCGCTCCGACGAAGGCCCACTGGATGGCGAGCTCGTGCAGCGCGGCCGCCCGCGGGGTCAGCCCGATCACCATCTCGACCGGGAACGCGAGCATGTACCGGAACGGCAGGAAGCGCGCCGTCACCTCGAGCCAGCGCGGGAACAGCTCGAGCGGCACGAGGTAGCCGGAGAACACGCCGAACAGGCCGAGCCAGACCTCGAACAGCGCGCCGGACGACTCGACCCAGAAGGCGAGCGCGCCGATGAGCGCCATCGCGAGGAAGGTGATGAGCCAGCCCCCCACGAGCGCGAGCGGGAAGATCGCGGCGAGGAGCGGGTCGCGCGTGAGCCGCTCGCCGCCGGTGGCGAGCAGCGCGCCGACGGCGATCGGGACGACGGCGACCAGCCGGAGCGGCATCGCACCGACGTTCTCCGCGGCGTACGCGACGAGCGGGTGGATGGGGCGGAGGAGCCGGAACGCGAGCGTCCCCTGGCGGATCTCGAAGTTCACCTCCCAGATCACCCACGCGCCGGTCATGAGCCTCACGACGAGCGCGGCGAGGTAGTAGGCGGTGAAGTCCGCCTGCCCGAAGCGACCGACGGGCGCGTCGCGCGCGACCGCGCTCATGAGCGCGAGCATCACGAGCGGCATCGTCGTGGAGAGAAGCCACACGAGCGTCTCGGCGCGGTACGCGACTGCCTCGGCGAGGCCGACGCGGACGAGGGTGGGGACGGCGCGGAGCGCGCGGCGCACCCGAGGAGCGTAACCCGGATGGCGCGGGCGTGCCCGCGGGCGATCGGCCGGGCGCGAGCCTCTCGACTGCGCTAGACCTCGCAGCGTGGCGAAGTCGACCGAGCTGAACGCGCTCCTCGTCGACCGGGCGGACGTCGCGCCCGGGCTCGTCGTCCTGCGCATCGCGCCGCGCGGGTGGACACTCCCGCTGTTCACGCCCGGGCAGTTCGCGGTGATCGGCCTGCCCGCGTCGGCGCCGAAGGTGCCCCACTCGGATCCGGAAGACCCGGACGCCGACCCGCGCCGCTTCATCCGGCGCGCCTACTCGATCGCGTCCTCGTCGAGGCAGCGCGAGTACGTGGAGCTGTTCGTCGCGCTCGTGACGTCGGGCGAGCTCACGCCGCGCCTCCTCGCGCTCCGCCCGGGCGATCCGCTCTGGCTCGGCCCGAAGTTCACCGGGATGTTCACGCTGCGCGATGTGCCGTCCGACCGGAACCTCGCCATGATCGCGACGGGCACGGGGCTCGCGCCGTACATGAGCATGCTGCGGACCGAGCTGCTCGGCCGCTCCGGCCGCCGGATCGCCCTCCTCCTCGGCGCCCGCCACTCGTGGGACCTCGGCTACTCCCGCGAGCTCTTCACGATGCAGCGCGAGTCCCCCGAGCTCACGGTGCTCCGCATCGTGAGCCGCCCGAAGGAGGAGCGCGAGCCGTGGCCGGGTCCGATCGGGCACGTGCAGCAGCTCTGGAGCGGCGGCGCGCTCGAGCGCGCGTGGGGGTTCCGGCCGACGCCTGCGGACACCCACGTCTTCCTCTGCGGCAATCCGGCCATGATCGACGACATGACCAAGTTGCTCGAAGGCGAGGGGTTCCGGCTCCACGCGCCGCGCGCCCCGGGCGAGATCCACGTCGAGCGGTACTGGTGAGCTCGCGTCGCTGCGCGCTGCGCCGGATGGTCGAGGACGTGGCGCGCACCGCCAAGTAGGGAGGCGCCGCCGGAGAAGCACGCGCGCGCGCGAGCGGGCGGACGCCTGCGCGCTTCCCGCCCGCACCGGCCGAGATCTGCAGCCGTCCCCGGCCTCGCACTATAGAACTCCTTCCGCGAGGAGGTCTCGATGGCGACGAAGGCGGAGGAGTTCCGCTACTGGACGGAGCGGTCGGGCCCGAAGAAGCCGAAGAGCCCGCCCCGCCCGCGGCGCGACGTTCCGGTGGACACCGCGCAGCCCGGGGTGAGCGCGACCGATCGCAGGAGGGGGCGAAAGGAGTCGGTGCACGCGGCGAAGAAGGCGGCGTACGTGCTCGAGGACTCGAACGGGAAGCCTTCACGCCGCTCGACGCGCAAGTCGTCGAACCGCCAGAAGACGGATTCCCAGATGCGCGCGAAGCTGCGGACGGGGGAGGTCAACCCCGGCGCGAGGGGCGCGCGCCCGCGCTGACTCCCGATCATGACCGCGCTGCGCATCTGCATCGACGTGGACGATCTCGACGACGCCGTCGGGTTCTACACGCGAGCCCTGGCTCACGCCCGGGCGCCGGGACGACGAGTGGGCGGAGCTCCTCGGGGCGCCTTGCCCCATCGATCTGCTCGCGAAGCCGCCTAGCACCGCCGCGCTGCCGACGGGGACGCGCGCGCTCCGCGCTTACGAGCGCCACTGGACGCCGGTGCACCTCGACATCGTCGTGGACGACGTCGACGCCGCCGTCACCCGCGCCGTCACGGCGGGCGCGGCGCTCGAGCGCGCGGTCGAAACGAAGGCGTGGGGTCGGATCGCGCTCCTCGGCGATCCCTTCGGCCACGGGTTCTGCCTGCTCGAGTTCAGGGGGCGCGGCTACGACGAGGTGCTCTCGCCGCGGTAGCCCTTCGCGGCCGCAGTCGTCGGGCGCGGGGGCGGTATGATCCCCGGAACACCGCGCCCGGCGGGGCGCGTTCCCTTTCCCCTGAGGTCCCGTGGACGATCCCGTGCTCCTCCAGGTCGACGGTCCGGTCGGGACCGTGGTCCTCAACCGGCCGCAGTCGCTGAACGCGTTCGATCTCGACCTGGGGCGCGGCCTCGGGCGGCTCGCGGCCGACCTCCCGCGGCGCGACGATCTGCGCGTCGTCGTCCTCCGCGGCGCGGGCGCCGCGTTCTCGGCCGGGGGCGACGTGGCGGCGTTCCGCGGAGCGCCGGAGGAGCTCCTCCCGAGGCTCGGCGAGATCATCGACCACTTCCACGCCTTCGTGCTCGCGTTGCGGTCGATCGCGCCCCCCGTGATCGGGGCGGTCCACGGCGCGGCGGCGGGCGGCGGCTTCTCGCTCGCGCTCGCGACCGACGTCACCATCGCCGCGGACGACGTGCGGTTCGCGCCCGCGTACCGCAGGCTCGGAACGAGCCCCGACGGCGGCGGGACGTTCTTCCTGTCCCGGCTCGTCGGGCCGAAGAAGGCGGCGGAGCTGTTTCTCGCCGGCGGCTCGTACGGCGCAGAGGAGGCGCTCCGGCTCGGGCTCGTCAACCGCGTCGTGCCCGCCGCGCGCCTCGACGACGAGGTGCGCGCACTCGCGGCGACGTTCTGCGGGAACGCGCGCTGCGCCGCGCGCGAGACGAAGGCGCTCCTCAACCGCGAGCTCCTCGGCCCGCTCCGCGAGCACCTCCAGGCCGAGAAGCGCGCGTTCCTCGCGTGCGCCGCGACGAGCGAGTTCGCCGAGGGCGTGGCCGCGTTCCTCGAGAAGCGGGCGCCGCGGTTCGGGTGACGAGGGGCGAGGAGCGCGCGACGGGTCACGCGGCTGTCCTGGACCTGGACCTGGACCGGTCGTGGACCGGGCTGGGGCCGGGCCGCGATCCACCACCGCCCGCGCCCTGTGGTCGCGGATCGGGAACCGGGCGGCCTGGGCCGCGATCCACCACCGCCCGCGCCCTGAGGTCGTGGATCGGGAACCGGGCCTGGGCCGCGATCCACCACCGCCCGCGCCCTGAGGTCGTGGATCGGGAACCGGGCCTGGGCCGCGATCCACCACTTCCCGTTCACCCTGAGCGTAGCGCCGCCGCAGGCGGTGCGGAGTCGAAGGGCGCCCCACCCCGCTCACTTTGAATCGGCTGATATGGTCATCGCGCTGCCCGTTATTGCCCCGCATTGGCGCCGTTTGTCAGACCGTCATGGCAGCATTCATCCATGCCCGCGCCGAACACCGCCACCCAGCAAGCCCTCGCCCTCCCCTTCCGCGGCGGCGCGCGCCGCGGCGCGGGAAGGAAGCCCGCCGGCGACCGCGCTCGCGTGCCGCACGCGGCGCGCGACGAGGTGCGGCCATACCACCCCGTCCACGTGACGCTCCGGGTGGCGGAGCACGTCTGGAACCTGCGCAGCGAGCGGTCGTACCGGATCATCGACGCGGCGCTCCGTGCGGCGCGGCGGCGTCCCGAGTTCCGGGTCGTGCACTTCAGCATCCAGGGGAACCACGTGCACCTGATCGTCGAGGCGAACGGGACGCGGGCGTTCGCGCTCGGCGTCCGCGCCCTCTCGATCCGGCTCGCGCGCGGGCTGAACGCGATGATGGGCCGGAGCGGCCCGGTCTTCTCGGACCGCTACCACGCCCACGTGCTCCGCACGCCCGCGGAAGTGCGCAATGCCATCCGTTACGTGCTCGGAAATTTCGAGAGCCACGCCGAGCGCCGCGGCGAGCCGAGGTCGACGAAGGGCTGGGTGGACCCGTTCTCGTCCGCGGCGATGAAGACGCCGCGGGAGGCGCAGGGGTCGCTGTTCGTCGAGCCGGCGACGTGCGAGGCGGGGACGTGGTTGCTCAGGCGGGGACCGGAGCGAAGGTGACGCGTCGAACACGGCAACTCTCGCATTGATGCAAGGCGCAGCCGGTCATGAGATCAGGCGGGTTTGGCGCGGTGCGGCCGGCGGTCCCTTTCCTGCAAGGCACCGGAGACTGCGCGACAGCCGCAGGACTGTGCTTGACAGAGCACCCGACCCACGGCCGCAGGCGGAGATTATTTCCACCGGCGGGCTCGCACGCTCCGCCACGATGATCATCGACCCGGGCGACTACGCCGACGACCCGGAACGCTTGGGGGGCAGACAACCGCGAGTGACGTGGCGAGCGGCCCCCCGGGGGCTTCTCCCGCGACGTGACTCCTGGGCCGGTGGACCTCCGAGCCCGTCGCCGGGCAGCGTCCACGGGCGCGACGCGGCGCTAGCGACGCAGGTCAGTCCGACATCCAGACCCGTCGGAAGTCGGCCCCGCGCCGCGGGAGGTAGTAGACGGAACTGGCACTCGCGTCCTTGAAGTAGTCGATCCCGTCCCACTTGAGATCGAGTTCCTCAGGCTGGCCGCGCTCGCAGCTGTGGCTCCTTCCGCATGCCGTGGGGTGCACCGCGCGGAGCACGTCGATCCCCATCACGCCGAGTACGACTCGGCCGTCCCCCAGCTCGATTCGATGGGGACGGGAAGCAGGATGTCGCTCGCCTGATGCTGTCCGCGAACGGCAAGCGGGCTGCGCTTATCATCTCGCTCACCACCTCTGGCACGAAAGTTAAGTCGCCGCGCACTACGGCGAAGCGGTCCGCGCTTTCCTTTCTCCAGCCGTCGCCCAGTTCAGCCGGCGTCGGGAGTCGCCAGCCTTCTGTGGAGCCGGGCTTCGCGTCGGAGACTTCGCGAGCAGCGGGACCAGCCGCTACCGTGAAGGCGAGCAGGATCTTGAGAGCGGTCACACGCGCAGTATGCCGCACGCATGGTAACTGCTGCTACTGCCGCAGGTGGACATCCCGACCTAGGTCCGGGCTAGAACCGCGCACCTCGCAGGCGGGGCATGAAGAAGCAAACTGGCCCCGGGAGCGGGTGACTCCGAGAGCGGTTGCAGGCCCCCGCAACCATCTGAGGCCCCGATCCCGAACCGCGGTCGGGGGCTTCGCGTTCGCGTGCCAAACCGTCTCGCCGCGCCTCGACGACAGGACGTCCTACTTCCCGGCCTTCCGGCACGTCGTGCTGGACTCGTACCGGTACGTCAGCGTTCCCGTCACGCCGGGCCCGAAGTCCAGGTCCAACTCCCCGGACGCCAAGTCGTTCTTGTTCGTGACCATCCCCAGCGATACGTCGAACACTCTTGTTGATCGATGGGCCGCGTTCATCACCCTGCCACCGAACTCTCCGAGAGCGACGTTCCTGCCAGCCGCTCCACCGGTGGAGGTGCTCACGATGGTCACCGTCTGGCCGCCAGGTGCATCGTCGATCCTCTCCACCTTGTGCTGATAGCCAATCTCCAACCCTCCGGGAAAAGACGGCGCGGAGAAGCTCGAGCTCGATGACCATGTGTCGCCGGCCGATACGACAGGGGGGAGATGGTTCAGCGGCCCGAAGTTGACGGCCAGCACCCTGCGGAGGTCGCCCATCATGCGCTCCCACTCGGCGCCATCACTCATCCAGCTCCGGAATGCAGACCACATCTTCGCCACGTTGCCATCGGCGGGTCCGATTCCATCCTCCGATGCGGTGCCGTCGGGGTTCACGTGCCCCGTGAACGCGGTCTGCACCATCGCTCGTGGCACGAAGCAGGTCGACGTTGCGGCCTCGCTTTCCGAGTCGCAGACCGCGCCGTTCCGAACGACGGCCATACGACGTGGCCGCCACTCAAGCCGCTTGGTGCCGGAGGAATCAGCCTCCCCGACGATCAGGTCCGCCACCTCCGTCGTCGTGATCCGCGTCCCCCTCCTCCGCCCCCCTCCATACGCACGCATGGCGGTGTCCAGATCAGTCTGGTCACGCGCCTCGCAGAGATACACGCCCGGAGACCATCGACGCTCCAGCCGCACCTGCTGCGGAACGTTCGGCCTGCATCCTGGGATCGCGACGGTGAAGAACAGGACGACGCATGCCCCCATCCTCATTCCCGGCCGCGCGGTCAGAGACCCCACCAGCACGAGACCCCCAGTCCTGCGCATGTCACCTCTCTCCAGGAACGGATGCCAGCGCCGTTGAGAGTACCAGACCGACGCGCGCTCTCGCGCCGGACCGAGCGGTCCGGTCGCGCCGCTCGCTCACGGCTCGATGACCAGTACAGCCGAATCAAACTCCGCGCCGACGCGCCTTTGCGACGTGCACGAACGCTCGTCGCTCGCGCCGGTACGCGGCAATCATCGCGGTCGCGCCGCGCCAACCCGCGCAAACGGCCACAATCCAGCCCGAAACCGCCCGTACCCGCGGTCCCGCTCGGTCCTCGGCCCCGCCCACGCTGCTCCGGTCGCTCCTCGGCCCCGCCGCCCCTACTCGGAGTCGAGCCACTGCTGGAAAGGCTCGAAGGACTGGGGTCGGCCGAGGAAGTCCTTCACGAGGTCGGCGGCGGGTTTCGAGCCGCCGGCCTCGAGGATGGCCTTGCGGTAGCGGCGCGCGGGCTCGGGGCTCATGAGGCCGGCCTCGCGGAAGGGGCCGAAGAGGTCCTTCGCGATCACGAGCGACCACATGTACGTGTAGTAGATGGCCGAGTAGCCATCGAGGTGGCCGAAGGACTCCTGGAAGTAGCTCCCCTCCACGTGGCGGAACGGCGTGTAGCGCTCCTGCAGCTCCGCGACGAGGGCGGTCGTGTCGAGGCCCACCGGGTCGCGGCGGTGCAGCTCGAGGCTCGTCGCGGCGTAGAACATCTGCTGCCGCACCATGAGCCCCTTGCCGTACTCGTCCGCGCCCTTCATGCCCTTCACGAGCGCGGCGGGGATCGGCTCGCCGGTCTCGACGTGGCGCGCGAACCCGGCGAGCACGCCCGGATCCCAGACCCACTCCTCGAGCATCTGCGAGGGCGCCTCGACGAAGTCCCACTCGGTCGCGACGCCGGACTGCCCCGCCCAGCGCGTGTGGCCGCCGAGCACGTGGTGGAGGAGGTGCCCGAACTCGTGGAAGAAGGTCTTCACGTCCCCGTGCTCCATGAGCGCGGGCGCGCCGGGCGCCGGGCGGGGGAAGTTGCAGACGAGGACGCCCTCCGGCAGCCGCACGCCCTGCTGCCCGGACGAGAGCGTGAACTGGGCGTAGTGCTTGTACTTGCCGTCGCGCGGGTGCATGTCGAGGTAGACGCGCCCGAGCAGCTCCTCGCCCTCGACGACGTCGTAGACCTCGACCTCCGGGTGCCACACCGCCGCGTCCACGCGGCGGTAAGTGATCCCGAAGAGCCGCGCGGTGACGTCGAGCACGCCGTCCTTCACGCGCGTGTACTCGAAGTAGGGCCGCACCGACTGCGAGTCGAAGCCGTACTCCTCCGCCTTGATCCGCTCCTGGAGCCAGGCCGAGTCCCACGGCTCGACCCGCTCGGCGCCGGGCGCGTCCTTGCGCTTGCGCGCGAGGAGCTGCGCGTGGTCGCGGCGCATGCGCGCCTCGGCGGCGCCCGTGATCTTCTCGACGAACTCGGCGGCTGCGTCGGCCGAGCCGATCATCTTGTCCTCGGTGACGTAGGCCGCCCACGACGGATAGCCGAGGACGCGCGCGAGCTCGGCGCGGCGCGCGAGCATCCGGCCGAGGACGTCGAGGTTCCGCGGGTGGCCGCGGAGCCGGTAGAGGCGCCAGAGCGCCTCGCGCGCCCGCTCGCTCCGCGCATACGTCATGAACGGGACGTAGTCGGTGTTGTCGGTCGTGACGGTCACCTTCCCGCCGGGGCCGAGCGGGTGGGTCTTCCGCCAGTCCTCGGGGAGGCCGTCGAGCTCGGCGGGATCGAGCTCGAGCTTCCTCACGTCATCCTTGATGTTCCGCCCGAACTCCTGGCCGATCCGGACGAGCTCGTCGCGGAGCGCCCGCACCCGCGCGCGCGTCGGCTCGTCCCGGTCCACGCCGGCGCGCCGGAAGTCGCGCAAGCTCTTCACGACGAGGTGGCGCGTCGCGACGTCCTCCCCCGACACGTCGAGCGCCGCGAGCGCGTCGTGGAGTCCGCGATCGAGCGACAGCTCGGTCGAGAGCGCGTCCACCTCCTGCTCGGCGGCCTCGGCCGCGTCGCGCAGCCGCGGATCGGGGTGGACGTTCCGCGCCAGGCTCGCGCGGGAGGCCGCCTCGCCGAGCGAGGCGAACGCGGCGTCGAACGCGCGGAGCGTCCCGATCGTGTCGCGCGCGCCGACCGCCTTCGCGCGCGCGGCCTCCGCGCGGGCGCGCTCCATGTCGCGCCGGCAGCCGTTCGTGAAGTCTTCGGGGGTGCGGATCAGCTCTCGGGACGCGTCGGGGCGCATGGGTCCGGGGATATTAACCGCGACGCGCGCGCGGGCTACATCCCGAGGAGCCGCATCAGCCGGACCTGCATGCGCCGCGGCGCCGCTCACATCTCCGGCTTCGTCTCGCGCATCATGATCCAGGTGACGGCGTCCTTCGGCGGCAGCCCCTCGTAGAGCACGCGGAACACCGCCTCGGTGATCGGCATCTCGACGCCGATCCGGTGCGCCAGCTCGCGCGCGCTCTTCGCGTTCCGGACGCCCTCCGCGACCTGGCCAAGCTCCCTCTGGATGTCGTCCACGTTCTTCCCCGCGGCGAGGCCGCGGCCGACGGTCCGGTTGCGCGAGAGGTCGGAGGAGCAGGTGAGCACGAGATCGCCGAGGCCGGAGAGGCCGGACAGCGTGAGCGGGTTCGCGCCCTTGCGGACGGCGAGCCGCGAGATCTCCGCGAGGCCGCGGGTGATGAGCGCGGCGAGCGAGTTCGCGCCGAAGCCGAAGCCGTCCGAGATGCCGGCCGCGATCGCGACGACGTTCTTCACGCAGCCGCCGATCTCGCAGCCGACGACGTCACCCGACGTGTAGGGCCGGAAGCTCTTCGTGTGGAAGGCGTCCTGCACCTGCTTCGCGATCCGCTCCCAGCGCGCCGCGACGGTGACCGCCGTGGGAAGCCCCTTCGCGACCTCCTTCGCGAACGAGGGGCCGGAGAGGACCGCGATGTACGGGTGGAGCGGCACCGGGAGGACGTCCTCCAGCACCTCGCTCATCGTCATGAGCGTCTCGAGCTCGATCCCCTTCGCGACGCAGACGATCGGCGTGCCGGCGTGGACGTGCCGCTTCGCCTCGATCGCCACCTGCCGCACCGCGTGCGACGGCACCGCGACGACGACGAGCTCCGAACCCTCGAGCGCCTTCGCGATGTCGGCCGCCGCATGGAGCGACGCCGGGAGCGCCACGCCCGGGAGGTAGCGCTCGTTCCGGTGGTTCTTCGCGATGTCGTCGAGGAGCGAGGTGTCCTTGTCCCACGCGGTGACGGTGTAGCCCTTGCCGCCGAGGAGCGAGGAGAGCGCGGTTCCCCACGAGCCGGCGCCGAGCACGGTGCAACGCATGGACGTCCTCCCTTCGAGTGGCGTCCATCCTACCCGCGAGGCGCGCCGCCGCGCGCCGGAAACGGGGAGGCCCCGACCAGGCGGCCGGCCGCCACCCCGTCCGACCGCGCGCGTCACCCCACCGCAGCGGCGACGAGCTTCTCGAACGGCCAGGGCCGGGCGGCCGCGAGCGCGAGGACGCGGCGGCGGAGCGCCGGCCGCCGCGAGAGCGCGAGCATGAGCCGCGTCCAGGCGGCGTAGGGACGGAACCGACGGCGCCAGGCGGCCTCGTACGGGCGGAGGGCGACCTCGGTCGCGCCGCGGGCGAGCGCTCCGGGGAGGAGCGCGGCGAGGTCCGCGGCGCACCCAAACGCGAGCGAGAGCCCTTCGCCCGTGAGCGCGTCGACGTACCCGGCGGCGTCGCCGAGCAGGACGAGCCGGTCCGCGACGCGCGCGCGGGCCGCCTGGTCGAACGGCCCCGCGCCGCGCGGCGCGGAGTCCTCCCGGGCGCCCCCGATCCGCCGCGCGACGGCGGGAAACCGCTCGAGGAGGCGGCGCGGATCCCCCGCGGCGCCGGGCTCGTAGAGGAAGGCGACGCCGACGCGCGCCGGCCCCGCCGGCCAGACGTAGGCCTCCGCGCCGCCGCCGAAGTGGACCTCGACGTCGTCCGACCACGGCGCGAGCGCGAAGTGGCGCCGCAGGCCGTAGCGCGCGGGCGCGCGGGGCGGGAGCGCGAGCCCCTCGCGGCGGCGCGTCGGCGAGTTGAGCCCGTCCGCCGCGACGAGGACGCGGGCGCGGACCTCGAGGCCGGTCGCCTCCGCGACGATCGCGTCGCCGAGGCGGCGGTGGCGGACGACCGGCGCGCCCTGGATCACCTCCGCGCCCGCTCCCCGGGCGCGCGAGAGGAGCGCCGCCGAGAGCGCCGTCCGCCGGACCGCGACGCCGCCGGGCGGCGGCAGCGCCAGGCGCGCCTCGCCGGCGGCCGCGTCGATCCAGCGGATCGCCCGGAGCGGCGAGCGGTCTGCGGCGGCGACGAGGTCGAGGACGGCGAGCGGCGCGAGGGCGCGGACGCCGGCGGGCAGGATGCCCTCCCCGCACGCCTTGTCGAGCGGACCCTCGCGCCGCTCGAGCACGGCGACGTCGAGGCCGCGCCTCGCCGCGAAGGCGGCGAAGGCGAGCCCGGCGGGGCCGCCGCCCACCACCACCACGTCGCGGGTCCGCCCGCTCACCCGCCGCCCCGCCGCCGCGCGCGCCGGAACGCGAGGTGCGAGCGCGCCGCCTCGAGCGCGAGCCGGAGCGCGCCGACCGCGCGCGGCGGGGCGAGGGCGCCCGCCTGGAAGCGCCGCAACGCCTCCTGTCTGCGGAGCTTGCCGGACGAGGTCCGCGGGAGCGTACCCGGAGCGAGCAGGACCAGCGTGTGCGGCGCGACGCCGGTCCGGTCGAGGATCGCCCGCCGCGCGGCCGCGTCCACCGCCGCGTCGCTCTGGCCGTCCTCGGCGCGCCGCTCGGCGAGCACGAGCAGCGCCTCGCCGTCGCCGCCCGCCGGCACGAACCCGAGCGCGACGGCGCAGCCGGGCCGCAGGCCCGGGAGCCCCGCGAGCGCCGCCTCGAACTCGTCGGGGGCGCGGTTCGCGCCGCGCACGACGACGAGGTCCTTCGCGCGGCCGTGGACGAAGAGCTCGCCGTCGGCGACGAAGCCGAGGTCGCCCGTGTCGAGCCAGCCGCCCCGCAGCGCCTCCGCGGTGGCCGCGGCGTCGCCGAGGATCTCGCGCAGCAGCGACGGCCCGCGCACGAAGATCCGGCCGAGCCGCCCCTTCTCGGCGGGCGCGCCCTCCGCGTCGCGCAGGTCGACCTCGACCCCCGGGAGCGGCGCGCCGACCGAGACCACCTCCCGGGTGCCCGGCGCGACGACGCCGTCCCTCGCGAGCCGCACGGGGTCGACGCGGCGACCCTCGAGCGGCCGACCCGGCCGGGCGAAGGTGACCGCGAGCGCCGCCTCGGCGAGGCCGTAGACCGGCACGAGCGCTCCGCCGTCGAACCCGTGTCTCCCGAACCGCTCGGCGAAGCGGCGCATGGCGTCGCCCGAGACGGGCTCCGCCCCGTCGAGCGCGAGCCGCCAGGGCGCGAGCGAGTGCCCCTCGAGGTCCTCGTCGCGCACGCGCGCGGCGGCGTAGGCGTACGCGAAGCTCGGCGCGGCGGAGATCGTCCCGCGGTGGCGCGCGATCGCGCGGAGCCAGAGGGCGGGGCGCGCGAGGAAGTGCTCGGGGGGGAGGAGCACGAGCGGCCCCGGGTAGCTCATCGCGCCGAGCAGCGCTCCGATGAGCCCCATGTCGTGGTAGAGCGGCAGCCACGACACGAGCACGTCGGCGGGGCCGGGCGCGGTCGCCGCGACGAGCGCGTCCGCCTGGGCGGCGAGCGCGGCGTGCGTGAGCGCGACGGGCTTCGGATCCACGGTCGAACCCGACGAGAACTGCACGAGCCCGAGCGCCTCCGGCGCGACGTCCCGCGAGATGCGCGCCGGGATGCCGGCGAGCTCTCCCGCGTCGCGGCACCCGAGCTCCGGGCGCGCGCGCTCGACCGCGGCGCCGAGCAGCCGGCGCGTGCCGCCGCCCGACACGACGAGGCGCGCGCCGGAGACGGCGAGCATCCGCCCGGTCGCGGCGCCGTACTCGTCCATCCGCCCGAGCCGCACCGGCGGGTAGAGCGGCACCGGCACCGCGCCGGCGAGCCACGCGCCGAAGAAGGCGTCGAGGAACGCGGGCTCGGTGCGCAGCACGATCGCGATCCGGTCGCCGTGCCGGACGCCCATCGCTGCGAACGCCGCTGCGGCGCGCTCGGCCCGGCCGCGGACCTCCGACCACGACAGCCAGGTCTCGCGCTCGTTCAGATCCACGAAGGTGACGCCGGATGGGTGACTCGACGCGCGCGCGAGCGCGTGGGCGAGCGTCGGGTGGCGCGCCGGCGGCGCGGGCGGGCCCCGCAGGATCACGGCGCGCCGTCCTCCGCGGCGGGGAGGTGCGCGGGCGCCGCGCGTGACGCGACGAGCCGGGCGAGGTCGGCGAGCGTCCGTGTCTCCGCCGCGTCGTCGTCCGTGAGGATGACCCGGAATCGATCCTCGACGGCGACGACGAGGCCGAGGAGCGCGAGCGAGTCGAGCCGCTCCCCGAGCGGCTCGTCCGGCGCCGGCGGGTCGCCCTCGAGCCGGAGGTCGTCGCGCGCGATCCGCAGGATCTCGCGCGCGATCGCCCGCTCGCGCCCGGCGAGGCCGCCGACGGCCTCGTCCCAGCGATCCGGCGCGGGAGGGGGAGCAGGGACCATCACGTTCACCACCGGAGCAGGAGCAGCTCGGACGAGAACCCCGGCCCCATCGCGGCGAGCAGGCCGACGTCGCCGGGACGTGCGTCCTTCGCGTCGAGGAAGTCGCCGAGGACGAAGAGCACCGAGGCGGACGAGAGGTTCCCGACCTCGCGGAGCGAGCGCCACGAGCGCTCGAGCGCGGCGGGCGGGAGCGCGAGCGCGCGTCGGAAGGCCTCGATCACCTTCGGACCGCCGGTGTGCGCCACCCAGTGGCGGACGTCGCCGCGGACGAGGCCGTGCTCGGCGAGGAAGGCGTCCACGTCTCCGCCGACGCGCGCCTCGATCACCTCCGGCACCTTCGCGGAGAGGACGACCTTGAAGCCCCCGTCGCCGACGTCCCAGCCCATCACCCACTCCGTCTCGGGGTAGAGGACGGAGCGCGTCGCGACGACACGCGGGCCGACCGCGCCGTTCGCGCGGGCGCCACCGGCGAGGACGACCGCCGCCGCGCCGTCGCCGAAGAGGCCGGTCGCGACGAGGTTCGCGACCGACGCGTCATCGCGCTGCAGCGTGAGCGAGCAGAGCTCGACGGAGAGCATCACGGCCACCTCGCCCGGGAAGGCGCGCAGCGCGTCGGACGCGCGGGCGAGGCCCGCCGCGCCGGCGAGGCAGCCGAGCCCGAAGATCGGCGTCCGCTTCACCGACGACTTGAGGCCGAGCCGGTTCATGAGCTTCGCGTCGAGCGAGGGCGTCGAGATGCCGGTGACGGTCACGAAGTATAGGTGGTCCACGTCGCGCGGCGAGAGCCCCGCCGCCGCGAGCGCGCCGCGGATCGCGGCCTCGCCGATCTCGACGCCGACCCGGATGAACGCGTCGTTCGTCTTTCCGAACGAGTCGAGCGCCGGGTACTCGGCGAGCGGCAGGGCGAGGTGGCGCCCGCCGACCTGGGCAGCGCGGTGCACGTCGGCGAGCCGCTCCACGTTGTGGTGCTTCGTCGCCCAGTAGGCGGAGAGCGCGGCGATGAGCGTCTCCTGGTCGACGTAGTTCGGCGGCAGCGCACGGCCGACGGACAGGATTGCGGGGTGCGTGTCGTCGGCGGCGGCCATCGGCGTCCCAACAGGGATGCCCGCGCGGACTCGCGGTTTCAAGGTCCGGGACGGGTGCCCGTCCCTGGCGTGCTGCGGAGGGAGCCGTCAGGCCTCAGCCGTGGGGAGGGTGAAGGTGAACCGGCTCCCCTCCCCCACCCGGCTCTCCGCCCAGATCATCCCGCCGTGCGCCTCGACGAGCTTGCGCACGATGAAGAGGCCGAGGCCGAGCCCCTCCCCCTCGTGCCGCTGGCCGCGGTAGTAGCGCTCGAAGATGCGCGGGAGGTCGGCCGCCAAGATCCCGGGACCGCGGTCGGCGACGGTCACCTTCACGCTCGCCTCGCCGTCCGGCGCCGCCGTCACGACCACCCGCTCGCGCGAGTACTTGAGGGCGTTCCCGACGAGGTTCGCGAGGATCCGGTCGAGCCGGTCGGGGTCGACGAGCACGTCCGGCAGCTCGCCGGGGATCGCGTTCTCCACCCGTGCGACGTCGAGCACGCCGTCCGAAGTCTCGAGCAGGTCCGCCATGAACGTGCGGAGCGGGATCTTCGACCAGGCGAGCTCGAGGCGCCCCGACTCGGCCCGCGCGGAGTCCGCGAGATCGCGCAGCATCCGGTCGATCCGCTTCGCGGCGGTGATGATGCCGGCGGCGGGGCGGCGCGTGCGGTCGTCCGCGTCGCGGAGCAGCCGCTGCGCCTGCAGCATCACGATCTGGAGCGGGTTCCGCAGATCGTGCGAGACCGCGCGGAGGAGGTCCTCGCGTTGCTCGGTCGTCTCGCGGAGCTGCCGGATCGTGACGACGAGCTCGTCCTCCACATGGGTGCGCAGCGCGTCAAGCTCGTCGTACGGGTGGACGAGGGCGGCGACGAAGAGCGCGTCGAACACGAACCAGAAGGACGCGACGAGGTAGGCGTGCCCGACGACGTTGAACGGATCGTACGGGTGTGCGTACAGCATGAAGCAGAGCTCGCCGTACGCCGTGAGGGCGAGCGCCACCGCGAGCTTCGCCGAGGTCCGCTCGCGGGTGATCCGCCACGCCCGCGCGTGGACGAGCGCGCCCACGGCGGCGCCCGCCGCGACCGCCGCCTCGAGGACGATCTTGAGCCGGGTGAGCCCCACCCCGTCGACGAAGAAGACGGCGCGCTGGGCGGGGAGCGAGAGCTCGACGCCCATCACCACCACGACGACCGCCAGGTTCGCGCCGAGGAGGCGCCCGCGCCTCAGGAGCGGGCTGTCGCTCCGCCGGTCGATGCGCGCGGCGGCGAGGAGCGCCCCGACCGTGATGAAGCGGGCGGCGAGCCAGTAGGCGATCCCGCGCTCGGTCGTCGCGGGGCCGAAGAAGCCGGGCATCCCCGGGAAGACGAGGAGGTGGACGAGCTCCAGGATCGCCGCCGCGAGGAACGCCGGCCCGATGAAGCGGGCGCGCGCCTCGCGGAAGGCGCCCGCCCCGGCCGCGAACCACTGGACCGCGAACGTCGCGATGCCGCCCGCGACGACGGTGGCCTCGAGCGCCGTGTGGACGGGGAGGTAAAGCGAGCCCGGGAACGCGAGCCCGTACGGCTGCGCCGCGAGGAGCAGCGGGATCGGCAGGCCTGCGGCGGCGAGCGCGACTACGGCGCCCCAGGTCGCATCCCTCGTGTTCGCGCGCGCAGTCATCCACGATCCCGGTGGGGTCGCAGTATGCAACCCTCGGCGCCGCCTGGCCAACTCCGACATTTCGCCTCGCTTGCCAAGCCCCCTTGCGGTCTTACGTTCGCGAAATGCGACCGGAAAAGCTCACCGTGAAGGCCCAGGAGGCGCTCTCGGGCGCGCAGGCCGAGGCGCGCCGCCGCGACCACCAGGCGGTCGAGGTCGAGCACCTCGTCCTTGCGCTGCTCGCGCAGGAGGAGGGCGTCGCCCGCCCGATCCTCGACAAGATCGGCGCCGAGCCGTCGCTCGTCGTGTCGCGCGTGGAGGACGAGCTGCGGACGGTCCCGAAGGTCGCGGGGGCGGAGCCGTACCTCGCGAACCGGCTCGCGAAGCTCATCGACCGGGCGGAGGACGAGGCGAAGAAGCTGAAGGACGAGTACGTCTCGACCGAGCACCTCCTGCTCGCCGCTGCGGCGGAGAAGTCTGGCGCCGGCGAGGCGCTGCGGGCGTCGGGCGCGACGCCCGACCGCGTCCGCGAGGCGCTGAAGGACGTGCGCGGCGGCGCGCGCGTCACCTCCCCCGAGGCAGAGAGCCAGTACCGCGCGCTCGAGAAGTACGCGAAGGACCTCACCGAGCTCGCCCGGCAGGGGAAGCTCGATCCCGTCGTCGGGCGCGACGACGAGATCAGGCGCGTCGTGCAGATCCTGTCGCGGCGGACGAAGAACAACCCGGTGCTCGTCGGGGACCCGGGCGTCGGCAAGACCGCCATCGTCGAGGGGCTCGCCCGCCGCATCGTGGACGGCGACGTGCCGGAGGGGCTGAAGGGCAAGCGGCTCCTCGCGCTCGACCTCGCGTCGATGGTGGCGGGCGCGAAGTACCGCGGCGAGTTCGAGGAGCGGCTGAAGGGGGTGCTGAAGGAGGTCGTCGCCTCGGAGGGGAGCGTCATCCTCTTCATCGACGAGATGCACACCATCGTCGGCGCCGGCGCCGCCGAGGGGGCGATGGACGCGGGCAACATGCTGAAGCCCGCCCTCGCGCGCGGGGAGCTGCACGCCATAGGCGCGACCACCGCGAACGAGTACCGCAAGCACGTCGAGAAGGACCCGGCGCTCGAGCGGCGGTTCCAGCCGGTGTTCGTCGGAGAGCCTTCGGTCCCCGACACGATCTCGATCCTGCGCGGCCTCAAGGACCGCTACGAGCTGCACCACAAGGTGCGGATCCAGGACGCGGCGCTCGTCGACGCCGCGCGCCTCTCTCACCGCTACATCGCGGACCGCTTCCTCCCCGACAAGGCCATCGACCTCGTGGACGAGGCGGCGAGCCGCCTGCGCATCGAGATCGACTCGATGCCGACCGAGGTGGACGAGGTGCGGCGCCGCATCGCGCAGCTCGAGATCGAGCGGCAGGGGCTCGTGAAGGAGACGGACGAGGCGTCGCGCGCGCGGCTCGCGCAAGCGGAGAAGGAGCTCGCGGCGCGGAACGAGGAGTTCGCGCGGCTCAAGGGGCGCTGGGACGCCGAGAAGCAGGCGATCCAGGAGGTCTCCGCCGCGAAGCAGGAGATCGACCAGCTCAGGAACGACCAGGCGCGCGCCGAGCGCGAGGCGAACTTCCACAGGGCGGCGGAGATCAAGTTCGGGCGGCTGCCGGAGCTCGAGCGGAAGGCGAACGAGGCGCAGGCGCGGCTCGCGGAGTTCCAGAAGGGCGGGGCGATGCTGCGCGAGGAGGTGACTCCGGAGGAGATCGCCGAGGTCGTCTCCAAATGGACCGGCATCCCGGTCTCGAAGCTGCTCGAGGGCGAGGTCGAGAAGCTCCTCGGGATGGAGGACCGCCTGAAGCTGCGCGTCGTCGGCCAGGAGGAGGCGGTCCAGGCCGTCTCGGCGGCGGTGCGGCGCGCCCGCTCCGGCCTGCAGGATCCCGATCGTCCGGTCGGCTCGTTCATCTTCCTCGGCCCGACCGGCGTCGGGAAGACCGAGACCGCCCGCGCGCTCGCCGAGTTCATGTTCGACGACGAGCAGGCGATGGTGCGGCTCGACATGTCCGAGTACATGGA
>WNGF01009484.1_pt1 | contig 19667 bp, 20 predicted proteins | sample 5400641 | NCBI WGS metagenome assembly WNGF01 (sample SAMN13153371, study PRJNA577476) | soil metagenome | isolation source: 80 cm soil or saprolite under grassland replicate 2 | place: USA:California | collected 2016-06-15
GTCAGGACGCTCTCCCGCGAGCACCAGGCGATGTCCTCCTCGAGCCCGGGCGGGCCGTACGTGCGCGCGTTGATGCCGTCGATGGCCTTTGGGAAGCGCTCGGCGATCACTTCCGCGGCGATCGCAGCGTCCGTCCGCTCGGCCTCGAGCAGCGCGACGATCCGGCCCGCGCAGTAGGCGTCGTCGATCGCGAACGCATCCTTGTAGCCGGCGCAGAGGACGACCGTGTCCTGCGCACGCGCGCGCACGAGCGCAGTTACGGCCTCCAGGTTGAGTAGCGAGCCGAGCACGACCTCGCGGCACGATTCCGCAGCAGCGACGATCGCGCGGGTGCCGTTCGTCGTCGAGAGGATCAGCGTCTCCGCACGGGGCTCCAGAAACTCCCGCGGAGAGGCGCCGGCGTCGAAGCCCTCGATCCGCTGCGCGTCGCGCTCCCCGCCCGTGAGCGCGGTGTCGCCGAGCTCCTCCCGCAGCGCCCTCGCGTCCTCGATTGAGGCGCAGCAGAGGACGCGGCGATAGCCGGACCCCAGCGCCTGGGCGATCGTCGACGTCGCTCTCATCACGTCCACGACGACGCCGAGCGGAGCGGCAATCGCCTCTGCAGGCGTGAACGCCACGTGACAGCGCACCTCGGCACTACGCTACGGGACATGTCCGCGCCGATGCGCTGCTATCGCCACCCGGACCGCGAGACGTACATCTCCTGCTCCGAGTGCGGCCGCCCGATCTGCACCGAGTGCATGACTCCGGCGCCGGTCGGGCAGCGCTGTCCTGAGCACTCCGGCAAGCCGCAAGGCGTCCGGCGAATGTCGACCGGTGCCCGGCGAAGCGCGTTCGAAGGCACCGGCGCGTTGGTCACGAAGACGCTGCTGGGCGTGAATATCGCGATCTACGTGATCACGGCCGCGCAGGGGGGCGGCATCAACTCGCCCGGGGGATCGCTGTTCGCGAAGTGGCTCCTCTACGGTCCCGCGGTCGCAAACGGCGACTGGTGGCGGCTCATCACGAGCGCCTTCCTGCACGCGAACCTGATCCACATCGCGTTCAACATGTACTTCCTCTGGTTCGTCGGCTCCGCCGTCGAGACGGCGCTCGGCCGGGGCCGGTTCCTCGCCGTGTACCTGATCTCCGGGCTTGCAGGATCGGCGGGCGCCCTCGTCTTCACGCCGGCCTCGCCGACGGTCGGCGCCTCCGGGGCGCTGTTCGGGATCCTCGGGGCTGCCGTCGTCCTCGAGCGCCAGCGCAACTACGTGCTCGGCGGCTCGGCGCTCGCCCTCGTCGTGATCAATCTCATCCTCAGCTTCTCGATCTCGAACATCTCGGTGGGCGGCCACATCGGCGGCCTGATCGGCGGGGTGCTCTGCGCCCTCGTCCTGTCACGGTTCGGGCGCAGCCATGCGGCCTACAGCCCAGTCGGTCTCTGGGGCATCGCAGGCGTGCTCGCGGTCGGCCTGCTCAGCATCGCCGTCGCGTACCTGAAGGTGCGCGGCTACGCGCAGTAGCGTTCAGTAGCGCTCGATGCCGCGGATCCGGTCGAGCGACCTGTCCGCCCACGCGCGATCGGTCCCGGGCCCGCCGTACAGGATGTCGCGGGTCCCGTCCCAGGCGAAGATCATGTCGTTCCCGAGCCCGCCGTAGACCGTGTCGCTGCCGTGGTCGCCCTGCAGCTTGTCGTTGCCGAGGCCGCCGTAGAGGACGTCGTTGCCGTCGCCGCCGTTCAGGCGGTCGATTCCCGGGCCGCCCATCAGGACGTCTCGACCTCGCCCGCCGTCGAGCGTGTCGTTGCCGCCGAGCCCGCACAGCACGTCACGGCCCGGCGTTCCGACCAGCACGTCGGAGCCCGCCGTGCCGGTGACCGTGCAGGCGGGGGTCGTCGCGGGAGCCGCGTGGCCCCCACGAACGGCGGCGAACAGGGCGACGAGCGCGAACAGCGCTGCCAACGTCCTCGTTCGGTTCTGGCGGTCGGGTCCCATGGGAGCTACCTCCGATCTGATCATCGGACGGCAGCTCCCCCGCGGGCATCCCCCGCAGCGGTGATTTCAGGCGCTCGCTATTCGGGCCGGTTCGTGATGTGGACGTAGATCTTGTCGTCTTCCCCGCACTCCTTGCGGAGAGCGACTTGGCCCGTGCGGCCCTCGCCCTCCCACGAGACCTCGGAGTCGTCCTCCTCGATCTCGTCGAAGAGGACCTTGTAGCCGGCCCCCTCGAGCTCCTTCTTGTACTCGTCGTGCGCGTCCTCGAGCGACCCCATGAAGTAGCCCTCGACGACGTCGGTCGGCCCCTCGGTGCGCTGCTCGGTGAACGTGACGTTCTCGACCTGCGGGAAGCTCGGCGGGAGCTTCAGCTTCTCGGTACCTGCGAGCGCGGCCCCGTTGCAGGCGGCCTGCGCCTGCTCAGTCGCCGGCTCGGATTCCTTTTCGCCGCCTCCACCGCAGCCGGCGATCGCGAATGCGAACGCGGCCAAGAGCGCACACCAGCCAGCCTGCCTCACATCGAGCTCCTTTCGTCTGACGACCTCGGAGCGCGGAAGTCTATAAACGGTTAGCCGCCGGCGCTGACGGCTTCCACGCCCGATTCCGCGAGCGCCGCCTGTGCCGCCGCGAGCCGCGCCAGCGGCACCCGGTACGGCGAGCAGCTCACGTACTCGAGACCAAGATCGTGGCAGAACGCGATCGACGCCGGCTCGCCGCCGTGCTCGCCGCAGATGCCGAGCTTGAGGCCGTCCTTCGCGCCGCGGCCGCGCTCGACCGCGATCCGCATCAGGTCGCCGACCCCGCTCTGGTCGAGCGTCTCGAACGGGTTGCGCTCCAGAACGCCGTCCTCGAGGTAGCGCGTCAGGAACTTCCCCTCGGCATCGTCGCGCGAGAAGCCGAGCGCCGTCTGCGTCAGGTCGTTCGTGCCGAAGGAGAAAAAGTCCGCGTACGCGGCGATCTCGTCCGCCCGGATGCACGCGCGCGGCAGCTCGATCATCGTCCCGACCAGGTATTCGACCGTCTCGCTCTCCTCCCGCGCCGTCGCGACGGTGATCGCCCGCAGGCGGTGCAGCTCCTCGGCGAAGCCGACGAGCGGGTGCATGATCTCGACGAGCGGAGCATCGCCCGTTCGCTCCTCGACGGCCGCCGCCGCCCGCACGATCGCGCGCACCTGCATCTCGTAGATCTCCGGCCAGAGCAACCCGAGCCGGCAGCCGCGCGTGCCGAGCATCGGATTCGCCTCCTGCAGGGCGCGGATCCGTTCCCGCATCCGCTCGTCCTTCGCTTCCTCGAGCGGCGGCAGGAACTCGTGCAGGGGCGGGTCGAGCAGCCGGATCGTCACCGGCAGCCCCGCCATCGCCTCGAAGATCCCCTCGAAGTCCTCCTGCTGGTGCGGGAGCAGCTTCTCGAGCGTGGCGCGGCGCTCGTCCTCGCCGGAGGCCATGATCATCTCGCGGACGACCGGCAGCCGGTCCTCGGCCATGAACATGTGCTCGGTCCGGCAGAGGCCGATGCCCTGGGCGCCGAACTCGCGCGCCTTGGCGGCGTCGTCCGGCGTGTCCGCGTTCGCGCGCACCTTGAGGCGCCGCAGGTCGTCCGCCCAGGTGAGCACGGTCTCGAAGTCCTCGTTGATCTGCGGCGGGACGAGCGCGACCTCGCCGACGATCACCTCGCCGGAGCCGCCGTCGATCGTGATCGTGTCCCCCTCGGACAGCTCCCTGCCGTTGAGGCTGATCGCGTGCCGGTCGAGGTCGATCGTCAGCCCCTCGCATCCGGCGACGCAAGGCTTGCCCATCCCGCGCGCGACGACCGCGGCGTGCGAGGTCATGCCGCCGTGCGCGGTCAGGATCCCGTTCGCCTCGATCAGGCCGTGGATGTCGTCGGGCGTCGTCTCCCAGCGGACGAGGATCACGTTCTCGCCGGCGCTCCCGCGCTCCTCCGCCGCGTCCGCGTCGAGGACGACCGCTCCCGACGCGGCGCCCGGTGACGCGTTCAGCCCGCGCGCGGCGACCTCGACGTCGGCGCTCGGGTCGATCATCGGGTGCAGGAGCTGGTCGAGCTGGCCGGGGTCGATCCGGACGACCGCCTCCTCGCGCGAGATCAGCCCCTCATCGACCATCTGCACGGCGGCCTTCAGCGCCGCAACGGCCGTGCGCTTGGCGGAGCGCGTCTGGAGCAGGTAGAGCCGACCGTCCTCGACCGTGAACTCGACGTCCTGCATGTCGCGGTAGTGCTCCTCGAGCCGGCGCATCGTGTCGAGCAGCTGCTCGAACGCGTCCGGCAGCTGCTCCTTCATCGCCTCCAGCGGTTGAGGCGTCCGGATCCCCGCGACGACGTCCTCTCCCTGCGCGTCGGCGAGGAACTCGCCGTACAGGCCCGGCTCGCCGGTCGAGGGGTCGCGCGTGAAGGCGACGCCGGTCCCGGACTGCGCTCCTTTGTTGCCGAACACCATCTGGACGACGTTGACCGCCGTGCCAAGGTCCTCCGGGATCCGGTTCGCGCGCCGGTATACCTGCGCGCGCGGCGTGTCCCAGGAGTCGAAAACCGCCCGGACAGCACGGCCCAGCTGCTCGTTGGCGTCCTGCGGGAAGGCGCTGCCGGCGTCGTCCTCGTAGATCCGCTTGAACGTCTCCGCGAGCTCCTTCAGGTCGTCGGCGCCGAGTTCGACGTCCTGCTGTGCTCCGCGTTCCTCCTTGATCCTCGTCAGCGCGTGCTCGAAGTGCTCCGGATCGATGCCCTCGACGACCTCGCCGTACATCTGGATCAGGCGCCGGTAGGAGTCGTAGGCGAAACGCGAGTTTCCCGTCACGCGGGCGAGCCCCTCGACCGCCTCGTCGCTCAGCCCGAGGTTGAGGATCGTGTCCATCATCCCGGGCATCGAGACGGCCGCGCCCGAGCGGACCGAGACGAGCAGCGGGTCCTGCGGGTCGCCGAAGCGCTTGCCGGTCTTCTCTTCGAGCGCACGCAGGTGCTCCTCGATCTCGGGCTCGAGCGCCTCGGGGAGCTCCTTGCCGTTCTGCATGTACGCGCGGCAGGCGTCGGTCGTGACGGTGAAACCGGCCGGGACGGGAATGCCGAGCTGCGTCATCTCGGCAAGCCCCACACCCTTGCCGCCGAGCAGCTCGCGGCCGCCCTCGGACGGCTCGTCGAAGTCGTAGACGAAGTGCCCGTCGCCTCGCATTGCGTGGGATCTTCCCATGCGCGCGCGTCCCTAGACTCGGACTTCGTGTCCCTCGGGGACTTCTGGGAGAAACAGGCGGAGCGCTGGGTGCGCTGGGCGCGCGAGCCCGGGCACGACTCCTACTGGCGGTTCCACCGCGACCGCTTTCTCGAACTCGTCCCGCCGCCCGGCCGGCTGACCGTTGACGTCGGCTGCGGCGAGGGACGCCTTGCACGCGACCTGAAGGCGCTCGGGCACAACGTTGTCGCGGTCGACCTCTTGGCGACGATGGTCGAGCACGCGCGCGCGGCCGACCCCGAGCTCGACGTCCGCCAGGCGGACGCGGCCGACCTGCCGCTGGACGACGGCGCTGCCGATCTCGTCATCTCGTTCATGACGTTGATGAACACGGACGATCTCGAGGGCGCCGTGCGCGAGGCGGCGCGGGTGCTCGGGCCCGACGGCCGTTACTGCGTCGCGATCGTGCATCCCTTCGGGACGGCGGGCGCGTTCACCTCGCGGGACGACGACGCGCCGTTCGTGATCGAGGGTTCCTACTTCGAGCGGACGCAAAAGGAGGTTCCGGTGGAAAGTGACGGCTTGGAGATGACGTTCCTCGACGCCCACCGGCCGCTGGAGGAGTATTTCAACGCGCTCGAGCGCGCAGGCTTCGTCGTCGAGGCGCTGCGCGAGGTCGAAGACACCTCCGACCCGCCGAGCTCGCGCTGGCGGCGGATGCCCTGTTTCCTCAACCTGCGGGCCCGAAAGAGCTAGCCTGGGCGAGCGTGAAGCTCGAAGGCATCCACCACGTCACCGCGATCACTGCTGACGCGCCCGGGAACGTCGACTTCTACGCACGCGTCCTGGGGCTGCGGCTCGTCAAGAAGAGCGTCAACCAGGACGATCCAACCGTCTACCACCTCTTCTACGGCGACGAGCGCGGCGACCCCGGAGCGGACATCACGTTCTTCGAATACCCGAACGCGCGGCGCGGCCGAGCCGGCGCCGGGATGGTGCACCGCATCGTCTGGCGCGTCACCTCCGAGGAGGCGCTCGACTTTTGGGAGAAACGGCTGGCGGCGGAGCAGGTCTCGAGCGAGCGGAGCGACAGCTCTCTGCTGTTCGCCGACCCCGAGGGGCTGGCGCACGAGCTCGCGCTCGTGGAGACGAGCGACGAGCCCCTGATCGCGGACCACCCCGAGATTCCGCGGGAGCTCGCGCTGCAGGGCTTCGATGCCGTCCGCGCGTACGCGTTCGACCCCGAGCAGAGCCGCCGCTTCCTCGAGGAGACGCTCGCCTTCGAGCTTAGTGGCGACGCGTGGCAGGCTCGCGGCGACAACCGTGGCTCGTTCTATCTCTATGACCGCACGGACGAGCGCGGGGTCGGCGGAGCGGGCACCGTGCACCACGTCGCCTGGGCCTCGCTGATGGACGACCACGAGGCGTGGCGCGAGCGGGTTGCGGCGGCGGGCGCCTCCCCCACGCCGGTCATCGACCGCTTCTACTTCCGCTCGATCTACTTTCGCGAGCCGAGCGGCGTGCTCTTCGAGATCGCGACGATCGGGCCGGGGTTCGACGTCGACGAGCCGCTCGAGCACCTCGGCGAGCGCCTGTCACTGCCGCCGGCGTACGAGCAGCTGAGGGACCGGCTCGAACCGGTATTGACGCCGCTGCCGGACACGCGCCGTCAGCTGGCGACGGGCGGCCGGTAGCCGGGCCGCCGGCGCGCGCGGAAGTCCGCCAGCCAGGCAAGAGCGCGGAGCCCCATCCAGATCGGCGTCAGCAGCACGTAGAAGACGACGAGCGCGAACGCGAGGATCAGCCACCACAGCGCCCAGCGCCAGAGCGGGATGCGGCCCTTGGAGGCTATTCCGGTCGGAGGGGCGAGCTGGTTCTGCATCCCATACGAGTGCGTTCGACGGCCGCGCCGGCCAAGCCGGCACGGCCTTTTGGTCGGCGTCGCAAGCGAACGCCTTTGGCCGTCGTCACGAAACGGGCGCTTCCTGCGGTGCTCCTGCTTCTGCCCGGCGCCGCTCGACGAGGCGGATCACGCGTGCCGCCGTCTCCTCGATCGAGAGCTCCGAGATCTCGATCACCGGGCAGCCGAGCCGGCGGTGGAGCGCCTCGGCCTGCTCGAGCTCGGCGTAGATCTCGAGCAGCTCCGCGTAGGCGCGCTGGTTGCCGCCGAGACGTGCCGCGCGCTGGCGGCGGATCTCCTGGAGGCGCACCGCGTCGATCGTCAGGCCGACGATCGTCGAGGGGTCGACATCGAACAGCGCCGACGGCGGCTCGATGCCTTTCACGACCGGCACGTTGGCGGTCTTGTAGCCGAGGTAGCCGAGGTACATCGAGAGCGGCGTCTTCGAGGTGCGGGAGACCCCGACGAGGACGATGTCGGCCTCGTGCAGCCCGGCGCCGACGCCGTCGTCGTACTTGACCGCGAACTCGATCGCGGCCATGCGCTTGAAGTAGGAGGAGTCGAGAGGCGCCCGGGCGCCGGGCGTCATCTGGGCGGAGACGCCCGCGACCTTCGCAACCGCGTCGATCGGGTGGCCGAGGAGGTCGCAGTAGTGGAGCCGGTAGCGGCGGGCGAGCGCGCGTGCCGCTTCGCGGAGCTCGGGGTGGACGAGCGTGTAGATGATCACCGCCGGCCGGCCTTTGGCGCGGTTGAGCGCGAGCTGCAGGTCGTCGACCGTCTCGACACGCGGGTGGCGGATCTCCTCGAACTGCTGGTCGGGGAACTGGGCTTCGAGCGCATGGACCAGCCGGACGGCGGTCTCGCCCGTCGAGTCGGAGATCACGTGCAGCTCGACCGGTTGCTTGGTCACGCGCGGAGCGTAGCGGCGGCCGGGCGCTCGAGTCTCGCGGCGCAGGCCTGTGGACGAACTGTTCCGGACCCGGCACGAACGCGTGACAGACACGTGTGCAGTCCGCCGGTAGGCTGACCGCCATGGCAGGGGGGCGGGTCGGGACCCGCAGTTACACGCGCGTGTGAACCTATAAACGGGCGCCCGCGACCTACCGCTGAAGCTGCGAGAAGTCGCCGAGCCGGCCGAGCGTGTCCCGCACGTCCAGCAGCAGCCGCAGACGATTCGCACGCACCGCCTGGTCCTCGTCCATCACCAGCACATCGTCGAAGAAGCGCTCCACGAGTGGCGCTAGGGAAGCGCCCGCCTCCAGCGCCGCCCGCAGGTCCCCGTCCGCCGACACGTCCGCGCTCGCGGCCGCGAGCCCGTCTGCCAACGCCCGTTCCGCCTCCTCGCGGAGAAGCGCCGGATCGAGTTCCGATGCCGCTTCGTCGGCCGAAGCACGCCCCGCAAGTCGATTCGCCCTCTCATACGCGGTGTACACGCCCTCGAGCGCCGGCGAGGCGCGCTCCGCGTGGAGCGCTTCCGCGAGCCTTGCGACGCCGCCGAGATCGCCCGCCGCCGAGGCCCGCGCCGCGCGCAGGAACTCGACCGGGACGTCGACCAGCCCTTCCAGCCGCTCCTCCACGAACTCCCGCACGTCGTCGGCCATCAACGCACGCGGAACGGTGAGGCCCCCTTCGACCGCCAGCCGGCAGAGGCCGATCGCCGCCCGGCGCAGCCCATAAGGGTCCCGCGAGCCGGACGGCCGGTGGCCGAGCGAGAAGGAGACGGCCAGCGTGTCGAGCTTGTCGGCTGCCGCCAGCACCTTGCCGGCCTCCGTCTGGGGCAACGGGCCGCCGGCCGAGTCCGGAAGGTACTGCTCGTCCATCGCGGCGCAGACAGCCTCCGGATACCCCGCCAGGCGCGCGTACTCGGCGCCGATGTGACCCTCGAGATCCGGAAACTCGCGCACGAGCTCCGATGCCTGGTCGGCCTTGGCCAGCCGCGCCGCCTCCAGCGCGGCCTCGCCACCGCCGAGCTGCTCGACCAGCGCGGCGAGCCGCTCGGCCTTGTCCGCGAAGCTTCCCGCCCCGGCGAAGAAGGTGATCGCGCCGAGCCGTTCCGCAAGCCTCTCGATGCCGACCTCGACATCCCGCTCGAAGGTGAAGCTCGCATCGTCGAGGCGGCCCTCCAACACAGCCTCGTTCCCCGCGCGCACTGTCTCGGGTTCTCCCCCGTTCGAAACGAACGCGAAGCGGTTGCCACCCAACGGGAAGTAGCGCTGGTGGGACTGCATGGCGGTGATCACGACGCGTTCCGGAAGCTGGAGGAAACGCTCATCGAAGGTTCCTTCGAGCACCTGCACGCTCTCCACCAGGTGGACGACCTCCTCGAGCACGCCGCCAGGATCGCTCCAGTCTCCGGTCGCGTCGAGCCCCGCCACGATCTGGCGGCGGCGCTCGTCCGCATCCACCTCGACGCCCGCCTCACGTAACCGCTCGGCGTACTCGCCGGCGTGAGGGATGTCGACTCTGCCCGCGGTGAACCGGTGCCCGAACGAGGCCTCGCCGACGACCGTCTCGCCGTCGAGCACCGCAAGCAGCCAGCGAACCGGCCGCGCGAACCGGATGCCGCTCTCGTCCCAGCGCATCGACTTCGGGAACGTGAGGCCGCGCACGATCGCGTCGAAACGCTCGGGCAGCTCGTCCCGCAGCGGCCGGCCCGGGCGCTCGACGCCGAGGAAGCCCTCACGGGAGACGAGCTCCGCAACCTGCACGCCGTGCCTCTTCGCGAAACCGGCCGCCGCCTGGTCCGCAAGGTGCTCCGGCGGGCCCTTGATCCATTCGTCCGGCGTCCGCTCGGGAACGTCCTCGATAAGCACCGCAAGCCGCCGGGGCCCGGCGAACACACGGTCCGGCTGCCTTCCCAGCTCCCGCTCGACCAAGGCGGGAAGCTGCTGCGCGCCGGCTCGGCACGCTTCCGCCGGAAGCTCCTCGCAGCCGATCTCAAGCAGCAGCGTCGGCATCCGCTTCCGGCTCGAGGTACAGCTGTGCGACCTCTCGTGCGAGAGTGCGAACCCGCCCGATGTACGCCGCGCGCTCGGTCGCGGAGAGCGCGCCGCGCGCGTCCAGCAGGTTGAACGTGTGCGAGCCCTTCAGCACCTGGTCGTATGCGGGCAGCGGCAACCGCCGATCGAGCAGCCGGCGTGTCTCCTCCTCGTGCTCGTCGAACCGGCGGAACAGCACGTCGACCGGAGCCACCTCGAAGTTGTACGCAGACCATTCGCGTTCGCTCTCGCGATACACGTCGCCCCACGTGACGCCCGGTGCCCATTCCAGATCGAATGCCGTGGACTTCCCCTGCAGGAACATCGCCAGGCGCTCGAGCCCGTACGTCATCTCGGCCGGGACGAGCTCGACCTCGAAACCTCCGAGCTGCTGGAAGTACGTCCACTGCGTGATCTCCATTCCGTCGCACCAGACCTCCCAGCCGAGACCCCAGGCGCCGAGCGTCGGCTGCTCCCAGTCGTCCTCGACGAGCCGGACGTCGTGCCGCCGGAGGTCGATCCCGATCGCCTCGAGCGAGGCGAAGTAGCGGTCGAGCACGTCCTCGGGCGCGGGCTTCAGGATCACCTGGTACTGGAAGTAGTGCTGGAAGCGGTAGGGGTTCTCGCCGTAACGACCGTCCGAGGGGCGGATGACCGGCTCGACGTACGCCGTCTTCCACGGCTGCGGGCCGAGGCAGCGCAGGAACGTGGCCGGGTTCATCGTGCCCGCGGCCAGCTCGGTGTGGTACGGCTGCATCAGGACGCAGCCCTCGTCGGCCCAGTAGCCCTCGAGCGCGCGGATCATCTCCTGGAAATTCACCGCGTTGAGCCTAACCGCCTCCGTGTGGAGAACGACTGAGGCTCAGCGAAGCGTCCGCAGCCGGAAGCCGCCGTAGTACTCGTAGGACGCCGTGATCACGCCGAGCGCCTCCCGCGCTCCCCGATCGGTCAGCCCGGCAGCGCCGGCTTCGTTCAGCGGCCGGCGGAGCAGGGACTCGATCCCGAACAGGCCGTCTGCGGAGAGCGGAAGCAATTCTCCGTTCGCGCACGCCTGGCAGATCGCTCCTCCCGCCCTCGGCGAGTAGCCTGAGAGCGCCTCCTCGGCCCCGCACTCGGCGCAGCTCGTGACGTGCGGCAGGTAGCCCGAGAGCGGATCCCTGCCCGCCGTCTCCTCGGAGCGAGGCTCGAGTTCGTCCAGCAGGTCGAGGAACCGCGTCAGCGCCCTGAAGGCACGCTCGTTCGCTTCCTGCTCGGGGAACAGACGGAGCATCGCCTCTGCCGCGACGAGGCCCACTGCGAGCCGGTACGGCTGTTCGCGCGCGTGGCGGTGCGATCGGATCAGCTCTGCTCCGGTGACCGTCTGGAGCTCGCCCGAGCCCTCGTGGAGGACGAGCTCGGCGTGGCTGAGGGGCTCGAGCCGCGCTCCGAAGCGCGACTTCGTTTTGCGCACGCCTTTCGCGACGGCGCCGACGCGGCCGCGGTCGAGGGTGTAGAGGTGCAGAACCCGGTCGGCCTCGCCCAGGCGAAACGAGCGCAGCACGACCGCTTCGGACTTGTACGCGCGGCCCACCCCGTCAAGTGTAGATCCGGCCCAGGCCGGGAATCGTCGAGGCGGTTTACGCGTTTAAAGCTGTAATGCCGACGATCCAGATGTACACCACGCGCTGGTGCGGCTACTGCGTGCGGGCGAAGGCGCTGCTCGACGCGCGCGGCCTCGAGTACGAGGAGGTCATGCTCGACGACGACGACCCGACCTTCCGCCGGCGGCTGCTCGAGCTGACGGGCGGATGGACCGTGCCCCAGATCGTGGTCGACGGCCGTCCCATCGGCGGGTACACGGAGCTCTGGCAGCTCGACCGCAGCGGCGAGCTCGAGCGGCTGGCCGCTTAGAGCCGCTGGCAGCCCGGGCAGTACCAGGTCCCGCGTCCGGCCGTGCGGATCTTCTCGATCGGCGTTCCGCAGCGCTCGCACGGCTCGCCGGCGCGGCCGTAGACCTTGAACTCGTCCTGCATCCGCCCGCGCGCGCCTTCGGGAGTGCGGTAGTCGCTCAGCGTCGCGCCCTGGCGCGCGATTCCGGCCCGTAGCGCCGCCCTGACACCGCGGTGTAGCGAGGCGACCTCCGCCGGACGGAGATCTCGCGCCGGCTGCAGCGGGTGGACTCGCGCCCGCCAGAGCGCCTCGTCGGCGTAGATGTTCCCCACGCCGGCCAGCCGGCGCTGGTCGAGCAGGACCGCCTTGATCGGCGAGCGCCGGCCGGCGATCGTCTCGGCGAGCCGCTTGGCGCTGAACGTGGGTGCCAGCGGTTCCCGACCGACGCGCGTTCCGAGGTAGGGCTCGAGCTCGCCCGGCTCGACGAGCAGCCAGGTACCGAAGCGGCGGACGTCGCGATAGATGACGTCCGATCCGTCGTCTAGTCTGACAACAGCACGAAGGTGAGGGTCGGTGTCCGCCGGCGAGGCGCCGTTCCCGTGCAGCAGCTGTCCCGTCATGCGGAGGTGAATCAGGAGAACGCGACCGCTCTCGAACCGAACAACCAAATACTTGCCGCGGCGCTCGAGCGCTGCGACCCGCTCTCCCACGAGCTCGGCGGCGACTTCGGCGGGGTCGAAGGGCCGTGTGACTCGCGGGTCGGAGATTTCGACGCTCTGCAGGCGGCGGCCGACGAGCCTCGGCTCGAGCCGGGCGCGGACGGTCTCGACCTCGGGTAGCTCGGGCATGGGCCCAGCCTAGTCCGGTCTGGACGGCTCGCCGAGCCTCAGTCGAGCACGTCGAGCACGACGGGCCGCTGCGCGAGAGGCTCGTCCCCGACGACGTAGGCGTCCGCCAGCTCCCGGGCGGCCGCGTCGGCGCCTTCCGGGGTACGGGCGTGGATCTCCGCGAGCGGCTCCCCCGCGCCGACCCGGTCACCGCGCTTCCGCAGGCACACGATGCCGACGGCGTGGTCGATGGCATCGTCTTTCGTGCGGCGGCCGGCGCCGAGGTGGAGCGCGGCCTCTCCGACCCGCACCGCTCGGAGCTCGGCGACGTAGCCGGCAGCGGGCGAGGCGAGCTCGCGCACGACCGGCGCAGTCGGTAGCGCGTCCTCGCCGGGGTCGCCGCCCTGGGCGCGAATCCAGCGCTCGTAGGCCTCGACGGCGCTTCCCGTTGCGAGCGTCCGCTCAACCCGTGCCCGTGCCTCGGTCTCGTCGATGCCCAGGTCCGACAGCAGCAGCAGGCGTGTGGCGGCGGCGGTGACCAGCTCGGCGAAATCAGGCGGCCCTTCGCCGCGGAGCGTCGCGAGCGCCTCCCTGATCTCGAGCGCGTTTCCGACCGCGTTCCCGAGCGGCTGGTCCATGTCCGTCAGCAGGCAGACCGTCTCCCGGCCGGCGCTCCGGCCGAGGTCGAGCATCAGCTCGCCGAGCGTCCGCGCGTCCTCGAGCGACTTCATGAACGCGCCTTCGCCGACCTTGACGTCGAGCACGATCGCATCGGCTCCGGCGGCGATCTTCTTCGACATGATGCTGGCCGCGATCAACGAGTGGCTGTCGACCGTCGCGGTCACGTCGCGCAGGGCGTAGAGCTTCTTGTCGGCCGGCACGAGGTTCGCGCTTGCCGCGATGATCGCGAGGCCGACGTCGCGCACCTGCTCGACGAACTCGTCCGTCGACAGCTCAACGCGGAAGCCGGGGATCGACTCGAGCTTGTCCAGCGTGCCCCCGGTGTGCCCGAGGCCACGGCCGCTCATCTTCGCGAATGGCACACCGCAGGCCGCCACCACCGGGCCGACCGCGATCGACGTCTTGTCCCCCACGCCTCCGGTCGAGTGCTTGTCCACCACCTTGCGGCCGAGCGCCGAATGCAGGTCCAGCGTCTCGCCGGTGTCGATCATGGCCTGGCTCATGGCGTACGTCTCGGCCGCGGTCAACCCGCGGAAGAAGACGGCCATGCAGAACGCCGCCAGCTGGTAGTCGGGGATCTCGCCGCGGGCATAGCCGAGCATCAGCTCGCTCATCTCTTGCGCGCTGAGCTCGCCCCCGTCCCGCTTGCGCGCGATCAGCTCGGCGGCGTAGGTCACGCCTCGGCGACCAGGATCGCGCAGGCGATGTGGGCACGGACGGGCTCGTCGACCAGCTTTGGTCGTGGCCCGCCCCCGAGCGACTCGACCCAGCGCTGCACGCCGTCCGGGTCGACGGAAACCCAGGCATCGACGTCCCGGCGCTCGACACGCGCGAAGTGCGGCTCGAGCAGCGCAACGGCCTCCTCGCGGCGGAAGCGGCGCTCCCACGCCCAGTCGCCCGCGAGGCGCCGGAGCTCCTGCATGTGCTCGCGCCCGTTCGTGACCGCCACGAGCCGTCCTTCCGGTTGCAGGACCCGCCTGAGCTCCGACAGCCCGCGGTCGAGATCGGGCACGTGGTAGAGCATCCACGCGGCGACGGCGCAGTCGAACTCGCCGTCCCCGAGCGGCAGCGCCTGAACGTCACCGACGCGCGCGTCTACGCCTCTCGCACGGGCCAGCTCGACCATGCGCGACGAGCTGTCCACCATCACCACTTCTGCGCCGAGCTCGCGGGCGATTCGCTCAGACAGCTCGCCCGGCCCGCCTCCGACCTCGAGCACGCGCTTCGGCGCGGCTTCGGCGATCGCCGCAAAGGCGACCTCCTTCGCATCGGGCCCTTCCACGTCGCCGTAGACCGACCGTCGCGCCTCGAGCGCATCCTCTGTCGCGTACTGCGACGCGACAAGGCTCTCGTCCTGCGGCCTCACCGCTCGACGATCGCCTGGCCGGGCAGCCTGCGCCCGGGCGACTTCCCGCCGAGCCAGGCGTTCACGGTCGCCCCCACGTCGGCGAACTCGCCCTCTTCGTGGATCCGGCCGGCGGCGTTGCGACCGTGGACGTAGGCGAGCAAGAGGGCGTGCTCCCGCGAGTGATCGGTTGACGGGGTTGTGGGATCGCAGCCATGGTCGGACGTGAGGATCAGGAGGTCGCTCTCTTGCATCGCATCCAGCAGGTCCGGCAGCCGCCGGTCGAAGTCCTGCAGGCAGCGGTGGAAGTTGACCGGATCGTTGCGGTGCCCCCAGAGCATGTCCGTCTCGACCAGGTTCGTGAAGATGAGCCCCTCGTCGACCTCACGCAACAGCGTCTCCGTCTGCTGGATCCCTTCGATGTTCGACTTGGTCGGCCGCGACTCGTCGATGTCCTGGCCCGCGAAGATGTCGCCGATCTTGCCGACCCCGTGCACCGTCTTGCCCGCGTCGCGCACGAGCGTCAGGTAGTTCGGTCGCCGCGGCTCGAGGGAGAAATCGTGCCGGTTCGGCGTCCGCTCGTAGTTTCCCGGCTCCCCGACGAACGGCCGCGCGATCACGCGGCCGACCGCATGCTTCCCGGTCAGGATCTCCTCGCGCGCAATCCGGCACGCCGCGTAGAGCTCCTCGAGCGGGATCGTCTCCTCGTGCGCCGCTACCTGGAAGACGGAGTCGGCCGACGTGTAGACGATCCACTTGCCGGTCCGCTGGTGATCCTCGCCCAGCTCCTGGATGATCTCCGTCCCCGAAGCCGGCTTGTTGCCGAGCACGCCACGGCCGGTGCGGTGCATGAACGGGTCGATCACGTCGTGCGGGAAGCCCTGCGCGTACGTCGGAAACGGCGTCGCCGTGACGACGCCCATCAGCTCCCAGTGGCCGGCGATCGTGTCCTTGCCCTTGGAGCGCTCGAGCAGCCGGCCCGCCACCGCCGGCGCGCCCGGTTGCGGAGGACAGCCCTCGAGCGGCTCGATGTTCCCGAGGCCGAGCGCCTCGAGGTTCGGCAGGTCGAGCCCGCCGACGGCGCGGGCGACGTTGCCGAGCGTGTCAGAACCTTCGTCGCCGTAGGCGTCGGCGTCCGGGAGCGCTCCCGCGCCCACAGCATCCAGCACGATCACGCAGGCGCGCGGCACGCGGCTATTCTAGGTCGGTCGTGGATGCCGTCCTCGGACTGTTCGGGCTGGTCGTGTTCGCCGCGTGCGTGATCGTCCTCGCGGCGGCGATGACGTGGGTCGTGGTGAGACTGAGCCCGGCGCGCAAAGACGAAAAGGGCTAAACCGGCGAGAGCGGGAGGACGTCCTCTAGCGGACGGAAATCGAGGCCGTGTGCCTCGGCGACCGCTTCATACGTGATCTTCCCGTCGAGAACGTTCACGCCGCGCGCGAGAGCCGGGTCGCGGGCGACGGCTTCGGCCAGCCCATAGTCGGCGATCTCCTCGACGTACGGAAGCGTGACGTTGGTGAGCGCCTTCGTGGCGGTGATCGGGACGGCGCCGGGCATGTTGGCCACGCAGTAGTGGGTGACGCCGTCCACCACGTAGATGGGCTCGCTGTGGGTCGTCGGGCGCGACGTCTCGACGCAGCCGCCCTGGTCGATCGCGACGTCGCAGAGGACGGCGCCGTCCTTCATCGCGGTCACCATCTCGCGCGTCACGAGCTTCGGAGCGACGGCGCCCGGGATCAGAACAGCGCCGATGACGACGTCGGCCTCGACGATCGACTCCTCGATCTGAAGGCTCGATGACATGACGAGGCTGACCCGGCCCGAGAGAATCTCGTCCAGGTGGCGCATGCGGTCGATCGAGCGCTCGAGGATCGTCACGCTCGCCCCCAGCCCGAGCGCGATCACGGCGGAGTTGTAGCCGACCATCCCGCCTCCGATCACGAGCACACGGCCGGGCGCCACGCCGGGGACCCCGCCGAGCAGAAGGCCGCGCCCGCCGAGAGGCTTCTCCAGAAAGTAGGCGCCGGCCTGGGCGGCGAGGCGCCCCGCGATCTCGCTCATCGGCGCGAGCAGCGGGAGGGCGTGGCCGTCCGTCTCGACCGTCTCGTAGGCGATGCAGGCGGCGCCGCTCTCGACCAGCGCGCGGGTCAGCTCCTCGCTCGCCGCGAGGTGGAGGTACGTGAAGAGGACGAGCCCCTCGCGCAGGAGCGGGTACTCGGAGGGCAGAGGCTCCTTGACCTTCAGGAGGAGCTCGGCATCGCGCCAGACGTCCTCGGCCGAGCCGAGGGTTGCGCCGACCGCCCTGTACGTCTCGTCGGAGAACGCGCTCCCCTCTCCGGCGCCGGCCTCGAGGAGAACGTCGTGGCCGCGCTGGAGGAGCTCGCGGGCGCCCGCCGGGGTGAGGGCGACCCGGTACTCGTCCGCCTTTATCTCCTTTGGAACACCGATGCGCATCGGGCGGAAAACCCTAGCTTGTCGGCGTATCGCGAGGTGTCGTGCGGCAACCGCAGGTGTTTGCACACTCGACACGATTGCGTCACTCACACGTGCGCCTTTCCTCCATACGATCGCCTCACCGGCGGAGCGGCAGAAGAGCTACGTCGAGCGGCTCCTGACCCGGGTGGTCGCCCCTCGCCCCGAGGGCGGCGGCGCGATCGTCGCGCTCGCTTGCCTGCGGGCAGGCCTCTAGCCGGCCAGGCTACGTGCGAGCTTGCCCGCCGCGAACGCGGCTGCGAAGAACCACGGCTCCTCGTCGGGGCCGCGGCCCATGTGGGACAACGGGAGCCCGACGCAGGCCTCCCGCCATTCGTCGACGTCGACTTCGCTCCGCGGCTCGACCCAGTCCGGCGCCTCGAGCCCCGCCGGCCAGGCGACCGCGACGCCGCCGCGGCAGAGCGAGAGCACTGCGCGCGTGTGGTGCGAGACGCCGCGATGGCGGTCGCGCTCGTCAGCGCTCGAGATCCGCGCCGCCAGCACCGGCCGGCCGCCAAGCGCGGCGGTCGCGTTCGCCGCATCGGCGGCGGCGAGTCCGCCGTGGCCGAGGCTCGTCCCGGTGCCGACGATCCCGGGACCGATCGCGCAGACCATCGCCTCGCATCCGTCCTGGACCGCCCACGCGAGCGCCGACGGGACGCCGACCGTCTCGACGTCCCCACCGAAGCACGGCCCGGCAGAGGTCGTCACCGCGAGCAACCCTCGCGAGCGCAGAAGCCGCACCGTGTCCGAGAGCGCGACCGAGAGCGCGCCGCCCGGCAGCTGGACGTACGCGACGCGCTTGCCCTCGAGTCCCGCGCACACAGGAGCGACCTGGCTGTGCAGCGAGCAGCAGACGACCGGCGTGCCGTCGAGACCGGCGGCGAGCTCCCCGTCCTCCTCTGCGTGACGCTCCGCCCATTGCAGCGGCGTGTACGGCAGCTTCATCACGTGCGCTTCGTCCGCCGCCGGCTGTTCGAGACCGCGCGTCAGGTTCGCGTAGAGGACGTCGAACCCGCCGGAGCCCAAACCGAGCTCCTGCGCCTGCACATTGACGAGAACCTCGTCGTCCACCTCCACCGGCCCCGTTAGCTGCGGGTACGCGACGCACGCCGCGCCGTCCACCTCGAGCCGGATCAGTCCCTCGTGCTCTTCGACGATCGCCGTGACGCGCCCGCGGCGCAGGCTAAGCGGCATCCCCCGCCTCCGCCGCCTCGGCGACGAGCGCCAGAGTCACGTCGACCATCCCCTCGAGATCGGCCACGGCGATTCGCTCGTCGGGGGTGTGGATGTCGACCATCGCGTTGGCGAGGTTGACGCACTCCAGGCCGCGCTCGTTGAAGACGTTCGCGTCGGCCCCACCCCCGGAGAGGACGAAGCTCGGCTCGTGGCCCGTTCGCTGCAGCGCGGCCGAAGCCAGCCGCACCGACAGGGCGTCGCGCCTGAAGCGGTAGCCGCGTGCGGATCCCTCCACGTGCGTCTCGACCTCGCACTCCGCCAGCGTCGCCGCGAACGTGACGGTCTCCAGCATCTCCTGCACGACGTCCGCGAGCTTGCGCTCGTCGTGGCTGCGGGCCTCAGCCACGAAGCTGCAGTGCTCGGGGATCACGTTCCGCGCCGTTCCGCCGTGGATCTGCCCCACGTTCGCGGTCGTTTCGTCGTCGAGCCGCCCGAGCCGGAGGTCGGCGATCGCACGAGCCGCCGCGACGATGGCCGAGCGGCCCTCCTCCGGGTACATGCCGGCATGCGCAGCACGGCCGCGGAAGGAAACGTCGAGCTTGCGCTGGTACGGCGCTCCGAGGATCACCTCGCCGATCGGGCCGGCGTGGTCGTAGACGTAGCCGAGCCGCGCGCGGAGCCGCTGCTCGTCGAACGCCGCCGCCCCCCGTAGCCCGACCTCCTCCATCGGTGTGAACAACAGCTCGACCCCGGCGTGCGGGCGGCCGCCGTCCAGCAGGCGTGCCACGGCCTCGAGCATCGCCGCCACGGCGGCCTTGTTGTCGGCGCCGAGGATCGTGCCGCCCGCATTGCGCACCACGTCGTCCTCGCCGACGTCCGGCTCGATCGGCCCCTCCGGTGGGACGGTGTCCAGGTGAGCGCAGAGGAACAGCGGGACGCCGTCAGCACCGTCGCGCGGCTCGAGCCGGCAGAGGACGTTCCCCATCGACAACCCGATCCGCTCCCCGGCGTCGTCCTCCTCGGGCTCGAGCCCGAGGGCCCGCAGGTAGTCGAGCACCCGGTCGGCGACGGCCCGCTCCTGACCCGACGGGCTCGGAAGCGCCGCCAGGTCGACGAAGAGCGAGAACACGTCCGGGGCCCATCCGGGTCGCACCCGGCGATCTTAGGTTTTACCGCGAGACGGTGAAGGCGGCGCCCGCGCGTTCCCGCGCCCGGGCGAAGGCTGCGCCCACGAAGTCGCGGAACAGGGGCGCAGGGCGCGTCGG
>WNGF01016143.1_pt1 | contig 19667 bp, 14 predicted proteins | sample 5400641 | NCBI WGS metagenome assembly WNGF01 (sample SAMN13153371, study PRJNA577476) | soil metagenome | isolation source: 80 cm soil or saprolite under grassland replicate 2 | place: USA:California | collected 2016-06-15
CGATCACCATCGCGAACGGCACATCGCCATGCTCCTGCGCCTGCGCGAGCACCCGCGTGACGCGGTCAACAAGCTCCGCGAAGGCGGGGTTGCCTGACACGTCGAAACGCAGCACGTTCATGTTCGTGAGCGGGCCGACAAGCCCCTCAAGCTCGGGGCGGTTACGGCCAGCGTTGGCGTAGCCGATCACCACCTCCTCCTGCCCGGTGTGGCGGGCCAGGACGAGTGCGAAGGCTGCCATGAGGATCACGTCAAGGCTCGCCCGACAACCGCGGGCGAGTTCTCCTGCCGCCGCGGCGACCTGCTCGCTGACGCGGTGGGCGATCAAAGCGCCCCGATAGGACGGCTCCGCCGGGCGGGGCCGGTCGGTCAGCAGGTCCAGCACGGGCAGCCCAGCAAGCTGCTTCTCCCAGAAGCGCAGGTGGCCCTCGAGGTCCGGCCCGCTCAACCGCTCCCGCTGCCACGCGGCGAAATCCGCGTACTGCAGCGGCGGGTCGGCAAGCGGCGACGGCTTATTGCCACGGCAGGCCGCGTAGAGGGCGCTCAGCTCCGACACGCAGGTCCGCAATGACCAGCTGTCAACGCAGGTCTGATGGGCGATCACGGACAGCAGGTGATTGTCGGGCGCCAGCCGAAACAGCCGGAACCGCACGATCGGCCCGCGGTACAGGTCGATGTGCCGGCGGCCGTCGGCTGCCGCCTCGGCGAGCACCGCGGCCTCGGCGCCGAGCGCCGCCTCGGCGCGGGGCGTGGCCCCGGCGCCGGGTGCGCCGGCTGTTGCTCTGTCCTCGACGGCGAGGTCGATCTCTTTATGCGCCACTGCGACCTGGTGCGGGACGCCGCCACGCATTTCGACCACCGTGCGCAGGGACTCATGCCGGCGAATGATCTCGGTCAGGCTCCGATTGAGCGCCGCGACGTCGAGCGGGCCGGTCAGCCGCAGCGCCGCCGAGATGTTGTAGGCCGCCGCTTGCGCGCCGTTCAGCTGGTCGACCAGCCATAGCTGCTCTTGCAGGTTTGACAGGGGGGCCGGTCGGCCTGGCGCCCGGCGGCGAGACACGCTGGAGGTACCGTCTGCTCGCATGGTGAGAGCCGTTCTGATCATCCGGCCGGGGCGGTCGCAGGGGCGCTCGAGCCGGTCGTTGTGTCGGCGCCGTCCAGGCATTCCCGCAGAATCCTGGCGAGCGCCGCGACGTTCGGCTCGGTCCAGATGCTGTAATGGTCGCCCGGCACCACAGCGTCGTCGAGGTCGACTGCGTATCGCGCCCAGCGCGCCCGCGTATCTGGCGACTGCGCGGCGCGGATCAGCGTGATCCGCCCGGCGTATGGGCGCTGCGGGCGGTACGCGTACATGGCGCGCGCGCTCGCGGAGAACACCGCGAGCCGCCTGCGTAGGAAGTCAATGGCGATCCCGCCTGGTATCAGAGAGGTCTGCTGGAGTTCGGTCTTCAGCAGGTCGATGTCGATGTTGTCCGGGTCGGCCCAAATCGCGGGACTCAGCAAGACGCGTGGCGCGCTGGCCATCCCGGCTAGGTTGTCGGCGAACAGCTGCACAAGGTCCGCGCGTGATGGCGGCGTTGCCGGCTCGGGGGGTTGCGCGTCAATGAGGGCGAGCACCGCCACCTCATGCCCGCCGCTGCTGAGCCGCTGTGCCATCTCGAAGGCCACCAGGCTGCCCATCGAGTAGCCGATGAGGTGGTAGGGCCCGGCAGGCTGGCGATCCAGCAGCACCGGGAGGTAGTAGCTGGCCAGTTCGTCGACCTGCTCGAGGGAGGGCTCATCGTCGTCAAGGCCCGGCGCCTCGAACCCAAAGATCGGCCGGTCTGAGGCGAGCCGCCGGGCGAGGGCCACGTAGGTATAGGCGGATCCAGAAACGCTGGGCAGGCAGAAAGCCGGCGGCAGGGAACCGGAGGCCCTGATCGGGACGACTGGCCCGGCGAGCCGTGCCGCGCCCGTCATCGAGGCGCCCGAGTATTCGTCGACGGCCGATGCGGTGTCAGCGACGGTTGGCGCGGTGTAGAAGTGCCGAAGCAGCAGCGCCACGCCCGTGGCTTCGGCGACGCGGTCAAGGACCAGCGCCACTTGGAGTGAGTTGCCGCCGAGGTCGAAGAAGTTGTCGTTGGCGCCGATGCGGGGGTGGGTGAGGATGTCGGTGAAGACGGCGGCGATGAGGTGTTCGGTGGGGGTGCGCGGGGGGGTGTAGTCGGCGTGGGCGGTGTCGGTGGCGGCTGGGGCGGGCAGGGCGGCGCGGTTGATTTTGCCGGTGGGGCTGAGGGGGAGCTCGGTGAGGGTGACGTAGGCGGCGGGGATCATGTAGCCGGGCAGGGTGGCGGCTAGGTGGCGGCGGAGTTCGGCGGGGGCTGGCGGGCTGGCGTTGTCGGCGGGCACGAGGTAGGCGGCGAGGCCGTCGCCGCCGGGCAGGTCGGCGCGCAGCGCGACGACGGCGTGCGCGACGGCGGGGTGGCTGGCCAGGACCACTTCGATTTCTTCCAGTTCGATCCGCTGGCCGCGCAGCTTGATCTGGGTGTCGATGCGGCCGAGGAACTGGATCTGGCCGTCGGGGGTCCACATGGCCAGGTCGCCGGTGCGGTAGGCGCGGTCGCCGGGGTGGAACGGGTCGGGGATGAACTTCTGGCGGGTCAGCGCGGGGTGGCCCAGGTAGCCGCGGGCCAGGCCGTGGCCGGCCGCGACGATCTCGCCGGGCACCCCGGGCGGCACCGGGTTGCCCCACCGGTCGAGCAGGTAGACCCGGCGGTTGGGCATGGCCCGGCCGATCGGCGGCGAGGTGTGCCAGGTCTTGTGCTCGCAGGGGTAGAAGGTGCAGCCGATGGCGGCCTCGGTCGGGCCGTAGGCGTTGAGGAACACCCGGCCCGGCAGGTTCCACCGGTTCACCAGGTCCCCGGTGAACGCCTCCCCGCCGACCAGCATCGCCCGCAGGCACGGGTACGGCTCGGGGTCCAGCAGCGCGATCATCGCCGGCGGCGCGCCCAGATAGCTGACCCGCTCGCGCTGCATCAGCGCGGACAGCGCCTGCGGCGACAGCGTCGCCTCCTGCGGGACCAGCACCACGGTGGCGCCCCGGGACAGGCCGGTGAACAGCTCTCCCTCGGCCAGATCGAAGATCAGCGAGGAGAACTGCAGCATCCGGTCCCCAGGGCCGAAACCGAAAACACCGCCCAGGAAGTCGATGTAGGTGGCCAGCGCGTGGTGCTCCAGCACCACCCCCTTCGGCCGCCCGGTCGAGCCCGAGGTGTACAGCACATACACCGCCGAGTCCAGCGCGGCCAGCTCCTCCAGCGGCGCGGCGGGCGGCCCGCCCAGATCCAGCTCGTCCAGCCGCACCACCCGCCAGCCCGCCCCGCCCGGCACCCGGCCAGCCAGCCCGGACGTGGTCAGCACCAGCCGCGCGCCGCAATCGGACAAGATCCAGCCGATCCGCTCCGCCGGATGGGAGACATCCACCGGCGCGAACGCGCCGCCGGCCTTCAGCACCCCCAGCAGCGCCCACGGCACCTCAAGGCCCCGCTCCAGCGCCACCCCCACCACATCGCCGCGGCCCACCCCGGCCGACCGCAGCCAGCCCGCCAGCGCGCTGGCCCGCCGGTCCAGCTCCGCATAACTCAGCGACCTGCCCTCAAACACCACCGCCTCAGCCTCAGGCGTCCGCGCCGCCTGCTCAGCGACCAGCGCATGCACCAGCTCACGGCGGTAGGGCCGCACCTCACCCTGCCACTCCGCCAGCACCTGCGCCCGCTCCCGCTCCGACAGCAACCCCACCTGCGACACCCGCAACGACGGATCCGCCGCCACCCCGCCAAGCACCCGCTCAAAATGATCAAGCAACCGCTCGATCCGCGGCCGGTCGAACAAATCAGTCGCATACTCCAGCTGAACCGTGACAGCCGACTCCGTCTCCAAAACATTGATCGCAACATCGAAACGCGCCGACCCGAGCTCGGCGGTCACGATCTCGCCGGTAAGGCCAGGCAACGTTATCCGTTGGAGCATCTGGCTCGGCAGCAACCCGAAGCAGACCTGGAACAGTGGGTTGCGGCTCGGATCACGCGGCGGTTGCACCCGCTCGACGACCTTCACGAAAGGCACGCTTTGATGGTCGTGCGCGGCCAGGGTTACGTCCTTCACCCTGGCCAGCGTCTCGCGGAAGGACGGATCGCCGGACAGGTCGGTGCGCAGAACCACCATGTTGGTGAAGAACCCGATCAGCGGTTCGAGCTCGACACGCTCGCGTCCCGCCGTCGCCGTGCCCACGACGATGTCGTCCTGCCCGGTATAGCGGGCCAGCAGGACATCGAAGCCGGCCATCAGCGTCATGAACAAGGAGACGGAGTTTGCCCGGGCCAGCGCCCGCAACGCCGACACGAGTGTGGCCGTGAGCGCGCGGTCGATCACTTCGCCGCGAAAAGTCGGCACCGGTGGGCGCGGGCCGTCAGTGGGGAATTGGAGGGTGGGCAGGCTCGAAAGCCGCTCTTCCCAGAACCGCAGATGTCCCTCGAACTGCGCCCCGCCCGCGCGCTCGCGCTGCCACGCGGCGAAATCCGCGTACTGCACTCCTAGCTCGGGCAGCTCAGGCGGCCGCGGCGTGACAAAAGCTGTGTAGAGCTCGGCGAGCTCGGTGACGAACAGCGAAGCCGACCAACCGTCCGAGCAGATGTGGTGCATGGTGGCGCTGAGGACATGATCGTCGTCGGCCCGCCGGTAAAGCGCGAACCGGATCATTGGCCCGTGCTCGAGGTTGAAGCTGGCGCGGGCTTCGGCGGCCATGAGCTTTGCGAGTTCATCCTCGGTGCCCACGGCAAGCACGCGGAGCCGGACCGGCGTCGGCGGTTTGACGAGCTGAACCGGTGAGCCGCCGCGGGCCTCGATGCCGGTGCGGAGCGCCTCGTGCCTGGTGATAATGACGTTGAGCGCATGTTCGAGTGCCCCGGCGTCGAGCCTGCCGCGCAACCGCAGGCCAAACGGGATGTTATAGGCCCGCAGCCCAGGAGCGAAGCGCTCCATGAACCATAACTGCTCCTGCGCGAACGACAGCGGTGCCGCCTCACCCGCCTCGGCGGGTCGCCGCTGAATCGGCGCGGCACCCGAGTCCGCCCGCCGTGACCGGCGCAGCCGCCCCCGCGCCAGGCTCAGCCGACGTTCGAGATCCGCTATTTCGGTCGCTAGACGTGCGCGTTCGTCATCATTGGCTCCCGAGCTTCCCGCTGAGGGATGGTTCACGTTCAGGTGCCTCCTCGGTGGGCTCTTCCGTACGCGCAGTTAGCACCAGGCGACCGCGGCGGCTGCGCCGATGGCAGGCGTGCACCGTTGGTGGATCGGCCCTTTGCGGCGCTCCGCTGCGACAGGATTCTCTCGCCAGAATCCTTAGCCGACGCCGACGCCTTCGTAGGGTACGTCCGGCGTCGCAGGCCAATCAAGACCATCGCGCCGACGCTGGCCGGTGCCTTCTGGCTTAGCCGGATGCCTTCTCGGCCGCATAGATACCGACCAGGTCGTGCAGCTCGAACCCGCCGGAGGCGGGCCGGCGGATCAGGCTGGCCGCAGCGAGCCTGTCGAGCAGCCGAGCCGCGACAGCTTCGTCGGTGTTGAGCAAGGCCGCCACGTCAGCGGAGGTGAAGCGGGACCGTCGCAGCGGGGTGAGCACGGCCAAAAACCGCCGAAGACCGGGGTCGAGTGCCGCGTAAGAGATGTCGAACGACGCTTGAAGCGCAGCGGCCGAATCGCCGTCCACAGTGAGCTTGGCGATCCGGTTACCCGCCTTCAGATCGGTGACGTAGCTGCCAAGCGTCCGGCTGGGGCATCTCGCGAGATTCGCCGCGGCGATCCGCAGCGCGAGCGGCAGATACCCGCACACCGCCGCGAGTTCCGCAGCGGCCGTAGGCTCCGCGGCCACCCGGTCCGCGCCCAGCCTGCGGCTGAGCAGCGCCACCGCCTCGGGCGGCGCCAGCACGTCGAGCACGTACCCAACTGCGTTGTCCAGCGCGATCAGCCCACGCAGGTCATTGCGGCTCGTGGTCAGCACAGCGCAACCGGGCGTGCCGGGTAACAACGGCCTGACCTGCGCAGCGTCGGTCGCTTCGTCAAGGACGATCAGCACCCGCCGGTCGGCGAGCCAGGAACGGTAGGCCGCTTCGCGCTGGTCCAGCCCCTTGGGGATCGAACTGGGACACAGGCCAGTTGCGAGCATCAGGTCGGCCAGCACGGCGGCCACATTGCGGGGTCTGCCGCCATTGCCGGTGAGCCGAGCGTAGAGTTGCCCGTCGGGAAACGCTGCGCGGATGCGGTGCGCCACCCGGGTGGCGAGCGCGGTCTTGCCGACGCCGGGCAGGCCAGAAATCGCCGCGACAGGCACCGTGGGTTCCGTGCTGGTGAGCGCCGCGGATATCTGTTCGGTCGCTGGGGCGCGACCGATGAAGTCACCGATTTGCCGCGGGAGCTGGCATTGCGTGACCCAGGTGCCCGGGCAGCCGTGCGCGGTCGGCACCACCGGGCCAAGGCCGGTGGCGAGATGGCCGCGCAGGCGGCCCTGTCCGGGCGCGCCGTCGTGTCCGGGCGTTGGCCCGGCGCCGCCCGGCCGGACATCGCGGCTCACACCGGCGGCGCGACCGTTGGCCGCGTGGCTGTTGCCGGTGTAGCTGTCGGCAGCCGCGTGGCTGTCGGTGGCGCGGCTGTTGGTCGCATGGCCCGCCCACCGGCCGTGCTGACTGGGCGCGTCGGCACGTGCGGCCGAGCGGTCTGATAACGCCGCCTCATGCAGCTCACGTAGCTCGTCGCTTGGTTCGATGCCCAGCTCTCTGGTGAGCAGCTGCCTGACCCGCCGGTAAGCGGCAAGCGCGTCGCAGCGCCAGCCGGTCTTGTACAGCGCGAGCATGAGCAGGTACCAGTACCTTTCGCGCAGTGGGTGCTCGCCCACCAGGGCACGCAGTTGGGGTATGACCTGCCGGTGATGACCAATTGTCAGCTCGATCTCGATCCGTCGCTCCATCGTGAGCAGCCGTTGCTCCGCGAGCATGGAGATCTCGCCACGGCGAAGCACGTCGGATTCGATATCGGACAGCGGTGGCCCCCGCCACAACGCCAGCGCCTCGCCGAACTGGCGCGACGCGGCTGCGAGCTGGTCGGCGTCGGCCGATCTTTCGGCCGACTCGACAAGCCGACGGAACCGCAGCAGGTCAACTGCCTCAGGCGGAACCGCGAGAAGGTAGCCACCAGCCACGGTGCGGATGAGCTCGCGACCTGCTCCGTCGCCGAGTGCCCGCCGCAACCGCATGACGTATGCCTGTACGGTGCCGCGCGCACCCCTCGGGGGCCGGTCATCCCAGAGGAACTCGGTCAGCTCATCGATCGCCACGTTCTTGTTGGCTCGCAAGATCAGCGCAGCCGCCAGAGTGCGCTGCTTGGCAGGCCGGACCGGTACCACACCGTCGACCGTCCGGATTCTGAGCGGGCCGAGGATGCCGAAGTCCACCCAGTTATGCACCGATCCTTCCGACCGTATGTCGCATAAGTCCCTGACTACACGGAAATCTCCCTGGGATGCCAGTATTCCCCGTAGCCGGCCTGGGCTAACAGGCGGCGACCGGATCAACATGACGGCAGTCACGCGCCACGGGCTTCGCAGCCACCGTTGTGGTGGCGCGCCCGCGCAGCCGTTACGTATCCTGCTTGTCGCGGGCTGCCTGAGACCCGCAGGCCGCGTGCGGCGCCGGCCCGGCCGACGCCGGCGCCGACGGGGTCAGGCTGGCTCGCTTCCCCACCAAGCAGAGTGCTGCCGACGCCGCGCCGTCGCATCGCGGGCACCACGGCCATTCCGTACAGCCCGACCATGTGTCCGTCATCGAAGGTGGCGCAGCAGCCAGCCGGCCCGCAGTCGCGCAGGCCCAGCCACATCACCCAGCCCGGGATGCGCGCGGGATCGGGGGGAAAGAGCACGCCCGGGCGCCACGGCTGAAGTGACGTAAGGGGCAGGCAGTCCACCATCAGCCGCTCGACGGTGTTGACGTCCGCGGGCGATGTGGCGATCGCGACCCGGATGGATCCCGCGGCTTGATCGCCACCAGTTGCCCGGGTCCTCTCCCGCGCTGCCCCGGTGCCCGCGATGCCGTCCGCCGCACCGGTCCGCGCGTCCCGCACCATGACAGGAATCCTTGCCCACGGTGTGAATCCGTAGTGTTCCAGCGGCAGGGTTCCGAAGGTGTCCTCCACGACAAGCGGCCTGCCGGGCATGTGCTCTGCGGCTAACTCGGTCATCCGGCTGATCGCGGCGGCCGGATCCGCTGACGGCCCGGTGATTACCACCCGGCATCCGCGGTTGCCCACGTCGGCGATCACGTAATCCTCGTGCCTGTATGACCAGCCACGCCGCGCCTCGCACAGTGCCAGGAGGTTCTCCGCCGCATTGGCAGCTGCCGACAGATGCGACTGGTACGGCATGCCACCGATAATCACACGACGGTCACATGCCGTGTCGGCGGGCATCAAGGTGTCACCCATACGTCAACTCGCCGTCAATAAACCGTCAACGGCCAGTTGCACAATGAGGGCACTCCTTGATCCGCACTCAAAGGAGGGGCTCATGGCTCCCGGTACAGGGTCGCTGTGATAGCACGCCCTGCTCCGCGGGCATTGTACCGGTGCTCGTTCACACCGGACGTTCCGGCCGGCCTACTGGAAGCGCACGGCCATTCTCAATGGGTCAGGTAAAAGAGAAATCAATGTGCGGAATCCGAAGTAGCGGCCGGGTATTCGTTCAGGGAGGCCCCGGAAAATGCGCATGTTAAGCAGCAGCTCGGCTGAGCTCGCGCCTGAGTTCGGCGTCCAAGCCGGCCGGTGGGAACAGTACGTAAACCTGGGTGCAATGCCGTTCGGCGCGATGTGGTGCGTGGTCCCGCCGGGCGGCCGCACCAATACAGACTGCCATCCGGAGCGTGAGCTTGTGGTCGTCGTGCAGGGCGGTGGGGAGGTTTTGGCGAGCGGTGGCAGCCAGAGCGCCCAGGCAGGATGCGCTGTGCTCATGGACAGCGGCGAGGAGCATGTGCTGGTGAACCAGTCAGCCGACGACCCGCTTGTCGTGCTGAGCCTGTACTGGTTGCCGGGGGATGCCGCAGATGAAGCCTGACGTCAGCTCATCCGGGCCCACGATCATCACCGCCACCGCGCCCACCCCGAACGGCCCGCTACACGTTGGCCACATGAGCGGCCCGTACCTTGCCGCGGATATCGCGGCCCGCGCAGCTCGCGCCCGTGGCGAGAACGTGCTCACCGTGAGCGGCCTCGACCCGCACCAGAACTACGTGCCGGCCAAGGCCGCCATCGAGGGCCGCAGCACTGGCGAAGTGCTCGACGAGTACGAGACGCTGATCCGGCAGGCGCTGCGGGCAGCGCGGGTGAGCTACGACGTGTTCATCGACCCGAGGGCCGATGGCGGCTACCGCGCCGCGGTCGCGAGCCTGCTTGATGAGCTCGTTGCGAGCAAGGCGGCGGTGGTCGAGGAGGTCACGCTGGCCCGCTGCGCGGGTTGTCGCCTGACCCTGCACCACGCGCACGTGACCGGCGGCTGCCCACTTTGCGGGGCTCAGTCGGGCGGGGGCACGTGCGAGGGCTGCGGTGCGTTCACCACGGCGACGAACCTTCGCGACGCGCGGTGCGCCCGCTGCGGCGGCCCGCCAAGTCCGCTGCGGGCGGAGATCCCGCTGCTCCGGCTGGAGAACTACCGCGAAGCCTTGACAACCACGTGGGCGGCGGCCGCGCTGCCGTACCGCGTGTGTGCGCTGATGGAGCACTACCTTCGCGCCGGGCTGCCCGACGTTCCGCTCGCCTACCCAACCGACTGGGGGATCGCCTACGGGCCGGAGGGACAGCGGATCGACGTGTGGGCGGAGATGGGGCTTGGGCTGCTCAGCCAGGTGGCCGCGAGATTCGACCCCGCGGCCCATACCGCGGACGGCTACATCGCCGCCTGGCGAAAGGCGGGGCGATGCTGGCATTTCCTCGGCATCGACAACGCTTTCTACTTCGGCCTGCTGTTCCCGGCGACGTTCGCCGGCGCGGGGATGGCGCCTGGGTGGCTCGGTGGCTTGGTCGTCAACGAGTTCTACAGGCTCGACGGGCTGAAGTTCTCCACCAGCCGCAACCATGCGGTCTGGGCACACGAGCTCTTCACCGGTGAGGATCCAGCCATGGTCCGGCTGTACCTGTGCTGGGACCGCCCCGACCGGTACGAGAGCGACTTCACCCCCCGGTCGTTCAATGCGTTCCGCAACTGGATCACGCCAGCGCTGCGGTCGGGTACCGGACTGCCCCCCGATCTGGCCGAAGCGGAGCTCACCCGCGCCAGCGAGGCGCTCGGGTTTGCGGGATTCGATCCCGCGCTCGCGCTGCGGTGCCTGGTGGGCGCCGCGGGAGCGGGCGCGGCGCCGCTGCTGCTCGCCGCGCTGACGGGTGAGGAGACCGAGCTGACGGGTGAGGAGACCGAGCTGACGGGTGAGGAAACGGAGACATCGCGATGACCGGCCACGATGCCCCACACTTCCATACCGTCGGCGTGGGCGCGGGCCCGGCGAACCTGAGCCTGGCCGCGCTGTTCGAAGCGGTGACGCCCGACCGCATCGCGCTGTACGAGGCGCAGCCCGAACCGGCCTGGCATGGCGGTCTGTCGTTTCCCGGTGTCAGGATGCAGACCGGATGGCTCAAGGACCTGGTGTCGTTGGTCGATCCATCGCACCGGCTGTCGTTCCTGAGCTACCTCGTCCGCACCAAGCGCGCGTTCACATTCCTGAGCGCGCAGTACTCCGACATCCCGCGGCTGGAGTACATCCGCTACCTGGAGTGGGCCGCCGGCCAGCTCGCTAACGTCCACTTCGGCAGGCGGATCGACAAGGTCTGCTTTGATGAGGGGTTCTGCCTGTACCGCGGCGGCGAGCTGGTCAGCCACGGCGATCACCTCGTGGTGGCGATCGGCAGCAGCGCGCGGGTTCTGCCTGGCCTCGCAGACCTGGACGCCGACCGTGTCGCTGTCGCCGATGAGATGACGGCGCGGGTCGAGCAGCTGGATCTGCAGTTAGACGACAGGATCGCGGTGGCGGGAGGCGGCCAGACCGGCGCGGAATGCGTGCTTGAGCTGCGCAGGCGCGGTTTCTCTGACATCCGGTGGTTTGGCAGGCGCCCCTGGTTCGCGCCGCTCGACGATTCACCGTCGGCAAACGAGATGTACCGGCCAAGCTACGCCGCGTTCCTGAACCGCTTGCCGGTCGAGCGCAAGCGCGAGCTGGTCAAGGAGCAGGTCCTGACCAGCGACGGAATCTCGGCGGGCACGCTGCGCGCGCTGTTTCAGGACAACTACGAGGATCTGCTGCGCACCGGTCAGGCGCCGATCACCTTGCTGCCTGGCCGATGGGTTGTCGGTGGCGAGCGCCACGGCACGGGCGTGCGGCTCAGTGCCCGCGGGCCGCATGGCACCGAACACCACGACGTCCGGTTTGTCGTCGTGGCGGTGGGCCGGCGACCCGCGCCGCTGCCGTTCGATGACCGCTTGCGCGAGATGGTCGACTCCGACGAGAGGGGCAGCCCGATTGTGGAGGAGGATTACTCGCTACGCTGGAAAGGCCAGGACAGCCATAAGATCTTCGTCCAGAACCGCGCACGGTACGTGCATGGTCTCCCGGACGCCAACCTGAGCCTGCTCCCCATGCGCAGCGCGATCATCATTAACTCGCTTTTCGGCCGGTCGGTGTTCGAGTTCGCAGACGAATACGGGACCACGATGTGGGATTAGCAGGTGTGCCCGCCCCGGCGCCTGCTCGGAAATCACGATACGGCCCGCGGCGCGCGCCAAAGGCACGCGAGGAAACTGACTTGGGAGCATCGTGATCAATTACGATGGCCGAGTATTCCGCTCTGCCGCGCAGGAGACCCTTGACGCCGGCGGCGAGGGGCCGGTCGGTCACTACCACCAGGAGGGCGACGTCGTCTGGGCCGAGTTCGCCGGCGGCCGGGTGGTCCGCGGAACCCTGGTCGGCAGCTGCGACGCCGATGGTGTGCTGCACCTGGCGTACTGCCAGCTGCTGAGCGACCGCCAGGTGGTGGCGGGCCGCTGTACCAGCATCCCGACCGCGCTGGCCGATGGCCGCATTCGGCTGCATGAACACTGGCAGCGGTTCGGGCCGGCCGCGGCGACCGGCGTGTCGGTCATCGAGGAGCCGCGCCCGACCGAGGGCGCCGCCGCGAAAGCGAGCGCCCCGCCGCCGCAGAACTGAACCCACGCTAACGAGAGGACCAGATCTCCATGCAGCTCATCGAGGGCGCCGGAATCCACACTCCGGCCAAGGACGGCGAGCCTAACCACTGGATCGAGCACTTGGTCAGCAACGACCTGAGCATGGGCACCTATTCGATCCCCGCGGGCGGTCTGGATGATCAGCGCCCGCATTACGAGGATGAGATCTACGTGGTGCAGACGGGCCGTGCCACCCTGGTCACCGACTCAGGAAGCGCCGAGGCAGGCCCCGGCTCGGTGTTGTTCGTGCCGGCCCGTGAGAAACATCAATGGACCGACATCCGCGAGGATCTGACGCTGATCGTCATCGTCGCCCCGCCGTACAAGTCCCGCGAGCCGAAGGCCGGATAGCGCAGCCTGTCAGCCGCTGTCCTCTCCGTCGCCTGCCGGTGCCGTGGGCGCGTGGTGGTCGATGGAGAGGACCTCGCGGAGCTTTGCGAGCAGGGATGTTTGGGTGAATGGTTTCTCGATGAGGTGGACGCCTGCTTCGAGGACGCCCTTGGTGCCCAGGACGCCCTGGGTGTAGCCGGACATGAACAGAACTTTCACGGCTGGCTGGACGGCGCGGATCCGCTCGGCGGCCTCTTTGCCGAGCATCCGGGGCATGATCACGTCGGTGAGCAAGATGTCGATGCCGGGATGGCTGGCTGCGGCCTCGATGGCTTCGTGGCCACCGGTGGCGGTGATGACCTGGTAGCCGTTGCGGGCCAGGATCCGCCTGGTGACTTCCCGCATGGCGGCTTCGTCCTCGACGACGAGCACGGTCTCGCCGCCGCCACGGGGCGCCTGCTGCGGCGCAGGTGCGGAGCGGGCGGGCTGTCTGGTGGCGGGCAGCAGGATGGTGGGTCCAGGATGTCAGCGGGGATCCCGGTGCCGGTGTCGCTGATCTTCAAGCTGGCATACTGGCCGGGTGCCAGGCCTGGGCGGCTGGCCGTGTAGGCCTCATCGACATTGGTGTCGGCGGTCTCGATTATCAGCTTCCCGCCACCTGGCATGGCGTCGCGGGCGTTGACCGCCATGTTGACGAGGACCTGCTCGATGTCGGCGCGCACCGCTTCCCACTCGATCGCCGGGGCTTCCTGAGCCACGGCCTCTTTGACGAACGCGGCGTAGTTGGAGATGACGGCCAGCAGGTTGTTGAAATCGTGGGCGACCCCGCCGGCCAGCTGACCCAGGCTTTCCAGCCGCTGCGACTGATGAAGCTGGCGTTCCAGCCGGTCCCGCTCGGCCTGGTTCCTCAGCCGTTCCCGCTCGGCTTGCAGCTCCAGCCGCTCGGTCACATTGCGGACGGCGGCCATGACGAGAACGCCTTCGTCGGCGTCGATGGATGACAGCGAGATCTCCGCGGGGAAGGTGCTGCCGTCACGGCGGCGGCCAGCCAGCTCCACCCCAATGCCCATCGGCCGCAGCCGGGGGTCGGCAACGTAGACGGCCCGGTGCGCCGGGTGCGCCGCCCTGACCGCGTCGCTGGCCCGCCAGTTCCTCGCGCCGGTAGCCAAACAGCCGCTCGGCCTGGGCGTTCACCAGCGCGATCCGGCCATCGCCAGCCACACATACCACCGCGTCCGGCGCCGCCTCAAGCAGCCGGCGCAGCCGGGCATCTGCCCTCTGCTGGCCGGTAACGTCCCACGACCCCGTCGACACTCCGACGATCGCCCCGCTGCTGTCGGTGACGGGCGACAGCGTGACCGATACCGCGACCGTGGTCCCGTCCTTGCGCAGCCGTTCGGTCAGGTAAATCTCCACCCGCTCACCCCGGGTGATGGCGGCCCGCCTCTCGTGTTCGCCCACCCGAAGCTCGGCGGGGATGAGCACGTCGATATGACGGCCGATTATCTCGTCCGAGGAGTACCCATAAAGCCGCTCAGCTCCGGGGTTCCATATTGTGACCACCCGACCGAGGGTCTCGCTGATCACTGCGGCGTGCGAGGACTGGATAATCGAGGCGAGCCGGGCCATTGTCTCGGCGGCATGCCGCCGCTCGGTCTCATCCCGCACGACGGCCATGACCAGGATCTCATCGCCGCTGTCGACAGCCGACAACGAGACCTCCGCGGGGAAGGTGCTGCCGTCGCGGCGGTGCCCGACCAGTTCAATACCGGCGCCAACCGAGGTCGGCCGGGGCGCGGCCACATGCCTGGCCCGGTGCGCCGGGTCGGCCACATACCTGGCCCGGTGCGCCGGGGGGCCGCCTTGACCGCGTCAGGGACCAGCATCTCGACGTGATGGCCGGCCAGCTCATCGCGCGCGTAGCCGAACAGCCGCTCGGCCTGGGCGTTCACGAGCGCGATCCGGCCATCCCCGGCAAAACACACCACAGCGTCCGGCGCTGCCTCGAACAGCGAACGAACAAGTGATCCGCGAACTCCCCCACCGCCCTCACCCTCGCATGGCGGTCGGTTCCATCCTCTCACATCAGTATCACGCATCGCACACGTGCGCTCACACAACGCTGCGGCCAGGCGCCCGTGCCGCGCTCGCCAAACGGCACGGACGGGCGTCTGCGGTAGGTGCGTGACAGGCCACGTCAGCCGTTCGGGATAAAGATCCAATTCATTGTCCATAACGGCTGCTGCCCACTGGCACGCCAGCGCTCGCGGCATGCCCATGTCGGCCCCGCCAGTCTGCGGCGCGCCCGTCGGGCGGACGTGCCCGGCACTGACCGCGCCGCTTCCGTCGAGGCCCGCTCTGACAACTTTGTACGCCTGAGTGTTGCTCCGGCCCCCGAAAAAATGGCCAGTGACGACATCCTGGAGTACAAAGCTGCGGATCAATGCCTATCTGGACCTGCATGACGCCGCCGAATCCGCCGGGCCCGAGCGCGCACCGACGACCTGATCGGTCTCATGCCGACGTTGCTGCGACTTCGTTGCGCCGGTGGAGGGTGGCTAGGTCGGCGGCGGCCCGCCCGCGTAGCCATCCTTCGTGGTCACGGGCAGATGTCACCACGCTTCGTGTCCGTCCGGCGAACATGGCGGCCACCGCGTCGTCCACCGCACGGCTACGGGCGGCGAGCACGGGCAGCAGGTCCATGCCCGTTGACTCCGCGGCCGCCTGCCGCTGTGCGGTGCCGGTGGCCTCGGCGAGGCGCTCCCCGATCCGCTGCGCGTACGAGGTCAGGAACGACTGCCGGAACGAGCGGGTGCGCGACCGCCCGTATGGATCGCGCCGGGTGCCTGCCCGCACCATAGCGGTGGTGGCCTGTACGAGCAGTGAGGTGAAAAGAAGCTCGACCGCGTCCAGGTCGCCGGGGAATCCCAGCACCGTACACAGGCCCACGTTGCGGTGCCAGATCGCCCGGGACCGGTTCGCCGCCGCCACCACGTCCAGGAGCACCGCCTTGGGCGCTTCGTAGGGGTTGTCAACGAACACGCGCCGCCCGGACGGGGCGTCGGAACCGCCCGACGTGGCGGCCAGCATCGCGTAGTCGATGCTGTGCCGGGCCATCAGTTCCTGAGCGCGCGCGGTCAGCGCCTCCGCCTCGGCTGCGAACTCGGTGGACTCGGCCTTGGCAAGCAGTGCCCTTACCCGTGCCAACATTCGCCGGTCGGCGGGCTGCTCGCGGCCGCGGGAGGGGGCCAGCGCGCCACGCCGAGCCGCGCCTGGCGGTGGGCAGAGCTGGGCGAGTTCGGGCAGCGTAGACAGCACATAGAGCACCTCTAAAGCGCAGGTGATCGCGGGTGTCCTGCCCATCCCCGCGCGATTGCGCCACCGCTCCAGATAGCCGTCCGACCCCCACCACACGTTCGCTCCGAGTGCGCTGAGCTGCTGTGCCCACCGTTCATCCACAGTGGCAGCCGCATAGCTGCGCAACTCGGCGGCGACGGCATCGGCCGCCATCCCGGCGTGCCTGTCATCGAGCGCTCGCCGGACATGGCGCACAAGCTCGGCAGGCTGCCAGCCCTGCCGCCATGCCGTGGTGACCGCGCCCTGCAGGCAGCGGGACAGCGTCTCGTCCACAATCCGCTGCCAGCCCGGGGATTCGACCGCCTCGGCGAGCTGGGCTGCGCAGCCCTGGAACACGACGGTGTCATTGTGGAACCGGGCATGCACCGCCTCCGTCGCCAGTTGCCCGGCCAGCGCCGCGAGCGCGTCGCCGTAGGCACCCTGGTCCGCTGTGGGCCGCCGGTGGCCTGGAGCGCCGTGCTGTCGAGCGCTGTGCTGCCGCGCGCGCTCGTTGGCACGGCGTTTCTCCTTCGCCCGCCGCCGCAGCCGGCTGTCCCTGCTCACACGCCCCTCGCCACGCGTTGCGTCATTTGTGCGTTCGCCACAGGGGCATCTTCCTACTGACGCCGTCCCGGCCGGCGGACGACACGCGAGCGAGACGGTGGATTATTCACTCCTTAGCACCTGGGCTGGCTGCGCCCGCGCGGCGGCTTCGCCCGGGAGGGCAGCGACTGCGACGGCCACCGCGAGCGCTGCCGGCGCCATCGCCGCGAGAAGCAGGTCCGGCATCCGCACCACAGGAATTATGCCGAGCGGGTCGGCGTAAAGCCGCCACGCCGTGCCGCCGCAGATGATCCCCAACGGGATGCCGATGGCGAGGGCGGATCCGGTGAGCGCGCCCGCCTGCCAGGCGACGGTGCGCCGCACCTGGCCGCGGGTGAAGCCAAGGATGCGCAGAATAGCCAGGTCTCTGCGGCGCCGCCGGACCGACGTGATGAGGAGGTGGGCGATGGTCGCCAGCGCCAGCACACTGAGCGCCGCGCCGAAGAGCATGGGCAGGTTCTGTACCCGGCCGAAGTTCACCAGGTCGGTCGGCGTGGCCGGAGGCTGCACCGCGAATGAGCCACTGCGGGCCAGTTCGCTGCCGAGCGTGTCTGAGCCTGCTCCTGGCCGCGTCCGGACGAGGAGCGTGTCGAATGGCGGGGTGGCAACGTCGGCGGGCACCATGGCCCGGAGGCCAGCGAAGGTGAGGGCGGCGCCGGTGCCGAGCTGGAGCGCGTCGTCCAGGGTCGGGAAGACGGCTGTGCCGACGATCGTGAGCCGCGCCGGGCGCGAGCCGGTCACCGACGCGCTGATGGTGTCGCCTATCGCCGCGTGCACAGCTGCGAGCGTCTGCTTCCCGAGGGTAATCTCGCCTGCGCGCTCGGGCAGTCGGCCCTGTAGGCGCACAGGCGTGACAATGCCGCCGCGGTTCTGGCCGGTGGCGAGCGCCTCAATGCGGACGCCGCGTATCCGCAGCGGCACGCCCGCGTAGCCCATCCACCATGCGGCCACCCGTGGATCGCGGGCGGCCGCTGCGGCGGCGGGTGCGATGTCGCCGCCGGACGACAGGGTCGTCACGTGCTCGTCCCACGTCACGCCGTACAAACGCGGTGTGGCGAGCAGGTAGCCGAGACTCGCGGAGAACACGACAGCCGCGGTCAGCGCGGCTATCCCAACGACCGCGCCCGCGATCGTGCTGCGCACAGGAAGCGCGGTGCGGCCCGCGCCCCGCTGCCAGGCCAGCCGGATGCCCATGGCCGCTGGGACCGAGCTTATGCGGGCCGCGGCGGCCGACAGAGCTGGGCGGCTGGTCCGCACGGGCGCGGTGTCGGTGACGCTGACACGGCTGGCTGCCCGCCAGGCGGGCCACGCGGAGCAGGCACATGTGGCCAGGACGACGCCCGCCGCGCCAAGGATCAGGACCAACCCATCGGCGTCGATTCCCGGATGTGGCTCGGCGATGCGGGCAAGGCCTACCGGCAGCAACGGTGAGGCAGCGACGGCGAGGGTGACGGCAATCGCGGCGCCGCACGCGCCGATTGCGGCCGCGCGGCCAAGGCCGGCGGCAAGCAACTGGCCTCTGCCCATGCCGAGGGCTCGCATCGTCGCGTTGTCCGTGGATTCGATGAAACTCAGCCGGGCCAGCAGTTGGACCGTGATCAGCACGCCAATGAGCGCAAGGAGTCCGGCCAGCAGCCACATGGCCAGCGCCTGCAGGTGGATGGAACGCTGCGTGTTGACCGCCTGCTCGGAGAGCGGATATTGCTGGGTGACCTTGCCATGCGACAGGCGGGTCAGCTCGCCGTCTACCGCTGCCAGGTCGCCAATCCCGTGGCGCAGCCGCATGGCCAGGCCCTGGCCGCCGTCGAGCCCGGTCTTGTGCTGCCGGTGGAAAGCCGGGGTCGCCCAGGCGATGTGGACGCCGGTTCCTGCCTGCGGGGGGAACTCGGCGGGTGCGGCGTCGATGCCCACGACACGCAACGCCTGCGGCTTCACCTTCCCGTCAGCTGTCAGTAGCCGGATGCGCAGCATGTCTCCGGGTTTCAGGTGATGCGACTGGGCTAGTGGGAACGAGATGCCGACCTCGTCGGCCCGGCCCGGGTCCGGCAGGCGGCCTGCCAGGATCTTCCGATGCCAGAAGCTCGCGGGAACCGCGGTGGTGTCCGGCGCGATCAGGTTGACGTCGGCTGGGTACGCGACGATGAAGAACGTGATGGTGGCGGATTGGAGAACCTGCGGCAACCCAGCCAGCGTCGCGGGCGGGGTCTGAGCGAAGGTCGCAGCGTTGGCGGTGTTGAAGAAGACCAGGAGGTTGGGCGCCTTGCTCCAGCCGAGCAGCCGGGGGTACGCGGAGTCGGTCCGGCGCGCTCCCGCCACGGCGGCGAGGACGATGGCCCCGAACAGGCCTACGAGCAGGGCGAGCGCGAGCCAGGCACGCCACCGGCGGCGTACCTCGCTGCGGAACACCATCCACACGGCGGCCATCGCTGGTCCCCCTCGCTCACGGTGCTCGCCGCTGGTCCTCTCGCCGATGGCGAGGCGGCCGCCCAGCCGACGTCACCACCACCATAATGGCCAAGGACATTGAGGCCATCGAACCTCATTCCGGTCATTTGGCGCTGGTAGTACTTGTAGGCCGCCATGTTCTGCTTGCACCAGGTGACCAGCTCCGCCGCACTGATCGTGGCACCGGGCGCGCGAACCACGAACGCCTCACGTCGCGACGCCCTAGACCGCTCCCTCAACCAGGACGATGTGGCCCGTGGAAGCGCGGTGGCGGATCGCCATCGCCGCGACGTAGTCCCCGGATGCGTACCACCGCCGAGCGTGGTCGGCGCTCGGAAACTCAATTACGACGAGCCGCTGCGGCTGCCAGTCCCCCTCCAGCGATTCGTGGTCTCCGCCGCGGACAAGGAAGCGTCCGTGGAACGGCTCGAGCGTCCCCGGCACGAGCGCGGTGTACTCCCGGTAGGCCGCTGGGTCGTGGACATCGATGTCGGCGATCACATACGCGGGCATCCGTTCTCCTTCCCCGGCCGGGCCGGCCAGCGCAATCCTACGCGCGGCAAGACCTGCGGCAACCTTTGCCGCGACGTCTGGCGTTGCACCGGGCAGCACGGTCGCGCGCCGCGGCAGCCGCCCGGCTCTACCGGGTCCGGCTGAGCGCCGC
>WNGF01004443.1_pt1 | contig 19661 bp, 19 predicted proteins | sample 5400641 | NCBI WGS metagenome assembly WNGF01 (sample SAMN13153371, study PRJNA577476) | soil metagenome | isolation source: 80 cm soil or saprolite under grassland replicate 2 | place: USA:California | collected 2016-06-15
TGCTCAACGAATTCCTCAAAGAGCACCGTAAAGTGGAGGAACAGGAAAAGACAATCGTAGAGCTAAAATCTGGCATGGCCGCCCTCGCGGCATCGCTGAAAGAGCAGGCGTCTCAAATCCAGAAAGTGAGCGCACAGCTTGAATGAGCAAACCTGCGCCGCGAGCGGTCAACAACAATCAGTAAAGCTACGGACAATCTCAGCAAAGCCGGTTGGAGTTGGGGCTGAGCCTCAGCGATTAATTCCAAAGGGCGAACGATCTGGATTGCTGACGCACATCGCGGCGATGGAAAGCGTTTCGTTGTACGCGGATGAACTGTTGACCGCGTTTTTGGAACTCGAAGCGGTCGATCACCGCCTGCGCGACGATCATGAACTACAAGAGAAAACCAGCTACATCCTGATGAATCCGGTTCGCAAAGGATTGTGCGAGCGAACGCGGGATTGGGTGTGGGTTTATCGCGCGAACGATCGTCCGCCGCCGCATTGGTAGGGCGGGCAGTCCTCTGCACGCCGTTGATTGGCAATTCAGACGGTGGCGCGCACTTTCCGCGGCGAGCAAGCTACATGACGCGCCCTACCCTGCCGCGCGCTTGATTTCATCCAGGGAGGCCGGGTTTTCCAACGCAGATGTGTCGCCGAGTTTTTCGCCGAGATACGCGGCGCGCACGACGCGGCGCATGACTTTCGCGTTTCGCGTCTTTGGGATGTCGCCGACAAAAATCACCTCGCGCGGCGCGAGCGCCTTGCCAAGGTCGCGCGCCACACTCGCTTTCAATTCGGCTGCGAGCGCGATCCGGCTGCTGCCGGACCGATTGGCGCCTTTTTTCAATACGCAAAAGCAAACCAGCGCTTCGCCTTTGATGGAATCAGGGACACCGATCGCGGCGGCTTCGCTCACGTGCGGATGCGCGACGAGGACCGATTCCACTTCAGCCGGTCCGACGCGTTTGCCAGCGATTTTAATCGTGTCGTCAGAACGCCCGAGGATGTACCAAAGCCCGTCGTCATCGACTGCGGCCCAATCGCCGTGAACCCAAACGTCCGGAAATCGCGACCAGTACGTCTCAATGTAACGCTGCCGGTCTTTCCAAAACCCGCGCGTCATTCCGATCCACGGCTCGCGGATGACCAGTTCGCCGACCTCTCCGCGCACGGATTTCCCATTTTCATCGACAACGTCGGCCGCCATTCCCGGCAGCGGGCCGGAGAACGCGCACGGTTTCATCGGCGTGATCACATTGCCCATGAGAATTCCGCCAGAAATTTCAGTTCCGCCGGAATAATTTATGATCGGCAATTTGCCGCGTCCGACATTTTGGAACAGCCACATCCACGGCTCGGGATTCCATGGCTCGCCGGTGGAGGCGAATTTTCGCAGCGACGACAGATCATGACGATGCACGATCTCATCGCCTAGCGCGCGGATCAGCGTTGGCGAAACGCCAAGCGCTGTAACTTTATGTCGATCGACGAGTGACCACACACGATCCGGCCCCGGAAAATCGGGCGCGCCATCGTAAAACATCATCGTCGCGCCGAGCAGCAACGTGCCGAAAACTTCCCACGGCCCCATCATCCAGCCCATATCGGTCATCCAGAAAAGAGTTTCGTCCGGGTGCAGATCGAGCCCGTGCCACATGTCTTGCGCGGATTTGATCGGAAAACCGCAATGCGTGTGCACTGCGCCTTTCGGTTTTCCGGTCGTGCCGGACGTGTAAATGATCATCATCGGATCTTCCGCCGATGTCCTCTCGGTGGGCGCGTCATCAAATGGTCCGGGCAAAGCTGTTGGCGGCCGTGCATTTGGACTGAGATCCTCGACGAGCCATTCGCCGGCCTGGTTCAGGACAACCAAATACTGCATTGTCGGAATTTGCGCGGCGGCTTCATCCGCGATCGATTTCATCGGGCAAAACTTTCCGCGGCGATAAGTTCCAGCCGCGGTGAAGAGCGCTTTGGCGTCGGCATCTTTCAGCCGCGAGACGATCGCGGCCGCGCCGAAACCAGAAAACAACGGCAAAAAGATCCCGCCGATTTTAATGATGGCGAGCATTGCGACGACGATCTCTGGGACCATCGGCATGAACACACCGATCGCGTCGCCGTTGCCGAGTTTCAGAGCGCGAAGCGCGTTGGCCATGCGATCGACTTGATCGCGCAATTCTTTGTAGGTGAGCGAACGCGAAGTGCCGTCTTCGATTTCTGATATGATTGCCAGCTTCTGGTCGGTCGGCGTGTCGGCGTACTTATCGAGGAGATTGTGCACGATGTTCATTTCGCCGCCGACAGACCATTTTGCCCATGGTTTGCCTTCGCTAAGATCAACAACGCGCGAGTACGGTTGGTAAAATTGAATATCCAGATCGCCCAGCACCGTGTCCCAAAACCAGGCAATGTCGGTTGTCGATCTTCGCATCAGCTCGTCGTACGAGCCGAGCCGATGTTTATTGATGAACTGCTGGAGGTTCGATTGCGTAATCAGCTCCGGCGTTGGCCACCAGACAAATTCGCCGCCAAATTGAAACTCGCTCACGCAGAGATTCTGCGCGATTCCGGATTGTAGGGCAACCGCATCGGTTGCAGATTGGCAGGCGTAGCGCCTGCCCTACAATGTCGCGTCTTGCTCCTATGCCATTCGTCGGCAGATTGAGATTCCACTCTTCATGAAGAAAACGCTCGCTCATCAACTCGCTGATTACGCGTACGCGCTGTGCTTTGAGGAGCTGTCTAAGCACGTCGTGCATGAAGTGAAACGGCGCGTGCTCGACTCACTCGGTTGCGCGCTGGGAGCGTGGAACGAAGAACCGTGCGCGATTGCGCGAAAAGTGGCACTGGATTTTTCGGCGAAACATGGTTCGACAATCATTGGCACGAATCATCAGGCACCGCCGGACTGGACGACGTTCGCGAATGGCTGTTGCATCCGCTATTTTGATTACAACGACACGTATCTGTCGAAGGAGCCAGCGCATCCGAGTGATAATATTTCAGCCGCGCTGGCGGTGGCCGAGAGTGTCGGCGCAAATGGGCGAGAGCTGATCACTGCGATCGCGCTCGCCTATGAAGTGCAATGCCGCTTTTGCGATGCGGCGAGCATTCGCGCGCGCGGCTGGGACCACGTGACCTACGGCGCGTTTTCGACGGCGCTCGCGTCGGCGAAATTGATGAAGCTCGATTCGAGAAGCACGCGCCACGCTGTGAACATCGCCGGAGTTGCAGGCGCAGCGATGCGACAGGCGCGCGTAGGAGAGTTGTCGCATTGGAAAGGCGTAGCGTTTGCGAACGCGGCGCGGCACGGAGTTTTTTCGGCGCTTCTCGCTCGTGCCGGTATGACCGGACCGGGCCCGATTTTCGAAGGTCAGATGGGATTTGAAAAGCAGCTGGGCGTTTCGTTAGGAAATGTCGTCGAAAAATTCGCGGTGCCGTTTGAAAAAACCGGCGACGGGGCGGCGTCGATGATTTTGCGCACGAGCATCAAATTCTGGCCGGCCGAATATCATAGCCAGAGCGCGATTGAAGCGGCGCTTTTGTTGCGGGAAGAAATCGGCGACCCCATGACGGTGCGCGCCGTGACAATAGAGAGTCACGACGCTTCGGTGGACATCATCGGTAGCGAACCGGAAAAATGGACACCGGAGACGCGCGAGACGGCCGATCACAGTCTGCCATACATTACGGCGATCGCATTGATCGATGGCGAAGTGACTGAAAAGCAATTTCAGCCGGAGCGGTTTACCGATCCGAAGGTTTGGAAATTTTTGGAGAACGTGAAGGTCGAACGCAATGCGGAACTGAGCGCATTGTACCCAGACGCGGTTGCGAACATTGTGCACGTTGATCTTGCCGATGGCCGGCGGTTGACCCGGCGAGTCGATTATCCTATGGGCCACGCGAAGAATCCGCTGCAAGATTCGCAAGTGGAAGAGAAGTTTAAGGATTTGGTCGAGCCGATGGTCGGTAGCGATCGCGCCCGAAAGACTATCGACATTGTTTGGAAGCTGGATGAAGCGAAAAACGTGGATGAGCTGATGCAGGCGGTGAAAATATCGAATGACGAGTGACGAATGTCGAAGGAATGACGAAGCCCTAATGACGAATTGTCATCCTGAGCGAAGTCGAAGGATCCCGGTGAAATACGTCGAGGCTCTTGCTACGGGATTCCTCGACTTCGCTCGGAATGACATGCATTTGATTCGTCATTCGTGCTTCGTCATTTGATCGAGCATGAGCATGAGCATGAGCAAGAGCAAGAGCAAGAGCAAGAGGCTGCGCGAATTGATCGCGCAAGGTTGCGTGACGCTCCCGGGTGTGCCCAACGCGGCGATGGCGCGACAGGCGGAGCGCGCCGGGTTTGACGGTGTGTACGTAAGCGGCGCTGGAATGGCAAACGCAACGGCCGGTGTGCCGGACATCGGTTTGCTGACGTTAACGGAAGTGGCGCAATTGGCGGGCTACATCGCCAAGGCGGTCGAGATCCCTGCGATTGTCGATGCCGATACCGGATTTGGCGGCGCAGAAAACGTCGCGCGGACGATTCAGGAATTAGAGAACGCTGGCCTGGCAGCCTGCCACATTGAAGACCAGGAATTTCCCAAGCGCTGCGGACATCTTGCCGGCAAATCGCTTGTCGATCTTGAGGAGATGGTCGGCAAAATCAAAGCGGCAGTCGCAGCGCGGCGGGATCCAAATTTCATGATCATTGCGCGGACGGACGCGCGTGCCGTCGAAACTTTCGATCGCGCGGTCGAGCGAGCGGGCGAATATCTTGCCGCCGGTGCCGACGCGATTTTTCCGGAGGCATTGCAAAGCGCTGAGGAGTTTCGCGATTTTGCGAAGGAAATTGATCTCCCGTTGCTTGCGAACATGACTGAGTTTGGTAAAAGCCCGCTGCTGAGCTTTCAACAGCTCGCGGACTTCGGCTACCGGATGGTGATTTTCCCGCAAAGCGCCTTTCGCGTTTCAATGAAGGCGAGTGAAAAGTTTTTTGCGGCGCTTAAAAAAAGCGGCACGCAATCCGATTGGCTCGATAAAATGCAGACGCGGCAGGAACTTTACGACTTGCTCGATTACGATCCCGACGCCGAGAGTTGGCCGAAACGCTGAAGTGGTAGGGCGGGCAGTCCTCTGCACGCTGCTCGGGACTGCGGACAACGGCGCGCACCCGTTCGACTTCGCTCAGGGCAAGCTGTGACGTGCCGACCAACGCGCCGCCTTTCTCGCTTTAACGCACGCGTAAGGGTTTGAACGTTTGCGATTCACGAGTAAAGAAACGAACACATGGCTACGGAAGCTAAACCGCAATACAGCCCGGGGTTGGCGGGGGTAATCGCCGGTGAAACCGCGATCTGCTGGGTCGATCCGAATGCGGGCCTGATGTACCGGGGCTACGACATTCATGACATGGCGGACAAGGCGAGCTTTGAGGAGGTGGCTTACCTGCTGCTGAATGGCGAGTTGCCCAATGGAAAACAGTTGGCCGAATTTACTCAACAAATTGCTGCACAACGGGCGCTGCCCGGCCCCGTGACTGAAATGCTGCGGCTGCTGCCGAACTCGACTCATCCGATGGACATGCTGCGCACCGGCGTGTCGATGTTGAGCGCGTTCGACAAAGACCTGAGCGACAACTCGCACGACGCCAACATTCACAAGTCGATCCGACTGATTGCGCGCGTTTCCACTTTAATCACCGACGGCTGGCGCATCTCGCATGGCGAGCAGCTCTTGCCGGAAAGGCCGGACCTTACACAGGCCGGCAATTTCTTTTACAAACTGGACGGCAAAGTTCCGCAGGATTGGCAAATCCGAATGTTGGATACGATTTTCAATCTTTACGCCGACCACGAATTCAACGCCTCCACCTTTGCTGCGCGCGTGACAGCCTCCACGCTGGCGGGAATCTACGCTGCAGTGACCTCCGCAGTCGCGACGCTCAAAGGTCCTTTGCACGGCGGCGCCAATGAGGAATCGATGAAAATGCTTGAGGAAATCGGGACCCCCGATCGCGCGGAAGCGTGGCTGATGAAAAAACTTGCGACCAAAGAAAAGATCATGGGCTTCGGCCATCGCGTTTACAAAAAAGGCGATTCACGCGTGCCGGTGATGCGAGAGATCGCGCGCGAACTCGGGAAGCGCACGGGCAAGGAAAATTGGGTGCCGATTTGCGAGAAACTCGAAGAAGTAATGGATCGCGAGAAACATCTCTGTGCCAATGTGGACCTTTACGCCGCGCCGGTGTTTTGGATGCTTGGTTTTCCGCCAGAGTTGAACACGCCGCTCTTTGCTGCTTCGCGCGTGGCTGGCTGGTGCGCGCACGTCACGGAGCAACATGATCACAATCGGTTAATCCGGCCGCGCTCACTTTATGTTGGTCATGAATTGCGTCCTTACCCAGGTTTGCCTGCGCCCGGCGCGTAGCGTTTCAAACTATAGCGGCGGTCCGTGACCGCCGAGCTCGCTTATTTTTCGGCGTTCAGAGAACGCCGCTACAATGAAAGAATCGCAATCACTCCAGGAAAAATACGCTTCGAACAATGCATGCTGGGGCTGCGGCCCAGCGAACCCGCATGGATTGCACATTCGAAGTTTCTTGAAGAACGGCGAAGTTGTTGCTGAGTGGACACCGGAGAAGAAATACGAAGCTTTTGATGGAGTCTTGAATGGCGGCGTCATCGGGACATTGCTCGATTGCCACTGCAACTGGACAGCGGCTTATCATCTTATGAAACGTGCAAACGAAGATCGGCCACCATGCACGGTCACTGCGGAATATTCGATCAAATTGCTGCGACCAACTCCGACGAATGATTCGGTGTTTCTTTCCGCCAGAGTTGTGGATCTGACGGATGATCGCGCGACCGTCGAGGGAACATTGAGCGCCGGCGGAAAAGTCTGCGCCATTTGTCGCGGAATTTTTGTCGCGGTGAAGGAAGGCCATCCGGCATATTACCGATGGTGAGCTGTAGCCGTCGCCCTGTGGGCGACGCGGTGCAGAGATGTGTGAACACTCTAGCGCCGCGCTTTCCACAGGAAAGCGGCTACAGGAATTTCCTGCCCGAATTTCGTCGATGCGTTAATGCGCGTGAGTGCTTAATCTTTTGCATATGAAAACAGTCGATCTTCTTCCGCCGCCGGAGACGATGTATCGCGCGCTCGTGAATCGCGATCCGAGCTTTGAAGGCATATTTTTTGTCGGAGTGCGCACCACGGGAATTTTCTGCCGACCTACCTGCACGGCGAAAAAGCCCGCGCGCAAGAATGTGGATTTTTTCGCGACGCCGAGCGAGGCGCTGGGCAACGGTTACCGTCCTTGTCTTCGTTGCCATCCTTTGGATGCAAAAGCGCATCCGCCGAAATTGATTGAGCGGCTGCGCGCGGAAGTGGAGCGCGCGCCAGGCGGCCGATTGACGGACAAGGAACTCACGGCGATGGCGATCGATCCCTCCACAGCGCGCCGTCAATTCAAACGGCATTATGGAATGACTTTTCAAGCTTATCATCGCGCCCAGCGGGTGGGCCTTGCGCTGAGCGAAGTGCGCAAAGGCGCTCGCGTTGACGAAGCGCGAAACGGCAGTGGGTTCGAATCGGAAAGCGGTTTTCGTGAAGCGTTCACGAAGATTTTCGGCGGACCGCCGACGGCGGCTAAAACGCGTGGTCCGTTGTTTGCCGAGCGAATCGATACTCCGTTGGGCGCGATGATAGCCGTCGCGGATGATCGCGGTTTGCGTTTGCTGGAGTTTATCGACCGTCGCGCGACCGAACGCGAATTATCGATTTTGCGTAAGCGATTGCGAACGAATGCGGTGCCGGGTGAGCATCGTTATCTCGCTGCGGCGCGCCGACAGCTCGCTGATTATTTTTCCGGCAAGAACCTGGAGTTTGATCTCCCGCTCGCACCAGTCGGGTCCCCGTTTCAATTGCGCGCTTGGCAAATCCTGCGATCAATCCCAGTTGGCGAGACACGCTCGTATTCCTGGATGGCAAAACGGCTCGGGGATGAAAATGCGCGGCGCGCCGTTGGCCGTGCGAATGGTACGAACATGATTTGCATCATTATCCCGTGTCACCGCGTTATTCGTGCCGATGGCACGCTCTGCGGTTACGGCGGCGGATTATGGCGGAAGAAATGGCTGTTAGATCATGAGAAGCGCTACGCCCGGGTCGGCAAGTGATCAGTGCGTAGCTAGTAGCGCTCCGCAGCGAACACTGCTCCGGGATCGGAGCCGGAGATTTTTCCGACTGCCAGCCAGCCGAATCGACTGACCAACGCGCCTAGCAAAAATGAAATCGCGGCTAGCGGGGTAATTCCGAAAAACCGTAGAAGTAGCGGCAGCGGGCCGGTCAATATCTCGCCGATCCGAATCAGCCAGCCGGAACTGTGTTCGTGTATGGCGCGATCGGCTACTCCATGTTTGTCGATTGTCAGCCAAACTAAAAGCGCTGTTTCGCCGGCCGCTGCGAAGTATCCGATCGCATTGAGTGGCGCGATTCGATGGCCAAGCAATTCAAGTAACGCCGCGGCCGATCCCAATCCCGCCGTTCCGAAATGAATCGGGAGAAGCACGCGATGCAAAAACCACGCCGGTATGGAGGTCGCGCCGAGAAGCACGCCGGTGTAAGTGGCGAGGAACATTCCAAAAAAAGCGGAGCCGGCGAAGAGCAAGCCGGCCACAATCCGAACGAGCTGATTGATCACACCGCTGAAAATTTGGAGCGCGTGAATTTCGAGCGCGACACAGGCAAGAATCGCGCACGCACCGAAAGCAAAAACAATCCATGCGCCGACGGACATGGCTGATTTGTATTTGAAGACGCGGAGCATGTTTAGAAACAAACGCGGTCGCCCCAGATCCATTGTGAGCAAAATCGGTGAAAGAACTGCGCCGATGGCGGCGACCAAGATCGACGTGCGAGCTAAGTCCCGATGGTAAAGAAGCGCGGCAATAAAAGATATAACCGCAGCCATTCCCGAAAGACCGCCAGCGAAAAAGTAAACTGGAATTTCCCACGTCCAGACCGGCGGTTTGACGACCGGCTGACCGTAATAACCCGGTTTGCGTGGAATTGGCCCACCTGCAACATCGACACCGCGCCCGGCTACGACGCCTTTTTGCCAAGCCTCTTCGCGCAATTCGTCAAGATGTTTTTCGTTAGTCATATGGTCTGGGGAGTTCGTGCTTGGTCGCTCATAGAAAATAAAATGCGCAAAATGTGGCGATCGATAGAGCGAGCGCGGTCGCGATCGCAGAAGCCCACGCTGATCTCAGGTAAATTGTTGGAATCTGCGGCTTGGGCGGTAGTCCGTAAGCCTGTGGTTCGCCGAGAATCAAGAAGAAGGCGTGAATGCCGCGCACGGATGTTTCCTGTGGATCGTAAAGCTGTGCGTCCTCGTAGCCATTTTGCTTGAGTTGCTGCCGACGCTCCGTTGCGCGCACGCGCAAATCATCGAGCCGGCCGAAGACGATCGATTCGGTGGGACATACTTTTGCGCACGCGGGAACGAGTCCGCTCTTTTGTCGGTCATAACAGAACGTGCATTTGAATGCGCCGCCTGCATCAGGCAGCGGCTCGGGCTGGCGATCGATCACACCGAACGGGCAACAGACGACACAATATCCGCACCCGTTGCAAACGTCGTTTTGCACGAGAACCGAGCCGACCTCGGTGCGGACGATCGCGCCCGTCGGACATGCTTCGAGGCAGCCGGCTTCTTCGCAATGTTTGCAGACATCGGACAGAAAAACCCAGCGGAATGGGTCTTCCGCCTTCGCCGAAGCTCCGGCGGACAGGTCACTATCGCCATTGCTTAACGAATAGGAGCCGACGATTTGGTTTCCTTTTTGTCGATCTTGTTCAACAAACATCACGTGCCGCCACGTGGATGCGCCGAGGTGGCCGGTGTTGTCGTAAGAATTTCCCGACCAGACGAAGCCGTCATCCGGGACGTGGTTCCATTCTTTGCACGCGACCTCGCACGCCTTGCAGCCAATGCACACGGTTGGGTCGGTGAAGAAGCCAACTTCGACATTTTCCTGCACGTAATTGTGCCGGCGCTGATTCGTGCTTTTTGTGCCTTCGCCGATCATCGGATTTGGTAGGGACGGACCGCCGGGCCGTCCGCAACGCGGGTCCCACGATTCCGGCGCGCCCGGCGGTCGCGCGCTACCATTGCTTGCACGTTCATGTCTTGCCTTCCTTTGCGTGGCCGTGGATTTTTTCTCCGCCCTTGGCTGCGCCGATGGGAGGTTGTTCAGGATGAACATTCGCCGCACCGGCTTGCGGCGCGTATTTGTCGAGAAACTCGGCGAATGCTTTTCCGTGCGGAAGACGTCCGGGCACAATGTTGCAAGTCAGTGCCTTGGCTTCCATGATGGTGACGTTCGGTTCGCCGGAGATGGTGAGAAGATCGTTGGCTGTACCACCGCGCACCAGGCCGGCTGTTCCGTAATGATAAGGCAAGGCGACCTGGTGCACTGTTTTCCCATTGAGCGCCAATGGCCGAATCCGGCGGCTAACAAGTGCTCGCGCTTCAATCGCGCCCCGCAAGCTGACGACGCAAATATAATCGCCGTTGTTGATCTTGAGCTCGCGCGCAAGCTCGAGCGAAATTTCGGCGAACATTTCCGGCTGCAATTCGGCGAGATAACTGAGAAAGCGCGACATGCCGCCGGCTGTATGATGTTCAGTCAAACGATACGTCGTCAGCACAAATGGAAATCTTGCATCGCCCGGCGGCGCGAATCGGTTTTCGCTACGCGTAAACCAGTGCACCGGCGGATTTGTGTCGTGCGAATAAAGTTCGTTTGAAACCGGCGACTCCAGCGGTTCGTAATGAGTCGGCAACGGGCCGTCCTGCAACCCCCTGGGCACGTAAAGCCAGCCCAAGCCATCCTCATGCAAAACAAACGGCGCGTCACCGGGAATTGCATCCAAGCCTTCTGCGCCTACCTCTGGCTCGTAATCAGGAGCTTTTCCTTTTACGAAGCCGGGGACGTCTATGCCCGTCCATTTTTCCGAGTCCCACCACACCAACTTTTTTCGTTCGCTCCACGGATTGCCGTCCGGCCGTGCACTGGCGCGATTGTAAATGATTCGGCGATCGCTCGGCCACGCAAAGCCCCAGCCGTGACCGAGATAATCTCTGGATTTTCGTGAGTTCGCCTTGTTCACGCCATCGCGGCCAAGAACACCGGAGTAAATCCAGCAGCCGGATGCGGTCGATCCATCGGCTTTCAATTCCGCGAAGCCATTTACCTGTGGTCCGTGATGAAATTGGCCATCGCGATCACGACCAAACACAACGCCATCGGCACTCCCGGGGTCGGCGACCTCGGCTACCGGATCAGTGTACCAGCCGTTTATCTCCGCCAGCACGGCTTCCATTTTTGGATCGCCCAGTTCGTCTTGCGGATACCACCAATCCAGCGCTCGCAGTGGTTCATCGATGGGGTCGTCCGATGCTTTTGCTTTGGCGATCAGATGCAACGCTAATTGGTGCATGAACCACGCATCCGATCGACAGTCCCCCGGCGGATCGACGGCTTTTTCGCGCCATTGCAAAAGTCGCTGCGTGTTAGTAAACGCGCCATCCTTTTCGGCGTGACCGGCAGCAGGGAAAAAGAAAACTTCAGTCTCAATTTCCTCAGGCTTCAGTTCACCGCGTTCGATCTCGGGTCCGGCAGCCGCCGGACGCCAGAAATTTGCTGATTCAATTTCGACCATGTCGCGCACGACTAGCCATTTCAATTTTGAAAGCGCTTTTCGCTGCAGGCGTGAATTGGGCGCGCCGACAGCTGGGTTCTGGCCCATCAAGAACATGCCTTCCATTTTTCCGTCGAGCATGTCGTAGAGATATTCGAAAAAGGAATGGTTGCCGGTAAGTCTGGGAAGCCAATCGTAACCGAAATCGTTTTCTGCGGTCGCGCGCTTCCCGTAGTAAGCCTTTAGCGTGCTCACGATGTATTTCGGGTAATCCACCCAGAGCCCGGTTTTTTTCGTATAGTTGTCGAGATAGTGCTGAAGCGTCTCATCGCCCTTTCGCGGCATTGAGAGATAGCCGGGAAGAATGTCGTAAAGTGTCGGAATATCAGTCGAACCCTGTATCGAAGCATGACCGCGTAACGCCAGAATTCCACCACCGGGCCGGCCGATATTTCCAAGCAGCAATTGCAAAATCGATGCGGCGCGAATGATCTGCACGCCTTTTGAATGCTGCGTCCACCCAACCGCGTAACAAATTGCAGCTGTTCGCTCCGGGCCAGATGCGGCAGCGAGCGCATGCGCCACTTTGTGAAAAAGATTGGGCGGAACGCCGCAGATTTTCTCCACCATCTCCGGCGTGTAACGAGCGAAATGTCGTTTTAGTTTCTGAAACACACATTGCGGATCTTGCAATGTGAGATCGCGTTGCGGACGACTCAGATCGCCGCCTTTGTATAGCCAACTGTCGCCTTCGTACGCGCGTTTCGCTTCGTTCCAGCCGGAAAAATAGCCATCTCCGTTATCCTCCGGATCGCGATATTCGTCGCACAAAATGCAGGAGGCATTCGTGTAAGGGACGACGTACTCGCGAAAGAAGAGGTCGTTCTCAATCAAGTGCCTGATGAGTCCGCCGAGAAAGACAATGTCTGTGCCGACACGGATTGGCACCCAGATATCCGCCAAGGCGCTCGTGCGTGAGAACCTCGGATCCACATGGATAATGGTGGCGCCGCGTTCCTTTGCTTTTATCACCCAGCGAAAACCGACCGGATGCGCCTCGGCCATTGAGGAGCCTTCAATCAAAATGCAATCGGCGTTGGCTAGGTCTTGTTGCGCGGTTGTAGCTCCGCCTCGGCCGAAGGAGGTGCCCAGACCGGGCACCGTGCTGCTATGTCATATCCGGGCCTGGTTGGACACGCAGACCATGCCCAGGCCTCCGGTGAAAAGTTTTTTGATGAGATAATTTTCTTCGTTGTCGAGCGTGGCACCGCCAAGATGGCAAATCGCAGTCGTGTGATTGATCGCCGCGCCGTTTTGTTTTTGCACGAATGTGCGCTTGCGCGATTCCCACACGCGATTAACGACCATGTCCATGGCACGCTCGAGCGAAATTTCAGTCCATTCTTTCGCGCGCGGTGCGCGATACTTCATTTTCGTTTCGCGCCGTGAATGCGTTAGTAACTGGTATGATGCGGCACCCTTTGGGCAAAGGTTCCCTTGGCTGATCGGGCTCTCAGGATCGCCTTCGATTGAAATCAGCTTGCCATGCTTGTGATAAATCAGCTGACCGCAGCCCACGCCGCAGTAAGGACAGATTGAGCGCGTGACCTGCGCGTCATCAATCCGCGCATGCATCGCACGAGTCTTCTCCGACATCGCCTCCAACCCTGTGCCATCAGCTCTCTGGCGAATTTGACGAATGAGTGGCCACTTCGAGAGCAACGCACCCAGCGATGTCATGGCGATTAGTCCTCGTACTTAAGTGACCGTTCTCATTGTTCATCGTTTTCTCTCGCGCGGTCAAGCGCAAAACAAGATATTGGAAAACGCGTCCCATTTCTCGACCAAACTGCACGCCAGCTTAAAAAAACGCCTGCCTTCGCAGCAGTCAGACCAGGGCGAATCTGCTAAAACAGATAGCGCTGACTCCCTCGTTCGGGTCAGAACAAAGTACAGCGCACGCGCGGTGGGCAGAGCTTTCACCTCCAGCAGTAGCCTTGAGGCATGAAAACAAAAACAATCGTCAGTCTAGTTTACCTTCGTAAATGGCGCGTTTCAGAGGGTGCGCGCCCGGGGTGACTCGAACACCCGACCCACGGATTAGAAATCCGTTGCTCTATCCGGCTGAGCTACGGGCGCAGAATTAGCACAGACATATACCGCGTTTCGCGCCGAATAAAAGGACTTGGGGGCCCGCTGTTCCTACGAACCCAAGCTGCGGGCAACTAGCGAACAACCGAACCGTAGCAGCTGCAAAAAATAGACGACCGGCGGATTTCGCGCCCATTTCGCCCTGCGAATTCCGCCGGTCAATTAAACGAAAACTACTCTCCCAGTTCTCACCCATCGACTGGGCAAAACCGGATCAGCTTGCGTATCCGTGATCGCGCTCGTAGGCGCGAATTGCTCGACGCGTCTGCGGTCCGAGAATGCCGTCAATGGACCCGTGGTAATAACCGGCGCGAGCGAGTCGGCGCTGTAGGTCGGCTACTCTAGAGTGGCTGGTGTCGCCGTACCCCTGACTATAGCCGTAGTCGCCGTATCCGTTGCCTCCGTAACCATAACCATAGCCGTAGCCGTAGGGATCACCATAACCGTAGCCATATGGATAGCCATAACCATATCCGTACGGATAGCCCCAGCCCAAACCCCACCACCACGGAAAACCGAAGGAACCTATAAAGATGACATCATTATGATTATGATGATGGTGCCAATTGCCGCCCCAGTTGCCGCCATTCCAATTGTTGCCAGACCAATTGCCGCCGTGCCAATTGCGTCCACTCCTATTGCCGCCGCTCCAGCGCTGCCCACTCCAGGCACCCATTCCAGGACGGCTGCCCATCCCGGGGCGCGCACCCATCGAGGAGAAATGATGGCCGCCACCGCCGCCACCGCGCGGTGCAGCTGTGAGAACGGGCGCAGTCAGCATCGCCGCAACAAGACAAGCCAAGAAAAACAGAAGTTTAGAATTATTCATATTTCGTCGGGGTTTCTATCTACATCATTAGACACCGCATGCGATTCAAAGTCTCGTTTTATTTTTACGGTGGCAGAGAATTAAATAAGACCGGCAGCTCGCTCCCTTTTTCCCTGCGAAGCCGCCGATCAAAACCAACCGAACTCACCGCTCGTTCACATTACGGTAAGCCTAATCTGTCCAGAAGCGGCGCGCTGATCGTGCTGTCCACGACCAAGCCCTGTCTGCTTTCATAAGCGGCGATCGCGGCCCGGGTTCGCGGCCCCATGACTCCATCGACTAGGCTATGGTAGTAGCCCAGCTCACCCAAGCGGCGCTGCACCGCTGCAACCGTCCCCGCGTCATAGCCGTACGCAGGCTGGTAATACGAATAGGTGTATGGGTAACCTCCATAGTATGAATATGGGTAATACCCAGAATACCCGTACGGCCAATATGAATAAGAGCCGTAATACGGGTAACCGAATCCACCGCCATAGTAGCGAGTGCCGCCGTAATAGCCGGTATAGCCAGTACCATAACGGGTACCAGCGTAGTAGCCGCCGGTGCCCATACGCGAACTAGTGCCGTGACGATACGTCGGGGTCACTTGTGTGGTTCGCGCAGCCATTCGTTGAGGCTTCGACATCGAGGTGGCCGCCGACTTCTTGTGCATCTCGCCCAACGCTGGCGACGCGATCAACGCCGCTGCGGCAAGGCAGCTTAGGAAAGCTAACCCTTTAGTTTTCACAATGTTACTCCTCCTTTCTGTCTATCCATCTCACAAAGCGCTGTCCCCGAAAATGTTCGAGGGTAGCCACGCCAATGCGCCCCAAGCTTGGATCTCAGGCTGGTGCGACATGCTTACATTATGCCCGCGGACAATACGCCGTGAGATAATCTAGTAATTAAAAACCGGGAACGGACCAGAGTTTCGCATCGATTCCTGCTGGTCAGCACACAGCCGTCGCGATTATCATGGGCGGTCAACCACGATGAAGCACGCCGCGATCTCCATCTTCATATTGTCCGTGTTCGCACGGCAAGTGCTTTACGCCGCGACGGCGGAACACAGCGTGAGTCCGTCGCGCCAATTCGTCATCTACGGAGCTGATGCGGAATTGCGCGGCGCTGTTTCCAACCTGGCAGAGCGCACCAAGGCGAATCTTCTCGTGCTGTTGCGGCAACGCGACAGCTGGAGCGTTCCTATCGTGGTGAATCTACAACCACAGCAGGCGAATCTCCCCGAAATTCCGCCGGCTGACCTCCGATTTAGTCAGACGGGTTTTGGACTCAAGCTGCAGCTAGACCTGACAATCTCGAAGAACCTCAACGCTTCATTGATGGAGCGCGGACTGCTGCGCGCGATTTTATTGGAGATGATTTATCGAAAAGAATCGCACATCGCGGCGGGTAGCGTATTCGTCGAGCCGCCGGATTGGTTGATTGACGGCGTGCTTGCGTTTGCGGCTGGGAGCGATCGCGGACACCTGGTCGAAGTGTTCACTACCGCGGACAAAACAGAATCGTTGGAGACGTTTCTTCGTCAACGCCCCGGACTCCTCGATTCCACGGGCCGGACCCTTTATCGCGCATACTCTTTTGCGCTCGTGCAAATGCTAATCGATGGAAGAAACGGCCCTGCCCGTCTGGCGCAGTACGTTGGTCATCTATCCAACGCCTCAAACGAGCCGCTCGCGGATTTGAAGACGCAGTTTCCGTCCCTCTTTGGCGATGCGGAGCGAACCTGGCAGTTGACCGTAAGTCGGTTGAGGAATTTGCAGAGGTACCAGTTGCTCGACTTTGCCGAGAGTGAGCGACGCCTTGATGAATTGTTCCGCGTGAAAATTTCAGAAGCGAATCATCCGGTCAAACTGATCAGCCTTGGCGAACTTGCGCAGCGCAAGGCTTCTCCAAACGAGAAGATGGCGCTGAATCAGTTGGGCCATGATTTGCTCTTGTTTGTTGCCGAGACCAATCCGGTTTTGCGCCCGATCGCGCGCGAATACCAGCAGATCGCCGCGCTGCTTGCCCGTGGCAAGAGGAAACGAATCGCGAAGCGTCTTTCGCGTTTGGAGGTTACCCGCAAACAACTTGCCGCTCGCATGAGCGATATTGACGACTACATGAACTGGTTCGAAGCGACCCAGATGAAAAGCGGCAGCGGCAATTTCACTGATTATCTCAAAGCCGCGGACCAGTCGCAGCTCTCAGCGCCAAAGCGGCACGATCCGCTTTCGATTTACGTCGATGCGTTGGAGGACCAGGTCGAAAATTGAGCAAATCTGGACAAACTCTTGCCCTTTTCGGCTTTGACGATTATCTTGAGTAGCGCGTTTGGACGCGCATTTTCTGTTAATGCAAAAAATTGGTTTCGCCGAGGCTCTCGACTCGATTGTCGCCAGCGACCCACGTTACCAGCGGGGCGCCTATGCTTTTTTGCGCGACGCGCTCGATTTTACGACGAAGCAACAAAAGAAAATCAAAGGCGTCAGCGTTCGTCACGTGACCGGACCGGAATTGCTCGACGGTGTACGGCAGTACGCGCTCAAGGAATTCGGACCAATGGTGATGACGGTCTTCGATAACTGGGGAATCCATTCCTGCGAGGACATCGGGAACATGGTTTTTAACCTGATCGATGCCGGGATATTCGGAAAGACCGAGGAAGATTCGATCGAGAACTTCAAAAATGTTTACGATTTTAAAGAGGTTTTTGTGAAGCCGTTCGCCCCCGCAAAACCAGCGACTGCAAAACCGTCGGCGCAATTGCCGGCGCCGAAGCCCGCTGCCTCAAGCAAGTGATCAGCGCTCACTGAGAGCCAGCTCGCCGTCAAATCAATAACATGTCGAATGCGACGATAACGCATCTCGTAAATCGCGCTGTCATGTTGAGCGAAGCGAAACATCTCTGTTTATTCCCTTGAACAATCCGTCCGGAAATGATCAGAGATTCTTCGCTCTGCTCAGAATGATATCTTTGAGATCGCTTATGGCGAAGTCTTTCTCAGCGGCTCTATTGTTTAGCATGATCAATTTGAAAGCTGCGCCAACCGAGCACTCCGCTGTGATCACGTTTCCGCCGAGCACGGCGCAGAAATGGATTTTGCCGAACGGACTGACGATCATCGTGCAGGAAGATCGCAGCGCGCCGGTGGCCAGTGTGCAGGCGTGGTGCGCTACGGGAAGCATCTTCGAAGACCAGCACTTGGGCGCTGGCTTGTCTCACATTCTCGAGCACATGCTCTTCAAGGGAACAAAGACCCGATCGACCAATCAGATCGCGCAAAAAATCCAGGAGGTCGGCGGATACATTAACGCTTACACTTCTTTTGATCGCACCGTTTTTTGGATCGATGTGCCGAAAAACGGTGTCTCCACGGCGCTCGACATTTTAGCGGACGCGATGATGAATTCGACTCTGCCGCCCGAGGAATATCAGAAAGAGCAGGAAGTGATCCGGCGCGAGTTTGCCATGGGCATGGATGATCCCGATCGCATGGCGGGGCTTCTCCTTTTTGCCACGGCTTACCAGCGGCATCCCTATCAATTCCCGGTCATCGGCGAGCTCGAGATTTATAACCAGCTCACCCAGGAACAGGTGATGCAGTATTACAATACGCGCTACGTCCCGAACAATCTCACGTTTGTTGTCGTGGGAGATGTGGATGCCGAAAAAGTGCGGCAACAGCTCGCCGAACTGTTCAAGCCGTTTCCCGAGAAATCGCTGAAGCCGCTGTTCATTCCTGCGGAGCCGCCGCAGCTTGGCCGGCGCGAAGTGCACCAGGAATTTGCAACGGAGCTGACGCATCTTTCGCTCGCGTGGCACATCCCGGAGCTCACAAATCCAGATGTGCCCGCGCTCGATCTGCTCTCGACTATCCTCGGCGAGGGGCGCAGCTCGCGTTTGTATCGGCGCGTGCGTGAAGAGGCCGGGTTGGCGTTTAGCATTTCGGCATTCTCTTACACGCCGGGCGATCCAGGTTTATTTGGCATCGATGCCACTGTCGATCCAAAGAAACGCGAGGAGGCCTCGCAATTGGCGTTGCGCATCGTGGATGAGGTGAAGCGCGCGGGCGTCAGTGCCGAAGAACTGGCGAAGGCCAAGAAAATCGCGCTGAGTCATCATCTCGGCGCGCTCACCACTATGCGCGGCCAGGCCTCGGACATCGGCTCGAATTGGTTGCTCACGCGAAATCTGAATTTCAGTCGCGATTATCTCGACGCTGTTCAGAAGGTGACACTCGACGACGTTAAACGCATCGCCACCACATATCTGACCGAGAACAATCTGACGGTCATCTCGTTGAATCCAAAGGGTTCGTTGACTGGGAAGGCCGAGGGCGCGAAGGCCATTGCGGCAGGCGAAGTTCAAAAATTTGATCTATCAAACGGATTGCGATTGCTGGTGCGTGAAGATCCTCGCTTGCCACTTGTGGGCATGGGCGCGGTTTTTCGCGGCGGACTGCTAGCAGAGACGCCGCAGGACAACGGTATCACGCGGTTGATGGCCAAGGTGCTGTTGAAAGGAACCAAGACGCGCACGGCTGAGCAAATCGCCAATGAGATCGAAGCCGTGGGCGGCTCCATTTCGAGCGACGCCGGTAACAACAGCTTGAGCGTGTCGGTCGACGTCACCAAGCCTGATGTGAAGTTGGGCTTGGACTTGCTCTCCGACGTGTTGCTCAACGCGACGATGCCGGAGAAAGCGATCGCGCGTGAAAAAGAAATCCAGATCGCTGCCCTCCAACAGGAGGAAGAGCAACTCGCAACTGTCGCGCGCAACATCATGCGGCAGGCGCTCTTCCCACAGCATCCTTACGCTTTGCGTTCAAACGGCTCGGTTGAGTCTGTCCAGCGATTGACGCAAAAAGATTTGCTCGAATTTCGTGATCGTTACGTGGTCGCCAAGAACGGCGTTATCTACGTCTTTGGCGACGTCAAAGCTGGCGAGGTAAAACAGCTCATCGAGCAAACGCTCGGAAAAATGAAGCCCGGCG
>WNGF01003947.1_pt1 | contig 19660 bp, 13 predicted proteins | sample 5400641 | NCBI WGS metagenome assembly WNGF01 (sample SAMN13153371, study PRJNA577476) | soil metagenome | isolation source: 80 cm soil or saprolite under grassland replicate 2 | place: USA:California | collected 2016-06-15
CTATCGCGCCTCAGATGGTCGGCGGCATCGGTGCGACACTCGTGTTCGAGCTGAGTCGCAAGAAACGATTTCGTTGCGAGAGGTGCGGGGAGGTTTTCGACTCGCACACCACCGGGTCGCGGGTCTGGCTTGCACTATGGGTTTTGTTTTGGCTTTCGGTGGCGTTTGGCCTGCTGACGGTCATCAGCAGGCTCATGATGCAGTAGTTCGATTCGACCAGCAACCGCGCTTAGCATTTTCACCGTCATGAGGTTTATCACGTCACCGGCTTCGGCCAATTCCCGCTCCGGCAGCTCCGGTTGAGGGTTTGGTTAGTACGCGGCGTTCGGACGCGATCGGCGCATGAAAATGCTCTACACTTCAGTGAATCGGGCGGAGGTCGGATTGTTGCGGAGTTTGTTGGAGGAGGCAGGCATCGAATTCGAGGTTCGCAACCATGCTCTCCAGCGAGCGCAGCCATCGCGCTGCGGTTGCCATCGTGGCCGCGCGTGGGCCGGGTCGCTGCGTCGCTAGGCCATTTTCTGTAGCCAGTCATAATGCCGAGTAGCCGGGGCGATTCTTCAAATCATTGAAGGATCGCCCCTTTTTTCATTTCTCAACTCGGCATTATCCGAATGGTCACGCTGCTGCTCCTGGACACTTGCCGTAAATCCTCGAAACCGCGCCACGTAGTTTCCCCGGTGAAAAAGTATTCGTCGCCGTCTTCGCCTCTTGCTAGATTAACCGACCGATCGACTGACAAAGCGCCAAGTCCAGCTTGGACATTGAGCAACAAACCTGATATCCCAGAAACGATTCAGGAAAACCCGTAACAACTTGAAAGCCAATCACTGTACAACCATCAGGAACGCCGGGCGGGCCGCAGAGCGGTTGTTCATCGCCACCCTGTTGTATCGTTTATCCAAACCATGAACGAGAGCCCGCGAGAAAGGACAGTATGAATACCAACAACATCACTGCCGAAATGAAAGCTGCTGGCGTGGAGCGAGACGCCGCCATTGCATTGTGGCTTGCTTTGTTCCTCCTTGCGCTGGTCGTGCCGGTCCGGGGCGTGGACCTGGACCTGATTGTGCGCGGCAAATGGCCAGCGTTTCCGCGCGGGCAGGTACAGGCAGTGGCGCTCCGAGACAATTTTCTTTTTGCTGCAATAGCGCAGCGCGGATTAGCGATCTTCGACGTGAGCAACCCGGCCAAGCCGCAGGGGGTCGGCGGCTATGCCACCAGCGGGTATGCGAGAGGCGTGGCGGTGTCAGGCAATTACGCCTACGTGGCGGACGGGGATGCCGGTTTGCAGGTTATTGACGTGGGCAACCCGGCCAACCCTCAGCGGGTCGGCGGCTATGCCACCACCGGGTCTGTGTATAACGTGACGATCTCGGGCCACTACGCCTATGTAGCCTACGCGACGGATGACTCTGCCGGCTTGCAAGTTGTTGACGTGAGCGACCCGGCCAACCCCCAGCGGGTCGGCGGCTATGACGCCGGGTATGTGTATGGCGTGGCGGTCTCGGGCAATTACGCTTACGTAGCCTACGGAGGCGATGACTCTGTCGGTTTGCAGATCATCGACGTGAGCGACCCGGCCAAGCCCCAGCGGGTCGGCGCGTATGCCACCGGCGGGGATGTGAGCGGCGTGGCAGTCTCAGGCCACTACGCCTACGTGGCGGATGGCTACGCCGGCTTGCAGGTCATTGACGTGACCGACCCGGCTAACCCACAGCGGGTCGGCGGCTATGACACCAGCCGGTATGCGTATAACGTGGCGGTCTCGGGCAACTACGCCTACGTCGCGGATTACGATGCTGGCTTGCAGGTCGTTGACGTGAGCGACCCCGCCAACCCGCAGCGGGTCGGCGGCTATGACACTAGTGGGGCTGCGTGGGACGTGGTGGTCTCGGGCAATTACGCCTATGTGGCGGATGGCCCCGGCTTGCAGGTCATTGACGTGGGCAACCCAACCAACCCGCAGCGGGTCGGCGGCTATGCCACCGCCGGGTCCGCGCAGGGCGTGGCGGTTTCGGGCAACTACGCCTACGTGGCGGATGGGGGCGGCTTGAATGTTATTGACGTGAGCAACCCAGCCAACCCGCAGTGGGTCGGCGGCTATTACACCAGGGAGGAGGCGAGGGGCGTGGCGGTTTCGGGCCGCTACGCCTACGTGGCGCTGGCGGAGCCTTCCGGCTTTCAGATCATTGACGTGAGCAACCCGGCCAACCCGCAGCGGGTCGGCGGCTTTACCACTAGCGATTACTTCGGGTTTTATGGCGTGGCGGTCTCGGGCCACTACGCCTACGTAGCGGGTCATTCCGGCTTGCAGGTCATTGACGTGAGCGACCCGGCCAACCCGCAGCAGGTCGGCCAGGGCACCAGCGGCTATTGGGGCGTGGCGGTCTCGGGCCATTACGCCTACATGGCGGATGCGGCCCTCGGCTTGCAGGTCTTTGACGTGAACAACCCGGCTAACCCGCAGCGGGTCGGCGGCTACGTCACCGGCGGGAATGCATCTGGCGTGGCGGTCTCGGGCCACTACGCCTACGTGGCGGACGGGGATGCCGGTTTGCAGGTTATTGACGTGAACAACCCGGCTAACCCGCAGCGGGTCGGCGGCTACGTCACCGGCGGGAATGCATTTGGCGTGGCGGTCTCGGGCAATTACGCCTATCTGGTGGAGGAGTGGGAAGGCTTGCAAGTCATTGACGTGAGCGACCCGGCTAACCCGCAGCGGATCGCTGGCTATTACACCGGCGGGGCTGCGGTTGGCGTGGCGGTTTCGGGCAACTACGCCTACGTGGCGCATTGGGGCGCTGGTTTGCAGGTCATTGACGTGGGCAAATTGGCCAACCCGCAGCGGGTCGGCGGCTATGACACCAGCGGGTCTGCAAGCGGCGTGGCAGTCTCAGGCCACTACGCCTACGTGGCGGATGGCTACGCCGGCTTGCAGGTCATTGACGTGAGCGACCTCGCCAACCCGCAGCGGGTCGGCGGCTATGACACTAGTGGGGCTGCGTGGGACGTGGTGGTTTCGGGCAATTACGCCTATGTGGCGGATGGCCCCGGCTTGCAGGTCATTGACGTGAGCAACCCGGCCAATCCGCAGCGGGTTGGCAGCTATGCCGGCAGCGGGGGGGGGGATGCGATTGGCGTGGCGGTCTCGGGCAACTACGCCTACTTGGCGGCTGGTTGGGCCGGCTTGCAGATCATTGACGTGAGCGACCCGGCTAACCCACAGCGGGTCGCTGGCTATGAGACCGATTATGCGTTTGGCGTAGCAGTCTCGGGCCACTACGCTTACCTAACCTACGCGACGGAGTACTCTGGCAGCTTGCTGATCTTTGATGTGAGCAACCCGGCCAACCCGCAGGCAGTCGGCGACATCAGCGGGGGCGCGAGGGGCGTGACGATCTCGGGCAACTACGCCTACTTGGCGGCTGGTTGGGCCGGCTTGCAGATCATTGACGTGAGCAACCCGGCAAATCCGCACCGGGTCGGCGGCTATGACACCAGCGAGCATACGATTGGCGTGGCGGTTTCGGGCCACTACGCCTACGTGGTGGATTACTGGGGCTTGCAGGTCATTGACGTAAGCAACCCGGCCAACCCGCAGCGGGTCGGCGGCAACTCGTTTGCTAACGGTCAGGCAGTATTCGTCACGGCAGATTACGTTTTTGTCGCCGGGGGAGGGAATGGTTTGTTTGTCCTGCATCCGTATGTGCCGCTTTCCGGTCCTGCGCTGTCGATTGTGCCGCTGAAGGCGGACCAAAACGGCGCGCGGGTTTGCCTCCAGGGTCTGCCGGGCCTGCGGGTGGAGATTGAGCGCAGCGCCGACCTGCGCCTGTGGCAAACCTGGACCAACGGCGTGCTCGGGCGCACCCTGCTGGAGTTTGAGGATGCGGAGGTCCACCCGCGGCAATTCTATCGCGCCTTCGCCCGCTGAAAGAGAACGCGCACTTTGACCGATGAAAGCGTTCTTCTCAAAGATCACCCAACCAACACTCCTATGAACAAAATGTTCCGAAGTCGGCGAAGCCGATATCGTCCGCCTGACCAGCTCTTGGCATTCCTACAAGCGCTCTGCTAATGCCGAGGTGAGAAATGAAAAAAGGGGCGATCCTTCAATGATTTGAAGAATCGCCCCGGCTACTCGGCATTATTCGAGTGCCATCTTCGTCTGAACCTCATAGGCTGTGGGCTTGTGAAGAAGATTTTGATGATTGCTCTCTGTGTTGTGTTTGCGTGTGGCGGACTGAACGCACAGACGCCGGCCTGGCAGCCATCGCCGGGACACACGCAAGTGCCGATATGGCCGGGAACGGTTCCTGATGCCGGCAAGCAGCCCATTGATGGGCCGGAAAGTGTTAGGACCCTGGTGACAAAAGACGGCCTACGGTGGGTTGCCGCCCTCAATGTGACGCAACCGACGATGACAGTCTATTCGCCAAAGGGAACGAATACGGGTGTGGCGGTTGTGGTGTTGCCCGGCGGCGGTTACACGTCGCTGGCCATGGATCTTGAGGGAACGGAAATTTGCGACTGGCTGACGAGCAGAGGCATTACGGCGGTGCTCTCGAAATATCGCGTACCGGTCAGCAAGGAGCGACCGTATTACGAGTCGCGGGCAGCTTTGCATTTGATTCCCTCCAGAACGCTTGGGTTGCCGCCGTTCTTCCTCTTTCTATAATCCGTCCATGCCCGAGCTTGCCGAAGTGGAATATTTTCGCCGGCGGTGGGATGCGGGGCTCGGCTGCCCCATCCTCGGCGTGGCCATGCAGGCGGACAAACGGGTTTTTCGGGGCAACAACCTTGAAACCCTGCGACGCATTTTGTCGGGCGCCACTCTGGTTTCCTCGCAGGCCCGGGGCAAACAGATCCTCTTCCGCTTCTCCAAGCGCGGGTGGTTGGGAGTCCATCTTGGCATGACCGGCGAGTTGCGCCAGGAGCTCCCTGATTTCGCGCCGGGTAAGCACGATCACCTGGTCCTATTTCAGCGCGGCCGGGCGCTGGTGTTTCGCGATCCCCGGCAGTTTGGGCGTTTACTATTTCATCACGGGGACATGGAACCGGAATGGTGGTCGAGCCAACCGCCGGCGGTGACATCGGATGCCTTCACCTTCGAGCGGATGCGCGCGTTTTTGCAACGGCACGCCAGAGCTCCGATCAAAGCCGTCCTGCTCCTCCAGCAAGGCTTCCCAGGCATCGGCAACTGGATGGCCGATGAAATTTTGTGGCGCGCAAAAATCCATCCTCGGCGACGCGCTGGGCGCCTGGCCGAGAAGGAAGCGAAAAGTCTTTGGCGATCGATCCGATTCGTCTGCCAAGGCGCCCTGAAGACGGTTGCCAAGGACTATTCGGAACCGCCGCCGTCCTGGTTATTTCGGCATCGTTGGGAAAAAGGAGGCCGCTGCCCGAGGGATGGCGCCGTGCTGGGGCGGGGCACGGTCGGTGGCCGGACCACGGTCTGGTGTCCAGTGTGCCAGTCCCAGCGGTCCCGCCCGGCGCGTTGAATCGTCGCGCCAGAGGGAATCACCAGGATTCGGATGCGTCCGGGACGCGCCCGGGACGCACGTGGGACGCACCTGGAACGCGCCGCAGGATCAGGACGCCTTGCAAAACTTGCGGTGCCGGAACAGGCTGAGATCAAACCGACAGCGGCCTTGCAGGACGAGGTCGCAGGCCGCCTCGCCGATGGCGCTGGAAAACTTGAAGCCGTGTCCGGAGCACGGACTGACCAGCAGGACCTGGCGATGAAGCGGGTGCCAGTCGATCCAGAAATGTCCGTCGGGCGTGTTGGTGTAGAGGCAGACCACCGCCGAGTGGAGCGGGCCATCGGCGTCCGGCAGGAACCGACGAACGATCTTCCGCATGGCGTCCACTTCTTCGGGCGCGACCTCGCGGCGGACCAGGTCCGGCGCGGTGAATTCTCCATCGTGATGGCTGGCGATCTTCACGCCCTCGCCCAAGTCGGGAAACCCGTAGAAAAACTTTCGATCATCGATTTGCCAGAGGTGAATGGGACAACGTTCCGGATAGAACAGGGTAGGGGAGTTCTTCGGCAGGAACCAGAAAAGGACCTGGCGTTCGACGGTGAACGGGAGACTCAGTTCGGGCGCCAATTCACGGATCCAGCTTCCGGCGGTTAGGATCAGGTGCGCCGCGCGGTAAGTGGCCTTGGTGGTGACGACTTGCACGGCATCAGCCACCGGTTCCCAGCGCACGACCGGCTCTTCGAAGCGCAGGTTTGCTCCCTGTCGCGTGGCCAGCGAGAGGTGGGCCGCGATGCAACGTTCAGGAAAAAGTATTCCCGCGCGCGGTTCCAAAACGGCCAACATATCGTCCTCGGGACGCAGGGCAGGGAAGCGCCGGCGAATCTCCGGCGCGGTCAGGATTTCATGACGCAGCAGGTGGGTCTCGGCGCTGCGTTTGGCACCGAGGAACACGACGCCCTCGGGCCGGCCGATCATCAGACCGCCGGTTGGCCGGAACAGTTCGGCGCTGCTGGCGCCGGCCAATTGCTCCCAAAGCTCATAAGCCCGCTGCACCAACGGAACGTAGCTGGGATGTTCGAAGTAGGCTTCCCGGATGATCCGGGTCTGCCCGTGCGAAGAACCAAAGCAGTGCGGCGGGGCGAACCGGTCAAGGCCGAGCACGCGGCGACCGCGTTGGGCCAGATGAAACGCCGCCGCGCTCCCCATCGCGCCCAGGCCGGCCAGGATCACGTCGTAGGTTTGTGGCATCGGCCGAGGGTAACGGGACTGGTTCGGCGCTGACACCTGTTAAGTGCGCGACGTGACCGGAAATCGCCAGCCGACGGGTGAACCCGCAGGATCGACCCGAAAGCGCGAGGCCGCGCCGGAGGAGACGGGAGCGAGCGCCGGGGTTCCCCTGGTGGACCAGCGAGCTTTTGAGTTGCCTGCGTCGGCTCACCGCTTAGATTAATGGCCGACAAGCAAGTCGCATCGAAACATGTACTTCGGCGTCGATTATTATCCGGAACACTGGGTTTATCCATACGCCGGCACTGCGGAGGATCCGGAGGCGCGCTGGCGGCGCGATGTCGAGCTGATGTTGGAGGCCGGAGTCAACGTGGTCCGCATGGGGGAATTCGCCTGGGGCCTCTACGAACCGGAGGAAGGCAAGTACCATTTCGATTGGATGCAGCGGGCCATGGACCTTTTTGGGAAGGCCGGCATCAAAGTGGTGCTGGGCACACCCACCGCTGCGCCGCCGGTCTGGCTGGCCCGAAAACATCCGGAGATTCTCCCGAAAGATCACCAGGGCCTGACGCTGCACGAAGGGACCCGACGCGCCTATTGCATGAACAGCGACGTCTACTGGGAGTATTCCCGGCGCATCGTCCGGGCGCTGGCCCAGGCGCTGGGAAAACACCCGCAACTGGTCGCCTGGCAGATCGACAACGGTCTCGGTGGCCACAATACCGAAGCCTCGTTCAACGACGAGACGCTGCGGGATTGGCACGCCTGGCTCAAGGCCAAATACGAGACGGTCGATCGGCTTAACGCGATGATGGGCACGCGCTTTTGGGGCCAGAACGTGGCCCATTTCGAAGACGTGCCCATGCCCAGGCGCGCGCCTACCGTGCACAATCCGGCTCTCATCCTCGATTGGATGCGGTTCAGCAGCGATACCATTGTCGCCTACGCCCGGATGCAGGCCGAATTGCTCCGCGAGTTGACGCCCAACATCCCCGTCACCCAAAACCTCCGGGCTCTCACGCGCTTCTTCGATCATTTCGACATGGCGGAGGTGCTGGACTTCGTCTCGGTCGACAGCAATGCCACCATCGACAGCAAATCAGCGGAATTCGCCTGCGAAATCGACATGATGCGTTCCCTCAAGAAGTCCGGCATCCGCACCCCGGACGGGGAGACCGGCTTCTGGGTCATCGAACAGAAGGCGGGCAATGTGGATTGGCAGGAAGTCAATGCCCTGGTCCGGCCGGGAGTGGTCCGGCGGTTCACCTACCAGCTCATTTCCCGCGGCGCCACCGGCGTGCTCTACTTCCTCTGGCGCCAGCCCCGCATCGGCTCGGAGAAATTCTACGGCGGCGTCCTGACCCACGATGGCCGCGGACAAAACCGCACTTACCAGGAAATCAAAGAAGTGGGGCAGGAGATCAAGCGCCTCGCGCCCGCCCTCAAAGACACCAAAATCGTCGCCGACGCCTGCATCCTTTTCAGTCACGAAAACGATTGGAACCTGAAGTTTGTCAAACAGCCGAACGAATACTTCAAGCTGCGCGAACACATTCAGCTTTTTTACAACGCCCTGCATGACCGGAATATTCCGGTCGATTTCGCGCGCCCGACCGAGGATCTTTCGAAATACAAAATCGTCATCGCCCCGTCGTTGCAATTGCTGGCCGGCGGTGAAGCCGACCTGCTCAAACTCTATGTGCAGAACGGCGGCACCTTGGTCGGCACGTTTAACACCGGGCTGGTGGACGAACACCAGATCGCGCCTGACTCCGGCTTTCCCCATGACCTGATTGACTTGTTCGGACTGGAAGTCCTGGAATTCGATCCGTTGCCTCCCGGGGAGGAGAATCATCTCACCATGAAGGGCGCCTTTAGCGCCACCCATCTGCATCCGGCCAAACTCTGGTGCGACATCATCGAGCCGAAGGGTTGCCAGGTCATCGGCACTTACGCCAAGGAATTCTATGCCGGCCGACCCGCCGTCACGACCCACCAGTTTGGCAACGGCCGGGCCATCTACATCGGCACCCTGAGCCACCAGTTTTTCTACAACGATCTGGCGGTCTGGCTCCGCCAGCTCTGCGGCATCAACCCCCTCCTCAAGGTCCCTGATACCGTCGAAGTCAGCTTGCGACAGAAAGACAAAACCAAGATCTACTTCCTGATCAATCACCAGAATTCGCCTGTGCGGATTCCGTTCTACAAGCCGATGCATGATTTTCTCACCGGCAAAACTTTCACGGGCAATTATGATTTGCCGCCCCATGGGGTCTTGGTCCTGGATGAACAGATCGGTTCTGCCTGATTGGCCGCGGTGGGATCCGGGGTCGGCTGGCGCGGAGCGGATTGCGAATTGCGGATTCGGTTGCGCCGGCAGATTGACCATCGACCCATGAATCGTCTCCCTCGTTTTTTTCCGCCGCTCGGCCCGCCGAAGCCGACGGTGCGTGAGCGCGTGCTGGCCAGTTGGCGCGGTTTTGGCGGGAGCCTGACCGAACGCATCCAGGAGCGCCCGGCCAAACAGGTGGGCGACTTGCTGCCGCCGATTCTCAAGAAGCTGCGCATGGAAAAACGCCAGGGCGAAGCGGAAATCTTGCGCGTTTGGCGTCATCTCATCGATCCCACGATCACGGCCCACGCCCAGCCGACGGGGATCAATAAAGGCACCCTCTTCGTCGCCGTGGACAGCAGTGTGTGGCTGGACGAGATCCTGCGTTATCGCCGCAAAGAAATCCTCGATCGCCTGCAACACAGCTTTGGCCGGGAACTCATCCAAAGAATTTCCTTCCGAGTGGGCTGAGCGCCCGTCGTGGTCGGACCACGAGCATCCCACTTGTCTTTCGCCCCGGCGGCGATTAAAACCGTCGGCATGAACCGCCGCAAATTCCTCCAGACCGGTGCGACTGCCGCCCTCGCCTTATCCTCCCTTCCCGGTTACTCCGCCGAATTTGCCGACCAGAAGAAGCGCGTCGGCTTGATCGGCACCGGGTGGTATGGCAAGTGCGACCTGTTCCGCCTGATTCAGGTCGCCCCCGTCGAGGTCGTCTCCCTGTGCGATGTGGATAAACGCATGCTGGCGGAAGCTGCCGACATGGTGGCGCTGCGGCAGGCGTCGAAGAAAAGGCCGCGCACCTACGGCGACTACCGCGAGATGCTCAAGGAGAAAGACCTTGACCTGGTCCTCATCGCCACCCCGGATCACTGGCACGCGCTGTCCCTGATCGCCGCCTGCGAAGCCGGCGCCGACGTTTACTGCCAGAAACCGATCGGGGTCGACGTCGTCGAGTGTCAAGCCATGCTCGCCGCTGCCCGCCGCCTCAAGCGCGTCGTGCAAATCGGCACGCAGCGCCGCAGCACGCCGCACCTTATCGAAGCGCGCGACAACTTCATCAAGGAAGGCAAGCTCGGCAAAATTGCCCTGGTCGAGATCTGTTGCTACTACCACATGCGCACCCGGGAGAATCCGCCGGACAGTTCCCCGCCGGAGTATCTCGATTACGAAATGTGGACCGGCCCCGCCCCGATGCGTCCGTATAACAAACTGGTGCACCCGCGCAGTTGGCGCGCCTTCATGGAATATGGCAATGGCATCGTGGGCGACATGTGCATTCACATGCTCGACATGGTTCGCTGGATGCTCGACCTCGGTTGGCCCAGGCGGGTTAGTTCCACCGGCGGCATTCTCGTGGACAAAGCCAGCAAGGCGAATATCTCGGACACGCAGACCGCCAGCTTTGACTTTGGCGACCTGCCGGTCGTCTGGACCCACCGCACGTGGGGCAGTTCGCCCGACCCGAAGTATCCCTGGGCGGCGACCTTCTACGGCGACAAAGGCACGTTGAAGGCCAGCGTGATGAGCTACGACTTTATCCCGCAAGGCAAGGGCGAACCCATCCACAAAGATGTCACCTACGAGCTGGAACAATTTCCTGAGGACAAGACGGAGAAGGATTTGGAAAAGCATTGCGCTCCCGCGATTCGCGGCCACATGAAAGACTTGCTTCATTGCATGGCCACCCGCGGCCGGCCCGTGGCCGATATCGAACAGGGCTACATCTCGAGCGCCTCGAGCATCCTGGCCAACCTCTCCATGCAACTCGGCCGCAGCCTGACCTGGGATCCGGCCCAAGGCCGGGTGGTGGGGGATGAAGAAGCCAACCGCCTTTTGCGCCGCCCCTATCGCGCCCCCTGGGTCCATCCCGATCCGGTGCGGGCTTAGTTTATGGAATGATAATGGTAGACCTCATCTCCCAGTCATTGCTCCATCGCATCGACGATCCGGGGCAGGCGAGCGACCGTCCCCCAGAGGTCTTCGCCCGCCTGGATCCAAAGCACCAACTTCGCCGTGCCGCCTTCACCGTCTTTGCGGTCGTAGGCGTGTTTCCGGAAGGCGGCATCGGCCCGCGCGCTCTGCCGGGGAGAGGGAGATCGTGGCGGCGCGTCTTGAAAACGTTTCCGCCGCTCTGGCCGTTGTCGTGTAGGTCCGCTTCGTTATCGACGCTCAATCCGCCCAACAACTCGATTCTGTTCCAACGTGGCGAAAGGTTTTCCCTCTCCCTGGGGGCTCATCTTTACCCATATCTTTTCCGCTGGACACCGTGGGTATCAAAACCCCCATCATTACGGCCCAACGGCCCGTCAGAACCCAGCCGAAGCCTGAGCCAGGCGATGTCCTGGTTGCCTTCGGCCCGAGAACCTGTTGACGCGTTGCACGCGTAGATATCCGTGCTATTCGTGACATCCGTGGTCGCCTCAGATTGTTCGTTTCCCAGAATGAGTGCGTTCAACAGCGCCATCCTTGCGCCAAGCATTTGGTGAGGGAGGTCGTCGAGTTTCGCCAGCAGATGTTGACCACGGATGACCCGGATTTCACGGATAACGACCGAGCGACCGGGATGAGTTGCCGCTGACGTTGCAATTGACGTTGGCCTCAACGACCCATCCCCGTTCGCTCCACCGACTGGCCGTCCACCGTTCATCAGTCAAGAATCTCGCGCTCCGGTTCTCGGCGATCGCGCGCGCGGCCGACCGATCCAATCAACCGGCTCCTGGCCATGTCCTCTCTGCGTCTTTGCGCCTCTGCGCCTCTGCGTCTGTGCGTTGCAACCGACGCCGTGAAAACGCAAAGACGCAAAGACGCAAAGGCGCAAGGCATCACACTGGCTCGCGCTGGCCGCCGAGTCAGATGCTCTCGGAATTGAGTGATTCTCCCTAGGGCAGTGCGAAGGAGAGAAAGCTGATTCGTTGTCATCGGTTTTCTCAAGGATTGGTCGGAACTCACGGTGTCCAGCAAATAAGATGTAGGACACGGTGAGCCCTGGGGGAGCAGGGCCGGGGTGAGGGCGGGCGTCTCTTACTCCCGAGCAGTCACGATTTCAAGGCGCTGGAAGCGTCAGCGCGCTGGAGGCGTGGTCCTCGCGTCCTGCCTCACCACGCGCGGGACAGCTTGGCCTCTTCTTCGACGACCGGCCCGCAAGCTCCCAGGCGCTTGAAACCGATGCCCTGGATGGATTCGACGTACTTGGCCGCCCCACATTGCATGACGCCAAAGACGCGGACCAACTCGCGAAACCAGTCGGGGAAACGGTTGGTGAACTTCAGTTCCAGGATCACTTCGTTGGCGAAGCTCAGACTCGGGGATTTCATCTCGGTCTTGATCGAATAGTCGAGGTTGGCCTCGCCGTACACCTTGCGGTCCATGGTGACCCGCACCTGGTCGTCGTCGCTGACGTAAGCTTCGCGCATATAGAAGACGTGGACCTTCGGGTGAGCGTGGATTTGATGAGCCAGGTGGCAGAAGTTTTGCAACGACACCAGCTGATTGGGCGCCTTGGACACGAGGTGTTCCACCTGGGGCAGATGGCCTTCGAGCAGGAGGTGCACACATTCCTGGCGCACGCCCCCGCGTTCCTTCAGGATGCAGTTGTTCATGCGCCGCTTGATCTCGAAGAACACCGGCGAGTCAAGGTGCGTGCTGTAGTAACGGAGCCGGAGCTTGTAGCGGTTTTTGTCGCCGTTGATCGTGGCCCAATAGAGCTTCAGGTCGTCCGAATCGACATAAAGGCTGTGGACCGGGTAGGAATAATTGGGTTTGCCCACGCTGTATTCATCAAAATCAAGGTAACTTTTGACGAAATCCCGCACGAGCAGGGAAGTCTCCTGGCTGATGAGGTACTTCAGCTCGAAACGTTGCTTCTGCATCCGGTCTCTGGCCATATATGCTCAACGGGGTGAGGACGCGGTTATGTCCTCTAAAACGGGAGAGAAATCAACTTCTTTCAGCTCTTTTTTAGCGGCGGCCGGGGCTCCTGCCCAGGCGGGAGCTGCTCCAGCGTTCGCCGCAACGAAGCAGGCAATGGGCTTGGCCGAGTCCTCGGGCCACCGCGGCAAACTCCTCTGGCGACGCGGTGTTGAACTCGAACATGTCGTAGTGGCAAGGGATGACCAGGCGCGCGCCAACGTCCTTGGCCAGGGTCGCTGCTTCCCTTCCGTCGAGGTTGCCGGCGACCTGCCGTTCCGGCCGGTTCCCGTTGATCGGCAGCAGCGCCACATCGATCGACCAGGGCCTCAACCAGTCCTCCATGCCGTCGAAACGCACCGTGTCCCCGGAGTGATAAATCGTCCAGGGCCCCGCCTCGACCAGGTAGCCAAGATGCTTGTGGCGGCCCCACGGGTCCTGTTCCAGTTCGTTGTGCGCCGCCGGCACCGCGTGAATCTTGAAACCGGCCAGAGCGAGCGATTGCCCCACGTCCAACCCGCGGGGCACTTCGGCCGCGATTTCCAGCCGATTGACCACGAACTCGCGGTTGGCCTCCGGGATGACCAGTTCCAGGCCGGGATTCGCCCGGAACAACGGCACAAGGGTGTCCTTGTCGAGATGGTCCGTGTGGTTGTGGCTCGACGTCACGATGTGCAGGAACGACAGCCGCTCCGGCGCAATCACTCGCTCCGTCAGGCGCACATGTGGCTTGTCCGTGCCGGCGTATTTGTGGCTGAGCGAATCCGAAAGGTAGGGATCGAACACCAGGTGATGGTTCTGCCACTGCACGAGAAACCCGCTCTGCCCGAGCCACCAGAGATGAAGGTGCTCCGGTTCTGTGCGTGCCCGGGCGACATCCTCCAGAAAATCATCGTCCTGCAGGGCCGGTTTGATCATCGTGCCAACCCTTTCCAAACCCTCGCGAGCAGGCAACCGAAATCGTTGCCGCGGGAACGGTGAAGAAGGCAGTTGCCAAGCGGCTGGCGGGACGGTGAAGTGGCGGGCGGTTTGACGCGCGCGGCATGAAGAAATACGACCTGAATGCGACCACGGGGGCGTTCCTTGGGTTCCTGCTGTTGTTTTTCGGATTGTTTCTTTTCTATCCCGTGGGGTTGTTGCTCAAGGGGGCGTTCGTGGCCAACGGCCGGTTGAGCTTGAAATTCTTCTCGCTCCTGCTGGCCAGCCCGCTGCAACGGGAGTCGCTCCTGAACAGTTTTGGGATCGCGCTGCTGACGACCGCGGGGACGACCTGGCTGAGCCTGCCGCTGGCCTGGGGGATGACGCGGCTCAAATTTCGGGGCAAGGCGGTCCTGGGCAGCTTGCTGCTCCTGCCGATGATGATGCCGCCGTTCGTCGGCGCGATTGGCTTGCGCCAGCTGCTCTCCCGATTTGGATCGCTCAACCTGCTCTTGATGAAACTTGGCCTGATCCCGGCCGACCGGCCGATCGACTGGCTGGGCGCGGGTGGATTCTGGGGCATTGTGCTGCTGCAAGTGCTGAATCTCTACCCGATCCTGTTTCTCAACGTATCGGCGGCGATGGCGAACATCGACCCGGCGTTGCGGGAGGCGGCGCAGAACCTGGGCGCGAGCGGCTGGCGCCTGTTCCGCACGGTCACGTTGCCGCTGATTCTGCCGGGATACTTCGCCGGGGCGATCATCGTGTTCATCTGGGCGTTCACCGATCTGGGGACGCCGCTGATCTTCGGCTTCTCGCGCGTGGTGCCGGTGCAGATTTTCGACGCGGTCAACGAGGTGAACACCAACCCGATGGGATACACCCAGGTGGTGTTCGTGCTGGTGCTGACGGTGGTGTTGTTTGTCCTGAGCAAACGACTGCTCGGCCGGCAGCGCTACGAGATGATGGCCCGGGGCCACACGTTGGGGGCGGAGGTGCCAGCCACGACCGGCCAGGCCGCCTGGATCTGGTTGGCGACGACCGGGCTGATCGCGGTGGCGCTGTTGCCTCAACTCATGGTGGTGGTGCAAAGCTTTTCCGAACGCTGGTTCTTCACTGTCCTGCCCAGCGCCTGGACGGGGGAAACTTACGCGGAGATTTTCCGCGACCAACTCACCGGCTCCAGCGTCCGGAACAGTCTCCTTTTCTCGGGGTTCAGCTCGCTGCTGGATTTGGGGCTGGGGGTGATGATCGCCTGGCTGTTGACGCGCCGGCGCATTCCGCTGGCGGGCTTGCTCGACGCGCTGGCCATGCTGCCGCTGGCGCTGCCCGGCATTGTTCTGGCGTTCGGCTATGTGGCCGGCTTCGATAATTTCAAGAGCGCGTGGCTCAATGAATACTTCAATCCGCGCAACAACCCGACGCTGCTGCTCATCATCAGTTACAGCGTGCGCCGACTGCCTTACATCGTGCGCTCGGCCTACGCGGGCTTTCAGCAGACCAGCGTGACGCTGGAGGAAGCCTCGGCCAATCTCGGGGCGTCACCGTTCCGGACGCTGCGCCGGATCACTTTGCCGTTGGTCATGGCCAATTTGATTGCCGGGAGCATTCTGACGTTTTCCTTTGCCATGCTGGAAGTGAGTGACGGCCTGATCCTGGCGATGAAGGAGCAGTTCTTCCCGATCACGAAGATGATTTATCAGCTGATGGGCCGCCTGGATCCCAATGCGCCCAGCGTGGCCTGCGCCTTGGGCGTGGTGGGCATGATCCTCCTGAGCACCAGCCTCTTGATCGCGGGCCAGCTCCTCGGGAAGAAGTTCGGTCAACTGTTTCGCGCCTGAGCCGGACGCGCGCGGTTGTTTGTCCGCGACGCCTTGCTGGTTCGTTCGGATGCGCCAGTCAAGCCTTGGGCATTGGGGCTTGGTCATTCATTGGTCATTGGTCATTAGCAGCAAGGGATCCTCATTCGTCCTAAACCCAACGGCCGTGGGACCGGAAGGAGGCCCATGGGTCGAGGCATTGGCCCGTTGTGGTTGAAACTTTTGTGAATACAACTCCTTCTCAGAGCATCTCAAACAAGGACAAGAGCAAACACACCAAAGGGTTTGCATGACCGCCCCGGCGGCGGCATAACTGTCCCCTCCAGCAGAGAGGATGGGATTTTCTTTGGCTGGGCAGAAGCGGAGAACGAATGAAACTCATCGTCAGTTTGGCGGTCTTTCTCGGACTGAGCGCCGGGGGCTACTTCGTTTGGAAGAATGCCCCCGTCAGCGCCTCGGAAAGTCGCACTCCCGCGCGCCCGACGACCGCGGTGGTCGAGCCGCGCGATATCCAGTTTGCGATCAACGCCGCCGGTGACATCGGCCCGGCCGACCAGGTTTCCGTGCGCCCGGAGATCAACGGGCGCATCGAGGAGCTGCCGGTCGATATTGGCGACCAGGTGAACAAGGGCGACCTGCTGTGCCGATTGGACGACCGTGACCTTCAGATTGAACGCTCCCAGCGGATGACCGAGATCGATGGAGCCCGTCTGCAACTGCAAAAGGCCACGCGCAACTTCACCCGGGCCAAGGAACTGTTCACGAACCGGCTGATCTCGCAGGAAGTCTACGACGACAGCCGAACGGAGTATGACCTGGCCACGAACGCGGTGGACCGGGCGGAGCAGGCGGTGCGCCTGGTGGACGACAAGCTCCGCAAGACGCGGATCCTCGCGCCCTTTGGATGCACCGTGCTGACACGCCCGGTGTCACTCGGCCAGACCGTCTCCGGTTCGGCCGGGTTCAACAGCGGCACCGAGATCATGACCATCGCGAACCTCAGCGACATGGTCGTCAACGCGCACGTCAATCAGGCGGATGTGACCCGGCTCAGTCCGGGACAGGAGATTGACATCCAGGTGGAGTCGGTTCCGGGCCTGCGCATGACCGGGAAGATGGAACGGATCGCTCCTCAAGCCGTCGTCCGGAGTGGCATCAAAGGTTTTGACGCTCGCATCGCCATCAAGAACATCGACCCGCGCGTCCGGCCCGGCATGACCGCGATCCTGAGCATCCCGGTTTCCTCGGCGGAGAATGTGCTGGCCGTCCCGCTGGCCGCGGTTTTCACGGAAAACGGCGAACGTTTTGTCTTCGTGAAGAACGAGGAGAAGTTCGAGCGCCGCCCGATCATCATCGGGGTGACCGACTATTCGCACGCGGAAGTGGTCAAGGGCCTGAGCGCAGGCGAAATCGTCTCTCTGGAGCAGACGATCAACAGCGCCACCGGCAACGCCAGGCCGCCGGGCGCTGGCACCAACAGCGGGGGCAAGAAACTCTCGGGCCGCACCGAAACCGGCACGTCCGGCGCGTCCGGCGCATCGGGTGGCAGTGGCGGCGGCGGCGGCGGCCGACCGGGCGGTTCCGGCGCGGCGGGTGGCACGACCGGCCCGCGGTCGGCCACCCGACCCGCCGGATCCTGATTCGTCGTTGCGCCACCGGCCGCACTTGCTTCATGTCACTCGTCGAACTCCGCAGCGTCAGCAAGATTTACCATCTGGGTGGCGAGGAAATCCGCGCCCTGGACGACGTCTCGCTGGACATCGCGTCGGGCGAATTCATCTCCATCATCGGCCCGTCGGGCAGTGGCAAGTCGACGCTGATGCACATTCTCGGCTGTCTGGACACGCCGACCAGGGGCAGCATCAAGCTCGATGGCGTCAATATCCACGATGCCTCCAAGAGGCAGCTGGCCGCGATTCGAAACCAGAAGATCGGGTTCGTCTTCCAGTTCTTCAATCTCCTGCCCAAGCTCAACGTTGTGCAGAACGTCGAGTTGCCGATGATTTACAGCGGGGTTTCCGCCCGCGATCGGCGCGACCGGGCCATGGCGGCGCTCCAGCTGGTGGACCTGGAGAACCGCAGCCGACACCGGCCCATGCAGCTCTCCGGGGGCCAGCAACAGCGGGTGGCCATCGCCCGCGCGCTCGTCAACAGCCCGAAGATCGTTTTTGCCGACGAGCCGACGGGGAACCTCGATTCGCACACCGGCGAAGCCATCCTGACCCTCTTCCGCAAGCTCAGTGAGGAGGGTCGAACCATCGCGCTGGTCACCCACGACCCTGAGATCGCCGCCGTCACGCCGCGCCGAATCGAAATTCGCGATGGCAAAATCTCCAAGCAGGTCGATGCCAAGCTGGCGGGCCTGGACCGCGTCGCCTCGCCCACCAGGAATTGAAATGTACCTGCTCAACGCCATCCTCGTGGGTTTCAAGGAAATCTGGGCGCACAAATTTCGTTCGTTGCTCACCATGCTCGGCATCATTCTGGGCGTGTCGAGCCTGGTGGCGATGTCGGCGATGGTCAAAGGGATGGAGAACGGCATGCGCGAGGCCCTCATTGCCGTCGGCGGTTTGGAGAAAGTCCGCATCGAACAACAGGACATCCCGGCCGAGCAGCGGCATCTGGCGGATCAAGCCGTGGGCCTGACGGTGCAGGATCTTTACGCCCTGAGACAAAGCGCCCCGCTCATCAGCCAGGTCGCACCCGAGATGCGCGCGCCGCAACAGACTCACATCACGCGGGGCGGCAAACTGACGGACTGGGTCTACCTGGTGGGCACCTGGCCGAGCGCGCTCGAGATGAATCAACACGTCATCGAATATGGGAGAATGTTCAACGAAATTGACGACGAGAACGCCCGCAACGTCTGCGTGATCGGCAGCAATATCCGCGATCAACTTTTCGGTTCGGAAGAGGACGTCGGCCGCGAGATCATTCCCATCGGCGAAACCATCAATATTGGCAACGAGCCATTCGTGGTGGTCGGGATGTTCCAGCGTTACGAGAGCGAGATGGAACGCAAACGTCGTGAACTGATGAAGACCCAACCCAGGACGCAGGAGACCGGCCCGGCCCGCAGTCGAGGCTGGGGCGGGCGTGGCCGTGGCGGGGACTTCGTTTTCCGGATGAAAAACAACACCGTCTACATCCCACTCAACACGATGTACCTGAAATTCAAGTCGGCCGTGGGGACCAACAGCGCACCCGACCCGCGCCTTTCGGTGATCAACGTCCGGGTGGCCGACATCGACTCGCTGGAAGTGGCCCTGCAGCAGTCGAAGAACGTGATGATGCAGATGCACAAGGGGATCGAGGATTTTTCCTTCATGACCCAGGAGAATTGGTCGGAGAACATCACCACCGCGATCAGCAACGCCCGGCTGAGTGGCGGCATCATCGCCGTCATCAGCCTGTTGGTCGGGGGCATCGGCATCATGAACATCATGCTGGCCAGCATCACCGAGCGCATCCGTGAAATCGGCATCCGCAAGGCGATTGGCGCCTCGAACCCGAACATCTTCATCCAGATTCTGGTCGAGAGCACGGTCATTGCGCTGCTCGGGGGGATGGCCGGCCTGGCTGCGTCCTATGGGTTGGTCGAGTTGCTCATCACGGTTTCGCCGGTGGACAACACTCCGCAGATCACGCCCAACGCGATGCTCGTGGCCTTCTCCTTCAGCGCGGTGGTCGGCGTGCTGGCGGGCATCATCCCGGCGCTCAAGGCGGCCAAGCTCGATCCCATCCAGGCCTTGCGCTACGAGTAGGCCCATCCGGTTGCCCATGATGAATCCAGTCTCAGCTTTCTTCGCCGCGTGCCTGGTCCTGGCCCTGCCGACGGCGGTGCGGGCCGAGTTCATCGAAGCGGATGTGTGCGTGTTCGGCGCAACTTCCAGCGGCCTGGCCGCGGCGGTGCAGGTGGCGCGCATGGGCAAGAGCGTGGTCATCGCGGAACCGGGCCGGTTCCTGGGCGG
>WNGF01003948.1_pt1 | contig 19655 bp, 17 predicted proteins | sample 5400641 | NCBI WGS metagenome assembly WNGF01 (sample SAMN13153371, study PRJNA577476) | soil metagenome | isolation source: 80 cm soil or saprolite under grassland replicate 2 | place: USA:California | collected 2016-06-15
CGATCGCGGCGGCGCGCACGCCCCGCTTGGCCTTGTCGAGCTGCTCGGGCTCGCCGGCGGCGAACAGGTAGCGGACCCCGGCGATGGTGAGCTGCAGGGTCGCCAGCGCGACCAGCAGGCCGACCAGGACGTTGCGGGCACGGCCGATGACCCCTGACAGGGTCGGGTCGGCTTGCGCGAGGACGGCGGCCAGGGCCGGGGTCGGTGGGGTGGTCGTGCTGGCCAGCCTGGCGAGCAGGCGTGCAATGTGAGCGGACATGGTGGCCTCCACGGCGGTTGGCGAGCATCCACGGGGTGGGTTGGCGGCTACGCGGCCTGCCGACTCCAGGCCGCCAGGCGTGGGCGGGTGGCTCGTGGCGTGCTGGGCGGCCGGGGCCTGCCTCCTCTCGGATGTCAGGGCCACGGCGGCGCAACCGGTGTCCGGCTCGTCCGACGCTCGCCACGAGCCACCCGCCCCAAAACCGGGGTCTGGCCCCCGGAATTCGACATCCGATCTCGAAGGAGCCATCTGACCAGCGCTCGCTCGGCACGGTCGCGGCGCTTGGCGAGCGTCTTGTAGGGCTGGTCCCAGGCGCGGGCCAGGTCGCATAGGCGCACCCGGCCGATGCGGGTCTCGCCGACCAGCTCGGCGTCCTCGGCTGACAGCACGCGCTCGCGGACGGCGCGGGCGAGCACGAAGTCGGGATGGCCGGCCGGGCGGGGCGGCGGCGCCGAGCTGCGCGGCACGCCGGTGGTGCGGGCGTGCCAGACCCGCTCGCGTTCCAGCAGCCGCTCGGCGGCGTGGATGGCCGCCCACACCAGCCGGGCCGCGACCCGGTCGACCTGCCGGGCCGGGGCAGGGAAGGCGGCGATGGCCTCAAGCAGCCCGGCCAGCGCCTCGGCCTGGACGTCCCAGATCCGCTGGGGGTTGGCCATGGTCAGTGGGGCGGTGGCGCGGCGAAGGCCGGGCAGCAGCACCCCAGCCAGGCCGATGGTGGCCGCGCCGCCGCGGGTGTTGGCGCGGTCGACCAGGGTGGCGAGGGTGGCGTCGCGGGCGGCGAAGCCCATGCTTGGGTCCAGCAGCAGCCGGCGTAGCTCGTCCAGCGGGAGCAGCCGGGCGGGTAGCCCATGGCCTGCGTGGCGGCCGTCCAGGGCCAGCGGGGCGGGGCCGCTGGTGAGTGCGGTGAAGGTGGCTTCCAGGGTGTCGAACGGAAACGGGGCGTCGTCGGTCATGTCGGCTCCTCCTGCGAAATAGCAATCGGGACGAGCCAAATGACGCCACAGACGACTATCAGTTTTCCGTCACACGCCGTGCTGGGATCGGGTGATGGTTGCGTGATGGGATTCGGATAGGTTTTTGCCAGGCTGGTGCTAGTGCACTGCTAGCCGAGCGGCCGGTGCGTGCAGGGCCGCAAGCGTTGCTTGGGGGAGCGCCAGGGTGTGACGGTGGCGTGATGGTGGGCTGACAGTGCAGCTCAGCGGCGTGATAGTGGCGTGACAGTCGGTGCCGGCACGACACGGTCACGCCGAGTCAGAGGGGCGTCGGCATCCGCACCGACACCAGTACCATCACCCCTGCGGCTTGGGTGATGGATCGTGCCCACGCAAACCATCTGCAATATCTTCGACTTGCGATGTCGAAATTCGTTGGGCGAAAGCTGGTTATGGGGTAGGCGCAACCGGGGCCGCACCCCACCATGACCCCACCCACCCCACCTCCCGCCGCATCCGCGGCGGTGCCGCTGGCGATCTGGCCATGCGGCCAGACCTCGGCCAAGACCCAGCGGGCCGGCCGCTACCTGCCCGCCACAAGCGTCCACCCCGCCAAGATGCTGCCCGAGCTGGCCCGGCGCATCATCACCACCTACTCCAAGCCCAGCGAGCTGGTCTGTGACCCGATGTGCGGGATCGCCACCACCCTGGTGGAGGCCGCCGCGTTGGACCGGCGGGCGGTCGGTGTGGAGCTGGAGCCCCGCTGGGCGACCTTGGCCCGCCGCAACCTCACCTACGCCCTCGATCATCAGTACGCCGAGCGGGTCGACATCGTGGAGGGTGACGCCCGCACACTCGCCACCCTCCTGGGGGAGCGGGCTGGGACCGTCGACCTAGTCGCCACCTCGCCGCCGTACGGCTGCGACATCTCCACCCTCGACATGAGCGCCTACCGGCAGGGTGGCAGCTCCCGGGTGGCCGGCACCCGCTACTACTCCGCCGACCCCGCCAACCTCGGCCACGCCCGCGGCCAGCGCTACCTAGAAGCCATGGGCGAGGTCTACGCCGCCTGCGCCACGGTGCTACGCCCCGGCGGCTTCTTGGTCACCGTCACCCGCAACCCGCGCCCCCAGGGCCGCCTGTTCGACCTGACAGCGGCGACCGTGCAGCTCGCCCAGCAGGCCGGCCTGGTCTACCTACAGCACGTGATCGCGCTGCACGCCGCCATCCGCGACGGCCGCCTCGTCGCGCCGCCGTCGCTGCGGCAGCGCATCAACACCCGCAACGCCCGCGCCTGCGGCGTTCCGGTCCACCTGCCGGTGCACGAGGACGTCCTGGTCTTCCAACGGATGGCCGGCGCCGCTGAGGGGGTGGTCCGCCGTGGCTGAGCCGCGCACGCCATCCTCGTCCCGCCGCCCACGGTCGGCGCGGCGGCTACGGATCTTGGCGCTTGGGGCCGGGGTCCAGAGCAGCACGCTGCTGCTGATGAGCCTGGCCGGCGAACTGCCCCACCTGGACGCCGCGATCTTCGCAGACACGCAGTTTGAGCCACGCGCCGTCTACCAGCACCTAGAGCTGCTGGAGCGGGCCGCCCGCGCCGCTGGCGTGCCGTTGTACCGGGTGACGGCCGGGAGCCTGCGGGACGACGCGCTGGACCCGACCCGGCACCACGCCAACCTGCCCCTATTCGTGGCCCATCCCGACGGCACCCGTGGAATGGTCCGCCACCAGTGCACCCGCTCCTATAAGGTCGCGCCGCTGCGCCGCAAGATCCGCGAGCTGTGGACCCAAGCCGGCCGCCCCACGATGCCGGTCCAGCAATGGCTGGGGATCTCCCGCGAGGAGACCCACCGCGTCCGCACCTCCGATGTGGCCTACATCCAGCTGCACTATCCCCTCATCGAGTGGGGGCTGACCCGCGCCGACTGCCAGCAGTGGCTCCAGACGCACGGCTGGCCGAACGTGCCGGCGTCGGCATGCGTGGCCTGCCCCTTCCACTCCGACGATCGGTGGCGGCAACTCCGCAACCGCTCGCCCGAGGAGTGGGCCGATGCGGTCGCCTTCGACCGCGCCATCCGCGCCGGCCACCCCCACCTCGGCAGCCCGCCCCTCAACGGCGAGGCGTTCGTGCACCGCTCCCTGGTCCCCCTCGACCAGGTCGACCTGGACGGCCCGCCGGACCGTGCGGTCATCGATGGGTTCGGCAACGAGTGCGAAGGGATGTGCGCCACATGACCCCCACCATCCCTACCCCTGAGCCGAGCGACACGCTGCCGCTGTCGGTCTGGCCCACCGCCCAGACGCCCTCCCGCTGGCAGCGCCAAGGCCGCTACCTGGCCGCCTCAGCCGCCCACCCCGCCAAGATGCTCCCGGCCATCGCCCGCACGGCGATCAGCGCCTACACCGCGCCCGGCGAGCTGGTCCTGGACCCGATGTGTGGCATCGGCACCACCCTGGTCGAGGCCGTCCACCTCGGCCGCCGCGGGGTCGGCATCGAGCTGGAGCCCGCCTGGGCCGGGCTGGCCGAGGCAAACCTCACCCTGGCCCTGGCGGCCGATGCGCCCGGAACCGCCGAGGTCATCTGCGGTGATGCCCGCGACCTTGTTCACCTGGTGCCCGGTGAGCTGCACGGCCAGGTCGCCCTGGTGCTCACCTCCCCGCCCTACGCCCACGCCTCCTACAACCACGGCCAGGTCCGCCCCCGACCCGGCCAGGGTGTCGAGAAGTGGCACAACCGCTACTCCGCCAACCCCGACAACCTCGGCAACACCAACCCCGCCCGGCTGCTCGCCGGTGTCGAGCAGATCCTGGCCGGCTGCGGGCGGGTGCTGCGCCCCGGCGGGCTGGTGGTGCTCACCACCCGCCCCTGGCGCTGGCACGGCGCGCTGGTGGACCTGCCCGGCCAGGTCACCCGCGCCGCCCAGCAGGCCGGCCTGCACCAGCTGGAGCGCAACGTCGCGCTGCTCGCGGGGCTGCGCGGGGAGCGGCTGGTGGGGCGGGCCTCGTTCTTCCAGATCGACAACACCCGCAAGTACCGCGCCGCCGGCCTGCCCATCCACGTCGTGGCGCACGAGGACATCCTCGTCTTCCAGCAGCCCACGAGCCCGGCCAGCCCACCCGCCTCCCGCCAGCATGGCTGAGCGTCCAGCACCCGGCGTATCCGGCTCGCAGCCTGCCGAGGACGACCCCAAGCACGGCAGCCCCGGCCGAGGTGCGGCGGCGCCGCAGCCCGGCAGCGTGGTCCTTGGCCCTGCCCGCTATGTGCCGCTCACCCCCGACCAGGAACGCGAGGCGATCACCGCGCTGGCGCGGCTGCTGGCGCTGGTCCGCGAACAACACCAACCGCAATCCTCCTGACCCCCTCCGGCTTTCATGGCCCGGTCGCCACAACAACTAAATGTGGCCGCCGGGCCATTTCCATCATCACCGGTGCTCGCTTGACAAAAACATCGAGCTGGAGCGAAAAAAGTGAAATCAGAAACCCCCATTGAATTCGCGGGGAATCCGGATATGGATTTCCGCGGGGAAGGAACTGTCATGGCTAATCGGGTCGCCACCTATGACCGCATCCCCAGCAACGAGCCAGCCGTCCTCGCCGCGCTGGCACCACGACGGCGAGCGCTCAACGCCTGGATCGACGAGCAGCCAGGCGGCCTTGTGTACGTGCGCGCCTACCTCGACCGTGGCGTCTCTGGCAACGCCCAGGTCCAGCAGCGCCCGGCCCTGCAGCGCCTGCTCGCCGACGCCCGCAAGCACACCTTCGGGCTGCTGCTGGTCCACAGCCTTGAGCGCCTTGGCCGCAGCCCCAGCGTGCTGCTGGAGATCCTGGCAGCCCTGGAGCCAACCGAGATCATGCTCCGTTCGCTCAGCCCCACCGAGCCGCCCGAGACCCGCTCCCGGGGCCAACTGGTCGCCGACCTTCGCCGGCTCGCCACCCTCTCCCACCCCGACCGCTAGCAAAGGACACAGCGATGCCAACCCGAGTCAGCACCCTGACCCGCCGCTCCACCGACGAACAGCACCAGCCATTTTCCATCGAGCTGCAAGACACCAAACTCGGCTCCTACATCAACAGCCAAGACAACTGGACGCTGGTCCGCAAATACACCGACAACAAAAGCGGCGCCACCCTTGACCGAGACGGGCTGCAGCGCGCCCTGGCCGACGCCCGCGCTGGCCTGTATGACCTGCTGCTGGTCTACAAGGTCGACCGGCTGGCCCGCACCGTCCGCGGGCTGGCCCAGATCCTGGACGAGCTGGACGCCGCAGGCGTCGCCTTCCGCTCGGCCACCGAGCCGTTCGACACCTCAACCGCCGCCGGCCGGATGCTGGTCCAGATGCTTGGGGTGATCGCCGAGTTCGAGCGCGCCACCATCATCGACCGCGTCATCGGCGGCATGGAACGCAAAGCCGCCCGCGGAGAGTGGAACGGCGGCTACCGGCCCTACGGCTACCAGGTCCACAAGACCAGCGACAAGACCCACATCCTAGTCCCCGACCCTGCCGAAGCCGCCATCGTGCCGGTGATCTTCGACCTGTACGTCAACCACCGGCTGGGCGCCAAGTCAATCGCGGTCTGGCTCACCGACCAGGGCCATCGCACCAGAGCGGGCCGCCCCTGGAGCCACAAGGCGGTGCTGCCCATCCTGCGCAACCGCCTCTACCTCGGCGAGGTCTTCTTCCGCGACACCTGGTATCCCGGCCAGCACCAGCCCCTGGTCGACCAGGCCATCTTCGACGCGGCGCAGGCCCTGCTCACCGAGCGCGGCGACGCCCACTCCAAGCGCGCCAGCAACGCCTCCGAGTACCTGCTGTCCGGCCGGGTCCGCTGTGTTGGCTGCGGCAAGCACTTCATCGGCTCGGCCGCCCACGGCAACCGCTACCGCTACCGCTACTACGTCTGCTTCTCCCGACAGCGCTACGGCCTGAGCACCTGCGGGGCCGACCGGCTACCCGCCGAGCAGCTCGACCACGCCGTCCTAGAGGCACTCCTGGACACCTTCCAGCGCACCGACCTGTTCGAGCGGGCAGTCGCCGCGTCCCGCACCCAAGCCGAGGCACTGCACGACCAGCACCAGGCTGAGCTGGCCGCGGTGACCACCGAGATCTCCCGCGCGGAGGCCGCGATCGAACGCTACCTGGACGCCTTCGAGGCCGGCAGCCTGCCAGAGGACCAGTGCGGCCAGCGGGTCCAGCGGCTGGGCGGCAAGATCGCCGAGCTGCGGGTGCGCCACCACGAGCTTCGCATTGCCGTGGCGGCCGTCAACCTGCAGCCGCCCAGTCGCCAAGAACTGGCCGACCTTGCCGAGCAGGTCCGTCTGGCGGTACAGACCGGGCCGATGCCCACCCGCAAGAAGGTCGTCCACGCCCTCGTCGAAGAGATCCGGGTCGAGAGCTGCCGCAACATCGTCCCGGTGTTCCGCGTGCCCGGAGCGACGCCCTCAGCGCCGGGCAGCGGGGTTCGGACAATGGGTCACTCGGTGCGCCGCCAGGGACTCGAACCCCGAACCCGCTGATTAAGAGTTGGCTGGGTTTTAGCGGTGGGCCGGCCTGCGGAAACGGCCGCTCACGCACGAGCATAATTCCATAGTTATCGTGTGGATTCGCCGGCCTGAAACGCCTCACGATTTGTAGCCCTGCGCCACGTCGTCGCAGCCTCACCGGCCCGACTACCTGCAACGATACCGGCTCAGCCCGCGCCTCCAATCCTCGCCACGCGACCTCTCTGCCGCTCGCATTCGCTTTCGCGCCACGCACTCCTGAGTACCATCGAAATCAAGGCAGGAGAGCAATGCACCAGGGTGCTGCATTGCCGCCCACATTGCCGTTGACGATTAAGCGTCAACGCCGAATGGGCGCGAGCGGTGAGGAGTTTCACGAGTGGTTGTCGACGTCGCCAAACTGTCGGTCGGCCGCGAGGACTACTACGTCCGCGAGGTCGCTCAGAACCGCGAGGAGTACCTCACCGGGCACGGCGAGTCCCCGGGCCGCTGGCTCGGCGACGGCGCCGCCGCGCTCGGCCAGCAGGGCACCGCCAGCACGGAGGCGTTCGTACGCATGTTCCACGGCCGCCATCCCGACACCGGCGCGCTGCTCGGCAGGGCGCACGGCGAGGGCGGCGTGCCTGCCTTCGACGTGGTGTTCCGACCGACCAAGAGCGTCTCGCTGCTGTACGGCCTTGGCGACGCTCAGGTCGCCAGCGTCGTGCTGGAGGCGCACCACCAGGCAACCGAGCAGGCGCTCGGCTACCTCGAGGAGCACGTCGGCGCGCGACGCGGCCATGCCGGCTGCGAACACGTCGCCGGCGACGGGTTGCTGGCGGTCGGGTTCGACCACCGCACCAGCCGCGCCGGCGACCCGCTACTGCACACCCACGTGATCGTTGCGAACCGGGTGCAGGGTCCGGATGGTCGCTGGACCGCGCTGGATGGTCGCGACCTGTACCGGCACCGTCTGGCGGCGGATGCGATCTACCGGGGCGCCTACCAGCGCGCCCTGTCCCGCTCTCTTGGGGTCGAGTGGTCCGAGGCAGACCAGTACGGCAACCGCGAGGTCACCGGCATCCCGGACGAGTTGGTGCGGGGGTTCTCCAAGCGCGCCGACGCGATCGACCTGGAGGTCGAGCGGCTGGAGGCGGACGGTCGGGTGCGAACCCCGAAGCTGGTCAAGTGGGTGGTCCATAGCACCCGGCAGGCCAAGCGGCAGGAGGCGCCCGCCACGCTGGCGGAGCGGTGGCGCGCGGAGGCCCACGAGTACGGCGCCGACGTCCCGGGCCTGCTGCGCGACGTTCTCGGACGTCGGGGCGATGCCGAACCCGGGCCGGACACCGAGACCAACCCTGCCGGGACCTTCGACCAGCTCGCTGGGCCGCAGGGCTTGACCGCGCAGGCGTCCACGTTCGCGCGCCAGGACGTAATCGCAGCGCTCGGCGCACAGCTCGTCGGCGCCGACCGGACTCGGCTGGAGACGCTGGCTGACCGCTTCCTGGAGGAGCGGGCGGTCAGCGTTGTGGCCGAGCGGTCGGTGGAGGAGCGCCGCTACGCAACCCCGGAACTGCTCCAGGTCGAGCAGCGGTTGGTCGCCGGCGCGCTCGGGCGGCGGGACGAAGCCGCGGCCGTGTGCTCGCCCGCGTCGGTCCGGATGGCCCTGACCGAACACCCGACGGTCGGCGACGACCAGGCTGGCATGGTCCGCGACCTCTGCCGCCGCGGCGCCGGCGTCGGGGTAGTGGTCGGCAAGGCCGGCACGGGCAAGACATACGCGCTCGGCGTCGCCCGCCACGCCTTCAGCCTCGACGGCTACCGGGTCATGGGCGCCGCACCAACCGGGATCGCCACCACCAGCCTGGACGCCGAGGGGTTCGAGGAGGTCGCCACCGTCGACCGGCTCCTGGTCGAGCTGGACCAGGCCGCCCGTCCCTCCAGCCAGCGAACCGCCCGCGGCGGTCACGCCGCGCCGGAGCCGCTGCTGGACGCCCGAACCGTGCTGGTGGTGGACGAGGCCGGCATGGTCGGCAGCCGCAAGCTCACCCGCCTGCTCGACCACGCCCACCACGCCGGCGCCAAGGTTGTGCTGGTCGGCGACGACCGGCAGCTCGCGGCGATTGACGCCGGCGGAGGGTTCCGCGGCCTGCGGCTACGGCTTGGCGCCAGCGTGCTCACTGAGAACCGCCGCCAGCGCGAGGCATGGGAGCGCGACGCGCTCGAGCTGGTCCGCGACGGCCAGGTCGACGAGGCCGTCGACGCCTACCGCGAGCACGACCGCGTGGTCGCCGCACGGTCCAAGACCGAGTTGACCCTCGAGCTGGTGCGGGATTGGTGGACCGCCCACCAGGAAGCCGAGGCGGCCGAGTCCGCCGGCGAGCCGGGCAAGGATGCGGTGATCCTTGCCTATCGCCGTGACGAGGTCGACCGGCTCAACACCGTCTGCCAGCAGGTCATGGTCGAGAACGGCCGCCTCGGTGTCGAGGAGCTCAAGGTCGCCGATCGGGCGTTCCACGTCGGCGACCAGGTCGTCTGTGGCAGCAACGAGCTTCGCGGCCTCGGCGTCGCCAACGGCACCCGCGGGACCGTGACCGCCCTGGACGTCGGCCTGCGAGCGATCACCATCCGCACCGAGCAGGGCCGCCAGATCGCGCTTGACGCCGACTACCTCGACCGTCTCAAGCCGAAGGGACGGCGCGTGGTCGACCTCGCCTATGCGACCACCGGGCACAAGGCGCAAGGGCTGACCCGCTGGCGCGCGCTGGTGCGCATCACCGGCCAGGAGGACACCAACTGGCTGTACGTGCAGCTCTCCCGCGCCAAGCACCTGACCCGCCTGTTCACCATCGTCGGACCCGAACCCCAGCAGGCCGCCGACGAGGTCGACCTCCCCGAGCGCGAACCCACCGACGCCTACGACCAGCTCGCCAACGCGCTCGCCCGCCTCGGCGGCCAGACGTTGGCGATCGACACGTCCAGCCGCCTGGACGTCCGCGCCGTTCCCACTGCGGAGCTGCGTGGCGAGCGTGACCAGCTCCGCCAACTCCTCGACGAGGCCCCGCCCGACCGCAGCCGCGTACTCAAGCGCGCCACCGAACGGCGCCAGCAGGCCGAGCAGACCCTCGCCGAGATCGAGCGCGCCCAGCCGCCCAGCTCGAAGCGGCGGCGCGGCGACCCAGACCTGCCGGACGACTCCGCCCACGCGCTGGCCACCCAGCAAGCGGCCCGCGCCCTGGACGCCGAACTCGAGGCCCGCAAGGCACAGCAGCAGCGTGACGCCTGGATCGAAGCCCACCCCGACCTCGGGATCGCCTACCGCGACATCGTCCGAGAACTGGCCTGGCGCCGCCGAGCACGCGCCACCGTCGCTGAGGTCGACCAGCCCACCCACCTCGCCCAGACGCTCGGCCCGGCCCCCGAGAGCGTCCGCGGCCGGCGCGCCTGGCGCCAAGCCGCCCGGCTGATCGAGGACTACCGCGACCGCTACCAGGTCGCCGACCCCGACCAGCCGCTTGAGGCCACGCCGCCCCGCGACCCCGAACAGCGCCAGGCATGGCGCGCCGCTCACGACGCGCTCGAGCAAGTCCAGGCCCGCCAGCGCCAGCTCCCCGGCGATCGCCAACGAAATGTCACGAGACCCGCCCACGATCACGACCAGCCAATTCGGCAGAGCGCCCGCGACAGCGGCCACCCTCCGGTCCAGGGTCCGGAGCGGGCGGCCGGCTAGCACAAGGAGGCCCGCATGGCCCGCCACCCCTGGCCCCATTCACCCGACGAGGACGACCCGCCCATCGGCGTCTCCATCCGCCCACTCAGCCCCGACCAGCTCCCGCCCCTACCCTCACCGCCCGCACCGATCGAGCCGGCCCTACCCGAGCCGACCAGCCGCCGCACGACGGTCTTCGGCACCCCAGGCGCCTCCGCGATGGCCCAATACCGCCGCCGCCGCGCCGCCGAATGGACCGACTACCTCCGAACCCTGCCCATGCGACTCGGCGCGGTCGCAGCCGCCGCCGTCCTCGCCGGACTGCTGGCCCGCCACTCCGGCCTCGCCGTCCCCGCAGCCATCCTCACCGCCAGCGGCCTCGCTTACCTCGTCCGCTTCCGCGTCTCCGCTGACACAACCGCCTGGCGCCGCGGCGCCAAAGGCGAGCAGCTCACCGCCCGCCGCCTCCGCCGCCTCGGCCGCGCTTGGACCGTCTTCCACGACCTCGCCATCCCCAACTCCCGCGCCAACGCCGACCACCTCGTCATCGGCCCGCCCGGAGTCTTCCTCATCGATTCCAAGCACTACCGCGGCCGCCTTACCCTCACCCCTGAAGGCTCCCTCTGGTACGGCCACCACCCTCTCGCCGGCGTGCTCGCCACCGTCCGCTGGGAAGCCGCCGTCCTCAGCCAGGTCCTCGGCACCACCGTCACGCCGATAATCTGCGTCCACGGCGCGCAACTTCCCTGGGGCGAGCTGATGGCCGAGGGCATCCCGGTCCTTGCCGCCGACCGGGTGACTACCACGCTGCACTCCTTGCCGCCGCTGTTCGACAATATCCAGCTGATGCTCGTCGCCGCGGAGGCGCGGCGGCAACTCCACCTTGCCGCCTGATCTAGCTCAGATCTAGCTCAACGCGACCCAGAAGCCGCTGGCGGAATTGGCCCTGGAGCCTCAAGGCAGTCGCGAGTCGGCTCATAGCCCGCCTACTCGCCGGCGGGAGACGTTGAGCCATCCCAGATGCAGGCGCTTCGTTTCGTCGATAACCCGGTCCCATGTTCGAAACCGCATCCTCGGCACGGGCACTTCTTCCAGGTTGGCGCGGATGAGTTCTGCTTGAGGGCTATAACCCTGCGCAATCATCAGGCCACGGATCGTCGGCCGGTCGCTGCTGGTCCTGAAGTGCTCTTGAACCGCGAGAACGTATCCGTGGAACTTTTGGACCTCTTCGCGGTTCGCCTTGCGCACTCGACCGTCCTTGTACGTACCACGTTTGATCTCCACCACTACCGCTTCGTCGAGCGGTGCTGGTGCCCCCGGCGTGAGGACAAACAGGAAGTCCAGCTGATTGCCGGTCTCGGCCTCGGTTTCCGGCTCGAAGTCCACATTCAGCGTCGTCACATCCACCTCGTCGTCGAGCAGGTGCCATCGTGGGTCGAGGAGCCAAGCATCAGTCTGTACAATTCTATGGAGGTCAGGGACCTCTCGCGCTCCAGACTTGATAGCCTCTTCGAGTCTCTCGATGGTCGCTATTCGTGCCTGGATCAGCGACAGCAGACGCCTCGCGTCAATCAGCCCGAACTCACTGACTAGTGCCCACATGCGTTCCTGGACCGGATCTTCCTCTTCCTCGATGCGCTCCATGAGAGACCGGACTACGACATCGTCACGCGCGTCCACGACGCCTCTCATGACGCCCACGACACCGTCGGGGTCGACCTCGGGCAGGTTGGACACAATCTGGGCGACCCTGCGGAGACTCTTCTTCTCATTGACCGTGAACGGCTCCAGTAACTCGTCGAGTTCCGGGCCAGCTTCAAAAGCTTCTAGTGTGAGGTCTCTACGCAGTTCGTTGCGCTTCGCGAGTGCCCATCGCAGTCGTTTACGTCCCCATTCGAGGAAGGGTTCGAGGCGGGCATCCTCCAGTTGGAGTTGATCACGGTTCGACTGGATGAGGTCGTCCTCGATGTCGAGGCCTTCGTCAAGCCATTCGGCCTCAACCTCTCCGACTAGATACTCTTGGCCCAGCTGTCCAGTGGTGCCCTGCGCCTTCTCAAACCTGAACGGTCGTTGCGCCATCTTGTGGCGGGTGAGGACGGAGACGCCTTGTTGCAGGTCTTCGGCCAACGGCTTCTCGGTGAACCCGAACCACCAACGGACCTCTTCGCCTCCCGCAATCGGAAGCACTTCTCGTGCCCACTCTTTCTTGGCGTCTACCTCGATGTCGTCTGACGGCTTGCCGTCCCGGGGAAAGCGGATCTGTACCGGGATCTGGAACCTGTCCAATTCCTTGTCGTTGATCTTCACGAGCATGTCGGACTTGTTGATCGCGAAGCGTCGAGACATCGAACGCATGAATTGGTCTTGGTTGAGCGCCTTTTTCAGATGAAGCTTGGTGAGACGAACGCGAGTCCCGTGCTGTAGTTCTTCGCTTGTCTCAGGGTTCAGCAGTGGAACGTCTTGTTCGACTGGCCTCACTACGTAATCCTGGTCGGGGCGCAGCTTGCGGATCTCATCGTAGTCGAGCCGAAAGGCGGTCCGCTCTCCCGCCCGAATCGTGATGCACTCCAGGATCGCTGCTGTTCCGAATGCAGCAAGCTTGCCGATGCCTTTGCGCCCGTGGACTCTGCGCCCACCGGCCGACTGATCGGTGCCCTCCTCGAGACGTCGCTTTCGACCGACCACTAGGTAGGCGGTCTTCGCGTCCTTCCTCGTCATGCCGATGCCATCGTCAATCACGAGGACTTGGCTCTCTGGTCTCCATGAGTCACCGAACGGGATAGTGATCCAAAGGTGCGTCGCGTCGGCATCCCATGCGTTGGAGATCAGCTCTGCCACGGTGGCCGTGAGGCTGGGGTACAACTGCGCGCCCAACTGCTCGACCAAGGAGCCCCCGAAGCGGAGCTTCAAAGCATCGCCGGCCTGATCGTCTGACGCCGCCTGCTGGTCCGCACCGGCGCCAGGTCCCTGGAACGGCGCATGTGGCACTTCGCTCACGTGCCGAGCCTCCCATCGCTGCCGCTCGAGCGGACTCGAGTCGAGCCGCACCTCATCTGAACCAGGTCGCTGCTCTCAATTCGAGAGCACTCGCGCCGCCACACCTGCGGCCTCCCTCCCCTGCCTGCGTCTTCGCGACATCACACGCGATCCGCGCAAGATAAGTCAAGGGTGCAAATGCACGCCTTGGCAATGGGCTGTACGTGAGTCAGCCCAGGACAGGGCCGAGACGACGCAGGAGGGGGACGGCAACGGCCTCGGCCAGCGCTGGAGGGACCGCGTTGCCGACCTGCTCGTACACGGGCCAGCGTTCTGCTTCCCATCGGTAGCGGTCGGGGAAGCTCTGCAACCGCGCCGCTTCACGAGGTGTCAGTGCCCGATCGTCGCGCGGGTGCGCGTTGCGGCCACTTGAGACCCGTCCTGCCGACGACGTCACGGCCGGCGCCGGCATGTCAGATCGGAGCCGGCAGTACGTGTTGTGGAAACCCGAGGTCAGCGTCACCTTATCCTCGATGTCGGCCCTGGACGCCCCTTCGCCTCGCAGCGCCCGCAGCACCTCACGGATCTCCGGAGAGTGATCGGGGGCCTCCTGCCATGTGAGCGTCTCAGAGCCCTCGCGCATCCGGCGTTGGAAATCATTTCTGGGCGCCGCGGCGTACTCGGTGGCGCTGCTGCCGGCGGCGAGCGAGGGCAGGTCGCCAATGGCGTCCCAGACCGTGAGCCACTCTTCGGGTCCATGGCTTTTGTGCAGTTCGTACCTGATGCCTAACTCCTTGAGGAGGCCCACCACGAACACACGGTGACGCAGTTGCGGCACACCGAAGTCGGCCGCTCGGACATCGTAAGACCGAACCCAATAACCCATTCGCCGGATCTGTCGAAGGACTCGCTTGAGGTGCTTGCCGCCGTCCTTGACCGCCAGGCCCCGCACGTTCTCCATGACTACCGCCGCGGGTCGCAACGACCGCACTTGAGCGACGAAGTAGTCGACGCACGCATTCAGCCCCATCCGACGCTCCTTGTTGCCCCGCCCGCCAAGCGTCGACCATCCCTGGCAGGGTGGCCCGCCGATCAGTACGTCGCATGTGGGGTCCTCTAGGTGCTCCTTGAGGCGCTCGACGACATCCCAGTCCTTGCTGATCGTCTCGTGCAGCACGACGGTGCCAGGATGGTTGGCCTGGTAGGTACGTACTGCTTTGGCGTTAGACTCGACGGCCAGCACCACCTCGATTCCATCGACTTCGGAGCCCGCCTGCTCGAATCCCAAAGAGAGCCCGCCCGCCCCGGCGAACAGGTCAACCACGCGCAACGCCGTCATGACGCTGGCCTGCGCGCGCGGACAGATTCCGCGACCCGGAGGGCAGCCTCCCCAGCGTTCTCATGCTCCCACACTCGAACGACCGTCCAACCCGCTCGCTCGAGCAGTTGCGTCGTATCTACGTCCCGGTGCCGGTTACGCTGGATCTTCCGCTCCCACCAATCGCCGTTGGCGCGGGGAGACGTTGCGTGCAACGGACAGCCGTGCCAAAAGCACCCGTCCAAGAAGACCGCCACCCGCATCCTGGGGAAGACGAGGTCTGCTTGGCGTCGCAGACCCTTCAGCGGCGCCCGGTGTACCCAGTACCGCAACCCGAGAGCGTGCACCGCCCTGCGTAAGGCAAGTTCAGGCGCGGTGTCGCGCTGTGGGGTCGCCCGCATACGGCGAGCCACCGCCGCGGACGAAGGCGGCGGGGCAGATGAGGACGCCGATCGGACGGTTCCAGGGTCGTGGAGATACCCGCCATCCGGGTCCGGCAAGACGACACGGGCATTAGCCTGTGGACCGGACCTCCCCACCACACCTCCCCAGGGCCGAATCACATCCATGTCATTCTGGCATGACGAAGAGTACCCAGGAAGAGGCTAGTTGTGCTAATCACCGCAGTCCACGAGCCTCCCGAACTCGGAGCTTGCCCCATGGTCCCTGCGTGATCAACTCACCCGCTCGCCCCTATGGCCGGGATCACGTGGCGAGCGAGCGTATAGCAGAGCGCCTCGGGGGGACTGGTCCCTCCCGAGGCGCTCGACCCGGACGTTTCAGAATGGTGGTTCGTCGTTGAACTGGCCACGCTCGGCCGACCGCTCGCTGTTGGCGCGGGTGCGGGTGGCCCGCTCCGGCTTGGCGATCGCCCAGCGCAGGCTGGGGGCGACATCGTCGGCGTCGATCTCTGCGACGGTGCGCTTCTCGCCCTCGGTGGTCTCGAAGGAGCGGGTGCGCATCCGGCCGACGACGACGGCGCGGTTGCCCTTGGCCAGGGATTCGGCGGTGTTCTCGGCCTGGTCGCGCCAGACGTTGACGCGGAAGAAGCTGGTCTCGCCGTCGCGCCAGGAGCCGTCGGCCTCGCGGATGCGCTGGTTGACCGCCAGGCCGAAGCTGGTGACGGGGGTGCCGTTCTGGGTGAAGCGCAGCTCGGGGTTGTCGGTGAGGTTGCCGATCTGAACGGTGAAGTTGTCGTTGGCCATCGTGTCGGCCTCCTGTCGGGTGCTGGTGATCCGATGAGGGACGGGTGGGCGTGGCGGGCCGTCAGGCCGAGCGCTCACCTCCTGGGCAGGGGCGACCGGCGCTGCGGGCGACGGCGGCGCGGTTGGCCTCGCGGCAGTCCAGGCAGCGGCAGCCTTGCCGCCATGCGCTGGTCGTGCCCGGTGCCGCGGGGGCAGTGTGGGGCGTGGTGTCCCGGATGGTGGCGTCGTAGGTGTCGCCCCAGACCATCCGCGGGTGCCAGCCGAGGACGTCGCAGAAGTGCTCGCCGGTCAGGACCGTGACCGTCCCGGTCGTCTCGGCCTGCCGGAGTGCGGCGACCAGCCAGGGGTTGTGCGGCCCGTCGACGCCGCCGAGCAGCTCGTCGAGCGGCTCCCGCCGCCGCCGGACTGCGCTGTGGACCATCTCGATCAGCGGGGCGGCTGGCAGCCGTCGACGATCGATCGGCACGCGCCGGTCCCTGCGGGTCTGGTGGGTGGTGCTGGCGGCCTTGGTCATGGTCAGCGTTCGGCTCCTTGACGCTCCGCCGGCGGACGCGTGTTGTCGAAGCGGGCGGACGGCTCGCCACGCTCGCGTGCAGGCTGCTCGGCCGCGGCGACCCGCTGGCCGAGCGCCAAGGCCCGCTCACGCTGCTGCGCGAATCGGTGCTGCTCGGGGTCGTGCGAGTCGGGTAGGACGCCGAAGTCGGGGTTGAGCTGGGCGAAGGTCTCCTGGCGGTCGTGCTCGCGCTTGGAGGCGATCGCCTGTGCCTGCATGGCGCGGTCCTCGATCACGCGGCGGCGCTGCGCGAGAGGCTCGTAGTGGTCGTTCTCGTCCTCCAGGGCGTGCGCCGCTCGGTAGTCGATCAGAGAGTTCGGGTGCAGGCCGTTGAGGGTCGGGTTGAGCCGGGAGAAGGTGTCCTGCGCGTTGCGATCGGGGTAGTACCGGATCGCGTCGGCGAGGTCGTGGAGTCGCTGGCGGATGGTCATCGCTCGACCCCCTCACGGGCGGCGTCCAGCGACTCGGGGGTACGCCGGCCGAGCGGCTCGGGCGGCTGGAGGCGGCTGTCGATGACTTCCGCGCGGCAGGGCAGGGACTCGGGCGCGAGCAGGTCGCTGGTGAGGTCGCGCTGCTCACGTGCGCCGTCGAGGTGGGTCGCGGGGAGCAGCTGTGCATCCGCAGGAGTGGTCGGCTCGGGCAGGGCCGCTGGGGGCCGGTCGAGCTCTAGCGGGTCGTCGACGAGCTGGCGCCGTGTGCGTGGCGTGGCTCGTCGGTCGGGCGGTACGGTCCGGGTGGGTCCCACGGGTGCCTCCTGTGGGTCCGGGGCGGTGGCGCGGTTCCTTGCCGGGATGGGCGCCACCGCCCAGCCAACACGATGGGTCTGGTCGGGCATCACCTCCTGGTGGTCGCTGCGCTCGGGTGGAGGGTGGTCATCGCTCTGGGATGCGCTCGGGCATGGGCCGGGGTGGCTGCTGGGGCGAAGCATTGGCGGCGGCGGCGCGGGCGTGGTCGGGGATGCCGCGTGGGTGGGCCAGGGCGACCTTGCGGGCGGAGGCCAGGGTCGCCTCGGTCTGACGAGGTTCCTGCTCGAGGAGGCCGCACTGTTGGGCCGCGCGGTGGATGGCGTGGTCGACCTGGACCTCGGAGAGGACGCCGCCGGCGACCAGGTTGTAGAGGTTGCGGGCCGACTCCCACAGTTGGCGGTTGCGCTCCCCTGAGGGGGTGGCGGCCAGCTCGGCGCACTCGGCCTGGAGCGCCGCCAGGCCGTAGGGGTGGTCGGGTGCCGCGGGCCGGACGACCGGGGCGGGCTCGCGCGTGCTCCTGGTCGAGGGGATGAGCAGCTCCCGGAGGCCCTCGGGGGCCAGGCCGAGCGGCGTGCCGACTTCGCGGCCCTGGACCCATTGGTACGGCTGGCCGGTCTCGGGGTGCCGGGATGGGGGAGCGACCACGTAGCGGTCGGCGGCGCGGTAGTCGACCTGCTCCAGGACGCCGACCTTGTCGGGCAGGCCGGTTGGCTCCACGTACAGGTGCCAGCCGCCAGAGCCGGTCCGTACCCGGGGGCCGCCGATGGGCTCGCCGCCGTGCTCGGCCAGCAGCCGCTCGAGGCTGCGCCGGCCGGCGACCTCCACGTCGATGACGTCGAACGAGATCCCGCAGCGGAGCCCGATGTTCGCGTCGGGCCAGCGGCGCCACCAGGTTTCGATCGTGTCCGGGTCGCAGGTGGCGTCGTGGACGCCATGGCCGCCGGCCCGCTTGGGGATGCGGGGCAGCTTGCCGCGCAGCGGTAGAACCGGGATACCGTGCGCAGCGTAGATCAGCGCCGCCTCACCGGACGGGGTCGCGTCGGTGATCGCCAAGCCTCGGTGGGAGTCGGCGGGGAGGAGTTGACGAATGGTCGGGCCGATGAGGGTGACGGGGTAGCCGCGGTGGCGTGCCGCCGTGACGCAATGGCGGGTGCCGCGGGAGCGGCCGAGGTCGTCATGGAAGGCGAGAACCTGTCGTTGGCCCTCGGCCTGGTCCAGCCGATCGAGCAGGGTGAGGTTGCGGAGCGGCCCGGCGGCGCGGCGCGGCTTGCCCTCGGCCTTCATCTGCTGCCAACGAGCCGGGATCACCTCGGCCGGGACGCGGTGCCGCTCGGCCCAGGCGCGGGCGTGGCGGTCGGCGCCGGTCGGGCAGTCGCCGACCAACAGCCGGATTTGTGCGCCGCCGGCGGCGTGGTCGAGCACCGCGGCGAGCCGGTCAGGATCGGGCCAGTCCCGTCCGCCGGTCACCAGAATGGTTGGCACGGTCACCGGGACGGCACCTCCCCGCGGTCGGCCTCCTGGTCGCGAACCAGGCTGAGATGACGGTCCCCATCGGTGGTCGCGCGACCACTGCCGTTCGTGGTCGCCCTCGTGGCCGCCTCAGCATCGCGATCGGTGGTGGTCGCCTCGTCTGCGCGTTCGGTGGTCGCCTCGTCTGCGCGTTCGGTGGTCGCCTCGTCTGCGCGTTCGGTCGCGGTCGCCTGGTCCTCCTGCGACCTGGTCGCCGGCTGGCGGTCACGGGTCGCCTGGTCGGCCGGCTGGTCGATGGTCGCGCGACCGTCAGGCCGGCTGGTCGCCTCGCGGCTGAGGTCGGCTTTGACCTGCCGAAGGGTGCGCTGCGCGTAGCTCGAGGAGACGCCAAGCTCGCGGGCGATCTGCGCGGCGACCGTTATCCCGCCCTCGTACAGTTCTCGGACCTTGCGGTAGGTCGCTCCTCGTGCGTGCGCCGAGGTCGCCTCGCGGCTGGTAGTAGCCACCGCCTGGCGGTCGTCGGCCGCTCGCTCGGCGGTCCTGGTCTCCCGTGGGGTGGGTGTGGCCGCCAGCATCGCGGGCCGGTCGCTGGTCGCCGCGACAATCGGGAGCGTGGTCGCCTGGTCGCCTTCGATGCGAATGGTCGCCGCGACCATGGTGCTGTCGTTGGTCGTGGTCGCCCCGGCGAGGCGGGCGACCCGGGCGGCGATCGCGCGGCGGGTGATGAACATCAGCAGCTCGAAGCTGACCACCAGCGCGACCGGCGGCATCGCGGCGACGGCGCGGTTGCCGAGGTCGGGCTTGGCGTGGCCGACGTTGAACGCGAACGAGGCGGTGACCGCGGCGGCCAGCAGCAGCTTCGGCCACCACAGCACGACACGCTGCCACCTGGACTCCTGGCCGGTGCGGGTGGCGGAGCCCCACAGGTCGGCGAGGGTGGCGACCAGGACGAAGGTGTCGACCAGTAGCGGGACCCGCCAGCCGTAGTCCTGCTCGCCGTGGTGGGC
>WNGF01003949.1_pt1 | contig 19654 bp, 18 predicted proteins | sample 5400641 | NCBI WGS metagenome assembly WNGF01 (sample SAMN13153371, study PRJNA577476) | soil metagenome | isolation source: 80 cm soil or saprolite under grassland replicate 2 | place: USA:California | collected 2016-06-15
GGCCTCCTTGGCGAGCTGGGGTATCGACAACCGCCAGACTCGCCGGAGGCCCGGACGCAATCAGGTGTCTCGCAGGTGTGTAGGCAGCAGAGCTAGTCGGAGCTGCCACGCTCGATCTCCTCGCGCGCCGCAGGTGGGGCCGGTGGGCTGGCGCGACCGAGACTGGCGAAGTTCAACGACGAGGAGCGGCAGCTCCTCCACGGCTTCGACCGGCGTCCGACCGTGCGAGCCTCAGGCGCGGCGCGCCCGAGCGTCTCGGCGCTGGTGATCATCATCGCGCTCGTCATGGGCGGCTACGTGCTCTCGTCCCGGCCAGGTTCGATCTTGGGGGTAGCGGGTCGCGTCCAAAATGGGCCGGCTGTCATCTACGGCATCAGCGCGGGCAGCCGCCTCTACGAGAACGGCGGGGAAGCCGCGTGCACCGAGATGGCCTTTCGAACGGACTCCCAACGGTGGGCCTGTATGTCGTGGGATGCCAACGTCAACGGGTATCCCGTCCGGCCAGCCAAGCGGTACGACGGGCAGTGCGCGCACACCTCTGTCGATCAGCAGAGGAGGGAGTGGGTCTGCCTCAGCGTCACGCCGCTCCCGCCGCAGTCGCTACCGACCGTACCTGTGCCGCCTCCCGGCACGTCGCCGTCGACCTAAAGCTTCACTCTGCGGAACGCCACTCTCGATCTCCTCGCGCGTGTACCTGAAGAAGGTCGCCGTGGGCTTCGTGATCGTGTGAAAAGGGGCTTCGTGATCGTGTCGAAAGTGCAACATCGAGCTAGGGTCCTACCGGATCGCGCCGCTCCTGACTATTGGCCGTTTTGGACAGGGCCAAAGCCGCCGCCGCCCGGCGTTTCGACCCGCACGAGGTCGCCGGCGGCGAGAGAACGCGTGACCTTCGGGGGCAGCGGCTCGCCGTTGAGCAAGTCTCTGCCCGGCTCGCCGGGCTCGCCTCCGTGTGCCCCCTGGGGAGGCCGGTGGCGGCGCTCGGCGACGAGCGAGAGCCGGCAGGGCTCGAGCACCCGCAGCTCACGCACGACGCCGTCGCCGCCGCGGTGCTCGCCACGGCCGCCCGAGCCGAGTCGCAGCTCGTGGCGCTCGACCCGGAGCGGATAGGCCAGCTCGAGGGCCTCGGCGGGTGTCGAGAGTGTGTTCGACATCGCGACGTGCACCGCCGAGGGGCCGTCGGCCTCAGGACAGGCGCCCTGGCCCCCGCCGACGGTCTCGTAGTAGGTGAAACGCTCGTTGCCCAGGGTCAGGTTGTTCATCGTCCCCTGCCCCTGCGCGGGCACCGCGACGGAGCGGCCGAAGGCGGCGAACACGACGTCGACGATCCGGCTGGACGTCTCGACGTTGCCCGCGGCCACCGCGGCGGGCGACCGCGCGTTGACTAGAGAGCCCTCCGGCGCGAACACCTGTACCGGCGCGAAGGCGCCTCCGGATGCAGGCACGTCCGGGTCGGTGACGCAGCGGACGACGAAGTAGCAGGCCGAGCGCGTGACCGCCAGCGGGCAGTTGAGGTTCCCCTCTTCCTGCGGAGCAGTGCCCGCGAAGTCGAGCTCGAGCCGATCGCCCCTGACGGTGACGGAGACGCGGAGCTCGAGCTCGCGGCCGTCGGCTGCTTCCAGAACGTCGGAGGCCTCGAAGCGCCCATCCGGCAGGCGCGCGACGGCGGACCTGACCCGGCGCTCCGAGTAGGCATGGAGCTCGTCCATCGCCTGCTCGACCCGCGCCTGACCGCGCCGCTCGCACAGCTCGTCGAGCCGGCGCTCAGCCAGACCGTGCGCCGCGAGCTGGGCGCGCAAGTCGCCGCGGCGCTCATCCGGGTGTCGCATGCGCGACACGAGCTCTTCGAGCACCTGCTCGTCGAGCCGGGTCGGCGGGATCACGACCCCTTCCTCTTCGAGGCGCCGCGCCTCCGCGGGCAGGCTCCCCGGCTCGACTGCGCCCACGTCCGCATGGTGCGCGCGAGTGACCGCAAAGCCGACACGGGTGCGGGTGACGAGGGTGATGTCGGGTAGGTGCGTGCCCCCTGCAAAGGGATCGTTGAGCACGAAGACGGCGTCCGCGCCCGGGTCGTGCCGGCGGACCGCGGCGACGGCGTCGGGCATCGCGCCGAGGTGGACGGGGATGTGCTCAGCCTGCGCGATCATCCGGCCGCGCGCGTCGAAGAGAGCGGTCGAGCAGTCGCGCCGCTCCTTGATGTTCGCCGAGAACGCGGAGCGGACGAGTGCTGCCCCCATCTCGTCCGCGACCGAGCGGAGCGCGGCACCGATGACCTGGAGCTCGATGTTCATTTCACAGTCTCGACACGATTTCGTCACAGCCTCGTGAGCCGTATCGTGCTACTGGTCCCATCCCTAACCCCCACCCACCCCGGGGGAAGCCAGCAGGTGGCGCCGTCGAGCTCGAGGACCGCCGGGCCGGTGGCTTCGAGCGGCTCCGCGGGCGGGAGCTCGAATTGCGGGCCCGGGCGCACCTCGGCGGTGCGCACGGCGACGAGCTCGATCCGTCGCTCGGGTTCGGCGTAGCCGTAGCGAGCCTCGTGCGCGCGGTGGAAGGCAGTCGCGAGCTCCGCCTGGAGAGGCACGGTCAGCTCGAACGACTGCCCCTGGTAGCGGAGGTCGGCCTCACCTGCCGCCGGGAGCTCAACCGCTTCCTCGAGTGGGCAGACGTAGGACTCGACGTGGTCGCGCCGCTCGTCGCTCGCCATCAGCCCGAGCGCCGAAAGCACGCCCGCGGCTGCGGGGACGAGCACCGTGCGGATGCCGAGCTCTTCGGCAAGGGCGCAGCCATGCAGAGGGCCGGCGCCGCCGAAGGCAACCAGGGCGAAGTCCCGAGGATCGTGGCCCCGCTCGACCGAGACCACGCGGAGCGCGCGCAGCATCTCCGCATTCACGACCTCGACCGCCTCCGCGGGGTCGATCCCGGCGAAAGCCCGCTCGGCGGCGGCCCGGTTGGGCTCGATCTCTCCGGCGAGCCGGGACGGCAGGCGCCCGAGCAAGAGGTTGGCGTCGGTCACCGTCGGGCGCAGGCCGCCGCGCGCGTAACAGGCCGGCCCGGGCTCGGCGCCCGCGCTCTCCGGGCCGACTCGTAACGCCCCGCCGGAGTCACGCCAGACGATCGAGCCGCCCCCGGCCCCGACCGTCTGGAGGTCGACCGTGGGCAGCCGCACCGGAAGACCCGCAACCACGCGCTCGGCCGTCCGGCCGGCTTCGCCCCGGGTGATCAGGGAGACATCCGTCGAGGTGCCGCCCATATCGAGTGAGATTGCGTTCTCGACACCGGCCTGCCGCGCGATTCGCGCCGCGCCCACGACACCCGCGGCAGGGCCGGAGACGAGCGCCACCGCCGGGTGGGCGGCCGCCTCCGCAAGCGTCGCGACTCCCCCTGAGGAGCGCATCACGAGCGGCTCAGGAAGCCCGGCGGCGTCGCAAGCATCGCGAAGCGCCTCGAGGTAGCCCGAAACTCTCGGACCGAGGTAGGCGTCGACGGCCGCGGTCGAGGCTCGCTCGTACTCCCGCAGCTCGGGCGAGATCTCGTACGAGGCGACGACGCGCGCCCGTGGCAGCCGTCGGCGCAGCTCGGCCGCCACCGCCTGTTCGTTGCTGGGGTCGCGGAACGAGAACAGTGTGCAGACCGCCACCGCCTCGATGTCGTCGCCCAGGTGCGGCAGCGAGTCGAGCTCGAGGGGCGCCAGGACTCCCTTCGGGCCCATCCGTTCGCGCACGCCGTAGCAGCGCTCGAGCGGGACGAGCGGCTCCGGATGCGCCTCGCAGAGCCGGTAGAGATGCGCGCGGTCCTGGCGCCGGAGGTGCAGCAGGTGCTCGAAGCCCGAGGTCGCGACGAAGGCCGTTCGCGCCCCCTTGCGCTCGAGCAGCGCGTTCGTGGCTGCGGTCGTGCCGTGAGCGAAGCGCTCGACCTCGCCCGCGCCGACCGCGGCCGCCGCCGCCACCACTGACTCCTCCTGTCGAGACGTCGTCCAGACCTTGGCGGTCCGCAGCTCACCGTCGGCCAGCAGCACCGCGTCGGTGAAGGTGCCGCCCACGTCCACGCCGAGAACCGCCATCAAGCTGGGAATCTCGCAGGCCGTGGCACGTTCGACCAGAGCGATGGCGAAGCTGGAATCCGACAGGCCCCGGCAAAGCTCGCTCTCGTGAGCCTGAGGGAAGGGCCCAGGGCGAGGCAGAAACTCGACCGGGTGCGTGCAAGACTTCGCCGATGACCGTTTGCAGGCGGGAGTTCGTGCCGAGGTTCCATGCTGCCCGATAGCGTGCAAGAGCTGGTTGAGTCTGGCGTGCTAGCGCATCTGGTCACGCTCAACGAGGACGGTTCGCCGCAGGTGACGTGCATCTGGGTGGGGCTCGACGGCGACGAGTTGGTCTCCGGGCATCTTGCGAAGGATCAACGAAAACTTCAGAACGTAAGGCGGGACCCCCGGGTCGCGCTGTCGCTCGAGGGATCGCGAGTCCATCCACCTGGGCTCAAGGAATACCTCGTTGTGCCGGCCGGGCGCGCCTCGAGGAGGGTGGTGGGCCTGAGCTCCTCCAGCGTCTAGCTCACGTCTACCTCGGGTCGGGCGTGAAGTTTCCTCCAATGGACAACCCGCCGCCGGGGCACGTGATGCGCATTACCGTCGAGCGGATTGGCGGCGTGGGACCTTGGATGTCTAAATGATTGGCAAGCTCGTCGCTCCCTGAAAGAGTCGACAAGCTGCTGACTGTGCCATCGCGGTCTTCGAGGACGTCGTCAAGACGATCTGAACGCTGACAACAATTAGCCGAGGCTAGGCCGCTCGACGACCCAGTCGCGGGTGAGGTACAGCCAGAACGCCAGGCCCGCGTAGTCGCCGTAGCGGCGAAAGCGCCGCTCGATGGTCTTGTCAGTCGCCTTGCGCCCGTTCAGGCGCGCGTACTTCGGGCGCGTCCAGGAGTCGAGGATCAGGCGCGAGTGCCGCCCGAGGAGCATCATCAGGTGCGCTGCGCCGTACGGGCCTATTCCGGGAAGCGCGAGCAGGCGCGCTGCAACCTCATCATCGGGAAGATCGTTCGAGGCTCCGAGTTCTTCCAGGCTGATCGTGCCCTCGGCGACCCCGACCGCGAGCGAGCGGAGATAGGCGCTGCGATATCCCGCTCGAACGATGTTGCGGTAGAAGGACTCGGGCGACGCGGCCATTGCCTCGGGAGTCGGGAACGCACGCGCCTTGCTTCCCGTCGCCTGCTCGCCGAGGTTGTCCACGAGCGCCCTGACCATCCGCACCGTCGCCGACCAGGCGACGTTGGTCGTGCACACGGTTTTTACTACGGCCTCAAAGACGGTCGGCGTGCGGAGCATCCGTCCTGCTCCGTCAGCCGCCCAGGAAAGTTCGGGGTCGTTCCTGACGAGCGCGTAGAATTCGGACAGGTCCTCATTCAGGTTGAGAATCTGATGGACAGCCGCTGTTAGCTCGCGCGACGCTCTCGCACTGAGCTTGCGGCCTCCGATCTCGACACGGGCGAAGCTCGGACGCCCTTCACGAATCAGAACCGTGCGCGGCTGCGCCGTCGGCAACACGAGCGTCGTTGTGTACGTGCGTGCCTCCTCATCGATGTGGCCGGGCGGGAGATCGGCGACTCCGTGAGACGTGATCGTTCGGATGAGATCAACCGGCTCGCCTTTCGGCCCTTCGAGAGGTATGTCGAAGGCGGTGGGCACGGAAATTAGAGGAACGACGGCGCGGGGCTGGCAATTCCGACGCGGCCCCGCGCTCAGCATGGTCACATGACTCTCCGAGGAAGGTCGGCGCTCGTCGCTCGGCCTTCAAAGGGACGCCTACCCTTGTGGCAGAACCGCTGTTGCGTGGCGAAGGTGCAGCAGGCGTCGCCGTCTGCGACGCTCCCCGGCGCGAGCGCGTCATGTCAGTGACCCCCCTCCTCCGCGAACGCAAACCCGGCGAGACGCCGGGCGTCACGACCGTCGAGCTGTTCTTCGATCTCGTCTTTGTGTTCGCGATCACACAGCTCTCCCACAGTCTCCAGGAGCACCTGACCGGCCGCGGCGCGCTCGAGACCCTCGTGCTGTTCCTCGCCGTCTGGTGGGCGTGGAACTACACCGCCTGGGCCACGAATTGGATAGACCCCGACAACGCCGCGGTCCGCCTGCTGATGCTCGCGCTGATGCTGATCAGCCTGGTGATGTCGGCCGCGATCCCGGACGCGTTCGGCAGCCGGGGCGTCGCCTTTGCGTTCGCCTACGTCGGCCTTCAGGTCCTACGGAGCGCGTTCATGGTCGCCGTGCTCCGCGGCCGAAAGATGAGTCGCAACTACCTGCAACTGCTCGTCTGGAGTTGCGTCGCCGGCGTAGCGTGGTGCATCGGAGCGTTTGCGCACGGCGACGTTCGCCTCGCCCTCTGGATCGCCGCTGTCGCGATCGACTACGGCGCGCCTCTACACGGTTTTGCGTTGCCACGACTCGGCCGGACGCCGACGCGAGACTGGACGCTCGCCGGCGGCCACCTCGCCGAGCGGAATCAGCTCGTCCTCCTGATCGCCCTCGGCGAGTCGATCCTTGCGATCGGCGCGACGTTCGCCGGCCTGAGTTGGAGTGCAGCCGTAGTCGCAGCGTTCGGAGTCGGCTTCGTTGGAACAGTCTCGCTCTGGTGGATCTATTTCGGGCACGCGGAAGAGGCCGCTCGCACGATCGATCGTGCGGCCGATCCCACGCGCGTTGCACGCGCCGGCTATGCCTACGCCCACGGCGTGATGGTCGCAGGCGTCATCGTTCTTGCGGTCGCAATTGACCTGACCATCGCGCACCCGACCGCGGCGACGTCGAGCGCGGCGGCTGCGGTGATCCTCGGTGGTCCAATGCTCTACCTGGCGGGCAACAGCCTGTTCAAGTACTCGCTGGTCGGCTACGTGCCGCGGTCGCGACTCCTCGGCATCCTGGGCCTCGCCCTTTTGATTCCTCTCGCGGTCGCGGTCAACCGGCTCGTCCTCAGCGCGGGCGCGACGCTCGTCCTGGCTTCGCTCGCAGCCGCCACCGGGACACCACGTCGTTCCGGGGCGCACGCGGCCGCCGAGACTTCGTCATGAACCTTCGCAGGGTACGTCGGGGCCGGCCGCGTGACGAGAAGACGCGCGAGTATCACGTGCTTGTGCGCTCGTGGGTGCGGAGGTGACGATCCCAGGGCCGTTCGAGCCCGATCTCAGTCTGTGGGACGCCTGGCGTCCGGCCGAGGTGGCGCGCCTACTCGCCGGGGTGCAGGCGCCCTGGTACGTTGCAGGCGGCTGGGCGATCGACCTCTTCCTCGGTGAGCAGCGGCGTGAGCACGAGGACCTCGAGATCGCGGTGCCGCACGATCGGTTTGCGGAGGTCGCGCAGGCCCTCGCCGGGTTCGAGCTCTTCGTTCCTGGGCGCGAACGCGGCTGCGCCCTCGTCTGGCCGTTTGCACAGGCTGGCGACAGACGCGAAACACATCCCCAGACGTGGGTGCGCGAGCCCGCCAGCGAACTGTGGCGCCTAGACGTCTTTCGCGAGCCCTCGGATAACGACACGTGGGTCTGCCGCCGCGATAAGCGGATCAAGCTCCAGTACGGAGAGGTGATCGACCGGACCGAGGACGGAATCCCGTACGCCCGCCCCGAGATCGTCCTGCTCTTCAAGGCGAAGCATGCCGACCGGTCGAACGACAAGGCTGATTTCGCCGCCGTCCTACCGCTCCTCGAGCCGCCACGCCGCCGCTGGCTCGCCCAGACGCTCACGCTCGTCCACCCCGGTCACCCCTGGCTCGCAGACCTCGCCTCGCCCCCTTGATGATCGGGGAACTACGCGACGAGCTCGCCCCGCCGCTCGCGCGTCTCGCGGCGGCTGCGGGCGCGCCGGCCGGAGGTCGCCGGTGCGGACTTCGCGTCGTTGCGCTTCGTGCGGAGGTTGACGATCAACGCCTCCTCTTCGCGGAGCTTCGTCTTGATCCTCGCCAGCCGCTCGCGCTTGAAGCTGTTCGGCTCCGACTTCGTGCCCTTGTACCCGCCTGCTCGCGCTCCCGGGCTGGGGGCCGTACGCGACCACGCACATGATGGTGCTGCTCGGCCGCTACTCTCGCCTGCTCCTCGATTCCTGGACGCGACCGAAGTACGCGCGCCTCAACGGGCGCAAGGCGAGCGACAAGACGATCGAGCGCCGCTTCCGGCGCTACCGGGACTATGCCGGCCTGGCCTTCTGGCTGTACCTGACCCGCGACTGGGTGGACGAGGCCGGCTGACGCGCAGGCGCCGGCTGCTTACCGACGAAGGCGAAGCCGGCGAACATCACGGCGATGCCGACCAACTGCCCGGCGTAGGCGAGCGAATACCAGTTCGCACGCGAGAGGCCGGTTGCGAGGGCGACGACGAGAGCGCCGCCTCCGATCCAGAGGTTCGCCCGTACGTGCCGTCGCCTGACGATCGAGTAGAGGGAGCCCCCGACGAGGAAGAGCGTGCCGAACGAGTTGAGCGCGATTGCCCAAAGGAACGCATGGCCACCGAGCGCCGAGTTGGCTGGCGGCCTTCCGTGGAGGGTCGTTGCCAGCGTGGCGGCGCTCACGGGCGCCAGGGCCACCGCGACCGCCGCGGCCGCGGTCGCCACCACGACTCCGCCGATGAGCGCGTCGCGGGCGCGCTTCGGCAGGAGCATCCAGGCCGACCCCGCGCCGAGGTAGGCGACGGTGAGGGCGCCGCCGGCAAGGTAGTAGGTACGGAAGAGCACTGGGCTCCAACCGGTCCGCAGCGCAACCGCCTCGCTCGCCGCCGCAACCGCGAAGAGGGCGAAGCCCGCCGACCAGAGCGCCTTCTGCCCGGCCCGCCGGCGCCGGAAGGAACGGAGCAGGAGAGCGCTGAAGAGTGCGGCCACGAACGCGGCGGAGATCGGCAGGAACGCGTCGATGACCGCCGGGACCGACCGACGATCACGCGAGCTGATCGGCGTCACGGGCGCTCCGCGCGACACAACCGTCAGGTAGGCGAAGTCGCGCCCGCCGAACATGCCCTGATGCGTTCCGACGAACAGGTAGCGACCGGGGGCGATCGGGCGGGACGGCGCGAGCGTGAGCGTCCGGGGCGAGCTTGCCAGCACCGCGAGCGGCACGCGGTTACCACGGCCCAAGTCGAAGAGGCGGTACGCGTCAGAGCGATCGACGGCGGCCGCCCGAACGAGAAACGAGCGGACGTCGTGCGAGTACAACCGGAGCGCATCCGGCGGGTAGGGATCCTGGGGGTCACGCCAGGAGAACAAGGCGACCGTTCCCTTCGGCGTCATCAGAAATTGGCCCGTGATGTCCTTCGTAAAGCCGGTCTGGTAGGCGTAGTGGACGGGGCCGGTACCGATCCCGCTCACGGCAGGCACGAACGGAAGGGAAATCAGGACGAGGAAGATTCCACCGACCGCGATGCTGACCCTCGTCCGATATCCGCCGGGTCGGCGAGGGCGCCCGCGCGGCGGCGTCCCCTGGAAACGGCGCTGCCGTCGGCGGTGCGCCCGGTACAGAGCGGCGGCGGAGAGCAGGGCGGTCGCCGAGAGCCACACGAACTCGAATTTCCAGCCGAGGCCGCGCAGCGGCCCGGTGCCGTACGGGCTGAAAGCCGACGGGATGACCGCCCAGGCAAGCACGGGCCCGACGAGGAGCAGCATCGCCGCGATGAACGGGAAGCCGGCGAAGAGCCAGCCGACGCCTGGGAAGCCCATCAGCGCCATCGGGAGCTCGTAGCCCGCGAGCGCCGCCGGGCTGCGTCTCCGGACGCGCTTCGGAACGCGACCCGCATAGACGGCCGGAGCGGCCGCGAGCGCTTGCCGGCCGGCCCTCCGCTGGCGCGCGCTCATGCTCCAGCTGGCCACGGCATAGGCACCGAAACCGCCCAACACGGCGAGCGCCGCGGGGGCAAGCAGAAGAGCCGGCCACGGCTCGAGACCGGAAACGGCTGCCGCGAAGGTCCGGCCCTCGGCGACATCATGAGCCTCGAGCGCCGAGAACACCATCCCCGCGGCGTAGTAGACCGCGGTCCCAGCCGCAACGCCGATGAGGGCTGTCCGGGCGAGGCGTGGCCGACTGTGGGCGCCGAGCTCCGCGAGCAGTGCCAGGGCGACCCCGACGAGGATCACCATCAACCCACCGAGCATGTTGAGCTGCGCGTGCAGGTTCACGATCACGCCGCCTGCGTCGCCGCCACGATCGAGCAGCTCGTGAACCGCCGGGAACGCCTGCACCGGCCCCTGCAACGTCCCCAGCGCCAACGCCGCGCAGCCTGCGAAGACGAACGCCCGCGCGGGTCCGCGGGCGCCCCGGAAGCAGCGCAGAAGGACAGCGAGCAGCAGCCAGAACGCCGCGAACATCGCGATGCCAGCGGCCATGATCAGGTACGGATGAACGGGCGTCGCCTCCTCGGCCTGCTCCGGGGTGAGCCCGTGATGGACCACGAGACGCCCTTCGTGGAAGCCGAGGTAGAGGGCGGTCCCGTAGAACGCGAGCGAGCCGCCAAGGAGCAGGTAGAAGCAGGTGTTCGCGGACCTGCGCGAGGGCGGCGTGCCTCCGAGAAGCGGGACGAGGTAGAAGACGGCCCCCGCGACGAGCATCGTCACGCCCGTGACGAGATTGATGTGAGCATGGCTGATGGGATCGATCCACTCACCGGCATGGCCTGCCCGGTGCAGCCAGGCCTCCTGCGCCGGCTGCACTTGGATCACGCCCTGAACGGTTCCGACCGTCAGCCCGGCGGCGCCGGCAGCGAGGTACTTCCACAGATGTCCGCTCGGCTTCGGCACCCGCACGAGCCGCGCGTGGAAGACGGTCAGAAAGACGTTCGCCGCGAAGCACCAGTAGCCGATGCCCATGACGCCGGCTCCGATTCCGACCGGCACCTTGTACCCCTTGCCCATGTGCGCCTTTGCCGCCTCGTACGCCCACCCGTGGGTCATCAGCCTGCCGATCGCGATCCCGTTCGCGACGAAGGCGAGGTAGAAGATCAGTAGGCCGACCGCGGTGAACCAGAACGCGCACTGAGCAAGGGCTTCGCTGGCGAGAGGGCGGCCGACGATGCGCGGCAGCACGTACCAGCAGAGCCCGGTCGCGATCAGCGTCCCACCGCCGACGATCATCACGTGCGTGTTCGAGAGGTCGCGGACGAGATGTCCGGCGTAGCCGGCACGCGCAAGCCATTCCGCCGTCCACGGCAAGTTCTTCACGAGCATGTGCAAACTGCCGAGAACGAGGAAGCCGCCGCCCGCGACGAAGTACTTCGCCACCTTGGGGTCGTGGGCGCCAAGCTCCTCCTCGCGGTAGGGCACGGTTCGGACCGGGGGCGCCTTCCCGGGAAGCAGGCGCCAGAGGGCCGCGATGAGGACGCTGAAGAAGGCGAGGTAGGTGAGGAACTGAAGCGACGAGAGGTGCTTCAGGTACACGGCCGCGACCGCCTGGCTAGCGGAGACCGGGCTCGAGGAAGTAGACGGTGAGCGTCCAGCCGAGCGAGAGGGCGATCATCACCGCCAGGATCACCCACGCCCGGAAATGCGCCCGGCGCGACCAGCGCACATCCTCGCCGACGTCGCGGTACCCGACCAGCGGCCGCGCCGGACGGGCCCGGCGCTGCTGCTGTTCCTCCCGTTCCTCCCGTTCCTCCATCAGAAGACCTTCTCCATCACGAGGCTCCTCTCCGTCTCGAGGCGGGTGCCAAAGTCGGCGAGCAGGCGCTCGAAGGTGTAGCCTCGCTCGAGGAACGCCTCTAGCTGACTGGGCGTATCCCACGTCGTGTAGCAGTGGATGCGAACGCTTCCGTCGGTCTCGGCGCGGACGAAGACGTCGAAGCGCTGGCAGCCCGGGTATTCCTGGACGTGACCCTTCAGGGCCTGTAGCGATGCGTACAGATCCTCCCAGTCCTCCGCCGGGATGAGCGCCTCGCTGAGGGTCGAGTAGGAGACGAACGGCAGGACCGAGGCCACTAGAACCTCTGTCCCCAGATGAGGTGGCTAACGACCAGCACGATCGCGAAGCCCGTGAGAAACACGGTCAAGACGAGGAAGAAGAACGTCGCCGGGCCAGCCGCCTCCGAGGTCCCGCCGCCGAACTTGTCGACCGGATAGATTCCGGTCCGCTGCCTGGTCGTTCTGTACTGCTTCGCCCACAGGCCGACGCTGATCATGAGCACGATCAGGAAGCCCCAGAGCCAAGCGAGCGAGAGCCAGTCGACGTGCCATGTCTCCACGCGGCCGTCGACGATGTGGTGGCTCTGCAGGTAGGCGTAATACTCCTGCGCCTTCTGCGGCGAGTCACCTGACGGTATCGACATCGTCCCACTCCTCCTCGTCCAGCGCCCACTCGGGCGTGTAGTAGTCCTCCTCGTCGATGTCGAGCGGCACCCGTGCTGCCTCGTCGAGGTTATGGAAGTGGCCGGCCTTCCAGGCGAGAACGAAGACGACCAACGCCACGCCGGCAAGGATGAAGAACATGTCGAGCATCCAGTCGGTCATCACCCACTTCGACCGGTCATTCTCCGGTGCGTCGTGAGCAAGTGCGGCAGCCGGCATAGCCAAGGCTGCCGTCGCCGTGAGTGCCAGAGCAGCGAGGAAGCGCCTCATTGCTGCCCCGGGACGGTCGGCGGGATGTTCTTCTGGGACTCGGGCGGCAGCTTCTCGCCGCGCGCCTTCGCGTCGGCCCAGGCCTGGTTGAGCAGGTCCTCGTAGATCGTCCTGATGCCGGCCGCGGCGTGTGCGAGGTCGAGCGGCGTCTCCAGGCCGTTGACGACGATCTTGTCGCCCGGGGCCAGGCCCGGGAAGACGTGCCTGGCTTCCTCGAAGAAGGGATTGGCGAGCTGGCGCTTGTTGAACGACGCGTTCTTCGCGATCTGCTGGCGGGTGTTCACCCAGGCGAGCAGCTCCTTCGACGGCGACCAGACGATGTAGTCCTTCGGGGTCGGAACGCGGTGCTTCTCCAGCGTTCCATTCGGAATCGTCTTCACGAACAGGATCACGCGCCAGATGTCGTCGACCGAGAGACGGTCTCCGAAGTTCTCCATTGCGGTGCCGGACCACCCGCGCAGGACGCGGAAGTAGAAGTCGCCCGGGCCGGTGTCGCCGCCGCAGCATTGATCGTCGGCGTCGTCGAACGGGAGCGGGGTCGGCGACAGGAATCTGCCCGCCGGGCCCTTCCCGTTCCCCGTCGGCCCGTGGCAGCCGACGCAGCGCTCGAGGAAGACCTCCTTGCCGCGCAGCAGGTTCTGCTCTGTCACCGGCAGCGGGTTGCCGGCGAGCCAGTAGCTGCGGTCGATCTGCGCGAGGTTCGGCGCCTCCTCGAGCTGGTTGGGCGGCGGTTCCACTTCCTTCGGTTTGAGGGGGGGCTTGTGCGCGCCCTGGAAGCCCCTGTACGGGGGCGGGAAGCCCTGAACCGTGTTGACGACGTGTTTGGCATAGATCTGCCCGGCATAGCGCAAAAGACCGGACTTGCCACTGCGCCCCTGCGTGAAGAGGGTCACCTCGTCGACCTGCTTGTCCGAGAAGATCGCCTTCATCGGCGGCATCAGCGACAGCGGATCGATGAAGCGCGGGTTGTAGAAGTGCGCCCGGTGCCAGTCGTTCGGGTGCCAGCCTGCATCCTGCGAGAGATCGGGACCCGTCCGTTCCGTGCCGAACAGGTTCGGCGACTGGTCGCTGCCGTAAAAGTCGCCCGGCTGGGAGACCTTGGGATAGAGGAAGTAGAGCGCATAGCGCACGTCCTGGGGGCGCGAGTAGCCGGAGTGGCAGACGTAGCAGCCGTTCGAGGCGAACAGATTCCGCCCCTTGAGGGCCTGTGAGCTGAGCGGCGCCCAGTCGGCGGAGGGGGGCGGGTCAAAGGTGTGGATGGGCAGCCAGACGACCACGAATACGACGGCGAAGAACGCGAGCAACCCGCCGAGCCCTGCGACGAGCGGCGTCATCAGCATCCGCTCGCGCGGGTGCGGCGCCCAGCCGCGCGGGGCGCGCGGCTCGCCTTGGTTGGATTCGGAGCGGTCGCGGTCGGCCATCGGCTAGCTCGCAGGTAAGGGCGGCGCGACGGCCTCGGCGACTGCCAGCGTCTCCGCCCTCCGCCGCTCGTGGGTGTCGGTGTACATCGTCATCCCGACATTGATCATCTGGATGACACCGGAGGCGATGATCATTCCGCCGAAGATCCCGCGGGCGATGAAGTAGGCGTGAAGCTGTGGCAGGACGTTGACCTCGGGGATCCCCTGCGCCCAGCTGAATCCCTGCTGGAAACCCGCAAGCGTAAGTACGCTGAAGAAGCCGGTGAACCCGGCCGTGACGAGCCAGTACTGCCACTCGGTGAGGCTACGGCTCCAGAGCGGACGCGCGTAGACCTGCGCCACGATGTAGTCGATCACACCCATGCCGAGGATCGTGAAGGCCCCAAGTAAGGCGAGATGGGCGTGGGCGACGACGAAGTTCGTGAAGTGGGTGAGGCGGTTGAACGGCTGGAGGGCCTGGAACGCCCCCTGGATATTGACCAGCCAGTAGAAGAAGAAGGCCGTCAGCGTGAAGCGCAGGGGCAGGTTCGTGAAGAACTTGTCCCAGTTGCCCTTCATCGTTCCGAGGATGTTGATCGTGAAGGCGAAGACGGGGACCAGGAGCATCCAGGAAGAGGCCGTGGCGATCGTCTTCAGCCACGCGGGTGTCGGCGATTGCAGGATGTGGTGGTCGCCGACGCCGGTGTAGAAGAAGGCGATTCCCCAGAAGCTGACGAGCGAGAGCGAGTAGCTGTAGAGCGGTGTGTTCGTGATCCGTGGGACCATGTAGAGCGTCAGGGCGACCAGCATCGGCGTCAGCCAGAGGCCGAAGAGGTTGTGCGCGTACCACCAGTTCAGCATCGCGTCGGCGAGGCTGTTCGAGAGGGTGCCCGACGGCGCGCCCCACACGTGGCCGGGCCGCCAGATGACGTTGCCGATCGCGTAGTCGACAGCGAGCCATAACGGACTGGCCAGGAACCACCAGACCGTGACGTAGATCGGCCGGATCGTCCGCATCTGGACGGTCGCGATGATGTTGACGATGATGAGACACCAGATGACGAGGAGGGCGATGTCGAGCGGCCAGATCAGCTCGCCGTACTCGCGACCCTGGCTGTGCCCGGTGAGCAGCGCGATCACGCCGAGCAGGTACATGGCGTTCCAGGCCCAGGCGCACCAGACGCCGAGCCGCTCGCTCCACATCCCGCGCGTGCCGCAGAGTCGCGGCAGCATGTAGAAGAGCGCGCCGAAGTACATCATCGTCAGCCAAGCGAGGATCACGCCGTTGACGTGGCCCTGGCGAACGCGCGAGAAGGCGAGCCACGAGATGCCGCCGAAGGCGTCGGGCGAGACGAACTCCATCGAGAGCACGCCGCCGAAGAGATCGACGACCGTCAGCCAGATGATCGAGGAGAGCAGCCAGTGACGCGCCGCCCGGTCCGGAAACGGGGACGGGCGCGCAGCGCGTTCCGTCAGGGGCGCCGGGGCCTCGCCGATGGCGACGCCAGGCTCAGGTGGGCGTTCGCGCTCTAGAGTGCCCTCGTCCATTGCGCGGCGCGGACCGTACGGCGCGCGCTGAGCAGATTGCAGGCGTATGACGAAGCTGTCATTTTGCGGTCATGTGCAGGTCATCTTCGTTATGGTCAGCGCGGCAGCATGCGCATCCTGGTCATCGAGGACGAGCCGAGGATCTTGGCCTTCCTCGCCCGGGGTCTCGAGGCGGAGGGCTTCGCCGTCGACGGCGCAGGCAACGGGCGTAGCGGCCTCGCGCGCGCCCTGGAGGAGCGCTACGACCTCGTCGTCCTCGACCTGCTGCTGCCCAAGCTCGACGGCCTGGCGGTGCTGCGGGAGCTCCAGCGGCAGCGGCCGGACCTCCCGGTGGTGATCGTCTCGGCGCGCTCGGATCTCCAGACGAAGCTACGCGGTTTCGGCCTCGGCGCGTGCGACTACGTGTCGAAGCCGTTCTCCTTCGACGAGCTGCTCGCGCGGATCCGGGCCCAGCTTCGGCACGGCCGCTGGGCCGGCGACGGAAGCTTCGTCCAGGCCGGGACGCTGACGCTCGACGTGGCCCGGCGCCAGGCGCGCCTGGGGGACGTGGTCGCCGAGCTATCGGACCGCGAGTTCCGCCTCCTCCACCACCTCGTCCGCCACCAGGGCGAGGTCGTGAGCCGCGAGCGGCTCCTCTCCGACGTGTGGGGCTACCACTTCGACCCGCGCTCCAACGTCGTCGACGTCTGCGTTCGGCGGCTGCGGCAGAAGCTCGGCGCGGAAGCTCCCATCGAGACCGTGCGGCATGGCGGATACAGGCTTTCTGCAGCGTAGGGCGATCGAGCTCGCCTGGTTCGCCTTCGCCGGGGCGAATCTCGCGGCGATGGCGCTCTCACCGAGCTGGGAGACGATCCCCTTCCACTTCATCTGGATCAGCCTCACGCTCGTCTACGGCTTCCGCGTCTGGCGGCCGGCCTCCACCGGCGTCGTGCTCGCGCTCGTGGTCGTCGCCACCGGTAGCCTGATCCTGACCGACGCGTTCCGTGGCGAGCAGCTCTGGGGCGAGCTCTTCGAGGTGCCGCTCATGTCCGCGATGTTCCTGTCGATGGTCTGGCACGCACGGCGGCGGCAGGATGCGGTGCGCACGCTCGAGTCCGAGAGCGGCGAGCGGGCCGCCCTCCTCGCACAGCAGAAGCGGTTCCTGCACGACGTCTCGCACGAGCTACGCACCCCAGTGACGATCGCGCGCGGCCACCTCGAGGTGCTGAAGCGGCTGGACGGCAGGCCCGCCCAGGAGATCGAGGTCGCCCTCGACGAGCTCGAGCGCATCGAGCACATTCTCGAGCGGCTGCTGCTCCTGGCGAACTCGAAGCAGCCCGACTTCCTCGTCCCTTCGCAGGTAGACGTCGAGCCGTTCCTCGAGGACGTCTTCATGCGCTGGTCCGAGGTCGTGCCGCGGAGCTGGACCCTTGGCGAGCTGGCGCGCGGGACCGTCACTGCGGACTCCGAGGCGCTCCGCACTGCGCTGGACGCGCTGCTCGAGAACGCCGTCAAGTACACCGACCCGCCGGACGCGATCACGCTCGGCGCCCGCTCGGAGCGCGGAGAGCTCGTGATCGAGGTGGCAGACGAGGGCTGCGGGCTCCCGTCGGACGCGCTAGACCTAATCTTCGATCGCTTCGCCCGCGCCGACTCGGCTCGCTCCCGCGCCCAGGGCGGAGCGGGGCTGGGCCTGGCGATCGTGGACGCGATCGTGCGGGCGCACGGAGGGGGCTGCGGGGCGGCGAAGACACCCGTGGGCGCGACGTTCACGCTGCGCTTCCCAGGGTTTACTGAGGCCCGTTTGCAACCGCCCGCACTCGCGCGGTAGCGGCGGGCCGTCGAGTGGGCCGAACGGAGTATTGCGCGAACCGCGACGGAACCCAGATCCGGGCTCCGGTGCTCGCCCTGTGAGGCTTAGAGCGTGGCGCAAGCGAACCGGCTGGGGGTGATTTCAAACAGGCCCGCGATCTTCGACGTTTAGGGCTGAGCCCTCTCTAGTACTGGCCGGCGGGATCCGCTAGACGACCATCAGCCGAACGAGCCTGGAGGGTAAACGGGTAGAAGCGGACGGGAACACGCCGCAGTATGCGTCCATCGGGACGTCGGAAGATGATGCTTTGCGAGTGCACGTCGGGATATGCAAACCAGTGACCCGCCGGGTCGGTGACGACCGCCCACTTGAAGCTCCGCGCGAGCACTTTGCCGCCACGGCCCGGGATGAAGCCATAGCGGACGAGCGTTGGCGGGAACCCGAACACAGCCGCTCCCTCGGTCAGGACGGCGATGCTGCCGCTCCAGCCCATGAGATGCCCCGGCACAATCCTGACAAGACGTCCGTTGGCGCGAAAGATTCCCGTCGCGGCTCCCACGCTCGCGGCTAGCCAGCGACCGTTTGGGCTGAAGCTGAGTATTCGAGCTGCTGGGTCGCCCCACTTTTCCGCACCGCGTGTACCCCGCACTTCAACAGGACGTAGGGCTCCACGGCGCCCTAGCGCTCGCACCACTCCGCCGCCCGACGACCAGATCGAGCCGCCGTCGAGGAAGGCGAATCCGCCGCCTCCCGGGCGCCATACCAACGTCCGATAGAGGACCGACGGGATCGCGTCGCTCAGGGCCGCGATCTGAGCGTCCACGTCGCCGCGCCAGAGGCGGAGCGACCAGTCGCCTGCCGCGCTTCGCACCATGTAAGCGAGAGAGCTGCGGTCGGGCGCCCAAACTGGACACTCCGCCGCCGAAAAGAGGCCGTCGGCGATTCTCTCTGCGCTAGCGAGATTGGGGCGTGTGCGCACGACCCAGAGCGTGCCAAGCCAGCCGAACATCGGCATACGACCCGGACGTGGGATCAGCTGCCGTTCACCTGTGATGTACGCGAGTTGAGACCCATCCCTCGACCAACTTACGCACGCCGCCCCCGCCGTCCCCGGCAATGCGGTCGCTGTCCCATCGGCGAGGATTGCTACAGGCCCCGTGATATCAGGCGCGGCCACTGCTGCGAATGCGCCGCTCGTGCTGCCCACCAACGGCACCCACTCGCGAGAAACAAGCGGGCGCACGCGCCCACGAAGCGGGACGAACCACAAACCAGCCCCCGGGGCCGCAACTCCAGAACCGCGAGCAGTGACGAAGACGCCGCTGCCATCTACTTCGAAGGGACTCCTGTCCGGAACGGTAAGCGGGTGCGTTCCCACCCTCTCGCTTCGGGGGTGCTCCTCGCCTACGACGGAGCCCGCGTGCCCAGCGGAAAGCAGGATGAAGATCACTACGGCGGATGCAGCCGTCGCCAAATCGATTGCCCGCGTAAAAATGGCGTTCCGCCGCATTAGCCTCTCCGGCATTTCAAGGCCGGGTTTTACGGGTCCGAGCGCACTATGCCAATTGCTGAGGCTCCTCGCTATCCCATAGATGACCCCCACGGGCGCCGCCCGCTCCGGTGGGAGCGCGGCAAGGAGTGCCGACCAGACGAAAAACGTCGGGTAGCGGATCGGCGTCAAGAAGCCGAGGCCGAGCACGAATCCCGATGCGACGAAGCCGATCAGCGTGTCTCGCGTCACCCAGCTGCGCGGAACCTGCCACATCCGACCAAAGGTCGGGATCCGATGGCCGGAGATCGCAGCCACCGGGAACACAAGCGCTGCCGCCGCGGCCAGCGCGAGCGCGACTCTGTGCGCGCCGAGGGCGTCGAACGCGAGGCTGAGAACGAGGGCATACGAGAGCGCTCCGAAAACGAGGCCGATCGTGTAGAGAGCGGCGCGCCTCAGTGCTCGTCTACGTTCTGCTGCTCCCTCGACCGAGGGAGTCGTGCCCATGGCCAGGTTGACAGCTCAGGCGGAGGAGCTCATCGCAGCCGCATGCAGGACTGCGACTAGGGAGGCAAGGACGAGAATGAAATCGATGTTCATTTTCGACCTTTAGGCTGGACTGTCTCCGAGTGGTCCCGACACTGTCGGGGTCGCTGAGGTCTTTGTAGACGTGGACGGCGCCCGATCGGGGCCGTCCGCTGTGCGACTCAGGCTCGGCTCCTTCACCGCCAAGCAAAGAAGGAGAAGTCGCATGTCGCAGGATGACGTGCTCTTCGGCTACCGGCTACAGCTGTTCGATCTCGCCGGCCGGATCGGTGTCGCGGCTGCCTGTCGCTCCTTTGGCGTGCACCG
>WNGF01009138.1_pt1 | contig 19634 bp, 17 predicted proteins | sample 5400641 | NCBI WGS metagenome assembly WNGF01 (sample SAMN13153371, study PRJNA577476) | soil metagenome | isolation source: 80 cm soil or saprolite under grassland replicate 2 | place: USA:California | collected 2016-06-15
CGCCTTGACCGCCTTGGCGATGGCGTCTTCGTCCATGCAATCGGTCGGCACGTAGAGGGAGCCGGCGCCGACCTCCCTGGCCAGCGCCTCGCCCTGTTCATCGGACACATCCGCGACCACGACCTTGGCGCCCATCTGGGCGAGCCTGCGCACGGTCGCGGAGCCCGAAGCCGCCAGCGCCGCCGGTGACGATCGCCGAAGCGTTGGTGAGGTCCATAACTCCTAACAGAATGCGCTACGCCGCAGCAGGCGGTCCGAACCAGGTGGTTAGCGCGTCAGGGAGCCCCAGGTGGGTGCGGTCTCCCACCCAGGCAACATATCCGTCGGGCCGAATCAATACGGCAGTGGGAGCAGTGACCGCGCCAAGCGCCGGAAGCTCCCAAATACCAACGTATTTGGCGTCGATCAGCTGCACCCGATCTGCCCATGGGGTGATGTCAAGGCCGCCGGGCTCACCGAGGTTGAGTAGCGCCGGCTGGGCATCGTGCAGCAGGGTGAAGACCCGCAGTGGGCCGTTGGCAGTGACCAGGTCGAGATCGGGCATGCGGCGTCCGAGCAGCGGGTGTCCCTCGCCGAGTTCGTAATGAATGTCCAGACCAGACATCATCGCGGCGAATCGACGGCGAGGCTCGTTCATGCCGAGGAGCTCGGCCATGGTGTCGCGCAGGGCCTTCGTGCGATCGTCCGGGCGGCGAAGTGCGACTTGCGCCATCGTGTTGCGCAGCACGCGGGCAGCGACCGGGTGGCGCTCGGCATGGTAGGTATCCAGGAGGCTGTCTGGCGATGTCCGGTGGACCACCTGGGCCAGCTTCCATCCCAGATTCACCGCATCCTGCACACCGGTGTTGAGGCCCTGTCCACCCACCGGGTTATGCACGTGTGCGGCGTCGCCGGCCAGCAGCACCCGTCGTTCGCGGTAGGCCGCAGCCTGCCGCGTCATGTCGGTGAACCTGGAGATCCAGGTGGGACTGTGCACCCCGTAGTCGGTCCCGTAGACCGCGATGAGTGCCTCGCTGAGATCGCGCAGGGTGGGTTCGGTCGTGGGTCCGACGTGCTCTTCGGTCACCATGACCCGCACCGGGCCCCGGTCCATGTAGACCACCTCGCCGTCGCGGATCTCGTACTCCAACCTGCCGAAGGAATGGACGCCGATGTCGTCGGTGTGGATCCCCCACTCCGGCTTCTCGGCCAGCTCGACCTCGGCGATCAGGGAGCTCGTCGTCGGATCCCACCCCGGGAACTCGATGCCGGCTGCTTTACGGATTAGGCTGCGTCCTCCGTCGCACCCGACGAGATACTCCGCCCGCAGTGACTGGCCGTCGGACAGCTCGACGTTCACGCCGGTGTCGTCCTGCGCGAAACCCGTCACGTCACGTTCGCGATAGATCGGCACCTCAAGCTCGTCGACCCAGTCGGCCAGTATGCGCTCGATCTGGTTCTGCCACAGCCCCAGCCCGTAGGGGTGTCGGGTGGGAAAGTCGCTGATGTCCAAGGGGGTCCCGGCGAACGCCGCGACCTGCGCCACCTGCCCCTGCGACAGGAACCGATCAGCGATTCCGCGCTGATCGAGAACCTCGATCGTGCGTGAGTGCAGGCCGCCTGCGCGCGAGCCGGGAAGGTCCTGGCTGGCGCGCCGCTCGACAATGGCAACGTCCACCCCCGCCAACGCCAACTCGCCCGCCAACATCAGCCCCGTCGGACCTCCTCCGGCGATCACCACCGCATGCTCGGTCATCGCCACACTCCGGCCGGCATCACGCCGGTTGCCACCAGCGCATCACATCCCTTGGCCGCCGCGGCGACCGCGTCGAACTGCGCGGCGACCAACCCGCCCGCCGTCCGGGCACGTCCGCCGCCGAGGGCGACGTCGCTCCGGCCACGAGCGGGCGCACCGGCTGGCCGACCGGCGCCAGCGGCACGCCGATACGGGCCAGCAGCTCCGCGAGGTCCGGCGGCGCGCACACCGGCACCTCCGCGCCGAGTGCCCGCAACTGCACCGCGAGTCCCACCATCGGTTCGACGTCCCCGCGCGACCCGCACGTCGACAACAACACACGCATTTTCGCTACTCCCAGTTCCGTATGTTCTGGTCTTCGGCCGGCGATTATGCGGCACGACCCGGGGCTTGCCGCAAGGTATGGAGCCCTTTATGGAGCCTTCTGGTCGAGAATCTCAAGACCGGACGATGTTCCAGCATCGCCGTCCTGGGTGATGAACGGCCCTGACCGTCGTTTCACGGCGCGTCGGTTACGCGCTACTCGGAAGCACCGGGAGCTTCGACGGCCGCACTGCGAGAGCCGCGAGTGCCCATAGGACAGCGATCGCGGCAAAGCCTGCGCGGCCGTGCCCAGCCATTGAAAATGTGACGCCTACCAATGGCGTGCCGAGCGCAATCAGCAGAGTCGCGCAGCTGTTGATGAAGCCGATCGCTGCACCGGGACCATCGCGGCGAATCACTTGTGCTCCCGTGAAGGAGGCGGCGAACGGAATCCCGGCGGCGAGGCCGAGCAGAGCCGCGCCGGCGATTCGCGCCGACAGCGGAATGTCCAGCAGGAGGAGCAACGTGCCGCCGGCGCCGGCGACCATACTCGCGCCGATGAGCCATGCTGCGCGCTCGCGCCAGCGCTGGAGCGTGCGGCCGCCGAGCGGCCGAGTTACGAGGCCGCCGAGGAGTGTCAACGCAGCGACCGCGCCGGCGAGGCGACGACCGTAGCCGTCGTTTTGAAGAAGCGAAACGGCCCAATTCCCGGCGATGACACTCAGGCCGAACGACGCGGTGTGCGCGACCGCCAGGGGGTACAGCCGCCGGTCGCGCACGATCTCGGCGGTGCTCGCACGAGCCGATGGCTCCCCACGCTCACCTCTCCTGCGGTCGCGGGGGGCGAAAGGGAGAGAGACCAGAACAGCGCAAGCGCAGACGAGCGCGGTGACATACGGGGCCCGCCAGTCGAGCAGCGGGGTGGTCAGCGGAACGACCGCAATCGCAAGGCCGCCCCCGCCGACGCCGGCGGCGCCGTAGATGCCCTGCGCGCTCGCAGATCCAACAGTCGCGCGGACGTAATCGCTTCCCGCGACGAATCCGACGCCTGTCCCGATTCCCGCGATGAGTCGGGCGACGAGCCCGATCGCGAACGACCCGATGACCAGGCCGAGGGCGTTCCCCAGCACGATCACAGCGAGCGCAATGATCCCGAGCTTTCGGGCCCCACGTTGGTCGACGAGCCTGCCGCCCGGGATCTGCATCGCGAGGTGTGTGACGAAGAGTGCGGTCGTCAGGAAGCCGACTGTCCCGAGGCGAACGTCATACCCCTGCGACACCACCTCGGCGGCGGGCCCGACGTTCGCGATGTTGTAGCCGACCGCCGTACCGAGAGCTACACCGGCGGCCGTCGCGGCTATGTGTCGTTGAGAACCCTGTGACAGGAAGCGGACGATAAGGCCGCCGAGGGCGATTCAGCCCATTTCCTCTAGCGCCTGACGCCATTCGGTCGCGACTGCTCGCGCCGACCCGAAGCCCCCAAGCGCACCTAGACCGAGGTAGGGATTCGAGAACCAGAACCGGAAGTCAGCAGACGGCGTTCGGACTCTCAAGCCGGTGCGCGCCGACCCCACTGGGAACGAGATGGAGCACTCTGCGACATCGAGGTCCAGTCGAATGTCACCGCTCCTCGTCACGAAGTGCAGTCTCTGGTGTGAGAGCTCGAGGGCTCCCTCCTCGCAGTTCCACAGGCCGCGTGCGAGCCAAGCGCGCGAGGACATTCTCGCTCGACTCGCCTCCGTCACATGCAGAGCCAGCCACCGTCGACGGCAAGGTTGATGCCGTTGATCGCTCGGTTTTCAAGCAGAAAGCGCGAAGCGTCCACGACTTCTGCCATCGTCACGAGGCGTCCGGTCGGGGTCCGCTGGACAAGCGCTTCGAGGCGCTCGGGCGGCATGTCGCGCCACTGCGGGCTGTCCCCGACGATCGCGGGATGGAGAGCGTTCACCCGCGTCGGCGCGAGCTCGATCACCAGAGTTCGCACGAGACCCGTGACAGCGCCGTTGACGGTTGTGACCGTCGTCGAACCTGGATAAGGGCGATCGCGCGCAAGGCCACCGAAGATAAGGACCGCTGCCTCTTCGTCGAAGTGCGAGAGCAGCGCGTGGACGACCTCGGTGTAACCGACGACCTTGAGCGTCACGAGCCGCATCGCGGCATTGATGTCGTACTCGCGCACAGTGTTCGCATCGCGCTCGATCGCCGCGAGGACGAGGCACTTGACGTTGCCGACGCCGGCGAAAGCGCCAGCGATGTTATGGGGCTCTGTGAGGTCCAGCCCGACGCCGCGCGTCGGCCCACCGATTTCACGGGCGCAGTCCTCTGCGCCCGCGGCGTCGCGCCCCGTCACGACAACGTCTCTTCCCTGACCGGCATAGAACTGCGCGACTTCGCGCCCGAGCCCGCGCGTGCCCCCGACGACGACGACGGTCCCACTGGCCATTACGCGTCTCCTTTCGGCCTCGAGGAGGGAGGCTCGCCTGCACGCAGCTGGGCGAGCCTGAGGAGGGAAGATGACTAGACGGCGGCCACCGGTTCTGAAGCCCACTCCGGGAGCAGTTCGCCGCGGGACAGGATGTGGTTCCGCGACTCGTCGAGCCTACGGAAGATGTCATCGAGATCCACGTCGACGAGCTCACCGCTTCGCTTCACAGCTCGACCGGCGACGAACACCGAGTCGACGTTCGACGTATCGGCGAAGACAACGATCGTTCCGACGGTGTCGACCATCGGAGCCGTGTTGATGGCGTTGACCTTGAGCAGGACGATGTCCGCCTGCTTGCCGGGGGCGAGCGACCCGACTTTGTCCTCCAGCGCGCAGGCTCGTGCGCCTCCAATCGTCGCGAACTCGAGCACGTCCCTGTGCGTCAGCGTCGGCTCGAACGCTTCGTCGGGCGTGTCGGTAAAGGCACCAATCCGCTCGTGGACGAGCGCCGTGCGCATCTGCGTGAACATCTCGCCGGGGACGCTGGACACCACGTCGACACTCAGCGAGACGGGGACGCCACGCCGCAGCAGCTTGCCGGTCGGCGGCGGGCCGTGGCCCATCAGCATCTCGACATAGGGGGCGACCGACGCGGTCCCTCCGGTTTCCTTGATTAGGTCGAGCTCCTCGTCGGTCGAGTCTGTGCAGTGGATGTACGTCGTGTCGTCGCCGAGCAGTCCGAGGTCGTGCATGTTCTTCACGTGGTTCACGTGGATGCTGGTGAGCCGCATGCCCACGTGCACGCTGATGCGAATCGCGAGATCGCGTGCGAGCTCCCAATCGTGCTTCGCAACCTCGAAGTTCGAGTTGCCCGGCGCACGAGCCGCGAGCGCAAGCGTGATCAGCCCGTCGTCGGACGAGAAATACGTGTCGCGGATCCGGCGGATGTCCTCCGGGTGCTCAAGCTCACTAAACGCCCACCACTCCCCGCCCGTCGGCACGCCGTGCGCGTAGATCGCGCGGATGCCTGCGTCCTTCAGCCCCTGGATTGCCGCATCGGAGTGATCGGGCGTGTTGTTGATGTGCGACCAGTCGAGCAACGTCGTCACGCCGCCATTGAGCGCCTCGAGCGCTCCGGCGTAGTTGCCGATGTGGACGTCCTCCGGACGGTAATGGCCGCCGACGCTGCCGAGCATGACGGCGAAGTAATGGTCGAGCGTGCAACACGGGAGTACGCCGCGGACGGGCGTCTGCCACGTGTGCCGGTGCGTGTCGACGAATCCCGGCATCACGATCATCCCGGTCGCGTCGATCTGTTCCGCCTCGGACGCCTCGAGACCGCGTCTGATCTCGGCGATCTTGCCGTCTTCGACGAGGACGTCGCCATATGGAACGTCGCCGACATCGGGATCCATCGAGACGACGAAGCCGTTGCGGATCAATAGCCGCTGCGAGCTCATGCCTCTTTTCTCCTTGGCTGGCCGGACATGAATAGTCGCGACGGCGCGTGAGCGCCTTCGCCGGCAGCAGACCCTGTCTCGCGCTGCCGCATGTACAGCGAGCATAAACGCCTCCGAGTCGACGCGTCAACGCCGATAAGGCTGGTGAGGGGACATTCTGAGACGGACGGTCGCGGCGCGCGAGAGAGTTCGTTAAGCCGGGGTGCACGAACCGGCCTTTCCACGGCCGAGCGTTCGGCCATAGTTGACACTTCTCGCCGCACGTGCTCAGAATGGACGTCTGGTTGCGGCTAGCCCTTCACCGTCGTGCCGCTCCGGATAGGGCGATCCGTGGGCGCCCCCAGTCGTACCAACGGCCTTGCCGCTACCGCGGACGCGGGGCGCTACGCCCCCCTCGTCGCGAATGCCCTCGTCGCATCCCGTTTCCTGCCGGTCTGGCTTGCCACAGGAGCCCTCGCGGCCGTTGCCGCCTTCATCGCCCCGAATGCACTGCAGAGCACATCGTGGGCCTTCGTCCTGCCGTACATGACGATCCTGGCCGTCGCGGCGCTCGGCCAGATGCTCGTGATCATGCACGCCGGGATCGACCTCTCCACCCCGGGCGTGATGTTCCTCGGCGGAAACCTGATCGCCGGCGTCGGCGCGGCGTCGAACGACAAGCTCGCCGTCGCGATCCTCGCGTGCGTCGGCGTCGGAGCCCTCGCCGGTCTTGTCAACGGCTTCTTCGTGGGGATCCTGAAGCTCAACCCGCTGATCGTCACGCTCGCAGTGGGACAGGTCGTGCTCGCCTGGGGACTGAAGTACTCGCGTGAGGTCGCGAGCGGGGAGAACGTCCCGCGAGCGCTCTCGTCCTGGGCAGCGGACAAGCCTGTCGGGGTCAGCTCCGTCTTCTGGACGGGAGCTGCGCTCACGATCGCCGTCGCCCTCGCGCTTCGGTACACAGCCGCCGGTTGGCGTTTTCAAGCGGTGGGCGCGAACCCGAGAGCCGCATGGATGGCCGGTGTGCACGTCCGGACGCACGTTGTCTTCGCGTACACCGCGGCGGGGACGCTCTACGCGCTTGCGGCGGTGCTCCTCGCGGGCGTACGCATCAGCATCGACCCGAGCTTCGGCGCCGCGTACCTACTTGCGCCGATCGCCGCAGTCGTCATTGCCGGCGCGTCGCTTTCGGGCGGGCTGGCGAGCGCAACGTCGACCTGGGTGGCAGCGCTCGCGCTGACGCTCTTGACGCAGATGCTGCGCATCCTCGAAGCAGGAACTGAGACAGGGAAAGGAGACAAGATGCACGTACGAAAGGGGCCCGAAGTGAGACGCATGCGGCGGCTGCTGCCGGTGCTGGTGCTGCTCGCGGCGACGCTCGTGCTCGTCGCGACCGGTCGTGGCGGCACCGGGAACAAGCCGGACGCAGTCGCGGTGAAGGCGCAACCCGCCGCCGGAAGCGCGTTCGGCGAGGTGTACAAGGCGAACCCCGCCATCCTCAAGAAGACGCTCTTCAACGCCAAGCTGCTGCCGAAGAACCAGATGGCGCGAAACATTGCGCTGGCCGCCTACGGCCGCAGCGACAACAAGGTCAACCAGGATCTGGCACTCAGGTGCTGGAAGAACAACGGCTGTAGTACCGGAACGGGAGGAAAGCTCACCGTCGCTTACGTCGAAGGCTTCGGCGAGAACGTCTACCGCCAGATCTCGAAGATGGAGTTCATCCTCCAGGCGCTGACATATCGCCAGGTCGGCAAGATCATCTACACCAGCGCCCACTCGAATCCGGCGCAGGCCCTGACCGACTTCCGCGCAGCGATCTCGCAGGGCGTCGACGTCATCGTCACCTATCCCGACTTCGGCGACGCGATGCTCCCCGTCTTCAGGGAGGCGACGAGGGCCGGCATCCCCGTAGCAACCTACGCCTGGGGCTACGTCACTGGGCCCGGCAAGGACTACCTGACGGTCGTGGGTGAAGACACATGCAGGCTCGGCAAGGCGTACGCGAGGGTGATGAACAGGGACGTAAAGTCCGGCAACATCGCGTTCCTCGGCGGCTTCCCCGGGAACCCTCTGTCCCTCGGTTGGCAGAAGTGCGAGCGGCCGGCGCTCAACAAGAACATCAAGGTGGTCGCGACCGAAGCGACGAACTGGGACCCGTCGAAGGTCCAAGAGGTCGTCGCCGGGATCCTCGCGCGGTATCCCAACATCAAGGGCTGGAGCTACGAGTACGGCCTCGGCATGGCTCAGGGCGCGTTCGCGGCATACAAAGCCGCGGGCAAGCCGTTCAATGCCGTGCTGACGCTGAGGACGGACGATGTCGGCATGGGCTGCGCCGCCCAGAGGCTTCACAACCCGAAGCTCAAGGTCTACTACTACACCGCAGGAAACTCGCAGATCCGCGTCGCCTTCACGGCCGCGATGATGAAGCTCAAGGGCGCGAAGATCCCGCCGCAGATCGTGTTCCCGATCGAGCTGCAGAACCAGGCCAAGCGCAATTCCTGCGTCAAGGGTTATCCGCAGGAGGCCTCCGCAACCTCGCTCGTGCCGCTCAAGCTGCTCAAGCGGATGTACCCCTAGGAGGAACAACGAGAAGCACTAGGTTCTGAGTCAGAAGAACGATGTCGAGTCCCGGGCCCGCGAGCCCCGGCGTGCTGTCCCTGCACGGCGTGTCCAAGGCGTTCGGAGCCGTGCAGGCGCTCCGCGACGTCAGCCTGGACTGCCGCGCCGGTGAGATTCACGCACTCGTCGGGGAGAACGGGTCCGGGAAGTCGACATTGCTCGGCATCGCCAGCGGCTTCCTCGCTCCAGACGAAGGTGCCGTCGAGATAGGCGGTCGCCGGCGGCGGCGCGGCTCTCCCGCCGAAGCCCGGAGATTCGGACTCGGCATCGCGTATCAGACCTACTCCCACGTCCTCGAACTGTCGGTCGCGGAGAACCTCTACCTCGCCGTGGCCCGGAAGGTGCAACCGGATCACGGGCACATGGACAAGTGGGCGGCGGCGAGGCTGGCGGAGTTCAAGCTCGACGTCCCCGTCACGGCGGTCGTCGGGACGCTGTCGCTGGCACAGCGGCAGTTCCTCGAGGTCGTCAAAGCACTGCTCGCCAGGCCGAAGGTGCTGCTCCTCGACGAGCCGACGACTGCACTGGGCCCCGAGGAGGTCGCGCAGTTGCACGCGCTTGTGCTCGAGCGAAGTAGGGCAGGCGTCGGCATCGTCTACGTCAGCCACCGACTACCCGAAGTGCTCGGGATCGCCGACCGCGTCACTGTCCTTCGCGACGGCGTGAGCCAGGGCACATACGAAGCCGCCGACATGTCAGAGAAAGCGCTCGTCGCCCTCATGATCGGACGACCGCTCCAACTCGCCTTTCCCGATCGGGACCACGACAGACGCCCTTCCGAGGTGCTCCTCGACGTCTCAGGGCTTCGAGGAGAGCGTTTCGGCCCCATCGATCTTAAGGTCGACAAGGGCGAGATCCTCGGGATCGCGGGCGCCGAGGGCAACGGCCAGGTGCAATTCCTCCGTGCGCTCGCGGGTGTCGAGCGCCCGACGGGAAGAGCCTCCTGCAACGGCGACGCGCTCGACACGAAGTCGCCGGTCGCCGCACTCCGCGCGGGAGTCGTGTTGCTCAGCGGCGACCGCGCTCGGGAGTCGCTCTTCCCGGTACTGAGCGTCCGCGCCAACACGACGATCCAGGTTCTGCGCCGGCTCGGACGCCTGGGCGTCGTCCGCCGGCGGCGTGAGCGGCGCACCATCGACGGTCTCGTCCGCCGCCTGCGTATCCGGATGGCGTCGGTCGAGCAGCCGGTGCAGTCTCTTTCCGGCGGCAACCAGCAGAAGGTCTCGCTGACGCGGCCCTTCCTCCGCGGAGAGGTCAAAGTCATCCTCGCCGACGAACCAACGCAGGGCGTCGACGTCGGCGCACGCTTCGACATCTACGAGGCACTGCGCGCGAAGGCGAACGAAGGTGTCGCGATCATCATCAAGTCGAGCGATCCGCTCGAACTTGCGGGCCTCTGCGATCGCGTCGTCGTAATGTCGCGCGGGAGGATCGTCGAGGAGATCCGCGGCGAGGAACTTGGAGAACGGCGGATCGTCGAAGCGATCGTCGGCTCCGGGGTCGGGCGGGAACGGCGTGACAGCGCAAGCGAAGGTCGGCCGGCATGACCAGGCGGTTCCGCGGCTGGATGCCGCTGGTGTTGATGACCACCCTGATCGTCGCGCTCGGCGCGTACGCGGCCGTGCACCAGGAGGCGTTCCTCACCAAGTACAACCTCGGCAACCTCCTCCTCACGGCACTGCCGCTCGCGCTCGTTGCCATCGGCCAAACGAACGCGCTTCTCGTCGGCGGCTTCGACGTCTCGGTCGCGGCGCTGATGACGATGTGCGTCGTGACGGCCTCCTTCACGCTGCAGCCGGGGTCGTCCTGGCCGGTGTTGCTCGCGGGCGCCCTCGCGCTCGTGGGCGTCGGCCTGGCCACCGGCGTCTTCAACGCGACGCTCATCCGCCTTCTCCAGCTCCCGTCGATCATCGCCACGCTCGGCACCCTCAGCATCCTCCAGGGCGCATCGCTCCTGCTGCGAGATCATCCCGAGGGCTTCATCAACAGCGACGTCGTCGAGGCCTTGAACACCAGCGTCGGCGGTTTCGTTCCGGTCGCCTTCATCGGCGTGGTCGTTCTCGCCGTGCTCGCCGACGTCTCGCTCTACCGGACGCGCGCGGGCCTCACGATCCGGGCCGTGGGCCTCGACGAAACGTCGTCGCGCCGGCTCGGGATGCGTACAGGACGCACTGTGTTTCTCGCATTCGTCGTGTGTTCTCTGATGGCGGCGGTCGCCGCGTTCTACTCGGCGGCCCAGGTCCAGATCGGCTCACCGATCATCGGCAACTACGCGCTCGAAAGCATCGCCGCGGCCGTCCTCGGCGGAGCCAGCCTCGCGGGCGGAAAAGGATCCTTCGTAGGGACGCTGCTGGCGGCGCTCTTCCTCACGGAGATCGGCAACGTCCTGCCGCTCTTCCAGCAGCCGACGGAGTACGCGCAGATGACGATCGGCGTGCTGATCTTGGTGGCCCTCGTGCTCTACCAGGCCCCCGAGCTGGTGGCGCGCTTCCGCTCTGGCTGGCAAGGCGTCGGCCGCTTACGAACGCGGCAAGGGGAAACGCCGGCGGCCTGAGCGGGACTACTCGCCGGCGTCCGGCGCCGGCGGAGCCGTTCCTGCGCGCGGATCCGCCTCCCTGCCGATCACCACCCAGATCGCATGAACGGGCTCGTCGCCGATCGCCCAAAGTCGGTGCGGCGACGACGAGTCGAACGCGATCGAACCGCCGGGTCCGAGCTCGTACTCCTCGAAGCCGACCCGGACGCCCAGAGTGCCGCTGCTGACGTAGCCGTATTCCTTGCCGCCGTGCGTCATCAGCGCGTCGTCAGGGCACGACGCGGCCCCGACGGGATACACGACGTAGAGAAACTCGACCTCGGGATCGCTGTGGGGCGTGAGTCGCTCCCACCGCACGCCGGACGCAAGGTTGATCACTCGGCGGCTTTCCGGCCTCTCGGCCAAGCCGTCGCCACCGCGCAGCTGGCGGACGCCGCGTTCCCCGGGTCGTGAGTCGCCGAAGACGTCGCTCATCGTCATGCCGAGCTCGGTCACGAGCGCGTAGAGGGTGCCGACCGACGGGTTCACGCGGTCGAGCTCGATCTGCGAGACGAGACTCGGGGAGACTCCGACGCGACGCGCAAGCTCGCGGAGGCTGATTCCGAGACGCTCTCGCTCCGCGCGGAGGCGACTGCCGACCTTCGAGGTCTCGAGGCCGCGGTCGAGGGGTCCAGAGGTCGGCGCAGGGTCGCTCATCGAGAGACCGTATCGCGCGTCGCCGCCAAGCTCTACCGCAGTCGGCGCCGGATCTCGGCCGCGATCCGCTCCGGCCCCGGCAGGTGGGCGTCCTCGAGCGGCGGGCTGTACGGAATCGGCGTGTTCGGGGTCGCTATGCGCCACGCGTCGTCGAGGTAGCCGAGCGCCTGTTCTGTCACACAGGCGAGAACCTCGCCTGCCCAACCACCCGTGAGCGGACCTTCCTCGACAACCACGACGCGGTTGGTCTTCCGGACCGACGCGAAAACGGTGTCGACGTCGAGCGGGCGCAGCGTCCGCAGGTCGATCACCTCGACCGACACGCGATCCTGCTCGAGGACCTCCGCTGCCTCGAGGCTGTCGTGGACGCTCTTCATCGCCGTGACGAGCGTGATGTCACTCCCCTCGCGAATCACCGCTGCTTCTCCGAGCCGTCCCGGCGCGCCGTTCACTTCGCCCTCGAGCGTGTACAGCCGTTTGTGCTCGAAGAAGAGCACCGGGTTGTCGTCGCGAATCGCGGCCTTCAGCAGGGCCTTCGCGTCTGCGGGCGTCGAGGGACACGCGATCTTGAGGCCGGGCATGCCCATGAACCACGACGCGGGCATCTGCGAGTGGATGGCACCGAAGCGTCCTCCCGCGCCGACCACAGAGCGGATCACGAGCGGCACGCTCACCTGCTCCTGCGTCAGGAACCAGTACTTCGTCGACTGGTTGACGAGGCTGTCCATCGCGAGCGTGAGGAAGTCGCCGAACATGATCTCGACGACGGGCCGGAGGCCGGTTACCGCCGACCCGAACGCAGCACCGGCCAGCGCCAGCTCGGAAATCGGCGTGTCGAAGACGCGCTCGGGGCCGTATTTGTCGTAGAGACCGGTCGTCGTCGCGAACACGCCCCCGGCGACGGCGATGTCTTCGCCGAAGAGGATCACGCGCTCGTCGGCGGCCAGTTCTTCGTCGAGCGCGTCGCGGATCGCGGTGCGAAAGGCGAGCGTCGGCACGTCAGCGACCTCCTCTGCTCACAAGGCGAGTGCGAGCGGCCGCTCCAGCAGCTCGCGTAGGCGGGACAGGAATTGCGCACCGTCCGCTCCGTAGACGACACGGTGATCGCAGGTGAGCGTGACGGTCATGACGTCGCGGAAAGTCACGCCGCCGCCCTCGGCTTCGACGGGCGCGCGCCGCTGGCCGCCGACCGCGAGGATCGCCACCTGCGGCGGGTCAATGAGCGCGGTGAACGAACGGACGCCGAACATGCCGAGGTTCGAGACGGTGAACGTGCCGTCGCGGAGATCTTCGGGCTGGAGCGCGCGCCGTCGCGCCGCCTCGGCCAGACGCCGTGTATCCGCGGCAATCTCGGCCAGAGACTTCTGGTCGGCGTCGGATACGACTGGGACGAGCAACGCGTCGTCCGTCGCCACGGCGATGCCGACGTTGATGCGTGAGTAACACTCGACCTTGCCGCCGTCGACGTACGACGCGTTGAAGCGCGGAAACTGCCGCAGGGTCTCGGCGGCAGCCTTGACCACAAAGTCATTGATCGACGGGACCGCGTCACGCTCGTCGCGCGCACCGTGCCGCAACGTCGCGATCAACGACATGTCGACGTCCGTCGAGACCGTGAAGAACGGGATGGTGGTCGCCGACTCGACCATCCGGCGCGCGATCGTCGCCTGCGTCGCCGTCAGCTCGAGCACACGCGTCTCGCCCTTCCCGCCTGCAGGCTGCCGCAGCCGCGCTCCCGTTTCGGCTGCAGCCTTTTGCACGTCCTCGCGCGTGATCCGGCCGGAGGGACCCGTGCCGACGATGCCGTGGAGCGAGACGCCTAGCTCGACGGCGGTGCGCCTTGCCACCGGTGTCGCGTTGGGACGCTGCGCGCCTGCTCCATCGCCGGACGCTGGCGTCGCCGCGGGCTCACGTCGCGCAGCCGCGCCTCCATCGCCGTTCGCCAACGTCGCGATCGGCTCGCCGATCGCAGCCGAACCGCCCTCCGGAACGAGGATCGAGCCGAGCGTGCCGCCGGCCTCGGCCTCGTAGACCACCGTCGCCTTGTCCGTCTCGACCTCGATCAAGCCTTCGCCGCGTTCGAAGGAATCGCCCGGCGCCTTCAACCAGCGGACGATGACGGCTTCGGCCATCGAGTCCGAGAGCTTGGGCATCGTCAGCTCGCGGGACACGCGCGGCCTCAGTCCTTGAACTCGTGGGCCGTCAGCTCGGTCGGGAACGGCGCCGCGAGACCGGCCTCGCGCATCCGCTCCAGCTGCTCCGTCAGCTCCTGCTCGAGCTCGTCGAGGCGTCCCGCGTCGACGCCTTCCGCTTCGAGCTGCGCGCGCAAGACGACGATGGGATCGCGGGCCGCCCATTCCTCGAGCTCACCCTCTGGCCGATAGGCGCCGGGATCGCTGCGCGAGTGTCCGACGAAGCGGTAGGTCAACGCCTCGATGAAGGCCGGGCCGTTGCCGGCACGCACTTGTGTGAGCGCACGTGCAGCGGCCTCGCGCACGGTCCACACGCTCATGCCGTCGATGGTCTCGGCTGGGACCTCCATCACCTGGGCCCGCGCCCGGATCTCGCCCGCCGTCACCGAACGGAACGGCGTGTACTCGCCGTAACCGTTGTTCTCGCACACGAAGAGGAGCGGCAGCTTCAGGACCTGGCAGAAGTTGAGGCACTCGAACACGTAGCCCTGGTTCATGGCACCGTCCCCGAAGTACGCAACGGCGACGCCGCCGGTCGTGCGCTTCAGCGCGAGGGCGGCTCCGGTCGCCGCGGCGATGCTGCCGCCGACGATCCCGAAGGAACCGATCAGGCGGTCGGTGGGGGAGTTCACGTTCATCGATCCGGCACGACCGCCGTTGATCCCGGACTCGCGGGCGAGCATCTCGTCAAGGAGCTTCTGCGGGTCGACACCGAGCGCGAGGGCGTGGCCGTGGCCGCGGTACGTCGCCGCCACGCGGTCGTGCTCCTCGAGCAGGCTCGCGACGCCGGTGGCAACCGCCTCCTGCCCCGAGTACAAGTGTGTCGTTCCGTAGACCTCGCCCTTGAGGAAGAGCGACTGCACGAGCTCCTCGAAGCCGCGGATCAGGAGCATCTGGCGGTAGAGATTCGTGTACAGCTCGAGGTCGTCGAGGACACCCGTCGCCGGCTTGTCGCTGACGCGACTCACGCCACACCGACGCTCGCCTCGGACGCCAGACGCTCCGCGAGATAGTCCCAGTCGCGGTCGAACCGGTACGAGTGGCGCGGCGGCGGCGCCGGCGCCGAGGTCTCGAGCCACCGCACCCGTCTTCCCTGCGTCTCGTAGAACGCGTGCACGCAACCGGTTCCTGTCCAGAAGACGTCACCGCGCCGCAGCGTGTGGCGATCGCCGTCCGCGACGACGTCAACCTCGCCCTCGAGCATGTAGTACGACTCCTCGAAGGGATGATCATGGGGGTGCGCGACCGCACCAGGCTGGTAGTCGACCATGAACATCGTGTGAAGCTGCGCGTCGAGCCTTTGGTCGACGAGCATCTTCACAGCGATGCCGCTGTAGGCGAGGAGAGCGGTCGCCATGCTCGCCGACACCGTCGGGTCCCCGACCGCCGCGCCGCGCTTCAAGCGATCGAGCTCCATCTCGCCCTCGGTGAGGAGGAAGAGGTTGCGGTTACGCGGGTCGCGAACGTCGAGCGGCTCGGCAGGAGTCTCCGGCGCAGGCGCGAGGAAGAAGGTGTCGCTGCCGTCGACCCGCGGCCGCGGCGCGGCCATCTCGATCCACAGCGCGCGGCCGTCGCAGCGGAACGCATGGCGGACTCCGACGGATACGACGCCACACGCGCCGGGCTTGAGCGTCACACCGCGGCCGTCCAGATAGAGCAGCGGCTCCCCGTCGAGCACGTAGAAGCTGGTCTCGTACGAGTGCACATGCACGTCGACGTGTCCTTCGACGAGTGAGACCAGCGTCAGTGCCATGTGCGTCGAGCCGAGGGCGCCCCCGACGAGCCGGCAGGAGGTCAAACCGCTCGAGCGACCCGGCAGAGCCTCGGCGAGCTCGACATCTTCGCGGCGGACGAGGCGATAGCCCGGCCGTCCGTCTGCGAGCTCGCGCGTTCCGGTGTCGCCGGTCACCGCGGCACGGTCGCGGGCTCGACGACGGCGGACGATGCGACGGCCGCGGCGAGACCCGAACTGCCGTCGTGCTTGCCGTCGTCGCCGTCTTTGACGAGATCGGCGCCGCGGACATACGTGCGGCCGGCGACGAGCAGCTCTTCGGCGGGGAAGCGCGTGATCACGTCGCAACCGGTCGACGTCACGACGACCTCTTCCTCGATCCGCGCTGCGGAGCGGCCGTCCGTCGCGGCGCAGTACGTCTCGAGCGCGAAGACCATCCCCTCCTCGAGCTCGACGGGATGCTCGAGCGAATGCACGCGCGAGATCATCGGCGACTCGTACAGCCCGACGCCGATCCCGTGGCCGAACTGGAGACCGAAGCAGGTCTCCTCGTCCGGGAAGCCGAGCTCCTCGGCGGTCGGCCAGACCTCCGCGATCTTGTCCGTCGTCATGCCGGGCCGAACGAGCGCGATCGCCGCGTCCAGCCACTCGCGGCACTGCTTATACGCATCGAGCTGCGAGTGGCTGACACCGCCGACGTTGAACGTGCGGTAGTAGCACGTTCGATAGCCCATGAAGGAATGGATGATGTCGAAGAAGGCCTGATCGCCAGGTCGCAGAAGGCGATCGGAGAATACGTGCGGGTGCGGGTTGCAGCGGTCGCCCGAGACGGCATTGACGGCCTCCACCTGTTCGGATCCCATCTCGAACAGCAGTTCATGCGCCCGCGCGACGATCTCGTGCTCGTAAACGCCTGGGCGCAACATCCGGTAGATCTCGTCGTAGACCGCGTCGACGAGACCCGCCGACTGGTCGAGCAGCGCGATCTCCTGTGCCGTCTTGATCTTGCGTGCCTCGAGCAGCACCTGGGATCCGTCGGTGACTTGGACGCCCGCGCGCTGCAAGGCCTCGATCGTGACGAGGTCGGCCATGTCGATCCCGAGCGGCTCGTCCTGGAGGCCGAACTCTCGCAGCTCATGCGCGATGCGGGCGCCGAGCCGGTCCGGGATGCCCGTCTCGACCGGCATCGCGCCGCGCATCGGCGCGACCCCGGCACGGAAGTTTTCGGGCGGTAGCCACGTCGCGAACAATTGGTGATGTCGTGCCGCCGACCCGAAGTCCCACAGAATCGGGTCGTGACCGCGCGCGAGCAACGCGTACCGCGCGTTCTTATCGCGCGCCCATTCGCCGATGTGCGTGCTCGTTACATAGCGGATGTTGTTCGGATCGAAGAGCAGCAGAGCTCCGAGGTCGGAAGCTTCGAGCGCGGCCTTGGCGCGGTCGAGCCGATCGCGACGAAGCTGCGCGAAGTCGATGCGTTGCTCCCAATCCACCGCCCGCGTCGCATCGGGCGAGCCGATAGTCCTGCTTCGCGTGCTCACCGCACCACCTCCTGGTCGGAATAGTCGCCCGCCCGCGAGAGCGGGGCCGCAGCAGTGTCGAGCCCCGAAGTCTTCCGCAACTGTAGGAAGAGCGCCATGAAATCCTGGTCTGCGTAACCGGCGTCCATCGTCGCGGAGAGCAGCGCCTTCATCTCGGTCGCCAGCGGCAGCTCCACGCCGGTTTTGGCAGTCACATCGAGGATCAGGTCGATGTCCTTCTCCATCAGCGCCGTGGTGAACGTCGCCGAGTAGTCGTCGTGCAACAGCGGCTCCGTCTTGTACTTGACGAACGGCGCGCCGGCGACGGAACTCCCCATCACCTCGAGGAGCGCCGCGCGCGAGACGCCGGCCACCTCGCCGAGGACCAGCGCCTCCGACATGAGCTGCGCGAGCCCTGCGACCATCAGGTTGATCGCAAGCTTCACGATGCGCGCCTGCTCACCGTCTCCGACGTGATGGACGGTTGGGCCGATCGCCTGGATGATCTCCATCACGCGTTCGAACGCGTCGCGCGGGCCTGAGACGATGAACGTCAGGTTTCCCGCGCGCACGACGGTGGGATTCCCGCTGACAGGTGCGCGCACGTACGCGACCGACGCTGCCTCGGCAAGCGAGGCGACCCGTGCGGAGGCGACCGGCGAGACCGTGCTCATGTCGACGAGGACGGCGCCCGCCGGCGCAGCGGCGACAACCTGTCGCGCCACGGTTTCGAGCGCGGCATCGTCCGCGAGCGACGTCAAGACGACGTCGACCTGCTCCACGAGCTCCGCGGCGCTCTTTGCGACGACTGCCCCCCGAGCCCCAAGCGCGTCCGCCTTTGCCGGCGTCCGGTTGTACACCACGAGCCGATATCCGGCGTCCAAGACGCGCTCTGCGATCGCTGTGCCCATGTTGCCGAGACCGATCAACCCCACGGAGAGACGCGGGTCGTGAGAGGCGCGCACTGTCCAGTATGAATAAACGAAGGGCGACGGCCGGTCAAGCGTCTTCGGCGGCCGATCCGCCGTCTGTACAGCCTAATACGACACGTCGCGCCGCCCGGCGGGCTATCTCCCCAACCATCCGGAGGCGATATGCGCCTTCCCGGCGACCCGGAAACTCATCGCAACTGTCCTCGAACCGCTGTGGAAGCACGGCGGATTGGCCGCCGCTCAGCCTACCGTTCAGCTCGCGGTGCCCGGCCCCAGACGACTACGGGGGAGATGAAGCCCGAATGAGATGCTTCGCACATCCTGTTGCTGCTGATGGGAACTCGATCTTCGTTTTGACCACACCGGAAACGATCAGGTCGTCGTCGGGACGGCAGGAGGATTCGAGGCAGCGTATGTCCGGCTGCGAGTGGCGAACGGAGAGGGAAAGGACACCGCCGATGACGTGGTCGTGATGGTGACCGAGGTTCGGCGCCTGGAGGACCCGGAGAGGGCTAAGGCCTAGGCACAACCGATCGGGCTGCCGTTGACTTGGTCCGGGTCTAGCCCACCTCTGACGGTGGCCTCCGTGCATCCCGGCTCCGAGCGCCACATCGACCTCCTGCACCTCGACTGGCCCGCCCGAGATGAGATCGACATCGCGCGAAAGCGGTCGGAAACCGCGCCAGTTCAACTCGACCTCACTCCGAAACCTGCGGGCGGCCAGGAGATCCTGAATTCCGGCACATACGAGGTCTCGGTAGAGGTTCGCGCCCGCAATGCAGACGCCATCCGCTACGCCATCCGGGTCTACTGGGACGGCAAGTGGTCCGGCAAGGCGGCGGTGTGGGATCACCTCCGCGTTGAGCCGCCGCGGAAGGTTCGGTGAGCGTTCCTTCCGATCCAATCTGGACACTCTTGTGGTGTGACGGATCGATGGAGTCTCTGATGGCAAGGATGCACATCGACGAGCTCGAGATCGACGAGGCGCTCGTACGTCACCTCCTCGGTGAACAGTTCCCCGAGTGGGTCGACCTGCCGCTCCGCCGCATCGAGCCGATTGGCACCGTCAACGCCATCTTCCGTCTGGGTGATGAGCTCTCCGTGCGGCTCGCGCGTCGTGAGGGGCCGACACAGCCAGGTGGCAAGGAGTTCGACTGGCTGCCGAGGCTGGCTCCGTTGCTCCCCGTCGAGATCCCCGTTCCGGTCGCGCAGGGTCACCCGACTGGCGACTATCCCTGGTTTTGGGAGATCCATAGGTGGGTTGAGGGTGAAACGGTGCCGGTCGAGGAGATTGATGCGATCCAGGCCGCGCGCGACCTTGAGGCGCTCGTTACGGCGCTGCAACAGGTGAGTCCAGCGAATGCGCCGCCGGGACGGGGCATTCCGTTGGCCGAGCGCGACAAGGAGATCCGGTATTGGTTGTCGAGGTTCGACAGCGACCCCGCCGTGACGGCTGAGTGGGAACGTGCGCTCGCTGCGCCGCCGTGGGACGGCCCGCCCGT
>WNGF01006311.1_pt1 | contig 19633 bp, 19 predicted proteins | sample 5400641 | NCBI WGS metagenome assembly WNGF01 (sample SAMN13153371, study PRJNA577476) | soil metagenome | isolation source: 80 cm soil or saprolite under grassland replicate 2 | place: USA:California | collected 2016-06-15
GCAAGCGCGAGCCCCGCGGCGAACAATCCCGCGAGCCTCGCGGCCAATACGAGGCTGCGCCCCGGGTCGAGCGACCACATTGCCGACGCCGCGCCCCACACCAGCAACGCAGCGAGAACTGCCGCCGGTAATCGCAGCACAGCAAAACGATAAGGCGGGCTGGCCGCGACCAGGCCGGTGGCGCATAGGCCGGCGACGGCGGCGAGCGGCGCCACTCCGTGCGGCACCAGCGCTAGAAGCGGCGGGAGCAGCAGCGCACAAGTGCCGAGCCCGGCTTCGCACCAGGCGCCTATCGTTGCGGTGAAGGGGCGAGGCGTCACGCCCGGCGGCGCCGCAATATCGGGACTGCCGAGCGGCCGATTTGACTTCGCCGGGCCGGTGAATATAGTGCACCGCCTTTCCCAAGAATATGGGCGATCCGCCCCGGGCATCCGGCGTTTACGCCAGGGATGACCCTATTGGGACAACAACAACCTAAAGCGGATCCGGCTGATATGAGCAAGCGCGAGGAATCGAAGTACAAGATCAACCGCCGTCTCGGCGTCAATCTGTGGGGCCGCTCGAAGAGCCCCCTCAACCGCCGCGAGTATGGCCCCGGCCAGCACGGCCAGCGGCGCAAGAAGCCGTCCGATTACGGGACCCAGCTGTCGGCCAAGCAGAAGCTCAAGGGCTACTACGCCAATATCGGCGAGCGTCAGTTCCGCCGACTTTATGAGGAGGCGGTGCGGCGGCGCGGCGACACCGGCGACAATCTGGTCGAGCTGCTGGAGCGCCGGCTCGATGCCACGGTCTATCGGATGAAGCTCGCGCCGACGCCGTTCGCCGCGCGCCAGATCGTCAATCACGGGCATGTGCTGGTCAACGGCAAGCGCGTCAACATCCCGTCCTACCAGCTGCGCGATGGCGATACGATCGAGCTGCGGCAGCGCGCGAAGGAGATGGCGCTGGTGCTCGAGGCCGCCCGCTCGAGCGAGCGCGACGTGCCGGACTATGTCGAGATCGATCACGACCGCATGCGCGGTCGCTTCATCCGCGCACCAAAGCCGACCGATGTGCCCTATCCGGTGACGATGGAGCCGAACCTCGTCATCGAATACTATTCGCGCTGACCGACGATTTTGACCCTCTCCCGCATCGCGGGAGAGGGTGGTTGCGGGCGTCAGCGCGCAACCGGGTGAGGGGCTTCGATCGAGACACCCTCACCCGCCTTCGGGCTTCGCCCTCGGGCACCCTCTCTCGCGGTGCGGGAGACGGCAATCGCCCATGAGGGGCCACCATGCTGACCCTGCATCTTGCGATTCTCCTGCTGTTGATCCTGCTCAACGGCTTTTTCGCGATGGCCGAGATCGCTCTCATCTCAGCGCGGCCGGCTCGGCTGCAGCCGCGGGCCGCCGAGGGCAGCACCGGCGCGCAGGCCGCGCTCGAGCTCAAGGCCGACCCCTCGCGCTTGCTCGCGACGGTACAGATCGGCGTCACAGTCATCGCGGTTCTGATTGGCACCTTCGGCGAGGCGACGCTCGGCGAAGACCTGCAGGACCATCTTGCCGAGTCCGGCGGCATCCTCGCGCGTTATGCGCATACGATCAGCATGGCGGTCGTGGTGATCGGCCTTTCCTATTTCTCGCTGATTCTCGGTGAGCTGCTGCCGAAGCGGGTTGCGCTGAGCCATCCGGAGGGCATTGCCGCCGCCCTCGCCCGCATCATGCGCGTCATGGCCCGGGTGGCGACGCCGCTCGAATGGCTGTTGAACGCGACCACTAACGTTTTGCTGAAGCTACTCCCGCTGCGCGGCGGCCCCGCGCCGGTCACCGACGAAGAGATCGGCTTCATGTTGCGCGAAGGGGTCGCGGCCGGTCACATCCCGCAGGCCGAGACGGCGATCGTCGAGATGGCGCTGCGGCTCGGCGACCGGCGGGTCAGCGCGGTCATGACGCCGCGAACCCAGATCGAATTCCTCGACCTCGACGATCCCGAAGAAGAAATCCGGGCGCGGATTCGCGACAGCGCCTATTCGCGCTTTCCGGTGGTGCAGGGCGGCACGCATCAGCTCGCCGGTATCGTCCAGGTCAAGGATCTCCTGACTGCCTCGCTTGCCGGGCAACCCTTCAACCTGCGCGCGGCGCTGCGCGCGCCGTTGTTTCTGCCGAACACGGTGACGGTATTGCGCGCACTGGAGGTGTTCAGGACAAGCGGCGAGACGATGGCGCTTGTTGTCGACGAATATGGCGACCTCGAAGGTCTGGTGACGCTGACCGACATTCTTGAGGCGTTGGTCGGCGAATTGCCAGAAGCCGGCGAAGGCGACCCTCGCGTCGTCAAGCGCGAGGACGGCACCTGGCTGATCGACGGCATGGTCGGGCTCGACGAACTGAAACAGGCGCTGGGGGTTGCCCATCTGCCTGGCGAGGACGCCGATTTCCACACCTTGGGCGGCTATCTGATGGCGCAGCTCAACCGCGTGCCGATGGTCGCCGACCGGGTGACCGCAGGCGACTATCGCTTCGAGATCGTCGAGATGGATGGCCGCCGGGTCGACCGGGTGCTGGTCGCGCCGGTCGAGACGAAGGGCCGGCTCGGCTAGATTGGAGCGTCCTCGGGCGCTTCGCTGCCCGAGAGCAGCCGGGTCGGGAAGCCGGCGGCGACGAGCGCCTCGATCATCGTATCGACATGGCGGCGGTTCTGCGTCTCGATCACCAGATCGAGTTCGGCGCGCTTGACTGAGGTGTCGTGAAACAGCCGCTGGTGATGCACCTCGACGATGTTGCCGCCGAGCCCGCCAACGATCCCGGCGACCCGCGACAGGACCCCTGGCAGGTCGGGCAATTCGGCGCGCAGCCGCACCAGGCGCCCGCCGCGCACCAATCCGCGCATCAATAAGGAGGCGAGCAGCCGCGCGTCGATATTGCCGCCGGTCAGCACCACGCCGACGCGGCGGCCCCGAAAGCGCTCGGGGTCGGCGAGAAGCGCCGCGATTCCGGTCGCGCCGGCACCTTCGACGATCAGCTTCTGGCGCTCGATCAGCAGCTCAATCGCGCATTCGATCTGCCGCTCGTCGACCAGCAGGATCCCGGCAACCAGCGCGGCGACGATCTTGCGGGTCAGCTTGCCCGGCTCCTTGACCGCGATGCCTTCGGCGATCGTCACGCCTTCGGCCGGCAGACCCGGCGGTTCGCCGCACAGCACCCGCTGCATCGCCGGATAGAGCGCCGACTGCACGCCGAGGATCTCGATCTTGGGCGCCAACGACTTGGCGGCGACCGCGATGCCCGAAATAAGGCCGCCACCGCCGATCGGCACGATCAGCGTGTCGAGGTCGGGCTCGTCTGCGAGCATTTCGAGAGCAATCGTGCCCTGGCCGGCGATTACCAGGGGGTCGTCATAGGGATGGACGGAAACAAGGCCGCGTTCGCGGGCGAGCGCATCGGCGGCACGGCGCGCATCCACCAGGCTGTCGCCCTTCAGCACGATTGTGGCCCCGAGCGCCTCGGTGCGGTCGATCTTGGTAAAGGGGGTGCCGGCCGGCATCACGATCGTCGCGGGGATGCCGAGGCGGCGCGCGTGATAGGCGACGCCCTGAGCGTGATTGCCGGCCGACATCGCGACGACCCCGGCGGACCGTTCGGCGGCGCCGAGCGCAAGCAACTTGTTCAGCGCGCCGCGCTCCTTGAATGAGCCGGTCGACTGCATCGTCTCGAGCTTCAGATAAACCTCGCATCCGGCAAGCTCGGACACGGCCGCCGCCCGGATCGTCGGGGTGCGGGCAACCGCCCCCTCGAGCGTCGCCGCGGCATGGCGGATATCGGCGATCGTCACCGGCAGGGCGGTCATCGTTGGGGCTCCAGAACAAGCGTGGCGGCGGCCGCCGCGCGGCCGGGAACCAGCCATTCGAACTGCCGCCACCGCAACAACAGGTCGGAATAATGTGGCGACAGCGGATTCCCCGATTGGCCAGGGGCCGTGATCATCCGCGATTCCGCTGGCGCGGCAAGATCGGTGACAATGCGCAGCCCGGCGCCGAAGCGCTGCTCATAGGGATGCGCGTCGTCGCGGATCGTGCTCGGGCCGCGGTTGAGCGTGTCGTAGCCGCCGGATGTCGGGATGCTGACCCGCAGCCAGTCGCCCAGCAGGGCGACGCGGCCCAGCACCGGGCTGGGAAACTGTGCGACATGCGCATGTCCCCATTCCCAGCGCGCCATTTCAGGCCCATAGGCTTGGCGCAGCTCGGCGAGCGCGTGGTCGAGCGCCGCGGCGAGCCTCGTGTCGCAGCTCTCCTCCGGTCGCTTCGGGTCGGCGCACCACTCCGGCCGCCGGGTCAACACCGCTTCCATGATCTGCGGCCTCAGATCCCAAAAATCGGCGGCTGCCTCGCCCAGTCGCGCGAACAGCACATCATGGGCAAAACTGCGCAACCAAGCGGTAAACAGCAATGGCTCGACCTTGTCGGCGTCCATCCGGAAATCCCATGCCCGCAGTCGCTCGATCGCCTCCCGCGCCATATCGTCGGCCGGCGCGATGCGGGTCAGCAGCGGCACCAAGCGGCGCGCCATGATCGACAGCGTGTCGCCCTGGATCGCGGCGCTCGCCGCGCTCGACTGGAGCGGCGCCGCGGCGAGCAGCTCCTCGATGCGTTCGGCGCGGTTCGGCAAATCCCAGTCGTGCGACAAGAAATAAGGATAGGCCTCGGGAACGATCTTGTTGTTGGCGCTGACGAAATGCCCGGCCGCCGGATCGGTCGCCTGGGGCAGCTCGGCAAAGGGGACAGACCCGGTCCAGTCATACTCGCCGGTCCAGCCCGGCACCGGCAGCCATCCATTGCCGCTCTTGCGGATCGGGATCCGGCCGGGAGCGATAAAGCCGATCGTGCCGGCCCTGTCGGCATAGATGACGTTCTGCTGCGGCCCGACAAAATCTTCGAGAGCGGCGCGAAATCCGGCCCAGTCGGTGGCGCGGTTGGCGTGCCAGAGCGCTTCCGCAGTGCGGTCTTCGCCGTCCAGAAACGTCGCCGACAGGGCAAGGACATGACCGGTCTCAGGCTGCCGTCGGGCGTCAGGTAGCGCGCGGGATCGGTGGGGTCGATCTTCTCGATGAATAGATCCTCGACATCGCTGCCGGTGGTGGTAAGGCCCCAGGCGATATGGTCGTTGTGGCCGACCACGACGAGCGGCGTGCCGGCGACGGTGCCGCCGGCAATCTCACCGTCGGGCGTCCGCAGCCGGGCGAGATACCAGAAGCCCGGCGCACCGAAGGCGAGATGCGGATCGTTGGCGAGGATCGGCTTGCCGCTGTCACTATGCGCCCCGTCGACGACCCAGTTGTTCGAGGCATAGTGAAGACCGACGATCGCCGGCAATTCAGCGTAAAGCCGGTCGAGCGGCAGTTGCCGATAGAGGGGTGTCAGTTCCGCCAAGGTCGTCGGCGCGTCCTTCGGGTATTCCGGATAGAGGAAAGCGAGATCATCGGGCGACAGCGTGCGGGCCAGCCGGGCGCGCAGCAGTTCGCCGCGATAATTGCCGGCCAGTTCGAGATCCATCAGCTTGTCCCAGACGAGGCTGTCGGCCGGACGCCACGGTTCCGGCCGGAACCGCAGCAGCAGGAACTCCGGCGGCAGCGCGGCGCGGCGCGCTGCAAGGAAGGCGTTGACCCCGGCGGCATAGGCTTCGAACCTGCGCTGCACCGCAGGCGCCAAGAGCGGCAGCCCGGCCTCGGCCGCCCGGTACAGCCCCAGCACCCGCATCTGCCGGTCGACGCCCAGCGCCCGCGGCCCGAAAATCTCAGCGAGCCGCCCCGCGCCGTAGCGCCGCTGCATCTCCATCTGGAACAGCCGGTCCTGGGCGTGGGCAAAACCGAGGCCGAAGGCGGCATCCTCGTCACCCCCGGCGGCGATCAGCGGGACCCCATCCGTATCGCGCGCAATCCGCACCTCGCCGGCCAGCCCCGTCACCACGACGCGCCCGTCGAGCTGCGGCAAAGAGGAGAGCAGGTAGAGATAACCGCCGCCCGCGACGACCAGCACCAGCAGCAGCGCGCCGCCGAGCGTTCGCCGGATCATCCGCGTCTCCCGCATGGCAACGACAACGCAGTTGAAAGGTATGACATCGCCACGCCGATAATCCTGTCGAATGCCGGCATTTATTTAATCTAAACCCGAGAAAAATATCGTCCCGTTGCGGCCGGGCCAATCGGTCTTTAGACGCTGGCGCCTTGAAATCATCGCGTCATAAGCAATCGCCAAAGCAGTAGTCGATCTCAACCGGCGGCGGGCCGCGTTATGCCTTCTTTAACCACCCGACGGCAAGATGGTGCACAAATCAACCCGGAACCCGCCATGCCCGATCGGTCCAGCGCCCCGTTCCTTGCTGTCGCGGTCAGCCGTCGCGCCGACTCGATGCCGAACTGCGGGCAAAGCGGCGCCTTCATCCGATGATCGTGCAACTTCACGCCATCGCATTGACCGCGTTCGCCGTCGTAATGGCGGCCGCGGCCTTTGAGGATTTCCGGCGGCTGATCATTCCCAATCTCCTGCCGGCCACGCTATGCGTGCTCTGGCCGCTGTATTTCGCCTCCGCGCCCAGTCTCGTCGGCGGCCTCGCCGCTTTCGGCTGCGCGGTTGCCGTTTTCCTGGTCGGGGCGGTCCTCTTCGCACGCGGATATCTCGGCGGCGGCGACGTCAAGTTGCTGGCCGCCGCCACGCTGTGGGCCGGTCCCGCCGATACTCCGGCGCTACTTGTCCTGACCGGAGTGCTGGGCGGCGCGCTCGCCCTGTTTCTGCTGATGCCGTTCGGCGCTCAACTCGCCGCGGCCGGCCGATCAATACTGACCCCGTCCTCGGCGAGTTCTGCCGAGCATACCCCGGCCACAGCGGTGCCTTACGGCGTTGCCATCGCCGGTGCCGCCTTGATCGTCACCTTCTCCCCTTACCTTGGTTGACCTGCCATGCGCATACGCACCGTCTTGATGCTGTTCGTAGCCATCGTCCTCGCCGGCGGCACCGCCGTCCTTGCCCGCGCCTGGCTCGCGGCACAACGTGCGGCGGAGATTGCCGAGGCCTCGCCCCTGGCGCTGCCCACGCCCGCCAAATCCGTGCTCGTCGCCCGGGCCGGGATTCAACGTGGCCAGATTCTGAAGCCCGATGACCTGATCTGGCAGATCTGGCCGGAAGGCGTGCTCGACAAGAGCTACGTGTTGCTCGGCGCCCGTACGCCCGAATCATTTGCCGGCGCGGTTGCCCGCAACCCGGTCTCGGCCGGTGAGCCGATCACCGACGCAAAGATCGTCGCACCCGGCAATCGCGGCTTCCTCGCCGCGGTGCTGCGGCCCGGAATGCGGGCAATCTCGGTACCGGTGACAGTTACCTCGGGCATTTCCGGCTTCATCTTCCCGGGCGATCAGGTGGATCTGATGATCACGCACCCGGTCCCGTCGAAGGGCGGCGGCTACGAGCACAAGGCGGCCGAGACGGTGCTGCACGACGTCCGCGTGATCGCGATCGATCAGCGGCTGGAAACAAAAGCCGGCGAGGCCCTTCTCGCGCACACCGCGACCCTCGAGGTCACGCCGAAACAGACCGAGATCATCGCGCTCGCCGGCGAGATCGGCAAATTGTCGCTGAGCCTGCGCAGCCTCGTGCCAGCCCCGGCCGATGCCCAGGCGCCGGCGGTCGTTCAGGCCGTTGCCGGCGCGGCGAATCCGCAACTGGCCGATTCGCGGGAGGGAGCCACCACGGCGACCTATACCATCGACAGCGAAGTTAGCCCGTTGCTGCCCAAGTCCTTAAACGGAACCGATAATTCCGATGGCGGCACGGTCACCGTCTTGCGCGGCGGTGGAAAAGGGGGCTGAGTCTATTGCATCACAAGCTGTGTCAAGAGGTTCGTGATGCATAGATTGCTGATCCTGGCAGGTGCAGCATCGGGTGTTATTCTCGCCGCCGCGAGTAATGCTGCGGAACTGATTTCGCCCACTCCCGCTGCTGCGTCTGCAACGCCGACGGCGACACCACCGCCGTCCGGCGATCCCGCCGACATGGCTCGTATCGCGGGCGCCAATCAGGTGCCACCGAGCGGTCGGCCGATCCTGCTCGAGGCCGGCAAGGGCACGCTGATCCGTCTGCCGCGTCCGGCGAGCACCGTGTTCATCGCCAACCCCGATGTCGCGGATGTGCAGATCAAATCGCCGTCGCTGATTTATCTGAACGGGAAGAGCACCGGCGAGACCGTGCTCTACGCGGTCGACGCCGATGATCGCGTGTTGCTCAACGCGCCGGTCCGGGTCGAGCACGATCTGTCGCGGCTGCGCGAATCGTTTCACTACCTGATCCCGGGCGAGAATATCACCGTCGAGTCGGTAGATGGCTCCCTCGTGCTGAAGGGCGATGTCTCGACCGCCGGACGGGCGGAAAAGGCCAGCGCCCTTGCCGCTGCGATCGCCAGCGAAACCAAGGGCAAGGTCGTCAACCAGCTGTCGGTCGCCACCCCGAACCAGGTCAATCTCCGGGTCAAGATCGCCGAGATCAACCGCACCGTCCTGAAGGCGCTGGGCGTCAACTGGAGCAAGACCACGGGAAGAACCCAATTCCTGACCGAAAACCCGACGACGGGCGGCCAGATCACCAATCAGAATCTGCTCCTGCTTACCTTCGGCCGGTCGGCAAATCCGATCCAAGCCACGCTCGACGCGCTGTCCCAGGAAGGTCTGCTGACGACGCTGGCCGAGCCAAACCTGACGGCGACGTCTGGGCAGCCTGCGAGCTTCCTCGCAGGCGGTGAGTTTCCGGTGCCGGTCGCCGGCGCCGCGGCTACCGCCGGCGGCGTCGCGACGATCACGGTGGCGTTCAAGCGGTTCGGTGTGTCGCTCGATTTCACGCCGACGATCATCGCGAAACGCTCCTCACGCCCCTGCTGCGTTGATCAAGTCGCCGAGCGCGATCGCGAAGTGCGTCTTGCCGACGCCGGAGGCCCCTATAATTTTAATTTATTCTAAGGATCGCTGGCTACTGTGCACCGATGCTCAGCATGACGCCTGATGAAATCACCCTGCTACTCACCTTAGCGGTAGCGGTGAGCTTTCTCACAGGGGTCGCCGCGCTTGCGTTGCCACGCCCAGGCAGCGATGGACGGTGCGGCGCAAGGCGAATGTTATCGAGGTCGTGCGCGGTGGCTGGGTTCCGTAGAGGTGGTATGCCATCTATACAATCTTTCGGCCGATGAGTTTCCGGTTGGGAACGGGATATCGATCGGCGCAGCATCCATGGCCTGTGCACCACGCGCTCCAAATCTACCGCGATACCGAGTGGGGCGGGGCCGCGCTCGCCACGACGGAAACACCGACCAGCGCTGGTACACCCCGAGCTCCGTCCTGCGCGTACGGCGTTCCGAGCTATCTAGTCAAATTACAGCAGCTGAATCATGACAACCACAAATGATTCTACCTCAGTTGTTCGCTACTTTCGCATTTCGCTTCCGCTTTTGATTGGATTTCTCATATATATCCAAACTCTTGGCTACGGCAGTCAAATTCTTGGAGATCCAGATACGTATCTACACATCGCCGTTGGACGTTGGATTATTGCAAATTACACGATGCCACATCACGGTATATTCTCACTCACTATGCCAGATGCGCCATGGGTCGCGCATGAATGGTTGGCAGAGGTCATGCTCGCTTGGCTCTTCGACCATTTCGGCTGGACTGGGTTGGTAGCTGCAACGGCGCTCTGCGCGGCAGCCGCTCTCGCGATTCTATTGCGCGTGCTGCTTCGCATGCTTGATCCGGTACATGCGCTGATCGCGGTTGTGTTGGCTTATTTCCTCATGCTGCCTCATATGCTTGCGCGACCGGACATATTCGCGTTGCCAATCCTGGTGACGTGGTCGGCGGCGCTGGTCACGGCGCGCGGCGAAGGCCTCGCTCCCGGGCCGTGGTTCGCATCGCTTATGGCGTTCTGGGCTAATCTCCACGGTGGCTTTATGTTCGGGCTCGGGCTGATGGCGCTGTTTGCCGGCGAAGCTGTAATTGAAGCGCCGGATAGGCGTGCGCGACTGGCGGCGGTGCGGGCGTGGGCACTATTCGGCGCGCTCTCGCTTGGCGCCGCACTGATCACCCCGTTTGGCATCGAGGGCCTGCTGCTGCCGCTCAGGCTCACCCATATGAGCTATGCGCTATCGATGCTGATAGAGTGGCGCAGTCCCGATTTCCAATCGTTTGGGCCACTTGAGGTCTGGATCCTGATTCTGCTGTTCAGCGCGCTTTCGTTGGGCTGGCGGCTACCTTGGGCTCGCGTACTGATGGTCCTGCTCCTCCTTCACCTCTCTCTACAGCACCGCAGGTTCGGCGAAATCTTGGGGCTCGTTGTGCCGCTGCTATTGGCCCCGTTAATTGGGGCGCATCTCCGAGCGCCGCCGGGCTGCAGCGAGAGTCGTCGGGTTGACCGAATCCTCACAGAACTCGCGAAGCCAGCAGCTTCGAGCTCCGTAGCTCTAGCCGGACTGCTGGTGCTCGCGTTAACTGCCGCCATCCCGCGGGAAGCTATCCGCCCGGGCGATGCTTCGACACCGGCTGCGGCGATCGCCGCGGCGGCAGCCCACAACATCGAAGGCCCGATCCTTAACGATTATGGATTTGGTGGATACCTTATATTTTCCGGGCGGAGGCCGTTTATCGACGGGCGGGCGGAGCTTTACGGCGACGCCTTCATCCGGCGCTATACCGAGGCGGTCTTGCTCACCAGCGACGATTTGCCGGAGATCCTGCGACAGTACCGTATTGCGTGGACCCTATTAGAGCCAAGTCGCCCGGCTGTCAGGCTGCTCGATCGCTTGCCCGGCTGGCGGCGCCTTTATGCCGACGACGTCGCGGTCGTGCACGCTCGCGACAACGCGGCAGCGATCGACGAGACTTCCAATGCCCAAAGTTCTGAACCGCTGCGTTAGACGCCACCACGCGCATGGACACGAGCGTCAGCACTGAACTGGGAAGAAGAAGGACTGATATCTGCCAGCCTCACCTTCTAAACCATTAGGCGAACGCCCCGGAGAAGGTAGCGCAGCAACCAATTAACCTTTATTAACAAATTAATTAGGAGTTATTGGCGCATATTTTAGTTGCATCAGTGTCAAATTCACCCTATAGGGGAATTGCGCGTGACGGTCAGACCAAGCGGGTTCCGCTGACTTGTCGGGCGCGCGGGTTTATTGGGGACAATCCAACAACCGTCCGCAGGCTATTGCTTGCGCAGGGGGAGATGCTTCGCTTGAGCGATTTTCAAGAACGTATCCTCGTGACTACATTTGCACCATCATCGCACGCGCCAGCGGAAAGTTCGAACGCAGGGATGCGACCGGGTGAAACTGGCTGTAGCGTTGCTGATGCGCCAGAACCGGCGGCGCGGGTTCCGAATGCCGAAGCGCACTTAGCCGGCACCCTTGTCGGTTCGGCGATGGCCGAATTTTCCCGCCGGATTGAGAATGAATTGCCGTTTCTGCGGAAGAGGGTCCGCCGTTGGCATCGGGACAGAGCCAACGCCGATGATCTCGTCCAGGATACGGTGCTGCAGGCTCTCGCCAACGCCCATCTTTGGCAACCGGGCTCGAACCTGCGCGGCTGGCTGCTCACGATCATGCGCAACCAGTTCCTCGCCGCCGTGGCCAAGTCGAAACGCTCCTCCGAGTTGCTGGCGGCATTTGCCGAGCGCGACAGCCAGTTGCTGCCGTCCGCGAACGGCGCGCGGCTGTTGTTACGCGATGTCGAGCGCGCGCTGGTGCGGTTGAGTGCGATCCAACGTACCGTCCTCGTTGCCGTCGGAATCGACGGTAAGTCATATTCGGAAGTAGCGCAGGTGCTTGACATGTCGGATGGTGCGGTGCGCTGCCATCTGGCGCGGGCCCGGGAACGATTGCGAGCGGCGGTCAATGGCGACCGTTTTGCGTTGCCGCTTGCGACACGCCCGGCGCCTCGGTCGATACCGCCGGCCTTGCCGATCCTGCCGGTGCCTGCGCGCTCCGCGATCCCCTTGCCCGCCTTGGTCGGAGCCGATTGAGTGGCTGACCAACCCTTCCCAGCGGCAATCGTGATGCCGCGTATAGCGGCGGGAATGTCACCAAATGCCCGTGCCAAATGGTTGTTCGTCGCAGCGATCGGTACTCTTGACTGGGTATGGATGAATGCCGCCGGGTTCCGCTTCGGCGACGGATTTTTCGCTTGCGCGGCCGCCGCTTGTGCCTTGGCGGCGATCGCCTTGGTTTATTTCTATACGGAACGCGACGAGCGGATCAGGGACTTCGCCCATTTCGGAGCACAGTTTCTAGCCTTGTCGCTGGTGCTGATCCCGCTCGAGTATCTGGCAGTCTCGACCGATGCCCCGCTCGCCGACCGCGGCTTCGTCGCGCTCGACCAAGTCATGGGACTGGACTGGGTCGCCTGGGCGCAATGGGTCTCGGCGCACTCTTTGATCCATTCGGCGCTGGGCGCTGCCTATGCCCTGATCTGGCTACAGACCATCCTGACCTTGCTATTCAACGTGCACGCACGCTCCAGCCAGCGGAATAGCGAGCTGTGGTGGATTACCGCCTTCTCTTCACTGCTAACGATCGCCGGGGGAGCGATTCTGCCGGCGAGCAATCCATGGATATACAATGGGTTTGCGGGTGCGGATGATTTCCTGCACGCGCAACAGTTCGCGGCACTGCGCGATGGTACAATGCATGTTCTCGGCTTCTACAATACCGAAGGCCTGATCCAGCTACCCTCGTTTCACACCGTGTTGGCTATCATGCTGGCCTACAATTTTCGCCATCACCGATGGCTGTTCACTGCTGCGATTGTTCTCGACACTCTAATCATCTTGTCCTGTCCAACCGAGGGCAGCCATTACTTCATCGATCTCGTCGCCGGCGCGGCCGTCGCGGCGCTCGCGATCATTGCGGTGCGCGCCTGGGAGCGGCGGCTCGACAGCTCGCGGCAGGGCCTCGATCTCGCGGTTGCGGCCAGATCGGAGCTCACGCGATGACCGCCCGCCCGCTTTATTTCGTCAACTGGTGGGTCGATTCCCTGGCCGTCGGCGGGCTCTCGATCCTGACCGCCATCGCTCTCCTCGCGCTCGCCGACGCCAGCGATGCCGCGGTGCTGACGCCATTAGTTTTCCCGGTCGCCTTACTTGTCAATTACCCGCATTTTTCCGCGACGGTGTATCGTCTTTATCAAAACCCCGAGAACCTTCGGGAATTTCCGGTAACGGCGATCGGGTTGCCGGTGCTGTTGGTCGGCGCCGTGACTGCCGGGTTGTGCCAGCCCGAGTTGATCGCCCCTTATTTTGTGATGCTGTACCTGCTGTGGTCGCCCTATCACTACAGTGGGCAAACTGTCGGCCTGACGCTGGTCTATGCGCGGCGCGCCGGTTTTCGCATCGGCCGGCGCGAGCGGCTGGCGCTGTCGAGCTTTGTGTTTTCGGCCTTCTTGTGCGGTACGATCCGAATGCAGCAAAGCGTCTCCCATGACGGGCTTATCGATTTGAACGGCCTTCTCGTTCCCGCCTTCACCTTTCCGCCCTGGCTGTATTGGGGCGCGCAGGCCGTCATGGCGAGTGGAGCTCTGCTGTTCTGTGGCTTTGCGATCGGCTTGTGCTTGCGAGAAAAACGTCTGTTGCCGCCGATCATGCTGCTACCCGCTGCAACGCATTTCATCTGGTTTGTCCCGGGCGCGGAGCTGAAGGCATTCTGGGTCATAATCCCGGCCTTTCACTCGCTGCAATATCTGTTGATTGCACTGTTTGTGCAGCTGAAGCGCCGAAGCGAGGTGGCTGCGACTGCCAAATGCCCCACACAATCGCTCGCAGCCGAGGCGATGCGCTGGGGCATCGTCAATGTGATCGGCGGCGTCCTGCTCTTCATCGGCCTTCCAGTTGGGTTGGTCGCTATCGGTTTCCCGCCGGTGACTGCGTTTGGCCTGATCATCGCTGCGGTGAATATCCATCACTTTTTTGTCGACGGCGTGATCTGGAAACTACGCGAGCCGGCGACCTCCTCGGCGCTGATGACGAGCCTCGCCGAACTCGGCGGTCCCGCGATCCCCGAAGCGGCGAGGGCGTGACATGCGCAAAAACATCCTCCTCGCGCTGTTTTTCGTGCTGGCCGGCGCCGCGCATGCCGGGGAATTGTCGCCGACGCCCGCCGGTTTCGCCGCCGCGACGCCGCGGGAGACGTTTCTCGCCGTTTGTATCACGATAATAATGGCATTGGGGCTTGGGAGTTTTTTCCTGTTGGGTCGGATCGCAGAGCGCACCCATGTCGCCCTGGCGCTGCTCGCCGTTCTGATCGGCGCCTTTTGCCTGTTCACGCTCTACGGGCTGGCCGGCCGCGAGGACCCGACAGCTGGCGCGCTCGTCGTCCTCGGCCTGATCGGGCTGTTCAAGCTGATGAACCAGTTCGAAATCCGGCACAAATCCGCACATGGCACGCGTGGAGCGGCTAATGACTGAAGTTGCGCATGACGTTTCTACCGGCATCCCAGTCAAGCTGAACACGGCCCGACCGTTCCGCTTTTTTGAGGCGGCCCGGCTGCAGGCCTACGGCTATACGCTCGCGATAATTTATGCAGTCGCTTTCATCCATTTCTATAATGTTGGCGCTTGGATCATCGATAGCGCCGGGGCGCCGGTTTATACTGATTTCACGGACATGTGGGTAGTCGGGATCGAGGCCCTGCGTGGCGAGGTGGCCCGACTCTATGATTCAGCGGAATTCCTCAAAATCCAAGCCGAGATCCTCGGAGAAAGGCCGTATTTTTACCCAAACTGGCCCTATCCGCCGACCGTCTCGCTGATTGCGGCACCGTTCGGCGCGCTCCCGTATCTTTATGCCTTCCTTTGCTGGGATGCGGCAACACTGCTCTCCTTGGTCATCGTCACCTACCTCATTGTGCGACGTTTGCCAGCGATTGCGCTCGTGCTGGCGTGCCCCTTCACCGCATGGAATCTTCTCGCCGGGCAGAACGGCTTCCTAACGGGATCGTTGCTCGGCGCTGCATTGTTGTGCCTTGAGCGGCAGCCTGTGCTGGCGGGCGTCTTCATCGGGTGCCTCACCTATAAGCCGCAATTCGGGATCCTGCTGCCGGTGGCGCTGATCGCCGCCCGACAGTGGCGCGCCATCGCCGCCGCGGCCGCTACTGCCGCGGCGTTAGGCTGCCTGGCGGCGGCCGCGTTTGGGATCGGCGCTTGGGAAATGCTGCCCACCGGCTTGCTGGCCCAAAAAAACGGTGTCCTCCTCGGCGGCGGCGATCCCGACGCTGCGTGGGGCCGGTTGCAGACCATCTACGGGCTAGTCCGCCAACTCCATGGCGGCGCTGTTGTCTCCTCACTTCTGCAAGTCGCAGCCACCGTTGGAGTCGGTGGGATCGTGTGGCGAATCTGGCGTTCCTCGGCGAACTACACGCTGAAGGCGGCGACCCTGTCGGCGGCGGTGCTGTTCGCGACGCCTTATGCCTTCAGTTATGATATGGCTGCCCTTGCGATTCCGGTTGCGTTTCTCGCTCGAGACCAGTTGCGCAGCGGTTTTATGAGGGGGGAACAGACAGCGCTTCTCGCGTTATTCGGCAGTGTCCTGGCCGGGTTTGTCGCCTTTTTGGTAAGTCGAGGCCAGCTCGATTTCGGAACGATGCCGCTCGGCCCAGCCGTCGTGCTCATGCTCTTAGTGCTTGTTTTGCGCCGCATCGCCGCCGCCCCTGTTTTGGCGAGAATTGAATGGACGTAGCCGCCTACGCAGTCGAAGCGGAAGTTCAGGAAACTCATTGGTGGTTCATCGGCCGACGCCGGTTGTTCAGCCGCGAGATCGCCGCCCTCGAACTGCCGGAGGATGCCCCGGTCCTCGATGTCGGCACGAGCACCGGCACGAACCTGCGGATGTTGGGAGAGTTGGGTTTTCAGCGGGTCGTCGGGCTCGATCGCAGTGATGAAGCAATACGATTTTGTGCGGAGAAAAGGCTTGGGATGGTGCGCCGTGGCGATGTTTGCGCACTTCCCTTCGAGGACGCGAGCTTTGAGCTCGTGCTGGCTACCGATATCCTCGAACATGTGGCTGATGACGGGTTGGCTTTGTGGGAGATTGCCCGTGTACTCAAGCCCGGCGGTCGGCTGCTGATCACGGTGCCGGCCTTTGACAGCCTGTGGGGATTGCAGGACGAGGTGGCGCACCATCTCAGACGCTATCGCCTTCCGCCGATCAAAAGTGCGGTCGAAGCTGCCGGATTGCATCTGGTTCGCTGCTTCTATTTCAATTATCTCCTCTTCGCGCCAATTTGGCTGGCGCGCCAGATACTCCGGATGCTTGACATAAAGCTTGCGAGCGAGAACCAACTGAATTCGCCGCTGCTGAACAGCTTCCTTAAACTTGCATTCGGGCTTGATGTGCGCACCGCCCCGTGGCTGAAGCCGCCATTCGGTGTGTCGATTTTCGTGCTGGTGAAGAAGGCCGGTGAGGGGCAACTAAGCGTCGTTCCCAAACCATGATTGAATAATCGGGCGCACCAGCCGTGCGCGGGTGACAGCCCGGTTGTCGAACACTGCTCGTTGGCTGTCCCTCAATGTGAGCGTGCTCACCGACACGGCTTACAGGGCCGATTGGCTGCGCCGACGACTGCCTGTATGCCCTCAGGCCGACGATCTCGCTTTTGATCCGATCATCGCTACATCACTGTCTGCAGTGGCACGGCATCTCGCGACTGCCGGAGGTCGAGGGCAGCAAAGCGGAGAAGCGCAAGTTCAAAGTCTACGCTCTACCTTTGCGTGGCGATCGACCGCACCTCCAACTTCGTCTTCGTTGCGTTGCACCAGAAGGCCGATCGGCTGCTGCTTCTGCATTGGCGCGCGGCCGGGCTGGCTGAGGTGCCGCCGCGTGACTCTTGCCGCGCAGTCTTTCCGCGTTGTCGTTTTCGGCGCAGTGATTGATAGCAATCATCTATATGTTGCTGAAAATTTTTCTGAAACGCTTGGTTTCGTCAACGATTGATTCATTGATGGGTAGAAGGCCCGCCCGGGGGCGCCGCTGGATCCCGTCATTGGCATGACTTATGTGAAGGACCCCCCTATGCTCACATTCATCAACCGCTTCCATCGGGACGAGAGCGGAGCCACGATGGTCGAATATGGTCTGCTCGTCGCGCTGATCGCTCTCGTCGTCGGGCTTGGCGCTCAGATCGTCGGGACCCAGCTCAGCACGATATTCAGCGAAGTCGGCAGCTACGTCGGCGCCGTTACCGTTCCGACGGCCTAATCAACGCGACGGCGGCTGTTCGGGCGCTGTCTGCCGGCGCGGGCCCGAAGGGCCGCTCGCGCTCCAGCAACGCTTGCCGGACCCGATGCGCAGTCCCGCCGCAAATCGGCGCGCGGTCTCGTGCTTTCTGCCCTTCTGGATCGGCGCAACGGCGGAGAAGGCGCTCTCCCTTTTTCACCGAGGGGCGGAGAGACCGGGGTTGATTTGAGCCTTCTGTTTCCTGGGTGCCGAGAGGCCGGGGCGCAAAGCCCTGGCGTAGCGCGACGCCCGGCCCGGCCCTGCGTGCGTAGATGGTGCGACTCCATTCCCCGCACCGCCAGGCTGTCTGACGTCCGGCGCGCGCACTTCCCTGGCTGATCCAATTTCGCCCGCGCGGATGCCCCAGGCTGGTTATGAGCCAATGGTTTAACCATGATAGCTAAAATTTTTCTGAAACGCTTGGTTTCGTCAACGATTGAATCATTGATGGGTAGAAGGCCCGCCCGGGGGCGCCGCTGGATCCCGTCATTGGCATGACTTATGTGAAGGACCCCCCCTATGCTCACATTCATCAACCGCTTCCATCGGGACGAGAGCGGAGCCACGATGGTCGAATACGGTCTGCTCGTCGCGCTGATCGCTCTGGTCGTCGGGCTTGGCGCTCAGATCGTCGGGACCCAGCTCAGCTCGATGTTCAGCAAGATCGGCAGTTACGTCGGCGCCATTACCGTTCCGACGGCCTAATCAACCTGCCTGTGGGTGGTTCGGAGGCGCTCGGCATCTCCGAACTACCGCCTTCTTTCGATCACCGACGCTGAGTGCTTCGGCGACGTGAGTTTGCGACTTGGACCCGATAACCGGCAATGCAAATGCTAACGACCATCCTCGCGATCTCCGTTTTGATTGTCGCCGCCTACGGGGACATCTGCCGGCGGAGAATACCGAACGAGCTTGTCATCTCGATCGCGATCCTCGGCCTGGCCCGCATGATCATCGTTGGTGAGCCGGGCGCGGCGCTCTGGACGCTGGCGGCGGGCGCCGCCGTCCTATTCACCGGGTTTCTGCTGTTCTGGCGAGGGCTGATCGGCGGCGGCGACGCCAAGCTGCTTGCTGCCGTGGTGCTGTTGGTCGGCTATCGCGAACTTGCGGACCTCCTGTTGATCATGAGCCTTGTCGGCGGTCTTCTCGCGCTGGTTGTCATCGCCATCGATAGGCTGGGTCCTTGGCTGCCGCCGGTCCCAGTCATTTTGAGCATCTGCGGCGCTCCCCTGCGGCTCGCCGTTTCCGCCGAAGAGACCCTCGAAGGCCTGCTGCAGTTCATCCGGCCTCCGGCCGCACGACGCCCCGCCGTACCGCATTCGTTGCCCATGCGGCCGAGCGTGCCCTATGGCGTCGCGATCGCGGCGGCCGGCGTAACGGTTCTCGTTTTTCAATCCTCTCTCCCGGGGTGAGTTTGATGCGCGCTAAGACAATTTTAACCGTGCTGTTTCTGATCTCGGTCGGTGTCGCAGGATTTGTCTTCCTGCGCGCCCTGCCGCAAAACGTCGACGCCGCTAATGCACCGCCGCCGGAGGAGGTTCTGGTGGCGAAGGTCCCGCTCGCGCCGGGCACCTTGCTGCGCACCGAGGATTTGGCATGGCAACCGGCCGCCGCGGCGCGGCGCGGCGACGAGATCCTGCGGCCGGCCCTGGGGATCCGCCAGGGCAAACCCGAACTCGATCAGCAGGCCCGCGCCGCGGTTTATGGCGCGGCGCTGCGGATCGCGCTGGCCTCGGGCGACCCGATCAGGCCGAGCATCCTCGTCAAGCCGGGCGACCGCGACTTTCTGCGGATCGTCCTGACGCCGGGTCAGCGCGCGATCTCGATCCCGGTCACGACGGGAGGCAGCAGCACAGGGCTACTGACCCCGGGCGACCGCGTCGACGTGATCCTGACCCAGGCCTTCAAAGAGCAAGGCGAGCCGCTCGCGCGCCGCTCGGTCAGCGAGACGATCGTCCAGGATTTGCGCGTGCTGGCGATCGACGCTCCGGACGCCAAGACGGCCGGGAATTTAGGCCCCTCGGTGACGCTCGAAGTGACCCCGGAAAGGGCCGAGTCGATCAGCGTCGCCACGGAGCTCGGCAAATTATCCCTGACGCTGCGTCCGGTGGGCGACACGGCATCGGCCGCAGCGGCGGATCGGGACAGTGCCGTCAAGCCGACTTGGGCAGGCGATGTGTCGCCGGCGCTCGGTGCGGCGCGGCCAGCTGTGAAGCCGGTGATTGCCGAGCAACCGCCGATCCACATCGTCCGCGGCGCGACGCGGGAAGAAGTCAAGGCGCGCTAATCCCGTGAGTTGATCAGCGTACCAGCGACTGCTCGAGGATACGAACCATGCCGAGGACGCAAGTAATGGC